>Ga0302319_10005988_pt1 | contig 24250 bp, 13 predicted proteins | sample Bog_T0_2_FD_203319 | JGI IMG/M metagenome (GOLD analysis project Ga0302319, IMG submission 203319) | Peat permafrost microbial communities from Stordalen Mire near Abisko, Sweden - Bog_T0_2 | ecosystem: Environmental > Terrestrial > Soil > Wetlands > Peat | place: Sweden: Abisko, Stordalen Mire...
AAACCGGCTTGCGAGACGACGCTACCTGGCCGCCATCAAGTTGGAACGGTGGCCGCGATCAGATTGGAATCGGTGGCCGCCTTCGTCGGAATCCGCAATGATACCCTTGATGCGCTGGGCCGGGAAATGGGGGGGTGTGATTTCACCGATCCCCATCAGCAGGCGTTTCTCGCCAGCCTGGATTCCTGTGACGTTCAGGCTGTGCCTGGAAACGGCAAGACAACCTTGCTGGTTGCGAAGCTCGCGCTGCTGTCCCGTGCTTGGAGGGATCGCCATCGTGGCGTCTGTGTGGTCTCGCACACCAACGCCGCCCGTGAGGAGGTGCAGCGGCGCCTGGGAGCCCATCCCACGGCGTTCGGCTTCCTGACTTATCCACACTTCATCGGCACGGTCACGGCCTTCATCGATCAGTTCATCGCGATTCCATATCTGCGCGGCCTCGGATGGCCGCTCAGGCGCATTGATGACACTGCGTTTGAAGCAGCAGCGAAGGCGCTGATGTCGTCCAAACCGACCCTTAATGCGATGAGCCGAAGGACGGGCAGTGAACGCCAGGTGTCGCGCTGGGTCGAACGCCTCCAGCTAGCCGAAAATTTCGTCGCACCGGCACACCAGCTTCCCAGCCGGCTCGCCGTTCTCGGGCGAACCCGGCAACCCGGCGCGCATACTAAATCGGGGACAGAACTGGAAGAAATCAAGGCAACCCTCGTCAGCCGGGGCCTTTACCGATACGGCGACATGATGGTGCTCGCGCGTCGCGCCCTCGCAGAATGTCCTCATCTCAGCGATCGTCTACGCGCTCGCTTCCCACTGATCCTGCTTGATGAAGCCCAAGATACTCACGGCGAGCAACTCACGCTCCTCAACCGCATTTTCGGCGAAGGTGCAATCTTCCAGCGCCTCGGGGACCAAAATCAGACGCTCTACGAAGATCCGGAGGTTCCCCCAGATCAGTATTGGAGGCTCGGCGAACACGTCATCCCGCTGGACACCACAAGACGCTTTGGCCGGGACATCGCCGCCTTCGCTAGTCGCCTGACCGCGCGGATCGGCCAGAGGATCGTGGCCAGCGAAGGACGACAGGGACATCGGCTGCTTCTAACGTTCGAGCGCGCGTCCATCGGCCAGGTGCTGCCTACCTATGCGGCATGGGTGTCGGACCATTTTCCGGATGGAGGCCGGTTGGCTGACGTCCGTGCCGTTGCTTCACGCCACAATCTCTACCGCGATACCCGCGGTGACTGGCCAAAGAGCCTTGTCGACTATCATCCCCGTTATCGGAGTGGCGACGGACAGGGCGCTGAGATTGGGACATTCTGCGGCGCCCTACGAAAGCTCGCACGCGGTCATGACACGGGTCGCGCACCTCGGGAGAGCTACGCGGCGCTTTCGGCTGCCCTCGTCGATTACCTGGATCATCACGGTTTTGCGCCGCCGGCTGGGGGTCGCCTCACCGTGAGTAATGTATGGAAGAGCCTCACTACCCTCCATCATGAGAACCCGGTCAGGGTTCGCCAGCTGGTAGTCGAACACATCCTGCGCGGCGGCGGCGCTTGGGATGCAGGTCGATGGGCTGCATTCTGCGAAGCGCTTCGAGTAAGACTTGGGCTTGAGAAGGCGGCGCGAGCAGCAGCGTACTGCCAATTCAACCAACAGGGGGCCAATGCTGAACAGGATTGTGGATCGAGCCAGGGCGCATTTCACCATGGCGTTGCTGTTCAGCTCGGCTCAGTTCACTCCATGAAGGGTCGCACAGCCGATGCCGTGCTACTCGTGGAATCCGAAATCTGGCGCGGCCCCGCCGCCAACCAGCGAGTGATGGATCTTGCTACCGTACTTCCGCATGCATTCGGCATTGAGGACCGGGATTTCTCTCTGAATGAAGCCGAACTGGCCGCCGCGACAAACGTGTTCGTCGCGGTCACACGACCACGTTTAATGCTCGCGCTTGCCATTCGGCGAGATGCATTGCCGCAGGCAGCTCGTGAGGCGGCGCAAGCGCAAGGTTGGATAGTGAAGGACCTACTCGCGTCAGCGACGGAGGCCGGCAGGCCAAGTGGGATTGACCCGCCTGCGAGGCTGTGAGCTCAGCCCGAACTGCTGGACGGTCTCAAATCGTGATCCGTTCGACTTCATCGAGCGTGATCTCGTCGCCGGTGCGGTCGTAGAGCTTGGTGGTACGTGGGCTTTCATGAGCGGCCATGGCCTGCGCGTTTTCCAGCGTGCCGCCAGCTTCGAGGTAGGCGGTAATCCCGGTCGCTCGGAACGTATGGCAGCCGATGTTGACCCGGAGACCGAGCCCGGCTGCCCGTCGCTGGATCATGCGCCAGGCATCGACCCGGTTCATCGGCTTCTCGGTCAGCATGCCGGTGCGGCCGGCGGCGGAGCGGAAGAGGGGGGCCTTGCCGCCGTCGCGGAGGCCGGCGGCCTCTATATAGGTGTCGAGGTAGGCTTCCAGGGTGTGGTGCGCCGGCATCTCATGGCGCTTGCCGCCTTTCTCATGCAGGCGGACCCACCAGCGCTTGCCCTTGGGGTGGTAGTCCTCGACGCGCATGGCGACGACGGCGCCGATCCGGGCGAAGGCGAAGGTCATGACGCTGATCAGCGCCCGGTCGCGCAGCCCGACCACGGTCGAGGTGTCGATGCTGTCCAGCAGGCGGCGCGCCTGTTCGGCATCCAGCACCGTGGTCTTGCCGGTCTTGACGACGTGCTTCGGGCCGCGGACGGCGTGGGCTGGGTTGGTGGCGACGATCTGGCCGGTGACCAGCCAGTCGAACAGCATGCGGATGGCTGCCAGGTGCTGCTTGACCGTCGGTTTCTCGAAATTTTCGCCAAGCGCCTCGATATAGGCCGCCACGTGCAGCGGCTCGATGTCGGCGAGCGCACCCAGCTTGTGGTGGTCGCACCAGGCGAAGAACCGGCTCACGGCATGCAGGTAGGCCGTGCGGGTGTTGCGGTTGCGGATGGTGGCGGCGAAGAATTCCAGGTAGCGGCGCGCCGCCTGGTTGCCGGCGTCGGCGACGATCGCCGGCACGACGATCGTCGCCGCGATGGTGGCGGAGAACCTAGCCGGTTTGGCGGCCGGGAGGACGGTCAGCTGTCTGGTCTGCTCGGGCATGGCTTTAGTGTAACATAACGTCCTTTATGTTGCATTAAATATCCTTGCCGGAGTCTGCCAGGGGCACACCTTAGATAGAGGTGTGCGCCGAGCCGATTGGTTCGCCCAAGCTGCTCGCTGGCTGCGGCCTAACCGGCGATCGGTGCCGGTGCGCTCGGTCCGAATTCAGGGATGAAGCGGCTCAGATGCAGGGAGACGACCCCATAGTTTCTCCCCGCAGGCTGTATCGCCGACTGCATCGCATCCGCCAGCGTCATGGTCCGGCTACCGGTCAGCAGCAGACTGCCCGGCCGGTTTGAGCTAGGCGCCGCCTTCACGCGCGTAATCCCCACATAGAACAGACGCCGCTGCTCCTCGAGATGCGCCTGGCGCTCCGCGATTGACGTTCCCTGCTCGGGTTCAGCGGGCAACAGCCCGTCAACGCAGCCGGCCACCACGACAATCGGCGAGCTCAAGCCCTTGCTCTTGTGCAGGCTCATGATCCGCACTTCGGTCACATCGGGCGGAATCTCGGGTTGTGAAACAGCCTCGATAATCTGCGAGAGCAACTCCGTCGGTGTCTCAGCTCCGGCCATCAGGCCCGCGACGAGAATTCGAAGCTCACCCGCGCCGGTGAATTCCGCGCGAAGCCAGCGATTAACGAAATCTGTGACGCTGATCTGCTCATCGAGAAAATGAAGCTCGTTCTGGATAGCCTGGAAACGCTGCAAAAGCTGCGCACAGTAGGGGAGCTGAATTCCGCCACTCGCAAGCGCTATAAGAGCATCCCATGGTGACTGACCCGTCTGCTCGCAGTGCGCGCGCAGACGGGCATATGACTTCGCCCGGAAATCCACGCTACCCATGCCAAGAAGCCAACGCAGTGCGATCCGATCCGCGCGGTTCACGAACAGCTTGAATATCGCAAACCGTTCTTGCGCCACCTCGCTGTCGAGCTCGCTCTCCTGATAGTAGGACTTCGACGGAATGCCACGCGTCTTCAGCGCGGCGTGGATCGGATTACCGATAGTGCGCCGCTGAGCCAGGACAAGAATCTCCCCCGGACGTCGCCCCTGTTTGTTAATCTGGTCTTCCACAAAGGCGGCGATTCCTTGAGCCTCGCGGGCGACATCCAAATATTGTACGATCCACATTTCGCCCGGCCCGTTTGCGGGTACGGGCGTCAACTGAAGCGGTTCCCGATCAACGTTGTGTCCGATGAGAGCGTTGGCAATGGTAACAACACCTGTGGGGCATCGGTAACAGTCCAGCAGCGCGTGATCGGTACAACCGGGGTGTGTTGTGGGGAAGGTCCGGATTCCCTCCGGGTGTGCGTGTTTGAAGCTGTAAAGCGACTGGTCATCGTCGCCGACGACGCAGAGTGCCGCGTTCGTGCTCAGCAGATCGACAACGGCTTGCTCGGCCTTGTTGAGATCCTGATATTCATCGACCAGAACGTGGTCATAGAGTGAACGCTCGGAAGCAGCCGGGTTATTCCGCAGATAGCGATAGAGCTCCGGGATGATCTCGCCGATCAGCATGCCTTCGTGGAACCGCAGCCACGCGACGAGAAGATGCTGAAAGGCGGCATCGGCCGGAGCCTGGGCGAAGCCGGGTTGTTCATGCTGCAAGCGCGCCCAGGCCGCTTCGTACGCGCGGATGCGCTTTTCCCGCTCCCGTTTGTTTCCGAACCTAACCGGAAGGTCATAGAGGAGGGGCTCCATCTCGAAACGGTTCAACGGCCGCGCTACCCGCCCGGTAACGGCGAGGACGTTCTGTAGGCTGAGCACTCGCATGCCAAGGGAGTGAAGAGTGGAGCCGCGAATTTTCTCGCAACCAGGTACGTCCATGTTGATGAGTTCGCGATGCAGATCCTCCGCCGCCACTTTGGTAAACGTCACCGGCAGAATGCGGGCCGGCGCGATGCCGCCTTCCAGAAGCCGCGCGACGCGCCGCTTGAGCGCGAAGGATTTGCCCGTACCCGGGCCGGCCAGTACTCGGATGTAGCGGGCATTGTCTGCGGCAATCTGATAAGCGGGTGATTGAGGGTCGAGATTGCTATCCCACGCCATGCCGTGTCGTTCCTCTCAATCCTCGCTTCTTACTGTCGTGGCCTGGGCTTGATCTGCCGCACTTGAGATCAGTGCGCGATCATACAACGCGATCATACAAGGTGACCAAATTCTGCGGCTGCTTTCGCCAGTTCGTCGCGTAGTGCCTTTCGTGCATCGGGCGGGAGTCCGTCGGCCTCGACCGACACCTTGAAGATCAGAGGTGTCCCGTAGGCTGCCACTGTCGCTTGCACATCGGCCATGGCGTCGGCGAGCGCGACGAGCGCGGCGCCATCCAATCGGGCTTGGGCGATAGCCGACTCCACTTTCGCCTGCGGCTTCTCACCGAAACCTGGCGGAATGGCCATCTCATTTTGACCGCCTCCCACGCCGGCAGCCGGCATCGCGGGTAATCGGAACTCCACTGCCGCCGCGCTCTGCGCTTCGCAGGGCCATGACACCGGGCCACCCGGCACCACCTCCAGGAAGCGGCTGTTCAGGGCGTCGTTGATCGCCCTGAACACGACGCTCCATGGCAGGGTCACACCGGACGGCGCGACCTTGGACGATATGGCGGTCTGCAACGATAGCGCGGTTGCCGTGCCACCCGACCAGCCATCTGGCAATTCCTCCGGCGTGAGCGCGGTCAGCGCGATCGGTGCCGGAGGAGAGCGCAGGACGGCCGTCTTGGCGATTGCACCGGCAGCAGGCTCCTCACCACAGAACGACATCGGGCCGTTCGTGACCCACAACAGCCCCGTCTTCACCGCCGAGGTGGCGGCCTCAAGCACTTTCGCCTCGTCGCATTTTGGGACGGCGACCGTCTCGTCGTACTCAACCCCATCCACTGACTGCTTCACCGTCAGAGTATGGCCCCCCGAGAAATACGCCAGCAGGTCCGCCACCTTCACACCGACAATGAAATCAAGACCCGGTAGCGTCCCTGGACGCAATAGGGCTGGCGCCAGTGATTCCAGGGCACCATTCGAGAGCTGAACGGCTTCGAGATTCGCCTCGCTCAGCACCGATTCTTCAGGGCGCTCGCGCCACCAGGTCCGCAGGCTTCCGTCGGGGCGTTTCAGGCGCAGTAGAAAGCGTCCCTGCATCGCGCCGTTCGCCACTGTGTCCAGCAGTTCCTTGCGGCGAAGCATTTTCGGCAAGGCCGACCGCTCAAAGAATGCGCCCACTAGGGTCTTCACCCGTTGCTCGGGCTCGTTCTCTCGCCAGAGATCGTAACTCCCACCCGGCAACAGCAGATCAGGATCGAGTGCCGTATCCTGGATGCGGGAGTCCTTGTCATCCTTGACCGACTGGAACAGCGTCTTCGCGTCGTCGAGCGGGACCTTGAAGGCTTTGACGCTATCGTCTTCGGCGGTTGCGACCGCGACGCACCACGCTTGCCGTACGCCGCGCTTCATATCGTCTTCGGATGATCTCAGGCTGCTTTGCAGCTTCGCGGCGCGCACGGGATCGGCGGCTGGCCCCGCGAGCAGTCCCTTCACTTCCAGCCACGCAAGATGATCACGAATGCGGTCCCGCGCGGCTACCAAACCCAAGCGCGACGGAATACCAAGTACCACGGCATTCCGGCTCACCCTGGGTTTGTCGGCCCCCGTGCTCTGGTCGATGAAGCGCTTGGCCTCAGCGGAAGGCTGCCCTGATTCCGCCGCTGCCGACGGCCCCAGCACAGCAAAATGGAATTCCCCGTCATCGGTGACGTCGGCCGGTCCGGCAGGCAGCATGTGGAACCTGGTGCCGGGACCAGCGCCCGCCTTCAGCTTTGAATCGCCGCGCACCAATTCGAGCAGCCGCGTCTCGACCGCCGCATCGGAAACTCGGAACTGCCGCGCATCATCGTGCATCTGTTTTAGGTTTGGCTCATCACCAAGACGCCATGTCTTTGGCAGCTCCTTGCTGCCGTCCGGCCTGGTCATGCCACTCGCCAAATCGGCTTCGTCGAGATACCAAGACTTGCCTGCCCACTCCCCAAGACCTTTGTCGAGAGTGATGGCGTCCGGCTTGCCCGCGCCCACCATTGCCTTCAAGTCAGCCAGGGTTGCCTTCTTTCCGGGCGGCTGCGAGTGCAGGAAGGCCCCGACGACCGCTCCTTCGATCTCCCGGTGCGACAGGTTGCCGAGCGCCGCTTGGCAGTCACGAGCGAAGCCAAGTTCCTTTTCCAGGATGGAGATCCAAGCCTGCGCCTCCCCTTCCGTCTGGCTGGTCCGTGCGACTCCGGCCAGATCGCGTAGCGCCGTACCGAGCGTCGTCTGCCCGGGTGGGGACAGCAGCGTTGAGACACCGGCGATCGGCGACGTGTCCCAGCCCTCGGCCTCCTTCAGCGCGACGGCGAAGGTGCGCAGCACACCGCGGGTGCGCTGGAACAGCGGCAACCCGCTGGTCCACTTGCTGTAGAAAACATCCATCAGCGCAGGATCGAATGGGAAGGCGTCGAGATATTGCTTCTCCTTCTCGGCCCGCTGCGCCGGCGTCTTGGCGAACTCTGGATCGAGCCCCGCCAGTGCCCTCACCGCAGCCACCACATTGGCGCGGAAGGCCTCCTTGTTCTGCATCGTCACAGGGTCCAGCAGACGGCGGCGCAGCACCTCGGCTACGTCGTCACGCCCAACAGGCAAAAATGCCTCGTCTTCCGTCCGTTTCAGGACTGCGGACATACGCGCCAACAATTCTCGTCCGCGGTTGTCATCCTTCTTCGGGTCGGAGGCGAGCAACGACACGACCAGCGCGCAACTTGGCACTTTCGCTACAGCTTGCGTGAGCGACTGCAAGAAATTCTCGAACTGAGTGAAGAAGTGGTCTCCGGTGACCGGGTGCTTGGCCCGGTCAGAGACCCACATCATCACCTCGTCCATCAGTAGCAGGGTGCCAAGCCCAGCCTTCGCCGGCAGCCCCAGCAACTCCTCCAGCACGAGGTCCGAGGGTGGCGTGTCGCGCTCGGCGTCTTGGCCATCGCCGCGCATCAGGCGCAGTCCATCAGACCCAGCCAACTGCCAGGCGATGATGCTCCAGGGCTGGAACAGAGACCGCTGCGTGCCATTCGGATCGAGAGTGGGGCACCCCTTCTCCGCGTCGATCTTATCGAAGCACACCGAGGCCACGCGCGAGCGAGGGGCCTTGCCGCCCATGCTGCCCTCGAATTCCTGCACCGAAGGCAGGGTCGGCAGCTTGTCCGGGTCACGCACCAGATGGGTCAGCGTGACCATGGTGTGCGTCTTGCCGCCGCCGTAGGTGAGTTCAAGCTGGCGGATGCCCTTCGCGCTCTTGCCGCGAAGGCGATCGGCCACCGCCGCCGCAATCTCGCGCAGCGCCGGCGTCGCATACGTCAGAGAGAAGAATCGCGCCGGGTCCTCATAGAGCGGGCGTTGTCCGGTACGCGCGGACACATCGTACAGGTTGGCGGCGAACTCCTCCATTGAGAGGGAGCCGTCGCGCACCTCCTGTCGTAAATGGACCAACTGCGGCCAGGGTTTCGTTGTGGTCCCGGACATTGTTTTTTCCCCTCGCCCGTCAGATCAGGACCGGCTGCCGGGCGGCGGCGAGGCCAGAGCGTGACTGTATGTGATTGCTGATCGATTCGAGCAGGGCAGCTTCGTCTGGCTTGCCGTCGCGCCGGGCCAGCTCGATGATGGCCTGGACGATCTGCGCGAACAGTGGATCGCGCGCGAGTGCCGCTTCGGACAGGAAGGCGTCCACCTTGGCAACATCGCCGTCCTTCCACAGCGCCATCAGGCGATGTAGCCGATCGATCATCGGAACCGGCTTGCCCCCGATTCCTTCCAGACCAAGCGCCTTGCGTTTGCGGGTGTTCCACGGTCGCAGGCGCACCGTGCTGCCGCCGCCGGACTCGCCTTCGTCGGTAGCCTCGTCGTCGTCCTCGCCATCGAGCGTCTCGTCCTCGGGGTCGTTCTCGGACTCCGCTTCCGCAGCCGCGCCGCCCTTGCCACGCGCAAGGACTTCCCATCGGTCGGCGAGGTCAGAGTCAGACAGGCCGCAGGACAGAGCGTAGAGGATAGCGGCGCCAACCGGCGCGTCGGCCATGCCAAACGTCTCACGATGCAGCAGGTAGTAGGTGGTCACGTCATCCAGACCCGCGGCCACCCCCTCACCGCCATCGGCGCGCAGTACGCGCCCGACCGCAAACTCGACAACGAGGCGCCGCACCTCGCGTAGGAATTCTGCAACCGGCATCGCTTCCTTGGCGCCGGAGGCGGTGGCTTCCCGCAGCACAACAGGATGCTTGCTGTAGGCTTCAAGCGCCGGTCCGGTCGCCGCCCACAGAAAATTAGGGCCGCGGATGCCCGCGTCCCAGAAACGACGCATCTGTTCGGCGATGTTGGCACGCATAGCTGCCAACACTGGCCGATCGTAGCCTGGTCGAGCAGTGGCGGGACGTTTCCGGCAGACAAGCCAGACCGATGACGATAAAGCTGCTGAGTTGTGAGAGCGGTTCCGAGCGCCCCGTTCGGTCTGAATGGGTAGGCTCCCTTCGACGACGAAACCCGAGCGGACCACTGCACCAACTAAAGTCTCCCACGCCTCCGGATTCTTGTTGGCAAATACAACTACTAGAATACCGTCAGATGTCAGCGCAGCCTGGCAACGGCGGAACACCGTCGCCATGCCATCCTCGAAGTTCTTCTTTGAGGCCAGCCTGTCACCATCGAAGCGGCTGCTGTCGTCTATCAGCTCACCGTCGCCATCCTCATGATTCCATTTTGGGCCAAGCGGGTCCGCAAAAGCCAAGTCAGCGTCGGGGGAAAGCCCATGCACGGCACGGCGAAGCCACACGTAGAAAAAATCCATGAGATCTGAATATGGTATGGCATCGTAGTAAGGTGGATCTGTGACGATTGCGTCGAATTGCCCGTCGATGACGGCCGCGCTGCCGCGCAAGACCTCCCCAACGCTTCCACCGCCCTCAGCGATCAAGGCAAGGTGGCTGCATACTTTTCCTACCCATTCGACTGCCCCTCCATAGTCCCCGGTAACACCGGAGAGCGGGTTAACCTCCGTAAAGTCCCAAACCATGGGTAAAGCGAACCGGCCGAAGGTCCCGCGCATTTTCTCCGCAGAAAGTGTCCAGGTAGCCAAAGCGCTTCCAAAATCCGCCTGCCGATCATTGGCCAACGCCAAATATGCCCATAGCGCTTCGCCCCAAGGAGCCGGATAGCCTTCTGCAACTGCGGCAGCCTTCACCCGCCGGACCGCACGGGTAAGCACCGCAAGCACTAGCAATTGCCGCGTGGTGAAGAGATCACTCCACCGAGTTAAACCATAACCACCAACCGAAAACGCGCGTGATGCACCGCCGCCGCCCTTCGGCGTCGGCTCAACAGGCATCCCAAAGGGTACTTCAGCGAAGGCATCACGCAGATCACTTTCCGCAATCTCTGCAACTGCCAACTCGTGTTCGGTCGGCCGCCGATATTCCTTCCCATTCTCCCCATCGACGACCACAGCGGTCATCACCGCCCCAAGGGGCTTCGCCTGCCCCTCGAAGCGAATATCCTCCATCGTCATCTGCACGGTATTTGGTTTGCCGCAGCACGGGCACCACACGCCCTTGCGCGACATGGTGCCTTCACCCAGGCGCTTGTCGGTGGCCTTTCGCGCGTTCGCGCTCGATCCCTGCACGGGGACGCCGCTCTGCACAGAGAATGTCACGCTGTCGCGGGCTTCGTTCGGCTCCATGTTTAGGACAACACGCTTCGTGTCTCGGCGACATAGCCATCGCGTCTTCAACAGCGGCACGGCAGCCCGGCAGGTCTTGCACCGAACTGTCCGAGCCCAGAGATAGGCGACGGTCGGCTTGGCTACCCAGCGCGGCACGCGAGGATCGGCGAGCACGGCGGGAAGGATGTCTGCGTTCAATTCCGCCGCATCTACCCGACCCGCTTCGTCCGGCTCCAGCAAGCGCAGGGGGCGCGGCTCCACGTTCGTGCCCGGACGGAGAGCCATCCACTCTGCGTACGTTGGGTAGCGGACGGCGAGATCACGACGCGCCTCGGCCAATACCCACTGACCCCAAGCGCGGACATGCCAGCCGAGATCAGCCTGCGTCCAAGGGCGATTAGGATCATCGATTAGTGACGGTTCGTCGCTATCGTCGCCCGCCGCCCGCATGACAGCAGTGGCGAGTCGGGCGCCTTTCAGGCCCTGCGCCTTCAGAAACGTCTCCATAAAGGCACGGTCCCGCAGCACGAAGCCTGGTAGCGGAGGCCGCTCGCGCCCGAGGCGTTGCGGATAGTCCAGCGTGCATTTCAGGATGAACCAGGCGACCGGGTTCAGATCGTTGGCGACTACTTCGCAGCCCAGCCGCATCGCCTCCAGCGGGATGGCTCCGCCGCCGGCGAATGGGTCCAATACGCGCGGCGCCCTTCCGCCGTACGCCGCTTTGATCCGCTTACGGAACCAGTCGAGATCGGGACCGGATTCGGTGCCCCACCATAGGATGCCACCCTTTCCAGTGACGGCATCCTTTTCAGTCTTGCCGCCCTTGGTCGTCTTGGGTTTGGCAACCAACTCACCCCCAAGGCGGCGGACAATCGCCTTCCGCTCCTCGTCATTGCCGGGATCAGGTAGCAGCGCCGCGGCAATGGCCGCGCGGCTGGCCGCGAGCGGCCGCCGGGCCGGCCACAGGTGAAGTGTAGAAATATGCCCATGCCGCATATTCTTCTCATGCGACGAAGCGGCAGAAGCCTCGGCCAGAGGAAAGGCCGTCTCGATCAGGCGTTTGGTCATGCTGTGACTTCCGCGATCTGCGCCGAGGGCATTGAGGCTAGCTCGGGCACACCCCACACGGTTCGGGCTGTCCTGGCCAGATATGCCTGCCGAGCCTCGACGCTGGATCGATTCCATGTGGGGAAAGTTGGAATGGTCTGGGCGGTCTTGGTGATACGGTCAGCAACTCCCACAACGGGGTGGCCGGCTTGGCACTTGGTCAGCAGAAATTGCGAGGATGGATAGACCACGCTTTTTTCTGAATAAGGCTTATTGCCAAGCGCGCGGTTGACCGCCTCCTCGACGAGGCACAGATTCCCGAGGCGCTGAATTATATCCTGGTCGGCTTCTGCTTCCCCGAACTCTGCCAGGGCGGCGATGCTCGGGGTGTCCGGTAAAATGTGCTCAATGTCGTTCTTCCCATCAATGTAGCTCGACAGCAGCCCATGTCCGCCAGTGCCACCATAGGCAAGAACGTCGAAATGTTGGGTTAGCTTGGCTAGGATGTAGCGCATGCGGTATGCGCGCATATCTCCAGTCTGGAGTCTCGTCAGTATTGAATGGAACCGGTCAGACAGATCTCTCTTGCGAGGTACAAAGAAGGCTTGGACAAAACCATCGAATTGCTGATCCGTCTGGACCGCGCGGAGCTTGGCGGCGGCGTCAATGATGAGGCGCTCGTAGTCTTTCGTTGACGTATCAGTGACAAGCCAAACGAATATTAGATTCTCAGTCTCCAGCGCGAGCTTGGAAAACAGGTGGGGCGCCAGGTGCCGTCCGGCGAGCAACAGGATGAAGTGCTGCCGGAACGCTCGGCCTCCAAGATATCTCGTGTTGATGAGTCCCTGCTCGGGACTGCCCACGCTGTTCTGCCCTCTGACGAAACATGAATACGCCTTCGCGGCATCGAGCAACTTGCTTGCAAACGCTACAGGGTCAGCGGCCACACGTGTCTGCATGTTGTTCTTCACGAACCAATCGTAGATCTCGTCTTCAAGCAGCTTCCCGTCGCTGTCGAATGACGAAAACACGAAGTACCGAAGAAAGCGGAGCGGCTTTTCACGAACCCCGTAAATCGTGTCCGTGACGCTCTTCCATAGATCCTTCAGCTTTATGAACTGAGCTTGCGAGGCGTGCATGAACAAGAGGTTCTTGAGGAGGTCCATGGCATCTAGACCAACCCCGCGATCGTTGATGGTCTCGAATATCTTCAAAGCCTTGGCGACGCTGGAAGTCTGAATGCGGATCAGCTTCACCTTGTTGGTGAAGTAGCCATGGAACCGCCGGAGACCGTCAGGGTCTTCCTTGAATTGAGTTGTTAAGAATTCCCGTATCGTCTGGTAGGCACCGGCAAGGTTCGCGATTGAACGGGTGCCTGTGGATGTCGCTTTCAGTCCTTTCCCGTCACCGTATTCCTCAAGTACGCCTCTCGCATCCTCGTATTGCAAGTCGAGCCGCAGCCGATGGGTGGCCACGCCTTGCCAGTCCACTGTACTGGCAGCGATCTGGCCACGTAGCTCGTCCGGGACGGAATTGCCTTGCTCCGATAGAACATCGCGGATTGCGCAGAGGGCCAGGAAGGTCGTCGTCGTGCGCTGCTGCCCATCGATCAGGTCCATAACGCCGTCCTGCGCGGGGCAGACGACCACGGTCCCGATGAAGTATTCAGGCGCCGAGTCCTTCGTGGCGTTCTCGAACTCCTGGTGGATATCCTTCAGGAACTGCTCAACCTCATCGCCGCGCTCTCCTTTTGGGTCAACCTCTCCCCACACGTATTCCCTCTGGTAATCGGGGACACGATAAAAATCCTGAAACACGCGCTTCAAAGTCATATCGTCGGACTGAATCGATTGCTCGCTCATGGCGCTATGCACCCTTCTCGGAATAGAGGAATTTGGCGCATCGCTGGTCAATCCTGTTCGGCGACGGCGCGGAGGTCGCCAAGCCGCAATGTGAGCCCACCCTTTTGGGTGCCGGTCAGCCGGGCGAATGGGTCCTGGACGCGCAGCAAGGCCGGCCCAGCGGAGGCGCAGCCGAGAACGACATAAAGCCAGTAGCGGTCGCGCAAATTGGCGGCCTTCGCCCACTCGTTGTCGGTCAGGAATACGTCGCCTGACCCCGCGCGGCCTTTGACTTCGATGCAGCGCGCATGTGTTGGAGCGCGATGTGACAACAGATCAAAGCCTGGCGCGTCGCCGAGACCGGCCAGCCGGGCCAGCGCGGGCTTGGAAACATCCCTGACCGTGGCGCCGAATGTCTGCTCGTAGGCCATGGCGAAGCGCATCGCGGTCGCCTCCACCTGTGCGTCGTACTGCTCCTTCTCCGCTGCGTCGATGGAGGGCACCACCAGGGCGTGCGCGACGAAACGGACATCACCCAGTGTCACGGCATCGGGCTCCGCGTCCAAGGCAGCGAGCTTCGCCTCGCGGGACGCCTTCAAGGCCGCCAGTTCGCCCTTGACGATCTCGAACTCCATCGTCGCCTGGCTACGGCCGGTTTCGACCGCGTCCTTCAACGCTTTTCGTCGCCGGAGCAGTTCCACTTCCCGCTGCCCGAAGCCCACGCTGACCAGGTGCTTGCGTTGTGGCAGGTCCGCCAGCAGCCGTATCCGGTGTTCCTGAACGACCCGTTGACCATCCACTTCCAGCAAGTGCCGTTTCGCATCTTCGGTCAGAAGTCGTGCCATCCGCGCCGTGGCGAAGGGGCCGGGCACCGCGCCGCGCAACGGACGCAACAGCAACAGGTGTTCGATCGCGCAGGACTCTATTGTGCCCGACGCTGTCTGCTTGAGCGCCACGAGCCGGTAGTCCAGCACGCCACCATCCACACGGGCTAGAACCGGGATGGTGGCGAGATGGAACAGCCAGTCCTCCGTAGTTGTGGGGTCCACGAACATGCCGCCGCGCAGGGCGTCCGGCCCGAAGCGGTCGGTGAGCCAATCCGAAAGGCTGTCAAACACCGCTTCGCCGGGATGCAGCCAGATTGCCCCCTGCCCCGCTCCCCCTTGTGCAGCAGTCGGGCGAATGAACGTGAGCCGGCTTTGGACCGCCTCCGGATAGGTTTCTAACGCTGGGGTCAGACGATCCAGCGCGCCCTTGGTCGCGGCGGAGAAGTGGAACATGCCGCCTGCATCGTCTCGCACCACTTTGAGGCCGAGCAGCGGGGCGGCGCGCTCCACGAGGCCCTGGATGTAACCAGGCATGAGCCGGAGATAGCGCTCGCGTTCCATCTCCTCCTGCATGCGAGGAAGCCGGCTCTTCACATCCCCGCCATGGCCGTAAACGGCCTCATCGCGCGCTTGCAGAGCCTTCACTTGTTCAATGGTGAGCTGCCCACCCAGCATCTCCGCAACGTCTTCGCCCTGGATGGAGCGTTCCAGATAGGATTTCAGCGTCATGTTCTCGAAAAGACGGCCGATGACATCGAACACCTTGTCGGAGCCGAGCGCCTTGCGGATTTCCTCCAGCTTCCGCAGCAAGGTGGCCATGACCTTGCCCTCGCGCGTGCCGGTCGCGACGAGGTTTGCGATGAACACGGACGCTTTTTTCTGGCCGTAGCGATGGATACGGCCCATGCGCTGCTCCAGGCGGGCCGGATTCCATGGGATGTCGTAGTTCACCATCAGCCAGCAGAATTGGAGATTGACCCCCTCCCCCGCTGCGTCCGTGCCGATGAGATATTTGGCGCCGCCCTCTGAAGTCGGTGCGCGAAACAACTCAACTTGCCGATCGCGCTCCTGGTAGTCCATCCCGCCATGCAGCCGCGCGACTTGGCCGGTAAAGCCAAGGGCCTCCAGGCGGTTGGCCAGGTAGTTCGCGGTATCGCGGTGCTCCGTGAAGATGAGCATCTTCTCGTCGCGGAATTGCGGCTCCCGCATCGTCTCCAGCAGCTTCTCGAATTTGGATTCGTTGCCGCGTGCCAGCACCTTGTCGGCTTGGCGGACCAAGCCATCCACCGTGTCACGCTCCACCATGAGATCCGCCAACGTACCGGCCGTGGTCACGCCGAGCGCCGCGTTTTCGGCAGCCTCGTGGTCTTCGCCGGCTTCAGTAGATTCCTCGTCCGCAGTCTTGCTCTCGAAGATGTCGCCCTGGTCCTGCGCCTTTTTGGTGGCTTCGGCCTGATCGCGGCGCAGGGCTTCGATCCCCTCCGCTTGCACCAGCGCGATCAGGCGCCCCAGACGCTCCGACCGCCTCTGCAGCGACTCCCGCATGGCTGCGGTGGAGCTGGCGAGCCGACGCTGAAACACGGACATGACCAGGCGCGCGGCCGACCGATTGAGGCCGGGGGCGCTGTTGTAGAGGGAGCGGATGTAGGCCGTGGCATCCTCGTAGAGGGTCTGCTCCTCAGGCGAGAGCTCAAAACCCAGGGTGTCGCACTGGCGAGCAGGATAGAGGGGCCGGCCGTCAAGGGTGACCATCTCCTCCTTGGTGCGCCGGATGAAATGCCGCGCCCGGCGTTCGGCGGGAAAAGCGCGCAGAGCTTCCGGGGTGGTGATGGAATCGGCGTCCAGAAGACGCCACAAGGCGAAGTAGGGGTATTCCTTGCCCATGTGCGGCGTCGCGGTCAGCAAGAGCAGCGATGGTGCCTTCCAGCCGAGGTCCCATTCGGGCTTGCTCGGGATGCCCGCCAGCGCTTCGCCAAGCTGGTAGCGGGCGGTCTTGCGGACCCGCATGTCGGGCTCACGATCGGCCGACAGTTTGTGTGCCTCGTCAACGACGATGAGATCGTAGGGCTGACCGGACATCCCGGCTTCCCGGAGGCAGGCAAACATGCGAGGCGATCGGAGCGTATCGACGCTGACCACGACGAAGTCGGAATCTGGTCCGGTAAAGGGATTGCCCCTGGCCGCATCTATCCCGCGGATGGGCTTCGCCGAGATACGAAACAGCGTCCCCATCTCACGCTGCCAGTTGCCGAGAAGACCAGCCGGCGCGACCACCAGGACGCGGCGGGCAAGCCGCCGAGACCGCAGTTCCTGCACCGCGAGCCCGGTCATGATCGTCTTGCCGGCGCCGGCGTCATCCGCGAGCAGGAAGCGGATCGGCCAATGCGCCAAGAGGTGCTCGTACACGGCCACCCGCTGGTGCGGCAGCGGGTCGATCAAGGACACCTCGGTCGCGAAGGTCGGACTCGCGAGATGGCCGAAAGATAGGCGGGACGCTTCGGCGACGGCGGCCACGGCATCCGGGTTGGCCGTGAATTCGAGAGTGGGGGTGGGGACCGGCTTTTCGTCCCGCTCCCCCTCGGTCACACCGGCCAGTCCCTCTAAGGCCACCACTGCCCGGTTATCGGGCGCGAAGGCGCCGGATTCCCAACGGCTAACGGTGACATTGGTAACCCCGAGTCGATCGCCAAGCGCAGCCTGGGTTAGGCCCAGCGACCTGCGTAGAGCTCGGATAGCCTGGGGTTGGGGTACTGTACCGCTCATGCTGTTGATGCATAAACTAAAGCGGCTGATACCGCAACGGTAAATTTAACACATGATAAAGAAGGGCCTAATCAGGGATCACTGACCCCTAGCAGCCTTATGTGGACGGCCCAGCGGTTGTCAGGGCTCTACTCCGGGAAAGCTCCTATCCCGTGAGCAAGATGCTCGACCGGTAGCGGGGGGTCTCCTTGTGCCGATACTCGTAGAGCTGCACCGGCGGATACATCGTCGGGTTGAGTTGCTGGCCGATCGCCACGCCAACTGGCGCCGGCCCCGCGTAGAGCACACGCCACAGCTCGCACGCCGGGAAAAGCTGCATAGCACGCTCGAACCCCTGCCGAGCTTCGACGGCGGCCCATCGCACCTGGTCCGGGTGCTGAAGCCACGCCGTCGAAGGAATGCCAACACGAAAATCGACGCGGCGATCGGGGGGCTCCGCAATCTCGGCTAGCGCCTCATCCACGATCACGGCACTGAAATGGAAGAGGAAGGTCACGACGCGGCAATCGGGATCCTCTTCATCCAGTCCGCTGACGGTTATATTTTGTGCCGGCGCTGCTTGGCGCGGCCACGCCCAGCTACGGTCATCGCGGTGATGCTGGAAGTGCCGCACGTTCGGCCGGCTGGTGAGATGATAACCGAGCGCGATGCATGCGCTGACCGGCGCGAGAGGGAACACGGCTATCCGCTGGTCGAAAGTATCTCCGCTGGTCATCAGTTCCCGGGCGGTCGCGGCGATCGCCCTATCGACAGCCTGCCAGTCCTCCGGATCAGTCGGAACCTTCAGCCACCGTGGGCTGCCATTGATAAAGTCCGGGGCAAGTGCTTCATCGGCGGTTGCCAGATCGATCGGATGATCGCCTTGAAGGCCAAGGATGGTCCAGCCCGAGCGCGACCGGCCGCGCTCGGGCAACGAGGCCCGCACCCAGGCTTCATGAGCCTGTTTGATTTCCTTCAAGCGTTCTTCCGGATTGGAGCGGGCTTGCTTGTCGATGCGACCGTGACAGTTTTTGCACAGCAGAATCAGATTCTCATAATCGTTCCGCTCCTTTAAACTCAACGCCGGAGCGGGTCTCGGTCCGCGATCACTGGCGCCGGCGACGTGCGCCATGTCGCCGATGACAACGACCGGATCGTAGTCGGTCGCCTCCGCATAGAGTTCCATACGACAATCGGGCATCGCGCAATGGCCGGCCGCGCGACCCCAGAGCAGTTTGAGAGTAAGTTCGCTGTAATTGCGCAACGCCCCGGCGCCACGTCCCTTTGAACGTTGGCCGTCACCACGGTTGCTCATCGTAACTGATCGACATCCATCAAGGGCGATGGCTCAACCTCGGCTATGGCCGCCTTGAGGAGGTCCGGACCGAACGCCTGGTTGCTTTTCCACGCCCAACGCAAAGCCAACCGCGCGATCCGATCCGTGATATCGGAGAATGTGTAGGGTGGTGTCTTGCCCGTCAGCTTTACCAACTCGCGCAGTTGGCTGTCGGTGGGGTCAGTGCCCTCCAGGATATGCCGGAATACCGCAGCGCGGGCTTCGTCGTTCGGCCGGTGAAATTTCAGGCGAAGAGCGGCCCGGCGAACGACAGCCGGATCGAGAACATCCTCCCGGTTGGTGATCATGATCACCGCCATCGGCGCACTGGTGGTCGCGAGTTGATCGATCTGCTTGATCAGGACGTTGACGCCCGCACGGTCCTCATGATGAGCCTGCATCTGGCCGCGGCGTGTCGCCAGGTCATCGGCTTCGTCAATGACGAGAATGCCGCGGCCTATCGCCTTGGCCTTCACCTTTGCCTGCGTAAAGGCCTCGGTGACGTTGGTGGAAAGCTCACCCACCAGCCCGCTGCCACGTATGTCGGAGGGTGTTTCCAGGCAGACGATACGATGATCAATTATCTTCCCCACCGCGGACGCCACGCACGAGGCCAAGGCGGTTTTGCCGCAGCCGACATCGCCGGAGAGCAGGATCAGAGGCGCCTTCGATCGCGCGCGATTCACAACGCCCAAACCGTGCGGATGATGCTTCTTGATCCAGGTCGCCATCCGGTCCCGATCCAGGATCAGCGTCAGCTCATCGACCAACGCCTCTTTGATCTCTTCGATCCCGAGCAGCGCTTCGTAATCCTTCATTCCCTCTTTGGTGGGGTGGACAGTTTCGAGGAGCCGCAGTTCACTCATGGCCAACCGCCGACCTTCCCTCGAATGACGCCGTAGCCATCTTTGGAATACACACGATCGCGAACAACGTCGCCTGCGACAGCCTGCCCCGATCCCCAGCCGCGCTGCCGCGTATAGAGTTGAACGGTCGCGATCTGGCGCGCCTGAAAGTTCAAATCAACGAACAGCGTGGCCGTGGTGCCGCCGGGCAACGAGTAGTAGTCGATTCCCCCTGCGGTGCTGCTTTCCCGGACCGAGCCATCGCTGCTGACGCGATAGTCGAGCGCAATCGGAATACGCCCAGGACAATTCAACTGAATCTGGAAGCCGTGGGCAGCTTGATGTTCCAGGACAAAAAGAAGGTCCTCGCTCCATCGCGTTGCCGTCGCGAACTCAATGATGCCAGCGCCGGCCATATTGACGAAATCGGCGCCCACCTCCGGCATCACGGCGCGTAGCCGCGCCTCGCTAAAGGTGTTTGTCTGCGAACGCGTTGCGGTCTGGATGCCGCTCACGATAGCTCTCCATGCGTGAGAACAGGGTTTCCGAATAGATCCGCCAGAATGCCATCGACGACGCTATCGTTCCCGTCTCTTTCGTAGACAACCAGACGGCTGAGCGCGTCACGCGCCGCGGCAAACCACGCGGCAAATTCCTCAAGCTCGATGTTGCCCCATTGGGCGTGGACGACGTTGTTGTTTGCATTGACGGGATCGATCACCTGCCACAGTGGGTTGCCCTGAGCTTCCCGATTAAACGGCTCGATCGTCGGGTAGTCGCTGAACGTGATGCGCATGCGCTGCGCGGTCACCGCGGCCAACCAGCTAAACCACTTGAGCAGCGTTTCGGTGTAGGTGGCTTCCACGCTCAGCCGATCGTACGCGCTGGCGCAGAGCAGTTCGATCAGCGTCGTGCGAACCTCCTCGATCGAACTTGCCGCATCGATGCGAACAAACCGCCACCATTTCAGCAGACGGACGCACTCGTTGAATTTCACGCGGCCGGCAAGCGCGTCGCTCTGCCGCGTGCGGCTTCGGACAAATTCGGTGTGCTTGATAACGGACGTGAGGCGGCGGGAGCCGTCCTTTTTGAGCAGGAGCTGGTAGTCGGCCTGGCTGGTCGCGAGCATCGGCACGAGATCGTAATTCAGCTTCGAGACAACAAACCGAAGTTCCACGGAGCTGGCGGTGACATCCCTCGGGGTGCTGGGGTAGCTCGCTTTGGCGTATCTCTCGAACTTCGGCAGGAGTTCCGTGATGCGTTCGCCCTCGGCTGTCGTCGGCTTCACCACGAAGGGCAGATCAACATCCTGGCCCTCGATCTCGGAATGGCCCCGCATATGCCGCCGCAGACCGGTATGCTTCGCGAAGGAACCGGCCTCGGGCGTGGCGATGACGGCGAGACCATCAGCGACCGCTTGGTTACTGATGAGGCGACGAATGTCACCCGCCTGCTTGTAAATAGCTTCGCGGGTGCCCGGCTCGGCCTTGATCCAATCGACGAACTTGGCGAGCCGCCGGTGCGACCGACTCTGCGTCGTCGCGGCGCCCGATTTCTGTGCAAGTACCTGATCCACCGCGATTTACTCCCTCATCAGGTCCCGAAGGCCCCTGATCGTCTGAATCCTGATCCCCAGCGAAGCCGTCATTTTAAGGAAGCTCGGCGCGGCGAGTCAAGGGAGGGATTTACAATTTGCAGGAAATAGGTTAGTTTGTAAACCTTGGACGCGGGAGGTATTGTCATGATAGGTCAGAGGCTTAAGGTGGCCAGGACGGCTGCCGGTCTATCTCTGCGGGAGTTGCAGGAGAAGATCGGAAACCTGGTGACGGCCCAGATGATCGGGCGGTACGAACGCGACGAGGCGATGCCGGGATCGGCGATCCTGATCGCCTTGGCGGAAGCGCTCGATGTGTCCGAGAACTACCTCGTCGATCAGAGCGAGCTGCGCCTCGAAGCGGTCGAGTTCCGGAAGAACCGGATCACGAACCGCAAGGAGGAGGCATCCGTCGAAGCCACGGTGCTCGACGCCGTCGAGCGATATCTGACGATCGAAGATCTGGTCGGCGCGGCGAGCGCGGCATGGACGCCCCCTCCCGGCGCGCCGTTCCCGGTGCGCAGTCTGGACGAGGCCGAGGCCGCGGCGGCGCGGTTGCGCACGCTCTGGAATCTGGGCCTCGATACCGTTCCGAATTTGGCCGAATTTCTCGAAGAGCGCGGGATCAAGGTGATGGTGATCCCGCTACCGCGATCGGTATCGGGATTGGCCTGCAAGGTGCGTCAGCGCACGGGCCGATCCGTGCCCGTCATCGTCGTGAACTCGGCCGACACGGGCGAGCGCCAGCGCCTCACGATCGCCCACGAACTCGGCCATGTGGTGCTCGATGTCCGGCACGATGTCGATGAGGAGAAGGCCGCCTTCCGCTTCGGCAGCGCTTTTCTGATCCCGGCAGAGGTCTTGTGGGCCGAGGTCGGCCAACACCGCCGGGCCATCGCGGTTGGCGAGCTGGTCGAACTCAAGACGCTCTTCGGCGTCAGTGCCCAGGCCATCGCGTATCGTTGCAAGGAGCTCGGCATCATTGGCCCTGGCGTGCATCGCGGCCTTTTCGAATCCTTTGCGCGGCTCGGCTGGCGATCAGCGCCGTATCACGAGCCCAATTCGGTGCCGACCGAGAATCCACGGCGTTTTCACCGTCTCTGTTACAGAGCCCTCGCTGAAGGCGTCGTATCCGAGGCCAAGGCGGCCGAGTTGCTGCGGCTCAGCGTGCGGCAACTCACCGCGGCGATGGAACAGGCTCCCACCCCCTGACCCTCATGCGCATCCTGGTCTCCGACACATCGGTCCTGATCGACTTGGAGCGCGGCCAGCTCCTTGAAGCCACCTTCGCGCTCAGTTGGGAATTCGCTGTCCCCGATCTTCTCTACAAGCGCGAGCTGCGGTCTCACAACGGTCCGGAACTCATGCGCCTGGGGTTGCGGGTTGAGTCGCTCGATGGCGACGGCGTCCATACCGCGTTGGAATATCAGGCCAGGGTCCCTGCCCTGTCTCTCGCCGACAGCTTCGCGTTGGCGCTCGCCAAGATCAACAACTGGACGCTGCTCGCCGGAGACGGCGCGTTGCGCAAGCTCGCCGCCAGCGAAGCGGTCGACCATCACGGTGTCCTTTGGGTGTTCGATCAATTGCTTACGCAACAGGCGGTAACGGCTGAGATGCTTCACCGATCATTGACGACAATCGCGAACCATCCGCGATGCCGCTTGCCGGTACGCGAGGTGCGCGAGCGCCTTGAGCACTATGCGCGTGTCATGCGCGGCGAGGCTTAGCTTGCCACCGCTCCTTTGAAGAAAGCCAACCACATGCTGCGCCTTCTCGTAGATACCTGTGTGTGGCTGGATATGGCGAAGGATTACCGCCACCAGCCGACCCTTGCCGCCCTTGAGCAGTTGATCGAAGCCAACGAGGTCTCGCTGATTCTGCCCAGCCAGGCGGTCGATGAATTCGCTCGCAACAAGGGCCGCATCATCAAGGAAAGCGGCCAAAGCCTGAGCAGCACCTTCAAACGTGTCAAAGAGGCCGTGAAGCAGTTTGGCAAGGTGAAGGGGAGAAAGGCGACCCTGGCCAGCCTGGATGACGTTGATCACCGCATTACCATCCTTGGCGAGGCTGTGAACGGAAGCATCCAGCGCATTGAGAAAATGTTCGCCGCCGCAAACGTGATCGGAACGAGCGACGCGGTAAAACTTCGGGCAGCACAGCGGGCCGTCGAGAAGCTAGCTCCCTTTCATAAGGGCAAGAACAGCATGGGCGATGCCATCCTGATCGAAATTTACCGCGAAGTGATCGCGGAGAATGGCGGGGAGGTCCGCTCCGCTTTCGTGACTCACAACAAGCACGACTTTTCGAACCTGGCCGGTGATGAACGCGAACCTCATCCCGATCTGGCGGATCTGTTTTTGCCGGCGGATTCCACTTACGCGCTCGCGATCGGCGAAGTGTTGAACGACTACGCGCCAGAGTGGATGGAAGAGGTCAAGTGGGAGTTTGAGCTTCAAGAGGAGCCGAGGCTATTGAGCGAGATCATGGAGGCAGAGAACTTGCTGTTTCGCCAGGTCTGGTACAATCGCCACTGGAATGTACGCAGCGAGATTGAACGCGGAAAGCACAAAGTTGTTACGGAGGACGAGTGGAACAAGCACCCCAAGCGCCATCAGAGGATGACCGTCGATACTGTATGGGCGCGGGCATTATCGGCAGCCAAGCGAACGGAGGACGAGGTGGGCATAGAAAACCTCGGCCCCTGGACGGACTTTGAATGGGGAATGCTCAATGGCAAGCTCAGTGCTCTGCGCTGGGTGATGGGCAGCGAGTGGGATTTCCTCGATACGTGACCCGTGCGCTCACCTGACGGATGCGTAGCATACGGACGGTAATCGAAGCCGGACGCATGGCTTAGATCGGGCCTCTTTCCTTCTCCCCTTTGGCGCCCCCCGCCAAAGCAGGTGGCGGGTCAGGCTCTACTCGGGCGCAGCCGCCCTCCCCTAACCCCGTAGTCGGGTTTCGGCCCTTCGGGTGACGATCCTTCGCGCGAAGACAAAACAAGCCGGACGACAGCGCTACCGCTGGCGCCTGCCGCGCGGCAAGGGTGCGGCGCGCTGCGCGCTTCCGTGCTGCGCACGCCCTTGTCCCGTGGCGGCTTCGCGGTTGCCGGGGTGCCAGACGGCAAGGTAGAACAAAAAGGGAACTCATGGAGTAGCTCCCTGCCCGGCCGACCCCGA
>Ga0302319_10005989_pt1 | contig 24248 bp, 17 predicted proteins | sample Bog_T0_2_FD_203319 | JGI IMG/M metagenome (GOLD analysis project Ga0302319, IMG submission 203319) | Peat permafrost microbial communities from Stordalen Mire near Abisko, Sweden - Bog_T0_2 | ecosystem: Environmental > Terrestrial > Soil > Wetlands > Peat | place: Sweden: Abisko, Stordalen Mire...
CGTTTGCAGGGCCTTTTCCTTTCGTAAACTTTGAGCGGTTCACGATCGGTAGACTCACAAACGCCTCCAGGAGCGCTCAAACTTCGGGAGTCCTCCGGCCCAGCCGGAGGATTTCCCAGGGATTAAAAATCAATCCGGACCACGCGGATAACCAACCGGTAAAAATGTTAATTGGCCATGACCAAAACGGTTTTGGGCGGCTGATTTGACCCGGTCCAACCTAGCTTTTAGGTCCGTGGGGCGGGGGCCCCAAACTCCCGGTGGTAACGGCTTGCCGCGGCGTAGGCGCGGTGATAATTTTCGGGCGGAATCAAATTATGAAACAGAGCGCACCACATCAGGACCGGTTTGTCATCATCATGGCCGGCGGCCGCGGCGAACGGTTCTGGCCGTTGAGCCGGGAGAAAACCCCCAAGCAACTCCTCACCCTGCTGGGCAAGCGTTCATTTCTGCAAGCGGCCGTGGACCGCGTGCTGCCGCTGGTCCCGCACAAGAACATTTTCATCATCACCAACCAGGCCCAGGCTGCGGCCGTCCGCAAACAACTGCCCAAGTTGCCGAAGGAAAACATTGTGGCCGAACCCATCGGCCGCGACACCTGCGCCGCCGTCACTTTGGGGGCCGTGCTCGTGGGGGCACGTTCCACCACCGGGGTCATGGCCGTCTTGCCCGCCGACCATGTCATCCCCAATCAAAAGGATTTCCAACAGGTGCTGGCCGACGCGTTTGACGTGGCCGCCCGGGGCCGCGTGATGGTGACCATCGGCATCCAACCCACTGAACCGGCCACCGGTTATGGGTACATCCACACCGGCCCGGAACTGCCGCCGCCGGCCGGCGTGAACAAATATCACACCACGTTTTACCGCGCAGAGGAGTTCGTGGAAAAACCCGCCCTCGCCACTGCGGTGGCTTATCTGCAAAGCGGCCATTACCGCTGGAACGCCGGCATGTTCGTCTGGAGTTTTGTGACGATCACCGAGGGCCTGCAATTGCACCAGCCGGAGATGTATGCGGCCTGCCAGCGGTGGTTCAAGGTGGCCGGCCAGCCCGCGAAGCTGGCAAAAATCCTGGCCAAGGAATATCCCGGCATCACGAAAATCTCCATTGATTTTGCCCTCATGGAAAAGGCCAAAAATGTGATCTGCGCGGACGGGGCCTTTGCCTGGGATGACCTCGGCGCCTGGCCCGCCCTCGCCCGCCATCTGCCAGCGGATGCCCACGGGAATTGTGGTCCGGCGGAAATTGTCGTGGTGGATTCCGCCCGCAACATTATTTTTGATGCGCGCACGAAGCAGCGTACGCCCATCACGCTCGTCGGCCTGCAGGACACGATTGTGGTGCAGACGGATGATGCCGTGCTGATCGCCCCCAAAAATGAGGCCCAGAAAATCAAGGAGCTCGTCAAGAAACTGGGGGCGGACAAGAAGTTGAAAAAACTGATCTGACCGGCCGGCTTAATCCGAAAACGGAGCGGCGTCCTTTTCGTCAACAAAGCGGACCGCCCCGATGCGGCGTTTGCCCACCAGCAAAATCCCGAGCCCGAGCCAGGAGGTGCCGGCCAGAACCAACGCCACCGGCATCAGGGTGTGCGAATCAAACAATCCCACGCTGGCGGACGCCAGGCCGGAGACGCCAATCTGCAGGAAGCCCAGCATGGCCGAGGCGCTGCCGATGTTGCGATCAAAGGGCACCAGCGCCAGCGCCGCGGCGTTTGGGTAGGCCAGCCCCAGGCTGGACAAGGTGATAAACAGGAGCACTAACGTGGCCGGCAGACCGAACCAGCCTGCCGCCGTGCCCGCCAGCAGGAGCACCGCCACCGGACATTCGATCAGCAACGTGGCCCGAAAAATCTGTTCGCTGGAGAATCTGCGCAGCAAAAAAACATTGATCTGGTTGCTGCCGATAAACCCCGTGGCCAGCCCCGCAAAGATCGCGCCGAAGCGTTGCACGCTGACATGAAACACTTCCATGAAAATGATGGGTGAACTGGCCACATAGACCAGCAGCCCGGAGAAGGCGAACGCACCTGACAGCGCATAGGTGATGAACTGCGGCTCTTTCAGGACCGTGGCATAGTTGTGCAAAATCGGGCGCAGCCGAGCGAGATGTTCCGGTCGGCCGCGTGGCCTTCCGGCAATTGCCAGCGGGTGACCACCAACATCAACACCACGAACGCCGCCAGCACGATAAAGACCCATGGCCAGCCCCAATGCACCGCCACAAAAGCCCCGACGCTGGGCGCAAGCAGTGGTGAAGCGCTGATGACCAGGATCAGCAGCGAGATGATCTTGGCGGTTTCATCCGCATGGAAAAAATCGCGCACCATGGCCATGGCCGCCACCTGCGCGGCGCAGCCGCCCAAGGCCTGCACGAAGCGCATGGCGATCAGCCATTCCACGGAGCGCGACAGCAGGCAGAGCAAGGAGGCCGCGATGAACAGCACCAGACCCGCATACAACGGCAGCTTGCGACCAAACCGGTCCAGCAGCGGGCCATAAAATAGCTGGCCGGCGGCCAGCCCGGCAAAGTAGCTGGCGACGGACAAAGAAACCCGGGCGGTGGAGCTGTGCAAGGCGGCGGCAATCTGGGGAAACGCCGGCAGATACATGTCGATCGCGAACGGGCTGATCGTGGAGAGCGCGCCCAAGATCAGGATGATCAAAAATCGGTTTCGGGTTTGTGGCATAGGTTAACCGGGCGTGGTGACGGCAATTTTAAATTCGACGCCAAAAAAGCTTAATGGGGTTGCGTCCCTGCCATAATCCTCGAGCGGGTGATCATCCGCCGGGTTTACTGCCAGTAACGCCAGTCGACGTCGGGGAACACCTGGTCCCGGGCTTCAATCTCGGTCAGCCATTTTTCATCCACACTCGTGGCGGTCAACTGGTCGTGCAGGGCGATGAACCGCAGGAGATGATCCTTCACCCGGCGGCGGGCATAGCCAGGACTGGTTCCCGCCCGCAGGATGAACGGCCAGTCGCTGGCCTGGGCCAGGAGGAGTTCGCGGGCGGCCTGCCGGAGCGCGCGGGCGGTCAGGCCCGTGGCCGTGGGAAATTTTTGGGCCAGCTCGGTCATCCGTTCCTGGGCGATTTGCAGGTGCGGATAAATCCATTCATTCTTCTCATTCAACCAGACGCGCAGGTAGCCTTCCTCGCCCCAACTGGAGGCGCTGGGCGTGGCCACCTGATGGGTGTCATGATGGCGGAGATATTCCCCGGGGGTGATCAGGGTGAGCGATTTGAATTCGTTGAAGGCCTTGCGGGCGAGAAAATCCAGGAATTCGGGGCCTTCATACCACCAATGGCCGAACAGCTCGGCATCGTAGGGGGCGACGATGAGCGGGGGCCGGTCTATCAGGCCGTCAAGCTGATTGAGCTGGTTGACACGTTCCTGGAGAAAATGTCCCGCATGCTCGCTCGCGGTCTTCAGGGCGTGGTCACGTTGATAGATCTCCTTGGGGCCCTTGCCGCCGGTGATGCGAAAATATTTCAGCCCCGTGAACCCGCGATGGTCCGGTGACGGCAGATGGGGTTTGACGTAGTCGAAATCCAGATCAAAGCCCAGGTCCCGGTAGAAATCGCGGTAACGCGGATCGCCCGGATAGCCCTCATGCTTGCTCCAGACCTGCCGGGAGGATTCCAGGTCGCGCCCGAACGCCGCGATGCCATTGGGTGTATAAATGGGGGCGAAGGTGCCGTAACGCGGCCGGGGCCGGGCATGGAGCACGCCGTGGGTATCCAAAATGAACCACCGGATATTGGCCTCCTGCAAATAGGTTTCAATCCCGGCGACGTAGGCGCATTCGGGCAGCCAGATGCCGGCGGGGTCGCGGCCAAAACAGGCGCGATAGTGATCCCGGGCGGTCAGGATCTGCCCGCGCAGCGAGGCCGGATTACCGGCCATGAGCGGCAACAAGCCATGGGTGGCGGCAGTGGTGATGATCTCTATGCGCCCGGCCTCCTGAAATTTCCGGAACGCCCCGACCAGGTTGCCGCCGTAGGATCGCCAGGTTTCGCGGGCCTGATTCAGCCGGTGATGGTACATCCAGGCGAGTTCGCGATAGGCCCGGTCCCAATGGGTGCGATGAATTTCCTTGTCGGCCAGGTCGATCAGGCTGTTCAGGTGACGCTCGTAGCGCCCGCCCAGCACCGGATCAAGGAGCATGGTGCACAGTGTCGGCGACAGGGACAGGGTCACGTGCGCCGCGATGCCGTCCCGTTCCCAACTTTCCAAAATCTGGATGATCGGCAGGTAGGTTTCCGTGATGGCTTCAAACAGCCAGGATTCCTCCAGAAATTTTTCGTGCTCGGGATGGCGCACATAGGGCAGGTGCGCGTGGAGAATGATGGACAGATAACCTTGCATGGTTCAGCGGGGGTGGCTTAGTTGTCCAAAAGGTTGTCCATCCATTCCGCTATGGCCCGGCCCCGGATCAACATGATCACGCCGCCCAGGGCGGGCAGGGATTTCAGGAGGCAGGGCAACACCGTCACGGGGACCTTTTGTTCGATGGCAAAGGTCAGGGCCAGTTCCGCCAGACTGAATCCAATCAGCGCAATGGCGATAAAGCGGACGAGCATCAAGGCTCCGCGTTCAGACGCATCCATAAGGGTGCAACAAGTCACAGATTTTCCGGCAGATTATCAGGCAGCGGAGCTTTTAGCGAGGAATCTTGTGGGTGAGCGCCAACTTCACCGAGATATTCGGTTTCCCGGCTGAATTTCAGGTCGGCGGCGCGGCCATCGGTGCCATCTGCTGAGATCGCCACGGCCGGGAGGTCATATTTGCCATCCGGCAGGGCGAAGCGATAGCTGAAGGTGCCATCCGGACGCAATTTGATTTCATGACCGCCCAAGGTGACCTTGGCACCGGGTTCGGTCGCCCCATAGATGATCAATTCGGCGTTAACATTGAACCAGAAGTTTTTATCCGCCGGTGAACTGACCCCAAACGGGACGGCCGGACTGGAAACGTTGTCCAGGCTGGATACGCTCGCAATGACCGAGGCCCCATAGGCTTGGACCGGCGAGCTGGTGTCTTGGGCAAGCCGGCGGCGGATGAGTTCGGTAATTTCCAGGGACCCCATCCAAATCCGACGGCTCTGGTCGATGCTGATGACTTTGGCCAGCGCCTGTTCCTGCTGGGGCGTCCAGCCCGGGGATGGCGCCGCCGGCGACACCGGCTGCCCGGATATATCAAGATGCGCCTGCGTCAGCACCGGAGCCAGGCCGGACGCCGACGTTTTCAGGCGCGGCAGATCCGGATGACCGGCGCGGCGCAATTCTTCGATGGCCTGGGCCAGCGGAAGATTATCCCGGACCGCGTCCTCGATGATGCGCATCAGTTTGGCGAAGGGCAGCTCGAACGGGATGGTCGCAAACTCGACATCCGTTTCCGGCGAAATCGCGTCCGGCGGGGTGACCGTGCCGCAGGAGGTGGAAATCCGGATCCATTTGCCCAGGGGGGAATAAAAGCCCAGCTCGGCACAGTAGGAATTTCCGGCCCGTTCCACATGCACAAACCAATGCCGGGATTCGGGGTGGACATGGATCTCATACGCGGGATGCCCCTTGAAATCAGCATCGTATATGCGCAGCACAAGATGTCCGTCCGAAGACTCGGCGTTAAAACCATACTGCTGGATCGTGGTCAGATCCCAGTGGGCATACAGCCAGTGAGGATCGCGGGCGGTCAGAAAGAGCTTTTTGGTGCCATACGCCTCGGGCAGTTCGACCTCCGGAGCCTCCACACCGGGAGCGGTGGGAATGTGGCCCAGGGAATATTTTTCACCAGGACCGGCCAGAGCCGGGACGGCCGGGGTTTCGGCTTCGGTCAAAATGGGGGGTGCTTCAACTTTTTGCCGCCGGGCGGCCGGGCGTTTGACAGGGTGCGGGACTTCTTTTATCACCGGCGGAGCCACAGGTGCCGCCACCACCGGCTTGGCTGGTACCGGAACTTTCGCCGGCTTGACGGGTTCAACGGCTTTTGCCGGGGCGGCCGCCTTGGCAGCTTTCACGGGTTCCTGGGTGCTGGCGGTCTTTGAAAGCTTTTCGGATACAATCACTTGTTCCGACACGGTCGATTTGGCGGGAGCCGCTTTCGCTTTGGGTTTCAACATCTTTTTGGCGGCGTTGACCATAGTTTCCAACAGGGGTTTCTTGGGGGCCCGTTTGACTGCAGTTTTGGCTTTGCCGGGTGCTGGTACGGAAACCGGAGCCGCCGGCACCGGCGACGGGACGGCTTTACCGGTTCCCGTGGAATTGGGCTCGCGGAGCGGTGCTGTTTTTTTCAATGGCGTTGACGCGGTCTTAGATTTCATAACCGAAATACCCTTGTGTTTTCACCCAACCCTACTGCCGGACCAAAGATTATTACAATTAGCACTGACGAAGCAATGATTATTTCCGCTAAAAAAAAATCCGGGCATGGGTTCAGAATTAGCAACCCAATGCTTCTGGCGTAAAACATACTTGCTAATTGCCCCGGCCCAATGTTTCCTAATCCGGCAGGGCAGGCCCTGCGGCAAGTCAACCCGGCCGGACTAATCTGACCGATTACCGGCCAAAATAATTATGAAAATCAAAAAAATATTGTGGACCGTTGGCGTTGGACTGTTGGCGCTCGTGGTGATCGCCCTGATCGTCGTGGCTTTGTTTCTGGATGGCATCGTAAAAACTGGCATTGTAACGGTCGGCCCAAAAATTGTGCAGGTTCCAATCACCCTGGACAGCATCCACATCGGCATTTTAAGCGGTTCGGCCAAGGTCAAAGGCCTGGTGCTGGGTAATCCTGAGGGATATAAGACACCGTTTGCAGTAAGTGTTGGTTTGGCGGAAGTAAGTGTGGACGTGGCCTCGGCCTTGTCGGACAAGATTGTGGTCCATTCCATCCATGTGGAATCGCCGGAAATCACCTTTGAAGGCGGTTTGACCGGGAATAATCTCTTCAAGATTCGTGACAACTTGAGTTCGCTCACGGCGGTCGGCACCAGCACCGCTCCCAGCACCAATACACCGGCCGCAACCGGTGGAAAGCCGGCCAAAAAAATTGAAGTGGATGATTTCCTGATCACCGGAGCAAAAGTCCATGTCAGCCTCACCGGTCTGGGCGGTCATGAAATGACCCTGCCCCTGCCGGATATCCACCTCACCGACCTCGGCAAAGATACTGGCGGATTGACCCCGGCTGATTTGACTGGCCGAATCTTTGACGCCATCACCACAGGCACCCTCAAGGTCGTCACGGAGTCGGTGGGCGACGTGGGCAAGGCGGCCACGGATTCCCTGCATAAAATCTCCTCGGGGCTGGGCGGAATGTTCAAATAGCCGCCCGACGGCAATACCGCCGGATTAATTATGCCACCCGTGTCACTTTTACTTGCACGGGCGGTGTTTTGGCTTTATGGTCGCTTTGACTCCTGAGAGGCAACTTTATGTATTTTGGCGTTGATTACTATCCGGAACAGTGGGTCTTTCCTTACGCCGGCACGGCCGAGGAGCCGGAATCCCAATGGGAGCAGGATGCCGCCCTGATGGTCAAGGCCGGCTTCAACGTGGTCCGCATCGGCGAGTTCACCTGGGGCCTGTGCGAACCCGAGCCGGGAAAATATGATTTCGCTTGGCTGCAACGGGTCATGGATGTCATGGCGCGCCACGGGATTCAGGTGGTTTTGGGCACCCCCACGGCAGCCCCGCCCTTGTGGCTCACCCAACTGCATCCGGAGATATTACCGGTCACCGAGGATGGCACCCTCTGGCACGAAGGCACCCGCCGGGCCTGCTGTTTGAATGCTGACGCTTATTGGAACGCCGCCAAGCAAATCGTGCGGCAGATGGCTTCCGCCCTGGGCAAACATCCCCAGTTGGTCGCCTGGCAGATTGACAATTCCTTGGGCAGTCATTTTACGGAATCCTCCTTCAACGAATCATCACGGTTGGAATGGCACAACTGGCTCGAGCTTAAATACGAGACCATCGAACGCCTGAATGAACGGCTTGGCCTGCGCCATTGGGGGCAGTTGGTGACCGCCTGGAACCAGGTGCCCATGCCGATGAAGTCCCCCACGCCGCACAACCCGGCCCTGGTATCGGATTGGCAGCGGTTTTGCAGCGACACCATTCTGGCGTTTGTGCGCATGCAGGTGGAACAGTTGCGCGAACTCACCCCCACCGTGCCGGTCACCACGAATCTGCGACCGTTCGTCAACAAGTTCGACCACTTCGACCTCGCGGAGTCGCTGGATTTCGTCTCCATCACCAGCACAGCTGCGGTGAAGATGAAATTTTCCGAGACGGCCTGCGATTTGGACATGATGCGGTCGCTCAAAAAGAAGAACATCGTCGCCCCGGATGGCGACACGGGTTTCTGGGTCATGGAACAAAAGGCCGGCCAGACCGGTTTCCATGAGGTGAACGCATTGATCCGGCCCGGAGTGTTGCGCAAATTCACCTACCAGCTCATCTCCCGGGGGGCCGGCGGCATTCTCTATTTTAAGTGGCGGCAGTCACGGATCGGCTCCGAGAAATTTCATGGAGCCGTGATCCCTCATCATTGGGAGGGCAGCCAGCGCATCTTTAAGGAGATCAGCCAGATCGGCGAGGAATTGAAGCTGCTGGCCCCGGCCCTGATGGGCACGCGTGTGGCGGCGGAAGTCTGCATCCTCTACACCCACGACAACGACTGGGCGCTGCAACAGCCCGGGCATCCGAACAAGTTCTTTAATCTGCGCGAACACATCCAATTAATTTATAATTCCTTTCATGACCGGAACATCGCGGTGGACTTCGCCCGCCCCACCGACGACCTGTCCGGCTGCCGGCTGGTCGTGGCGCCGTCGCTGTATTTGTTGACGGCCGGTGAGGCCGACCGCCTGAAGCTGTATGTGCAGAGCGGGGGCACCCTGCTGGGCACCTTCAACACCGGGCTCGTGAACTCCAACCAGACGGCCTCGGTCACCGGTTATCCCAACGACCTGACGGAATTATTCGGCCTGGAGGTGCTGGAATTTGACATGCTGCCGCCGGGTGAGGAAAACCACCTCATTTTCAAAGGTTCCTTCCCCACCAGTCACCTCCATGTGGCCCGGCTCTGGTGCGACCTGATCGAACCCAAGGGCTGCCAGATCCTGGCAACTTATGCCAAGGATTTTTATGCCGGCCGGCCGGCCATGACCATGAACACCTATGGCCTCGGCAAGGCGATCTACTTGGGCACGCAGAGCCACCAGTTCTTTTATAACGACCTGGTGTTATGGCTGCGGCAGAACTGCGGCATCCAACCCATGCTAAAAGTGCCGGAAAACATCGAGGTGAGCATGCGGCAGAAGCCGGGCATGCGTGTGTATTTTTTGATCAATCATCAAAACACGCCGGTGCGCATCCAGTTTTACAAACCTATGCACGATTTTCTGTCCGACAGCACCTTCTCCGGCAATTATGACATGCCGCCACATGGCATTCTCGTCCTGGACGAACAACCCGACGGTAAAACCTCTGGTGCCAGCGTCTGATTTCGGTTATAGTGCAATTGAGTTGTTTAAGTTAGCTTGGCCCCGGGCACAATCCGGACAAGGCCGGCACCAGTCAATCAGTACTCGTGGTTCGGTCATTCAGTAAATTGGAATTAGTCGAAGTGTGACCTCTTATATAACCAGCATTTTCGCCGTTCTGGCGTTGTTAAGTTTTGCGCTGGGCCTCTGGCAATGGCTGGCGGCCATGCGTTTTCCCCTGCACAAACGCCAAAGTCCCGCCCTGAATCCGCCCGCCCTCACCCTGTTAAAACCCTTGCGCAACTGCGACGAAACCACCAAGGATTCCCTGAAATGCTGGCTGGACCAAACCTATGCCGGGGACCTGCAAATTCTCTTCGGGGTCGCGGATGCCAAAGATCCGGTCTGCACCATCGTCCGGGATTTGCTAAAACAATTTCCCCGGGCCAACGCCCAACTGGTGATTTGCAGCCAGGTGATCGGCACCAATGCCAAGGTTTCCACCCTGATTCAATTGGAGCGGCTGGCCAAACACGGGTTGATCCTGGCCAGCGACGCGGATGTCCGGGTTCCCAACGATTTTCTCGGCCAGATCGTCACCCATCTGGATGACCCCGAAGTGGGCCTGGTAAATTGTTTTTACCGGCTGGCCAATCCCCGGACCAGCGCCATGCACTGGGAGACCATCGCCATCAATGCCGATTTCTGGAGCCAGGTTCTGCAATCCACCACGCTCAAGGCACCCGACTTCGCGTTGGGTGCGGTGATGCTCACCCGGCGGTCGGCCCTGGCGGAAATCGGCGGGTTCGCCGCCCTGGCGGATTGTCTGGCGGATGATTATCAACTGGGCCGCCGGCTGGCGGAAAAAGGCCACCGGATCGCCTTGGGTTCCGTCGTGGTGGAATGTTGGGACAAGCCCATGAGCTGGCAGGAAGTCTGGGCGCATCAGCTCCGCTGGGCGCGCACCATCCGGGTTTGCCAGCCCCTGCCCTATTTCCTGAGCATCCTGGCCAACGCCACGCTCTGGCCGCTGCTCTGGCTGGTCACCGCCTGCAGTTTCCAATATGCACCCGTGGTGGTCCTCACGGCCGCCGGCTGCATCCTCGGCCGCATCCTCATGGCCTGGCATCTGCAACGCCGGTTTACGCCGGATCGCCGGCTGGTGTCGCCCCACTGGCTGGTGCCGGTCAAGGATCTGCTCCACTTTTTCGTCTGGCTCAACGCCTTTCTGGGGAACACCGTGGAATGGCGCGGCCAACGCCTGCGCCTGCGCCGGGACGGCACCTTGGTGCCCGCCGGGGAAAATCGTTGAAGTTAAAATGGTGGGCAATGAGGGATTCGAACCCCCGACCGTCTCCGTGTAAAGGAGCTGCGCTACCACTGCGCCAATCGCCCGTCCGGACCAAAGACTACCAAACCCGGCGGCGTTGACAAACCTCAAATCTCACCCGGAAATCCCTGCTGCCGCAGCGCCTCATACAACACCAGCGCCACGCAGTTGGACAAATTCAGCGAACGCGACTCCGCGTTGAACATCGGCACCCGCAGCCATCGGTCCGGATTTTCCGTCAGCAACGCCTTGGGCAGCCCCGCTGTCTCCCGGCCAAACACCAGATAATCGGCGGCGGCAAACGTCACCTCGCTGTAATGCTTCGGCCCGTCGGATTCAATGAACCACAGCCGGGCGTCCGGCGGCAGTTGTTCCTGGAACGCCCGCCAGCCGGGCCAGCGCTGCCAGCGCACCTGTTGCCAGTAATCCATCCCCGCCCGCTTGAGCGACGCATCATCCAGCTTGAAGCCCAGCGGCTCGATGAGATGCAGCGTGGCCTTGGTCACGGCGCAGAGCCGGGCCACATTGCCCGTGTTCGGCGGAATTTCCGGTTCAACCAGGACGATGTTCATGGGCGGCGCTTTTTGTTCTTGTAATACACCTCCTGCAGCACCAGCCCGTGGGCCGGCGCGGTCATGCCCGCCACCCGCCGGTCCCGGCTCGTCAGGATCGTGGCCACCTCCGCGAGGGGAATCTTCCCCTGCCCCACCTGCACCAAGGTCCCCACGATGCCCCGGCACATCTTGTACAGAAAACCATCCCCCTCGATCGTGAAGGTATATAGGGGGCCGGACTTCCGGATGTCGCACCGGGACAACGTGCGGACATTGGACTTCATCTCATACTCGCGGGTGCCGGCAAAGGATTTGAAATCATGCCGGCCCAGAAACGTCCGGGTTGCGGCGCGCATCAACGCCGGATCCAGCTTCACCGGAAAATGCCACGCCCGCTGGTACAGCAGCGGATTCATCGCGTGATGATTCCACACGTAATAACGGTATTGCTTGCCCGTGGCGTCGAACCGCGCGTGAAAATCCGCCGGCGCCCGCACCGCCGCCAGCACCCGGATGTCATCCGGCAAAAAGGCGTTCAACGCCAGCGCCAGCCGCGCGTCCGGCATCTTGAGCTCCGCCCGCGGGATGTCCACATGGGCGACCATCCCCAGCGCATGCACCCCGGTGTCCGTCCGGCTGGAACTGTGGATGCGTTTGACCCCGGGAAACAACCGTCCGCAGGCCTGCTCGATCTTCTCCTGCACACCGGTGCCGACCTTCTGCACCTGCCAGCCCTGATAGGCCGTGCCATCGTAGGCGATCGTCAGTTTAAATCTCAGTTTGTCCATCGGCAAAAATCAACCCGCGGCATCCAGATAACTTTGCAACAAGATCGCGGCGGCCATCTTGTCCACCTTCTCCTTGCGCTGCTCCCGGCGCACGCCGCCCTGGATCAGGATCCGGTTCGCCTGCGCGGAGGTCAGCCGTTCATCCAGCGTCTTGATCGGTATGGTCACCGCGTTGCGCAGCACCGCCACAAACGCCTCCACCTTCTGCACCGCCGGACCATGGCTGCCATCCATGTTGCGCGGCAGGCCGATAATGATGAGGTCCACCTCCTTCTCCAACAGCAGCTCTTTCAGCCGGTCCAAAAACGCGGCGAACGGCTCCGTGAGAATATATTCCAAGGGTTGCGCAATGGTCTTGGTCTCATCGCTGAGGGCGACGCCAATACGTTTGGTTCCGTGATCAAGGGCGAGAATTCGCATGTCACCCCATTTTTACCACATTACCCGCCCATGGCGAGCCGATTTACCAAGGGTCAGGATCAAGAATCGCGGAAATTACTTCGCCCCCGGTTTATTCGGCGAGGCACAGAGCTGATTGGTCGTCCACCCGCCGCCGAGGGCGTTGATCAACTGCACGCTCGCGGTCATTTGCTCCATTTGCAGGGTCAGAGCCGTGCGCTGGTTGCTCAACAGCGTCGTCTGCGCCGTGATGACGTTCAGATAGCTGTCCACGCCCAGCCGGTAACGGTCGATGGCCAGCCGCAGGTAATGTTGTGACGCCGCGACGGCCGCGTTTTCCTGCTGCAATTCCTGCGACAAGATGCGCAGCGTGGACAAATCGTCCTCCACCGCCTGGAACGCCGCCAGCACCGTCTCGCGATAGGACGCCACCGTGCCGCGATAATTGGCCCAGGCCTGTTCCGTGACCGCCCGGCGCCGCCCGGCATCAAAAATTGTCTCCGCCAGCGTCCCGCCCACGGACCAGATGAACGCCGGGCCGCTGAACAAGCTCGCCGTGTTGTCACTTTGATAACCCACGGAACCGCTCAGGGTGATGGTCGGAAAATACGCCGCCCGGGCCACGCCGATCTGCGCATTCGCCGCCGCCACCGCCCGCTCTGCGGCGGCGATGTCCGGACGGCGCTCCAGCAATTGCGAGGGCACGCCAAAGGGAACGGCCACCGGCCGCGCCACCAACGAATTGGTGGCAAGGACAAACTCCGGGGCCGGCCGGCCGATCAGCACGGCGATGGCATGTTCCATTTGTGCGCGCGCAATGCCCAGGTCAGTGGCCTGCGCCTCAATGGTCGTGAGTTGGGTTTCCGCCTGCGCCACATCCTGTTCTGAATCAATGCCCGTCTTGTTAAGCACCCGGGTCAGGTTCAGCGAATCCTGATAGGCCTGAACCGTGGAATCCAGCAGGGCCTTCTGCGAATCCAACGAGCGCAGCGTGAAATAATCCTGCGCCAGCTCGGAATGGATCGTCAGCCGCGTGTTCTCCAAATCGGCCAGCGACGCCTGGTCGGCATATTTGCTCGCCCGATAGCTGTTGCGGACGCTCCCCCAGAAATCCGGCTCCCAGGACGCATCAATCGGCAGCGAATATTCCGTGAACGTCCCCCCGGAAGAATGCGAGCGCGTCACCCCGGGATCAACCGCCGCCGTCGGAAATAACCCGGACCGGGTCTGCTTCACCACTGCGCGGGCGGACAGAAAATTTTCCAAGGCGACCGCAACCGTCTGATTGGAGACATCCACCTGGTCTTCCAACGCATCCAGATTTGTGTCGCCGAACGTTGTCCACCACCGGCCGCGCAGGGTGTCGTCCCCGGGCTGGGCCGTTTTCCAACCGTCCGTGGCCGCGGATTGCTCCGGCGTCATCTCCTTGAAAGCGGCGGGCGTCGGCACCGGCGGCTGGTTATATTTCGGCGCGAAACTGCAACCGCCAACGAACAACGCCAGTCCGACAACCGCCAGCAGCGCCGCCGGCTGCAGCGCCAGACCGCCGGGCAATTTTCGCGGGTTCGGCCGCGCCCACCACAAACGCATCCGGTCCAGATACAGATAGACGATCGGCGTCGTGAACAACGTCAGCACCTGGCTCACGACCAGCCCGCCGATGATCGTGATGCCGAGCGGACGCCGCAGCTCCGAGCCCGTGGCGTTGCTCAGGATCAACGGCAGCGCGCCAAAGATGGCGGACATCGTCGTCATTAATATCGGCCGGAACCGCAGCTGGCAGGCCTCGTAGATGGCGTCGCGCGGGCTCTTGCCGCCCTCGCGCTCCGCCGTGATGGCGAAGTCGACCATCAGAATGGCATTTTTTTTGACCAGTCCGATGAGCAACAATACCCCGATGATAGCAATCACGTTCATATCTTCCTTAAACAGCAGCAGGGCCAGCACCGCGCCGACCCCGGCCGACGGCAGGGTGGACAAAATCGTGACCGGATGGATGTAGCTCTCATAAAGAATGCCCAGCACAATATAGACCGCCAGCAACGCCGCGAGAATCAAATACGGTTCGCTGGACAGCGATTGTTGAAAGGCCTGCAACGTGCCCGCAAAACTGCCATGCACCGTCTCCGGCATCTTGATTTTCTGCTCCATCTGCTGGATGGCCTGCACCGCGTCGCTGAGCGCATAACCCGGCACCAGGTTGAAGGAGATGGTGACCGCCGGAAACTGGCCCTGATGATTCACCGCGATAGGCGCGGTCGTGGGCAGATAACGGGCGATAGCCTTGAGCGGCACCATCGCACCGTTGTTGGTCGAACGCAGGTAGATGGACTCCAGCCCCTGCGGATCCTGCCAATATTGCTTGGCCACCTCCATGATGACCGGATACTGGTTCATCGCCGTGAACATCAGGGATACCTGCGCCTGCCCGAACGCATCATACAACGTGTTATCGATCAACTGCGGGGCCAGCCCCAGCCGCGCCGCCGTCGGCCGGTCATACACCAGCGACGCCTGCAGGCCGTTGTTCTGCTGGTCGGTGTTCACCTCCGTGAACCCGCGCAGCTTTTTCATCTGCTCCAGCAAGATCGGGCCCCACTTCGTCAGGTCATCCAGGGTGTCGCTTTGAATCGTGTATTGATACTGCGCGTTACCGCCCCGTCCGCCGATGCGCAGGTCCTGGCCGGCCTGCAAAAACAGCGACGCCCCCGGCACCGCGTTCAGCTTCGGGCGCAGCCGGGCGATGATCTCGTCAGCCCGCACCTTGCGCTCCGCCAGCGGCTTCAGCGACATGAACACAAACCCGCTGTTGGCCGCGCCGCCGCCGCCGGTGAAGGCGATGCCGTTTTGCACCGCCAGATCGCTCTTGATGATGTTTGCAAAGCGCGCCGTGGCCGCCTGCATCGCCGGAAATGAGACATCCTGCGATCCCTGCACCCCGCCCATGATCGTGCCGTTGTCCTGCTGCGGGAAGAACCCCTTGGGCACGATGATGAAGAGATAAATATTCACGGCGATCGTAACCAACAGCGTGGCCATCGTGATGGCCGGGTGCCGCAGCACCACCTGCAGGCACCGCTCATACGCACCCAACAGCTTCGCAAACATCGCCTCGCTGATCCGATAGACCCGGCCGTGTTCATCCGCCCGGCGATGCCGCAGTAACCGCGAGCACATCATCGGCGTCGTGGTCAGCGACACCACCAGCGATACCAGGATGGCCGTCGACAGCACCACCGCAAATTCACGGAACAACCGCCCGACAATGCCGCCCATCAGCAGCAGCGGCAGGAACACCGCCACCAGCGACAGGCTCATGGACAGCACCGTGAACCCCACCTCCCGCGCCCCCAGCAGGGCGGCCTGCATCGGCGCCAGCCCTTTCTCCAGATGGCGCGATACGTTTTCAATCACCACGATCGCATCATCCACCACAAAACCCGTGGAGATGGTCAGCGCCAGCAACGACAGGTTGTCCAGACTGTAGCCAAACAAATACATCACCCCAAACGTGCCGATCAGCGCCACCGGCACCACGATGGCCGGGATCAACGTCGCCCGTGGGCTGCGCAAAAAGATGAACACCACCAGGATCACCAGACAGATGGAGATGAGCAGCGTCCGCTCGATTTCCTGGACCGACGCGCGGATCGTCGTTGTCCGGTCGAGCACCACCTCGCACTTGATCCCCGCCGGGATTGACGCCATGAGCGACGGCAGCGCCGCCTTGACCCGGTCCACCGTTTCAATGATATTCGCCCCCGGTTCCCGCAGGACAATGATGGGGATGCTCGGCTTGCCGTTGAGGTAACCCACCGTACGGATGTTGGCCACGCCATCCTGCACGTCGGCCACGTCCTCCAGTTGCACGGGCGCGCCGTTGCGATAGGCGACCACCAGGGGCTTGTAATCATCCGCTTTCAACAATTGATCGTTCGCGAGGATGTCCGCCGTGGTGTTCTCGTCGGCGAGTTGGCCCTTCGGCAGGTTTGCATTTTGTTGCGCCAGCATGCTGCTCACGTCCGTGAGGCTCAGGCCGAGGCTGTTCAACCGCCGGGGATTGACCTCCACCCGCACCGCCGGCAACGCGCCGCCGCCGATGTTCACCGAGCCCACCCCCTGGATCTGCAGCAACCGCTGCTGCATGATGGTCGAGGCCGCGTCATACACCTGGCCCCGGTCATAGACATCCGACGTCAGCGCCATGATCAGGATCGGCGAGTCCGCGGGGTTGACCTTGCGATAGGACGGATTGCTCGGCATGTTCGCCGGCAAATTCGCACGCGCGGCATTGATGGCCGCCTGCACGTCGCGCGCCGCGCCGTCGATGTCCCGGTTCAAATCAAATTGCAGCGTGATCTGGCTGGACCCCAGCGAACTCGATGAGGTCATCTCGTTGACCCCGGCGATATGCCCGAGCTGCCGTTCCAACGGCGCCGCCACCGACGACGCCATGATCTCCGGGCTCGCGCCCGGCATCGCCGCCCCGATGCTGATCGTGGGAAAATCCACCTGCGGTAACGGCGCCACCGGCAGTTGGAAATAGGCCACGGCCCCCGCCAGGGCGATCGCCGCGGTCAGCAGCGACGTGCCCACGGGGCGGCGGATGAATGGCCCGGAAATGTTCATGAAATTTGCGTCGCCGCTTCAGGTGCCACCGGCACCACCTCCGCACACGGCCGGGTGAACCGGGCTGACAGCCGGCTGAAGTACAGATAGATGATCGGCGTCGTATACAACGTCAGCACCTGGCTGACGATCAGCCCGCCCACGATGGCGATGCCCAGCGGCTTGCGCAGTTCCGAGCCCACGCCATTGCTCAGCGCCAGCGGCAGCCCGCCGAACATGGCCGCAAACGTGGTCATCAAGATCGGCCGCAGGCGCAGCAGACAGGCCTGATAAATCGCCTCCACCGGCGGCTTGTTCTCCTTCCGTTCCAGATCCAGCGCAAAATCGATCATCATGATGGCGTTCTTCTGCACAATGCCGATCAATAATATGATGCCGATCAGCGCCACCACGCCCAGCTCCGTACCCGTCAGCAGCAGCGCGAGGATCGCACCCGCACCCGCCGACGGCAGTGTGGACAGGATCGTGATGGGATGGATGTAGCTTTCATACAGCACGCCCAGGATGAGATAAACGGTGATGATGGCCGCCAGGATGAGCAGCGGCTCGTTCGCGAGCGAGGCGATGAACGCCTGCGCCGTGCCCTGGAACGACGCCTGCACGCTCAACGGCATGTTCAGCGCCTTCTGCTCGTTGTCGATGGCCTTCGTCGCGTCCCCCAGCGCCACGCCCGGCGCCAGGTTGAAGGAGATCGTCACGGACGGAAACTGGCCCTGATGATCGATGGACAACGGCGCCGAGCCGGCCTCGAGACGCGTGAACGCCGCCAGTGGCACCGCCTTGCCCGAGCTGGACAAAACGTAAATATTGTCCAGCTTCGAGGGATTGCACTGGAAATCCGGCTGCGTCTCCAAAATGACGTGATACTGGTTCAACTGCGTGAACAGCGTGGAGATCTGCCGCTGGCCGAAGGCATCGTATAACGCGTTGTCGATCGCCTGCGGCGTGATGCCCAGCCGCGAGGCCGTCACCCGGTCGATCACCAGCCGCTCCTGCAACCCGTGCGTCTGCTGGTCCGTCGCCACGTCGCGCAATTCCGGCAGCGCCTGCAGCCGCGCCACCAGCTTCGTCGTCCACTGGTTCAGTTCATACGCATTCGCGTCCTCCAGCGTATATTGATATTCCGTCGAGCTCACCCGGTCCTCCACCGTCAAATCCTGGACCGGCTGCATGTACAGGGTGACGCCGTCCACCTTCGCCAGTTCCAGCTGCAACCGCCGCATCACGTCGCTCGCGCTGGTCTTCCGGTCCGCCAGCGGCTTGAGATTGATGAGGATACGCCCGCTGTTCAACGTCGTGTTGATGCCGTCCACCCCGATGAACGACGACAGGCTCTCCACCGCCGGATCCTTCAGGATGACCTGTGCCAGCGCCTGCTGCCGCGCGGCCATCGCGGTGAAGGACACCGTCTCATCCGCCTCCGAGATGCCCTGGATCACGCCCGTATCCTGCACCGGGAAAAATCCTTTTGGCACGATCACATAGAGAAAAATCGTCGCCGCCAGCGTGGCCACCGCCACCAGCAACGTCACCGCCTGGTGCTTCAGCACAAATTGCAGCGTCCGCGAGTAGAACGCGATCACCCCGTTGAAAAAGCGTTCCGAGGCCAGGTACAGACGCCCGTGTTTTTTCTCATCCGCCTTCGCCTTCAACAGCCGCGAGCACATCATCGGCGTGAGCGTCAGCGAGACAAACGCGGACACCAGGATCGTCACGCTCAGGGTCACGGCAAATTCGCGGAATAACCGGCCGACCACGTCCCCCATGAACAACAGGGGGATCAGCCCCGCGATCAGCGAGATTGTCAGCGAAATGATCGTGAACCCGATCTGTTCCGCCCCTTTCAACGTCGCGTTCAATGGCGTTTCCCCGCGCTCGATGTACCGGAAGATGTTTTCAATCATCACGATCGCATCGTCCACCACGAAGCCCGTGGAGATCGTCAGCGCCATCAGCGTGAGATTGTTCAGGCTGTAACCCAGCAGATACATCACGCCCAGCGTGCCCACCAGCGAGAGCGGCACCGCGAAGCTCGGGATGATCGTGGCATATACATTCCGCAGAAACAAAAAGATCACCATCACCACCAGCGCCACCGTGAGCAGCAGCGAAAACTGCACATCCGCCACCGAGGCGCGGATCGTTGTCGTCCGGTCCGTCAGGATCGAGACGTCCATCGCCGCCGGCAGGTTCGCCTTGAGCTGCGGCAGCAGTTTCTTCACCCGGTCCACCACCTGGATGATGTTCGCGCCCGGCTGCCGTTGGATGTTCAGGATCACCGCCGGCGTCGTGTTCTTCCATGCGGCCAGCTTCGTATTCTCCACGTCGTCGATCACCGTCGCCACGTCGGACAGCACCACTGGCGCGCCGCTGCGATACGCGACCACCACCGACTGGTAATCCTTGCTGCTCAATAACTGGTCGTTCGCGTTGATCTCGTAGGCCTGATGCGCGCCGTCAAAATTCCCCAGCGCCTGGTTCACGCTCGTCTGTTGCAGCGCCGTGCGGATGTCATCCAGGTTGATGCCATAGGCCAGCAGCTTCGCCGGGTTGACCTGGATCCGCACCGCCGGCTTCTGGCCGCCGCTGATGGTCACCAGCCCGACCCCCGTCACCTGCGCGATTTTTTGCGCCAGCCGGGTGTCCGTGTAATCCTCCACCTGCGCCAGCGGATAATTTGTCGAGGTGATGGCCAACGTCATGATCGGCGCATCGGCCGGGTTCGATTTGCTGTAGATCGGCGGTGACGGCAGCCCCGCCGGCAGGAATGACTGCGCCGCGTTGATCGCCGCCTGCACCTCCTGCTCCGCCACATCGATGTTCAGGTTCAGCACGAATTGCAGCGTGATGATCGAACTCCCGCCGGAACTGATCGACGTCATCTGGTTCAACCCCGGCAGTTCGCCGAACTGACGTTCCAACGGCGCCGTGATCGCCGAGGACGTCACATCCGGGCTCGCCCCCGGATAAAACGTGACCACCTGGATCGTCGGATAATCCACCTCCGGCAGCGCCGAGACCGCCAGCAACTTGTAAGCGATGAAGCCCGTGATCAAAATCGCGGCCATCAGCAGCGACGTCGCCACCGGCCGCAAAATAAATGGCCGCGAAGGACTCACTGCGAACCCGCCCCCCCCGATTGATGACCGCCGCCCTGGCCGCCTTGTGCACCACCCTGTCCGCCCCAACCACCGGCTCCGCCAGCGCCACCCGCGCCACCGGCACCAGCACTCCGCTTGCGCACCATCACCTTCGCGCCATCCGTCAGCTTGTTGAAATTATCCGCCACCACCACGTCGTCCGGGTCCACGCCCTCCACCGCCGACACCGTCCCGTCGGTCGTGTCCACGGTGATGGTTTGCATCGTGATCGCCTTCAAATCATTCGTGCCTTCCGTATCGATCAAATACACAAACGCATTGTCCGCGTTGCGCTGGATCGTCGTGTTCGGCAGCAATGTCGCGTCGGTCAGCGTGTTCACCAGCATCCGTGCGTTCACAAACTGATTGGGGAACAACCCCTCGTCGGCGTTCGTGAACACCGCCCGGAACCGGATCGTGCCCGTGTTCGGATCAATCGCGTTGTCGATCGTCTCCAGCACGCCCGTCGCCAGCTTGGTCTGCCACGCCGCGTCATACGCATCCACCACCAATTTTTTACCCAGGCGCAACTGCGTTTGGATGGCCGGCAAATCATCTTCCGCCACATTGAAAATGACGCTGATCGGCTGGAACTGCGTGACGACCACCAGGTTCGAGCTGCCCGCCTGCACGATGTTGCCCTCGTCCACCAAACGCAGCCCCACCCGGCCGGAGATCGGCGCCGTCAAATGACAGTAGCCAAGCTGCACCGTGGCGTTGTCCAGCAACCCTTGATCCAATTGCACCGTGCCCTCGTCCTGCCCCACCAGCGCCACCTGCGTGTCCAGTTGTTGTTTGGGGATCGCGTTGCTCGCGAACGCCTGCTGGTAACGCTCCAGATCCAGTTGGGCGTCCTTAAGCATCGCCTGATCCCGAGCGAGCTGGCCCTGCGCCTGTTTCAACGCCGCCTGGTTCGGCTGCGAATCGATGTCCAGTAACGGATCGCCCGCCTTCACCGTCTGACCTTCCTGATAATACACCTTCGTGATCTGCCCCGCCACCCGGCTGTTCACCGACACCGTGCTCAACGGCGTCACCGTGCCCAGTCCCTTGACATAGATCCCGATGTCCCCCGTCACCGCCGTCGCCGTGCTGACCATGATGGGCCCCATGCCCGCCCCGCCCCGGCCGCCCTTGGCACCAGACGTCGCGGTGGTGGCAGTGGTGGCGTCGGTGGCGGTCTGCCCGCGTTTGCAGCCCGCGACCGCCAGGATGATCACGAGGCATAGCCCGGCCCAGATCCAAGGATAAGATTGACCGCCCTCCGCCGGACGGGTGGACGGGTTGGCCGATGGTCCGGGACGAACTGGTTGCGAAATTAAATCAGACATTTTTTCTCCGTTCGGATTGATGCGGAAGGTTATCAAAAGACCGTTCCCTGTAAAGCGGTTACCCGCCTTGGCCACCCGCACTTCGTCGGCCCAACCCGCCGGACAAGTGACCGGCATGCGACCGGCCGGCCGCCGGACATTTCGCACCGGCACGGGAAAGCTTACTTCAGGACATCCGGCCACCCGCAAAACCATCGGCTTTGCCGGGCGGTCGCCGGGGAAAGTTCGGCCACGCGTCTTCATATATAATTCACGTCTTCCACGCGTATTAGAATACCCAAACTCCACACTCAAAGACGCCAAATGTGACCAACCCCGCCTTTGCAGGGACGAACCCGCCTATTTACGGGGTGGAAATCAAACCCGGTACGTGACACTCCCCGTTTCCCGGCCTAGATTGGTTACATGATTAATTCATCCGTGCGGCGGACCGCCACCGCCCGGAACCATGCATGACTGAAACGCGCCACATCAACGACCGGTCCGACCGGCCCGGCACCCTGCGCCAGAGCACCAGCTTCTGGTGGCTCGTCATCGCCTTCTGGCTGTTCATCGCCCTCGCCACGGCCTTGGAGATGTCCCTGTTCCAATCCGAGCGTATTTCCGTCTCCTTGATCGCCGCCCTCATGCGCTTCATCCCCTGGCTGCTGCTCACGCCAGTGATTGTCTGGACCTGTTCCCATTACACCCTGGAACGTTCCGACTGGAAAAAATCCATCTGGGTCTATCTGGGTCTGGGCTTGGTCAGCCTCGCCTTTGTGGGTGTGTTTGCCTGGTTCAGCCCCCCGTTTTCGACCCTCGCCACTCCCCCCGCCGGACCGGCGACGGCTCTCGCCAACGAATCCCGCGCCTCCCTGTATTATATCCTGCACCGCATCACCATCCAGATCCCCACCTTCTGCGGGTTGGTGGCCATCGCCCACGCCCTCCGGTTTTATGAACGCGCCAAGGACCGCGAACGCCGCGGCCTCGAGCTCCAGGCCAGCCTCGCCCAAGCCCGCTTGCAGGCCCTGCGCATGCAGATGAACCCCCACTTCCTCTTCAACACCCTCAATTCCATCGCCTCCCTCGTCCAGGAGGACGGCAAAAAGGCCGAGGAAATGATCACCGCCCTCAGCGACCTCCTCCGCCTCACCCTCCGCGCCACCGACCGCCAGGAAGTCACCGTCGGCGAGGAACTCCAATTCCTCGAACGCTACCTGCAGATCGAAGCCACCCGCTTTGGCGACCGCCTCCAGATCGAACGCGTCATTGACCCCGCCACCCTCCCCGGCATGGTCCCCATCCTCATCTTCCAACCCCTCGTCGAAAACGCCATCAAACACGGCATCGAAACCCGCATCGCCCCCGGCCGCATCCGCCTGGAACTCCGCCGCCAGGACGACACGCTCATCTTCCAGGTCAGCGACAACGGCCGCGACCAACCCGCCGGCGGTAATGGCGAACTCAAGGAAGGCATCGGCCTCGGCAACACCCGTTCCCGCCTCAAAGAACTCTACGGCGACCGCGGTATCCTGAAGCTCGACCACGGCCGCGGCACCGGGTTCACGGCACAAATTCAAATCCCCTGGCGCATCCCGCCCACCGGCGACAACCCCGCGTCATGAAACTCAACGCCCTCATCGTTGACGACGAACTCCTCGCCCGCACCCGCCTCCGGAAAATGCTCGCGGCCGAACCCGATGTCGAGATTGCCGGCGAATGCACCAACGGTGCCGACGCCATCGACTTCATCCGCACCCGCCGCCCCGACCTCGTGTTTCTGGACGTCCAAATGCCCGAGATCAGCGGCTTCGATGTCCTGCGCGCCCTGCCCGCGGCCAGCCTGCCCGCCGTCATCTTCGTCACCGCTCACGACCAGCATGCCGTCGCCGCCTTTGAAGTCCACGCCCTCGATTACCTCCTCAAACCCTTCACCCCCGCCCGGCTGAAGGCCGCCGTGGACCGCGTGCGCCGCCACCTGCAATCCCGCGACCTCGCCGCCCTCAACCAGCACCTTGCCCAATGGCTCTCGCAGGCGCCCGCCGCCCCCGCCTACCTCACCCGGTTCGCCATCAAAAACGGCAGCCAGACCACCTTCATCCCCGTCGAGAACGTGGATTACATTGAAGCCGCCTCCAACTACGCCATCCTGCACACCGTGGCCGGCAACCATGTCGTGCGCGAAACCCTGCTCAATCTGGAAACCATCCTCTCACCCAAGAAATTCCACCGCATCAGCCGGTCCGTCATCGTGAACCTCGAACGCATCAAGGAAATCCACGCCGACGCCCCCGGCGACCACGTCATCGTCCTCCACACCGGCCGCCAGCTCAGCCTCACCCGCAACGTCCAGGAAATCATCAGTTGGATGCAGTTCCTCAAGCCCCCTGGACAGTAATGCCCGACGGCTTTCATCCCGCGGCAGACTTTGACATCACAATTTAAAATGAAAAAAACATTAATCGTGGCTGCCATTTTTGTCAGCGACCTCCGGCAAAGCCGGAGGCTTGAGATAGCGTGAACCGCTCAAAGCGGTTAAGAACGGGCGGCGCTCAAAGCGCCACCAGCTCCAGTTGTTCGAGGCGTTTGTCTTCCTTCTCCTGAT
>Ga0302319_10005990_pt1 | contig 24248 bp, 19 predicted proteins | sample Bog_T0_2_FD_203319 | JGI IMG/M metagenome (GOLD analysis project Ga0302319, IMG submission 203319) | Peat permafrost microbial communities from Stordalen Mire near Abisko, Sweden - Bog_T0_2 | ecosystem: Environmental > Terrestrial > Soil > Wetlands > Peat | place: Sweden: Abisko, Stordalen Mire...
CCTCACGGCAAACCCCGAGTCGTCCGTCACGCTCGTAAAGCAACTCCGAGGGGCGAGTGCCCGCCCTCACCGACAGGCACCACCGTCGGACTCACCAGGCGACCGCTGGAAAACCCTGCTCGCGAGCGCCGAACGTCGGCAAGTTCGTTCCCTTCAGGGGAGCCGCACCCAAATAGTTTCGTATGAGCCGCACTACGTGTGGCCGGGTGGGTAAGTTGCATTGTCTCACTGGTGACGGTCAGGCATTGCGACGCACTTTTCGTCTCGGCACCATGGGTAGGCCGAGCTCGTGCTCCTCGAGGATCGTCAGGTACTGGGCGACCACATTCGGCGTCATGGCCGTGAGCAGCGGCAGCTCCTCGGGTTCGTGCTTGGCGGCGAGGAGCCTGACCCGCTCGAAGCCGTCGATGTAGCGATCGACCGACTTCTGGGCGTGATAGGTCCGACTGGCGATCTCGGGTGTGGTCAGACCTTCGAGGTACAGGCGGATGATGGCCGCCTTGTGGGTGGGCCACGATCCCATGTCGGCCACGTAACCCCGCATGGGGAGGACCTCGCCCCGTTTGCGGAGGCGGATGACCGTGGCCGACACGCCGCCGTCGGTGTAGCCGGTGACCAAGGACAGATCGACTTGGGACAGCGCGCCGCCCTGGTCGAAGGCCTCGTGGGCCAGGCGACGGACCCGGATCTCGCGACGCTCGAGCGCGGGGACCCCGGCGACGAAGGCATCGATGTCCTCTTGAGCGACGACGGTGAGGCGGACCGGCACCAACCTCGTGTGCGCCATGGTCCTGCCCTTGCGAGCCCGCTCGGTGGCGTGCGGGCACCAGTAGATGAGCTGGCCCGGCTCGAGCTCCTCGGGCTTGGCGAAGTAGTCGCGCACCACCGCGCAGATGTCGACCACGATCGCGCCGGCCACGACCTCGCCCTTGTCGTAGCCGTACTCGTGGAGGAACTTGTAGAGCAACAGGCTCGACAGCGTCCGCTTGGTCAAGCGGCGGCCCATCGCGACCGAGCGCTGCACGGGGGCCGTCATCGTGGGTCCCCCTTTTTCGACCCTCGACGGGCCACCTCCAACAGGTCGGCCAGTCGTGGCGCTGATGGGAACTCTCGACGCGCCCGTTCATAGAGGGCGATGTACTCGCTGATCAACGATGCCGAGCGACCGGAGGCGGCGCGGATCTCGGGAACGGACGCGCCCCGTGCATAGAGCGCAGCGATCTGGCGGAAGTCCGCCAGGTAGCGCTTGATAGCCGACTCGGAGTATCGCGTGCGCAGCTCGATCTCGGTGAACTGCAGGCCCCACAGATAGAGCTGCACGATCTGGGCCTTGTGGCTGACCCCCGGGCCGATGTCGCGGATCTGGCCACGGGTGGGCACGGCGATCTCCACCGCCCGGCATGCGGCAAGATCCCGTTTCACAGTGGCCGTCGACGAACACGTCAGATAGGCGAGGTCTTCGACGCTCAACAGTCCGCCTTGCACCTGGGCCTGACGGGCGAGGCGGGCCAGGCGCTGTTGTCGCATCGCGGACAGGCCTTTGGTGCGCAGCACCTCGTGGTCCTCCGGCGTGGCGAGCTCGAGGGCCACCTGCACCTTGCGACACGCCGCGATCGGCTTGCCCGGTGGCTCTTCAGATGCGACCGCGAGATAACAAAGCTCGCCGGCTCTAAGGGCTATTTCGCCGAACTCGCTGAAGTAGCGGGCCATCTGCTCGTAGTGCGCCCTAGCCAAGACCGGCGTGAGGTTGAAGTCCTCACATATCCGAGCGACGATCGCCGACTCGGCGTCCTTGGCAGCGAGTCGGGCGGTTCCGTAGGCATCCATGACCAACCTCCGAGGTCGAATCAAGACCCCACGAGAGTACGGCTCATTCGATCCCAGAGTGAATACCGGGTCGCTGGGAAGCTGGCGCGAACAATGCGAGCGGTCGAAGAGCCAATATTTGACATTCGTTCACTTAGACAACTCCTCCTTGTGCTCGCGCTGGCCGTGTCGGTCACCCAAGGGCCGGTCGTGCACGCCGTGGCATTCGCGCAGACGACGACTCCTGCCTGGGTGCGGGTGTCGGTAGCGACGGTGTGGCACCTCCCGTCGAGCCCGCGACCTGTCGACGCGCCGGCGCTCGGTGACCCGGCAGGGATCGAGCACTGGCTCAATCGACTGAGCGTGACCGAGCGACTCGGCCTCGACAGCCGCATCAACACCCAGGTCCTGTTGGGCCAAGAGGTCCTCGTCCTCGCGCGCCGTGGGCGATGGAGTGAGGTCCGGGTCCCCGACCAACGCGGCTCGCGCTTTCCTGTCGGCATCATCGGCTGGGTGCCGAATGTTCAGCTGTCCGCCGTCGCACCACCGGCAAGCTCTCGCGAGGTGATCGTCAGCGTGGCGCGCACGTGGCTCTACGCCGTGGCCAAGGGCATGGTCGTCCGTCGCCGCTTCCTCGTCAGCTACGACACCGTCCTGCCCGTCGTCGGGGCAATGCCGGGCTACCTCGTCCTCGGACTCCCAGGAGGACAAGAGGGGGCGATCGCCGACAATGCGCTCAGCCCAGTGCACCTCGGCGCCGTGTCGGGGACGACCGTCGCCAACCAGGCGCGTCGGTTCCTCGGGCTCCCCTATCTCTGGGGCGGGACGAGCGGCTTCGGCTACGACTGCTCTGGTTTGGTGTACTCGCTCTATGCCCGCTACGGCATGTACCTACCCCGCGACGCGGCCGACCAGCAGCACGCCGGCATCCCGGTCCCGCTTGCCAAGCTTGAGCCGGGTGACTTGCTCTTCTTCGCCGGACCTGGTGGAAAAGGACTCGTCCACCACGTCGCGATCTACGTGGGCGGCGGGCGCGTGATCGATTCGCCATACACCGGGGCATCGGTCGAGATTGTTCCGATGAGGTCCCTCCCCGTCTGGGCCGAGTTCGCCGGTGCGATCCGGCCGACCTTGACGAGCACACCCGCCTGACGCTCTTTACCTTCGCTCCAGTGGGAATGGGAACGTGAAGTTTACGCGGCCAACAACTTGCGTCTGGTTCTCTTTCTCATCCCATGACGCGCTGACCGAGGGTCTCGCGGACAGCGGTTCAGCATCAGTAAAGGAGCGGCTTACTCCACGCGCGGTTTTGGCCGTTGAGCTGGGAACTTGCTGGCGAAGGTCGTGTCGGAGGGGGGACTTTCCCACATACGACACGCGAGACGATCTGGGATCTGGCCGCTTGAGGAGGCCTTCTTTCTCAGTTCTCCCCGCTTACGACGAGGCGCGCACGGGTCCAGATGATGTCTGGTGCGTCCGCTCCCCCACCGGCGGACCCAGACCTTGACGGTGTCCGAGAAGCTGAGATCACACGTCACCGATGAGCATCATCATGGTCATGGGGTCGACCGGCGATTCGACGAAACCATAATGCCGGTAGAAGCTCTTGGCTTCCTCATCCTTGGCGTGGACCAGCACCAGCCGGACCCCGACACTCCCGGCCACCTCGATGGCCTTGAACATGAAGTGCCTGAGGAGGGCGGTGCCGAGGCCCTTTCCTTTGTGCTTGGCGTCAACCCCGATCCGGCCGAGCAGGATAGCGGGCAACTCCTCGGGCTGGTTGCGACCAAACTTTTTCGGGGCGGATGACCGAAGGACCGACGCCGTTGACGAGGCATAGAAACCAACGACGCGTTGCGTCTCGACCTCTATGACCACCCACGTCCGGCTCGTGCCACCGGACTGGTTGCTCAACGAATGGCGGACTAGCCAGTCATTCAGCGCCGGCTTGCCGCAGTCGAACCCGGTTAGGACATCCTCGCTGGACAGTAGCTGCGGCCCCGCGTAACTCACCGGGCTAGGTTCCCTCGAGCACCGAGGAGCTGGACAGAAGCTTGGCCATTTGTGGAGGCAGCCTTGGCGGAGCGGAAACAAGTGCCTGAAGCTCGGACCAAGCAGCGTCGTCGACCATGAACACTCGCCGATCGGCGAGGTCCATCTCGGCCGCCTCGACAGCGTGCCGCAGCACGTAATCGCTCGCGGACTCGCCGCGGGCCTCTGCTGCACGACGCAGGACAGCGTCCTGGGCGGGAGTCAGACGCAAATTGAGACGTTCGGTCTTGACGGCCATGAGGGCATCGTACACCGTTCGACGTACAAGCGGAACGGGTAAGCGCAGGGCCCGAACCAGAATGTAGCTGCGAACCGGCCAGATTCGCCGGGTCGTGGCAGCGGCGAACTGCGACGCGGAGTGGGGCCCGAACTCCGTGCTGCAGCCCCAGATCCTCTCCAAAGTAACGTGCCACAAGTGTCGGGTCGCGGAAATTAGTCCTCTAAATCTGAGGCTCGACCCTCGTCACCGATCACTAATTCAGCCAGGATCTCCCTAGCGAGACGGGCAATCTCTTCAGAGCTGCCCACCAGCATCAACGTCTGAAGGTCGACGGGGGGTTCCTCGTTGGCTGCCAATTCGATCGCGCTAATAGCTGCTTCCGTTGCCTCTGGAAAACGACCCTGCTCCTTGAGCAATTGAGCAAGAGCCAAAGATCCTCGGCTCGATATCGCCGAAACCTCCGAAGCTGCGGCCCTGCGCAGGAGCGACTCGGACTCAAGAAGTGTCTCCTCTGAGCTGAGCTGCGATCCAAGAGTCAGCGCGGCGACGCCGGTGATGGAAGGATCATCAGCCTCCAGCGCTCTGCGAACAAGAGCCTCGGCCTCCTCGGCCTCATCCGTGCAGTAGAGCATCGATCCCAATGTCAAAGCGGCAGTCGCCGCAATCGTTCCGTCGGAGGCACTCAAGACGTACCGGAACATCATCTCGGCTTCATCCCAACGCCCCAGTTGAGCCAGAAGGCTCGCCCTGGCAAGTCGAGCCCGGGTGGAATCCTCTGGGTCTGTAGCCAATTTCTCCAGCTCGAAGTACACGGCCTCCGCGTCCGAAAGCCGGCCTTGCCGAGCCGTGAGGTATCCCAGCCGATACAGAGCCTCCTTCTTCAGCTCGCGGTGACCTGAATCGACCACCTCCCGCAGGACTCTTTCCGCCTCGTCCACCCTGCCTTCTTGCTCCAGCAGTCCAGCGAGATCGAACTGCACTACTACACCTTCGCCGAGGTTGACATCTCCGGTGTCTGCTTCGATCGCGAACCGATGGGCCCTCTCGGCCTCCTTGGCGTCACCCTCTTGCTCAAATATGACGCCGAGAGCTCTTGCCGCTATCGGCACCTGTGTCGCGTCACCCGTCGCGAGAACAGCTCGGTAGGTCTCTTTAGCCTCACCAAGCAGGCCCTGTTTGTATTGGGCAACCGCGAGATTCCTCAGCGCCAACGGGACGAGTTCCGCATCGTCGCTCGCGGCAACGCGGCGGTACATCTGTTCAGCCTCCGCAAACCTACCCTGAGAGCCGAGCAGAACTCCGAGTCTCACGGCCGCATCCGCGGCTGTACTCACATGCTCAGCCTCTGCCGCTCGGCGGTACACGGCTTCAGCTTCCCCGAGTCATTGTTGGCTTTCTAGCAAGATGGCGAGAGCAGCTAAGGCAAGTCCCGCCTCGACAGCCTCAGTCGAGTCGATCACCTCCCGGTAGGCAGCCTCACCCTCCTCGGGACGCCCGTTGGCGACGAGCAGGCGCGCGAGCCAGCGGGTCGCCCGAGCCGCAGCCCGGTCATGGTCTGACGCGATCGCCTCGCGGTACATGGCCTCCGCCTCGCTCACGCGACCCAGCGAGCCGAGCATCTCGCCAAAGTTGACTCTTGCCATTGGGGAGACGTCTGGGTCGTCCGCCTCTATTGCCTGCCTGTAAAGCCCCTCAGCCTGAGGGTTGCGCCCCCGGTCTTCCGACAAGAGCGCCAGGTTGTGCAGAGCGGTCGCGGTGTAGCGCGGGTTCCTTAGCGCGATCGCCTCCCTGTAGAGGTTTAGGTCCTCTCTCTCGTCGTCACACTGCCCACTTGTGATTGACCGAGCTATCAGCCTGCCTTCGCCCTGAACTCCTCTTCTGCCCCCGCCAAACCTCGGCGAGCCAGCAGGAACACAACCGTGCCAAAGATGGCCAGCGTGATCACGAGCACCACCATGTTTGTGAGCACTATGAGTACAGCCAGAGAAATAGTCAATACCTGTGGATGGGATCGCGGCGCCCTTCCTTCGATCCTGCTCTCTGATCACCTCCCTCGTGTCGTCTTTTGACCCTTGCGCGCCGCGAACTGTTCCGGCTGGAGGAGCTCGGTGACTGAGATCGGCTCATCACAGCAAGGACAGGTGCCGCCGGGGCCGAGCCTGCGGGCGAAGCTGTGGCACTCCTCGCAGTACTGCTCGCCGATGAGCCTGACCTCACACATCGGGCACTGGTAGACGGTGTCGGGCTTGGCGACGATCGGCTCTCTCGGCGCCTGGCTGCGGCGGCGCCAGGCGGCCTGACGGCAGGCCTGCGAGCAATGGAGCCGGCGCCCAGAACGCCTGAAGGCTGTCCCGCAGACGGCACACGCCATCGTCTCGGTATCGTTACGCACGCTGTTCACGCCGCCACCTCCTCGGAGCGCTCGACGAGCACGCCGTTGTGGAAGAGCGCGCCAGCACGGACGAGAGCGACGAAATGCGGGGCGTTGACGCCCCGCCAGCGGCTCTCGGCCGTGGCGATGAGCTTGTAGGCCATGGCGAGTCCGGCAGAGCGTGACCCGGCACCCTTGGTGACCTTGGTGCGGAGGCGAACTGTGGCAAAGGTCGACTCGATCGATCGGATTGGTCGTCTTCAGGTGGACCCAGTGCTCGGCCGGCATGTCGTAAAAGGCGAGCAGTGCGTCGGGCTTGTCGGTGATCTTGGCGACGGCCTTCGGCCACTTGGCCTTGAACTCGTCGGCAAAGGCCTTGACGGCAGCCTCGGCGTGGGCCTTGTCCTCGGCGTCGCGGATCTCCGCCAGCGCCCGGCGGGCGGCCGGCTGGACCGACTTCGGGAGGGCATTCAAGACGTTGGCCGAGACGTGGAACCAGCAGCGCTGCTCGGTCGTCTCAGGAAAGACGTCGCGCACCGCCGCCCAGAACCCGAGGGCGCCGTCGCCTACAGCCAGCACCGGCGCCCGCATCCCCCGGCGCTTGCAATCTCTCAAAAGGCTCGCCCAGGACTCTGTCGACTCGCGGTAACCGCCGGTGATGGCCACGAGCTCTTTTCGCCCGTCGGCCCGCACGCCGACCACGACCAGACAGCACAGCCGGTCCTCGCCCAGGCGCACGTTGAAGTGGATGCCGTCGACCCAGATGTAGACGTAGTCGACCTCGGCCAGCGAGCGTGAGGCGAAAGCTTCCTGCTCGTCCTGCCAAGTTCTCGTCAGGCGGGCGACGACGGGTCCAGATAGCCCGGCTCCGTCGCCGAAGAACTCCGACAGGGCCGGCACGAAGTCACCCGTCGAGAGTCCGTGCAGATACAGCAGTGGCAATACCGCCGAGACCTGCGGGCTGCGGCGGCACCACGGCAGCAGGATCGAGCTGTGGAACCTCTGGCGCTCGCCGCTCTCCCCGTCGACCCGCTTGTCGTCGACCCTCGGTGCGGTGACCTCGATGGCGCCGGCGACCGTCTTCACGGTGCGGGTCTCGGCGCGGCCGTTGCGCACGACGAGCCTGTGACCAAGATCGTCGCGATCCTCCAGATGCTCGGCAACGTAGGCATCGACCTCGGCCTCGAGGGCAACGGCCAGCATGCGCCGCGCTCCTTCCCGGCAGATCTCGTCGATCCCGAAAGCGGGCTCCTCGCTCGCGGCCTTCTCAGCGAGTACCTTCAACATTGGCGTTCCTTCCTTCCGCCGGCGTTCGACCGCCGGCACTCGTCGAAATTCGTTCAACGAGGAAGGTACGCCGCGCCCCCGCTCAGATGGGTGATCCACAGGTTTTGGTTATAACTCGTACAGCCAGTGCCAGCAGCACTAGACCACAGGGTGGCTACAACCAATAGACAGAGCTTCAAGCTGTGAACCACAGCCACTCGCCTTTAGGAGATCACTATTCCGCAGTGTACGGCGTCAGGTTGGGCGCTCATCTGCCACAGCCTGATCCAGTCCAGCACGCGCAGGGTTAAGGCTCGCGATGCCGCCGGGTGACGTCTGCTCGGATCCGCTTCGTCCAATCATCAAGATGTGCGACTCACCACCGATCCAACAGGCTCCCTCCTTAGCGGCACCGTCAGAACGACGTCGTGCGCGTCTTAAGCTCTTTCGGGGACAGCCTGCACCCCCTAAACACATGACCCCACGTGCCGACAGGTCAGGACTCTCAGGCCTCGAACACGTACGCCCGGCCGGCACTCTTGGCATGGCCATCGGCGCCAACGATGGCGGTCGTGCCCGAGATGGCCACCGAATAGCCGAAGTAGTCAGCCGCGACAGTGTCCGAGCCCTTCAATTTGGAAGCCTGCTTCCAGCCGGTCGCCGTGTTGGTGAACACGTACGCCCTGCCGGCAGCCTTGGAGAAGCCCGGGGCACCCACGATGGCGGTCGCGTTAGAGATGGCCACTGTGTAGCCGAAGTCGTCACTGGCGACGGTGTCGAGGCCCTTCAGTTCTGTGGCTTGGTTCCAGACGTCGCCCGTCTTCGCGAACACGTATGCCCGGCCGGCAGCCTTGGAGAAACCTGGCGCACCCACGATTGCGGTCGTGCCCGAAATGGCCACCGAGACGCCGAAACCGTTGTCGGCGACGGTGTCAGAACCCTTCAGCTCGGTGGCCTGCTTCCAACCGGCTGCTGTGTTCGTGAACATATACACCCGGCCGGCATCCTTCGCGTGGTCCGGTGCACCCACGATCGTGGTCATGCCAGAGATGGCCACCGCGTATCCGAAGGAGTCATTCGCGACAGTGTCGGAGCCCTTCAACTCGGCAGCCTGCTTCCACCCGGCTGTCGTGCTTGTGAACACATAGGCCCTGCCGGCACTCTTGGTGTGGTCGTCGGCGCCCACGACGGCGGTCGTGCCCGAGATGGCCACTGAGTCGCCGAAGTAATCACCGGCGACGGTGTCGGAGCCTTTCAGCTCGGCAACCTGCTTCCAGCCCGTTGGCGTTCTCGTGAATATGTAGGCCCGCCCGGCATTCTTGGCGTAGCCCGGTGCGCTCACAATGGCGGTCGTGCCCGAGATGGCCACCGAGTAGCCGAAGAAATCACTGGCGACAGTGTCGGAGCCCTCCAGCTCGGCGGCCTCTGTCCACCCGGCTGCCGTGTTGGTGAACACGTACGCCCGGCCGGCGTCCTTCGCAGAGCCCGGTGCTCCCACGACGGCGGTCGTGCCCGAGATGGCCACCGAGACGCCGACGGCGTCACCGGTAAGTGTGTCGGAGCCCTTCAGTTCCGCCAGCTGCTTTCCGATCGACGGCGTGGCTCGCGAGCTCGCGGCAACCGCCGAAGCGGGGCTAACCAGGAATGGCAGAGAAGTTGCTGCTACCACGAGAAGGCCGCCTGCAAGTGACCTACGCATGTGACACCTCCGATCACGACCAACACCATTGTCTGCGACTCGTGTACCCGTCGTCGACCAACGCGGCCCGCAGCAGGCGTGCGAACGACAAGCCTCGCGCCCGCATGGAGAACGAGCAACGCGTGCGGCCTACCTCTCAGGTGGACCGGCGTTGTGCCCCGCGAACGCGGGATAAGACCCGTCAATGGGTGTCCACAGTGGTACGAATTCGCCACAGAGACTGACACCAGAAGATCTTGGCGCGCAATGCGAACTGCGAATCTATTGTTCCGCTTACTCTGACATCTGGCCGGAGTCAGCAACTGGACGCCTGCTTGAACCGGGAAGGCACCGACGGAGATGGCGCGTGCGGATGCCCACTCTGCAACCCGACGTGGCGACAGAACGACCACGAATATCCGACGATGAGAGGATCGACGATCCCGACACGGGAGTGCGGCTGTCTGTGCATGGCTCGCGATCATGTGCCGGACGGACCGCCCGCCGGCTGAGCCTGGTCCTGCGGCGGTGGAAACGGTGCGACGCGGAAGGTGTTGGACCACACGAGGACGTGGTAGCCACCGACGACGTAAGTGTGCGCCGGAGGTCCCCAGGTCTTGGTTGCCGAGGCACTGTCGACTCCTTGGTAGACAGGCGTCTCGTAGACGAGAAACTGGAAGTGCTGACCGGCGTACCAGTCGGCGGAGGACAGCTTCATGTACCGGCCGAGCTTGCCGTCCGGGTCCGCAAGCACTGGTCGTACCGTGACCACACCCCTGCTCTCGACGGTGGTGATGCTCGCTGCCCAATAACCGCCGACCCCGTTTCGGAGATGATGCGCCTCGAGGAAGGAGGCGAGCACTGACGCGCTCTGGACCGGAACAGGCTGGGCAAACGTGTAGCCAAGGCCCGCGGCAAACCACAACGAGACAGCGGCTCCGAGGACGCAGATCGTTCGGGTGGTCCGACCGGGTCGCAGCTGGTGCCAGGCCTGGGCGACGATCCGGCCAGCGAGCACGCTGGCGAACACGACCGCGGCGACTAGATAACGAGCGCCGGGCACTCCGTTGACGGCCAAAACGACGAAGGTGAGCACCGAACCGAATATCGCGATGACCAGCACGTCGTCGAGCCACCAACGCTCGGCCTCCATCTCGGTTCCGGAACCGGTTGCCCCTCGGTGGCCGCGGATGACTCCTCTCGCCAGGTTCGCCGTTGCCACCAACGAGCAGGCGACGATCAGAAGAGCACCGACGACGTGAACGTCCTGCAGGACGATCGGGACCCGCCCGGCGTCGAAGTCGTAGGTGAAGCCGACGAGACCTGCTCCGTAGCTCAGCACGTGCCTCAGGTTCATGAGAATCTGAGCAGAAGTCGCTACCGACACCCCGTCAACAGATTTGAACGCCCCCATCGCTCGGGCGAGCCAACTCATAATCTCGCTGGCGATGATTGCTGCGGCGGACGCAGTCACCGCCGCGACGCCTGCCCGCCACTCTCGCCTTCGCAACATGGCGACCACGCCCGCACCGAGCACCGGCGCGATGCCGTAAGCGACCATCAGGAGGTCGCCGAGCATTCCGAAGGCGAGCACGGCGACCGCCGCTGCCCATCTCCAGTCGAAGCCTCCCCGCCTCAAGCAGATGAATGCAAGAAGGGCCAAGACGGCCGTACTGACATGGTCCGGGCCACCGAGCAGGAAGGATGCCATTGCGTTCGTGGGAAACGCGAGCAATACGACGGCAGTGACAGCTCCGGCGACGGCGGCACCCTTCTTGTGCCCCCGGCTGGCGACGAGGGCGCCCACCACGACGGCGATCGTGACCGCAAGAGCTGGTTCCAAGTTGAGGAGGCCGGGCCAAATGCCACCGATACGCACTGCCAGTGCGTAGAAGAACGCGTCGATGGTCCAGAATGAGTCGTGGGTCAGGATCCAGCCGTGTAGCAACGGGTTGCCGCTGCCCATTGCTTGACCCTCGAGGATCGCGGTTGCCCTGTCCGAACCACCTAGATAGACGTGTGTTGAGATGGTGTAGAGGATCGGGGCCAGCCCTCCGAGGGCAAACAACGCTCCGACCACAGTGCCAACTCGCCGCGCGGTGGCACGCCGTGCATCGGAGCGAGCCGGCAGCACGATCAAGCGATGACTGTTTGTGGGACGGTCCCGAACCGATCTGCGGAGAACGCTCGGCGACTCCGTTGCGACCTCGTCGACGTCCTGTCTCATAGCGGCACGCTGCCAGCAGGAATCGTCACCGATCCCAGTTGCGGGCCTGCCGTCGATCAGTTGATCCGCCTCAGCGCTGGCCATCTCCTCACTTACCAGCTCGAGGTCAATATCTGACTGGAGCGAGCCCGAAGGCACCGTTTTGCCACCTATCATCGTGGCTTAGCCGGCTCTTGGAATGCTTCCTGCGGCACCGTTGCCTCTCTGCCCCTTCTTGTCTTTCGGCCTTATGGCCTTGGGGTCGCGTCCTGGGAGTCGTCTCGTATCAGTCCGGCCTCAGGTCGCCAGTCGGCTCGTGAAAGGGCGAAGTCTGGCGAGCCGCCAAGAATGGCCTGGTGTTGTCGTGACCGATTCATTCCCACGCGAGTCCTTCCTCACTTCGCCGACGACGACCTCCCCACGGACGTGCGGGCCCAGACTCCGAAGAGTGACGGGTCGTCAAGCGCGGTAGTGCGGCACTCTTCCAAAACAGGACACCGTGCGCAGATGCGCGTGGCGGGACCGAGGGCGTTGCCGCTCGTCGGAAACAAGAGATCGGATCCCATACCCCGACAGGCGGCGCGGGCTTACCAGTCGAGGCGGACGATCGGATCGTAACTGTCGATCGGTTCCGGTGAGTGCGGCACTGGGACATCCACGGCTTAATTACGCCTGCCAAGGGCGATGACGTCCCGGAGGTTGGCCCGCTTGTCACTCATTGGAACCGGCATCGTTCCTCCCTCGATTGGTGCGCCCCGCCGGGTCACGTCGGTCAACCGCACGACCTTTCCGGCACCCGGCGGATGACGCGGATTCTGTGAGACCGGACCCGGCCGACGGGCGCGCTGTCAAGCTAAGGCACTTACCTGTGAAAAGCCTTGGAGGCTGCTTGGAGCACGCGGGGGAGAAGGTGTCTGTCGTTCAGGTTCTTGCTGGCACCACATACCTGTTCTGCTGTCGAGCGGACCTGAGTCTCGGCAAGTGAGGACGATCGCCCGCATGCGATCTCCGGTGTCGGAATCCATCGGAGTTCCACAAAGATCTGAAGGGGTTGTCGCGCACGGTGTCCGAGCCGCCGGGCACAACCAGTTTCGCAGGCCTCACTTCGAGTAGGCCACCAGCCTCCAGGACCGCGACGTCCAGGGCCCCTGGCGAATTCTAATCTTGCACCCAGCATAAACACAGGAAACGCGCTTAGCCTCCAATGGGCGCCACCCCCCGGCGCGCAAAGGAGCGTTACGTGTTCTCGCTTGGCTACGCCTGGAACGAGCTTCGCCGCCGCTGGGGACGGACCCTCGTGACCGCTTTCGGACTTGCTGCAGGAGTCGGCCTCGTAATGGGCATCATCGGAGTCTCCCAGGGACTTTCCGACGCCCAGAACAGCGTTCTCTCCCCGCTCGGCTCCGTCGGGACCGACATCATCGTGACCCGCACCGTCGCAGCGACCACCTCTCAGACCACCACGACGACGACCGCCCCGTCCTTCCGCGGCGGTAGTGGCGGCACCTTCCCGGGCGGCGCCGGTGGTGGGGGTGGGGGTGGGGGTGGCTTCACGGGAGGCCCCGGCGGGGGCTTCTTCGCGAGCGGCGTCGCGGGTGCCGGAACCGCCGCAAGCTCGCAGGCCGCGACCCTGCTCAACAACAACGCCTCGGTGATCACGGACCTAGCCAAGCTCGGCAAGCCCGGGACCAAGTTCACGCACGATTTCTTCGTGCCCGGCACGCTCATCACCTTCCCTTCTGTGGCGATCAGTGACGTCGCGAAGATTCCCGACGTGACCTCAGCCGTCGGGGCTCTTTCGCTCGAGGCCCTGCACGAGAGCGGCACCGTCCCGGTGATCACCGACACCTACAAGACAGGCGGCCAGACGATCTCGACGACCGTGAAGCCGCCCACGCTCACTGCGGCCCAGACCGCGGCAGAGCGATCCTGTATCACCAAGCTCCTGCAGAAGACCTTCGGAAGTAGCGGTGCCACGCCTCCCGCCGGCGGGTTCACCGGTGGCCGGACCAGGTCTGGTTCCGGCGGCACCAACTTCGGAGGTTTCGGGTCGAACCCGGCGTTCCAGAAGTGTCTCACCCCGGCCCAGATCAGCTACCAGCAGAAGGTCACCGTGCCTGAGGAGACCATCACCCGGGTCCTCAACGCCCCGACGACCAACACCGCCACCTCCAGCTACCTCGTCGCAGGCGTGGACCCCACTAATCAGACCACCGGAATCGTCACCAAGTCCCAGCTCGTCTCAGGCACGTGGTTCACGGCCAATCCTGCTGACGAGGTTCTTGTCTACACGAGCTACGCCACGACGAAGGGTCTCAAGGTCGGCGGTACGCTCACGATCAACTCGAAGGCCTACAAGATCGTCGGCCTCGTGTCGCCGACGCTGACCGGCAACGTCGCGGACGTCTACTTCCCGCTGTCCACGATGCAGAGCCTGGCCTCGGCTCCGAAGTACGTCAACGAGGTGCTGGTGTCGGTCAAGAACGCCTCGGAGGTCGCTGCGGTCACCAAGGCGATCAAGGCCGAGCTCCCGGGCGCCACGGTGCTCACCTCCAAGTCCCTCGCCGACTCGGTGAGCGGCAGCCTCAACAACGCCCACAAGCTCGCCAACGACCTCGGCGGCGTGCTCGCCATCATCGTGCTGTTGGCGGCGTTCCTGATCGCCGGCCTGCTCACGCTCTCGAGCGTCGCGAAGCGCGTGCGTGAGATCGGCTCGCTCCGGGCGATCGGCTGGTCGCGCGGCGAGGTCGTGCGCCAGGTCATGGCAGAGACGATCGGTATCGGGATAATCGGCGGGTTGATAGGGGTGGCGATCGGGGCCGGAGTCTGCGCGGTCATAGCCGCCATAGGTCCCGGCCTGTCGGTGACCTCGACGGGCCTCGCGGTGGGGGCCTCGACCCTGGGCAGCCTGGTTGGCCAGTCGACCACGGGCACCGTGACCTCGATCGTGCACCTGACGGCGCCGATCCACTTCACCACGATCCTGATCGCCTTCGCCGGGGCGCTCGTCGGTGGTCTCATCGCAGGTGCCATCGGCGGCTGGCGTGCAGCGCGGCTCGCCCCCGCCTCAGCCCTCAGAGACCTCGGCTGATGGCCGGGGCACCTGGAACGAAGACCGGAAAGGACGGCAAGACGATGGTGGAGACAGCAGGGACCGAGACCGCAGAGGTGTCCCCCGGACGATCTGCCGGCACCCCCCTCTACGAGTTGTCGCACCTAGAACGGACCTTCGCCAAGGGCGGTGTATCGGTCAAGGCTGTTCGCGGGGTCGACCTCGTCATCAAGACGGGAGACATGGTCTCGCTGGAGGGACCGAGCGGGTCGGGCAAGACCACGCTCCTGCAACTGCTCGGCGCCCTCGACAGCCCGACCGGCGGCACGATCCGCTTTGAGGGTCGCGACCTCGGCGGGCTCAGCGACCGGGAGCTGACCAAGATCCGCGCAGAGGAGATCGGGTTCGTCTTCCAGCACTTCAACCTCATCCCGACACTCACAGCCGAGGAGAACGTCGCAATCGCGATGTTCCCGAACCACGTCCGCTCCCATCAACGGCTCGAGCGTGCCAAGGACTTGTTGAACCAGGTGGGACTTGGACCGAGGCTGGGCCATCTTCCGTCGCGGCTGTCCGGGGGCGAGCAGCAGCGCGTCGCGATCGCCCGGGCGCTCGCAAACAGCCCGAGTGTCATCATCGCCGACGAGCCGACCGGCAACCTCGACTCCGACACGGCGAAGGAAGTCATGGCGACACTGAACGCACTGCGCGAGAGCGCCGGGGTGACGATCGTCATCGCCACCCACGACGAGGACGTCGCCCGCCTCACGGATCGCCGGATCCGAATCCGAGACGGCAAGATCCGAGAAGACTCCGCCGCGTAATCGCCGGACACGCGACTCGCGGGTCCGACAGGCCCTTCACTCAGCGGCGACAGGTCAAATAGACGGCGCAAAGAACGGACATCGTCGTTTACTTCAAGAGCCGGTCGTGGACCTGACCAAAGTCGTCGAGGCGTCCATGCTGTGGAACGGAGGTCTGACTAAACCGTTATGGACGACCGTGTGCCTTCACGTTAGGGACCGTGCCGAGTCATCCCCACCCCAAGCCTTCCTCACTTCGCAGATACTGACGCTCTGCTGTGGACGTGCCAGCCCAGATTCCGTGGAGTGACGGGTCCTCAAGCGCGGTAGCAAGACACTCTGCTGCGACGGGACACCCTGCGCAGATACGCTCCGCACGAGCGAACGCGACGCTGTTTGTAGGAAAGAAGAATCCGGGTCCCATACCCCGACACGCTGCCCTCGCTGGCCGCCTCGGGCGAGCGCTCGAATCACAACTCTCAAACGGTCTAACTCCAGGCTGCGGAAGGACCTCGAGTTCGTTGCGTCGCGGACCGGGCGCATCGGCGTTCCGCGTGGAGCCCGGGGAGTTGGCTCGCCTGCCACTCATAGGAACTGACATCGTTCCTCTCCTCCCTTGGCGCGCCCGCCAGGCCAGGTCGACCAATCCGCCCGATGGAAGGAGACGACATCTGGCTCGGAGCAGACCTGGCCGTGGAGGCGCACTGTCAAGCTAGGACGCCGATCTGTGATGAGCCTTAGAGACTGATTGCAGTCGGGTTTCAGCTCGTCGGGTACGCACCGGCACGCGTCCTGCGATCGGTACTCCATCAGGAACGGGATGAGACGAAGCCGGCGGCGCTCGGCTTCTTGGCCACCCGCACAGCGAGAACTCACTCGCCTTCATCGACGATTTCGGCGGCTTCGGGGTATTTGAGGTGCCGATGACCTACTGAGGCGGTCCTGATGCCAGTTGCACACTCACGGTCTGTCGCGCGCCCGAGGAGTCGACATATGCGAGCGGCACGGATGTACCCGGCTTCTCGTTTTCGATGATCGTCGTCAGCGAGCTGGGCGAGGTTACGGACTGGCCCCCTAGCGAGGTAATCGTGTCCCCCTGGGCAAGGCCGGCTTGCGAGGCTGGCGAGCCCGACACGACCGACGCGATTTCCGCGCCGGAGGACACCGGTGCCGAGCCGAACCCACCTCCACCGAATCCGTAGCCGCCACTGCCGGGGGAGATCACGTTCACGCCGAGGAAGGACGTCGGGCCGACGTGCACCGTCGAGGACGAGTCGCCCGAGATGATCTCACCCGCGATCTTCAGCGCGGTGGCGATCGGTATGGAGAAGCCCTGGGTCGTAGAGGACCCACCCTGCTCGAAAGAGAACCCCGCCGAAGCCGCGGTGTCCATGCCGATCACCTTCCCGCTGCTGTTCACCAGCGGCCCGCCGGAGTCGCCCGGCTGGATGTCGGCGTTGGTCTCGATGAGGCCGGTGAGGTTCTCGGAAGTTCCGTCGCCTTGGTCGCTCGCGGTGATGGACTGGCCGAGGGCGACAACGCTTCCTCCTGCGTAACTCGGAGTTCCGCCGCTCCCTCCGGCGTTGCCGATCCCGACGACCGCTTCGCCGGTGCTAACGCCCGAGGAGCTCCCGAGGCTGACCGTCTTAAGACCCGAGGCCCTCTCGAGCTGCAACACTGCAACGTCGCTCGTGCGGTCGTAGCCGACGAACTTGGCGCCGTAGGTCCGCCCACTGCCCACATCGGTCACGCTTATGGAGGTTGCACCCTCGACGACATGGTTGTTCGTGAGCACCTCACCCTTGGAGGTGAGCACCATGCCGGTTCCGGCCGCTTCCTCGTTCCCGTTCAAGGTGACGTTGATGTCAACGAGCCCCGAGTCGACCCGTTTGGCGATCGAGGAAGCGTCGACAAGCCCACCCGAACCGCTCGAGCCCGAAGAGCCCGATCCCAGCACGCCAGTCTCGGTGAGATCCTCGCTCGCCTGGCCGATCACCTCGATCGGGGAGCTTGAACCCGACGGCGGGACGATAGCGACGCCCATGTCGCCTGCGAGCATGGTGATCGAGGAGTAGTTGCCTGGTGGAAGGAGCTCGCCGAGGGCGCTCCGATCGGAAGGCTGGACGACGACGTTCCCCGTCCGCACGTGCACGACAACCTCTTCGAAGACTGCAAAGGTGACGAGGGCGCCACCGTTGGCGAGGCGGATGGAGGGATACGGGCAGTCCCGCGACGGCGCTCCTGCGGCGGCGATAGCGGGTACCGACGCGGTGAACTGCACCGATACCGTGCCGACGCCGGCGTAAGAGGCAGCGATCGAGTGTGGGTCGGCTACGTTCTTCGGCCCGAATTGTGCCGAGATCCCGGCCGGCAGTTTCCCGCTGATGGCTTCGGAGGTGAACGCTGCCGCCACCCGCGCGGCCACCTTGTCGGGAGCGGTCACGAGGCCGTAGCTAACAGCGGGGTCGAGGCTCGTCGTGTAGTCCTCGGAGTCGGTCGCTGCGGCCGGCACCGCCACGCCTTCGTTCGTCGGACCGAGGATCTCGCTACTTGAGGCGAGCTTCCACGGCGTCGAAGGCGACTTCTTCACATAGGTCAGGAGATTGCTCGTCGTCGGCTGGGTGGTGGCGCGGTCTTCGGCGAGCACGGTGAAGAAGGCCGGATAGCCGGCCTCATGCGGAACGAAGGCCCGGCTCGGGACTTGGTCGAAGGACACCCCGAGCGTGTTGGAGCCAGCCGCTTGGTCTCCACGGTAAGTGGCGTCGTCCAGAATCTGTTGCAGGCACGTCTCGTGGCTGTTCTGGAGCGGGATCGAGAGCGACGCGTTGGCCCGGTTGTTGATCGTTGTGTCCGACGCGACTATCGAGGCGACGTCACCAGGCGCGATGACCTGCCCGCTCGAAGGTGGCACCGTCGTTCTCGTGCCGCCACCTTGGGCTTTTCCTCCGCTGGACAGCGACGTGCTAGTCGAGGTCGTGACCGGGACGGGCTTGGACGCATCCGGACTCGAGCAGGCAGCGAGCAGTAGCGAGAGGGCGGCAACAGCGGCCGCGACCCCGCTACCCCAGGGGAGGCTCGAAGAGTTACGACGCGTATTGGACATAAGCACCAAGATCAGAAGTTAGGAGGGGATGGCATTGTGCGGGCTCCCAGTACAGCCGTCGTGCCTCTAGGCGTATCAGAATGCATCGGTCGTTCACGCGGCGGGGCCCTCTCGGATCTCGCGGATGCAGATGCGGATCCGCCGGTTCGTAAGTCTGGTGACATCCTCGTCGTGGGTGGCGATCACGATCGTCACCCCGTCGGTGGTCCGTAGCCGGTTCAAGCACTGTCAGGACACTCCTTTGATCGCCGGTAACGGCGCCAAGCTCAAGGTAAACGTGCTTGCTGTGCGTTTCCTGGGCGTTGCTTCCAGGCTTGCTTAGGGGCGACCGACCATGGTTGGTCACACGAAAGAACAGTCGCCTGGAGGCGGCGATTACGGCGTGAGCTTCAACGTCTAGGTGGATTGTCAATCAAACGGCTCGGTTCGCTGGTTCTGATCGACCCCCCGGCATCCCCCGTCTCCTCCGGCGTCTGCCGTTGGCGTGCGCATGAGGCACCCTTGAGGTGCGAGCTGCGCCACGAGGCGCTCTGACATATCCCCTACGAAGTAGGGAGGGATTGGAGGTGATATTCCTGGGTCTGTGGCTCACCTAATCTCGCAAGAGAAAGGGGACAAGAGCATGCCATTAAGACCGGCTCTCGTGTCCAGGCGTTTGGAACGAGGAGCCGGTGGACCCGCGTGATATGGCGAAGGCTTGAACTGCCTGAAGCCCAATCTCCAGTTGGTGCAACTCGTCACCCACCGGAAAGACGCCTGAAACCGGTGCAGTCCTCTGCGGCAGGGTGCCTCGTGATCTGTCGCAAGCCTCCGAGGGCTGGGCGATGTCCAGTGAGGATATTCAAGGAGATGAGTCGGCCGCCTACGTCACGCTAGATACGTATGTGAGAGACGAACGTGGGATCGCCTACGGGGCGCGAGCCCTATGGCGACAGAGTGCCCGTAGTAGTCGCAGGCGTTACGACCTGCCAGGGGGGACGGGAAGGCCGTCCACAGGGCGAAGGGGCACAGGTGATCGGACACCAAGAAGCCAGGAGGTATGCGAAATGCAGAACGCCGAGGTGGTGTTGGGTGTCCTCCGTGAACGCGGTAGGAATGGCCTGCCGTGCAATGAGCTGTATCGACAGCTGTTCAACCCGCAGCTGTATCTGCTGGCCTATGGGCGAATCTACTCCAACGAGGGTGCGATGACCCCGGGGCCGACACAGGAAACCGCGGACGGCATGACCACAGAGAAGATCGAGGCGATCATCGACGCGCTGCGTCACGAGCGCTATCGCTTCTCTCCGGTGCGGCGGATCTACATCCCAAAGAAGAACGGGAAGCTCCGCCCTCTCGGCTTGCCGTCGTGGTCGGACAAGCTGGTCGGTGAGGCGGTGCGTCTGCTGCTCGAGGCGTACTACGAACCGCAGTTTTCCGACCGCTCGCATGGGTTCCGCCCTGGTCGAGGTTGTCACACCGCCCTGCGGGAGATAGCCAACACTTGGGTCGGGACGACATGGTTCATCGAAGGAGATATCTCTGATTGCTTTGGCAGTTTGGACCATTCGGTCTTGCTGTCGATCCTGTCGGAGAAGATCCACGATGGCCGGTTCCTGCGGCTGATAGCGAACATGCTCTTGGCCGGATACTTGGAGGACTGGCGGTGGAACGCCACGCTGAGCGGTGCTCCGCAAGGCGGGTTATGCGCAGCTGCACATAAAGAACCCTATGGAGTCCCGTGATCTCGTTGCACCAGGCTGCCATCCTGCCGTTTGAGCGGGGCGACAAGCCAACGCTCGATGTAGAGGATGACCCAGCGCAGGTCCGTGTGCTTCGTCACCGCCTTGAGCATGAGGGAGTGTGGAATGGAGTCGAAGAAGGCCCGGATGTCGAGGTCGATCACCCAGTCCTTCTTCCAGCACCGCTTCCGGCATGTCGCCACTGCGTCGAGAGCAGACCGCCCCGGCCGGTAGCCGTAGGAGTCGGGATGGAACAACGGCTCCACATTCGGCTCCAAATACGACCGCACAACTGTTTGGGCGATTCTGTCGGCGACAGTGGGCACCCCGAGCGTCCTCACGCCCTTGCCCTTCTTCGGTATCTCGACCGCACGAACCGGCGGCGGGAAGTACGTCCCCGAGGACATCCGATTCCAGAGCTTGTAGAGGTTCCCTTTCAGGTCCCTCTCGAACTCCTCGATCGACTCGCCGTCGACGCCCGCCGCTCCCTGATTGGCCTTGACTTTCTCGTAGGCCTTCCAGACAACCTGCTTTGAAATCTCAAACGACTTCGCTTCCAGCTTCGGCCTGCTCACCGACTCCTCCCGCATTGCTGCGGTTGGCCACCGACCAAGCCAGAGTGACCCGCCCCCTTTGCTCCGCCCGAGTTACCGGGCCTCATCGCTAGTACGGGGCGGTCCGCCCCTGCGACCCGCATCGCTACTCAGCCCCTCGCGGTTTCTGCCGCTTGGGGGTCTCGCTCTCGCGACCAGGACCTACTGGTCCAGTTGAACGGTCGCCGTATCGGGCCGCAGGTTCCCACGTTCCACACCAGAGCCCGAACCGGACTCGCGCCAACTCCATGCCGGACACCGCCTGGGCAGTAAGCAGGTTGCCCCCAGGCTCATCCCGGGGCAACCCCTCCACCCCGGTTTCGATGTCATCTCGCGAATTTCGACACGTCACAACTGGTTTGCTCTCGCTCGCCTTTCCGGTCCATACCTGACGCACTCAAAGGCACGCCTTTTGCCGCAACGCTCACCACCCCGGCCTTTCTTTGTCCGGCGCAGCTTGCGGTGGTTTGGGACCTCCCCCTGCAGGGCGATCCCGGAGGGTCGGTTCCTCCATCTCTGGTGCAGCATCGCTCAGGTCGAGTTCAATCTTCTACATCGCCCTCTCCTTCACGTTCGTGGCACACAGGGGTCCCTCGCGTTCAGGAACGCCTCATCCTCGCGAGATCGTTGGCGCGTCGGCCAATGCAAGCGTCGTCAAAGAGCACGGCCGAAAGACGCGTTCGAATGCTCAGGAAGTCAGGCCGTCAACAGCGAGCCGGAACATTCCAACATCAAGTTCCTTACGACGCGACGGGCTCTGCCCCGACGAGCGCCGCGTACTCATGCTCGAACGCCTTGACCGGACCGTTGCGCCAGCTTTCGGACAGCGACGCTGACAGGGGATCGGGGAAGATGTCCTCGTCGCCCCGCTCAACTCCGTCGAAGATGGCTCGTGCAACCGATTCAGGAGACGCCTTCGGGATGTCGAAGCCTCGGGTCATGTCGGTGTCTGTGGGCTCCGTCAAGACGGCATGGACCCTCACGCCCCGCCCCGGCCAAGAGGGCGCGAAGCGATTGCGCAGGTTGAATGCGGCCGCCTTGGAGACCGCGTAGGCCGGAGTGAACGGCAATGGGGCGAAAGCCATCATCGACACGTTTGTTGACGATCGCTCCCTGAGATCGGGTCAGCAACGGCAGAAGTGCCTGGGTCACGCCGTGGGTGCCGAACAGGTTGACCGCGAGGTGTTGTTCGAGGACGGACCTGTCGCTCAAGTCGTCGTAGAGCGCGACGCCGGCGTTGTCGATGAGGATGTCGACGAGCGGCCGGCGCTCAGATAGACACCTTCCTCCGGTGGGGCCCGACGTTGCGTCCGTTGCAGCCGATTAGTCGGCTTGTTTCCCCGAGTGGCGGGTCTGCTCGAAGAGCTTCTTGGGAGTACTGATAGCGGTTATGGCGTTGGTCGGCAGCCATTCGCCCGTGCAGAACCGCCACCCAGGCCGGCGAGCTGGACCCGGTGCTGTCCCGAGGTGATCCCGTCCCGGTCGCGCTGGCGTCAGGACGTCCCGCTGAAATCGACGTCCTTGGTCTCGACCGTCCCAGCCGTCCGCCCCGGAGCCGTCTGGTACCTCCAGTACAGGTTCGTGTGCGCGATGACCTGGTCCGGCGACGGCGCCCCCCACGCCGTGCGGTCCTCGGTCGTGTGGCCATCGCGGACAAGGGTCGCGTCGTACCCCCTGACGAATGCGCCGTGGAGCGTCGAGCGGATGCATGCATCGGTCTGAGCGCCCGCGACGACGAGTCGGCCGACTCCGAGGCCCGACAGCACGGTCTCGAGGGTGGTGTCCTCGAACGAGTCGCCGTAGTTCTTCTCGACGAGCGGCTCGGCGTCCTCCGGAGTCAGTTCGGGGACGATCCGCCAGTCTTCGCTCCCCCTCGCAAGCTGCTCGTCAGAGTGCTGGACCCAAACGACGGGGACCCGTTCGCGGCGCGCCTTCTCGACAAGGCTGCCGACGTTCGCGACGACCGCGTCGCGCTCGTAAGCCCCCTTGACAACGCCGTTCTGCACGTCGACGACGAGAAGTGCCGTGTTTGGCCGGTTCTTGAGTGTGGTCATGGTCCCCCCTTGGTCACGCTGGGTTGTTGTGTCCATTTACTGTAGTAAGCCAGCAATATCTACAGCGTCCCTGTTCAGAGTTGGTGTCGGAGGGGGGACCCGGCACAAGACTCCGCGCCGCGTCGCGGGACCGACCTCTGGCTATGGGTACCTTGACCTGGACCCCTGCGTGCCTCTTCCCTCGAGAGTCGTCTGAACGAGTCCCCTGCCCCTTGAGTGTCTTGTAGCAAGTGTGCTACAACTGGAGCGTGGCCGAAGTTGCTTCCCGAGAACTACGCAACGACACCCGAGGGCTGCTGCGCCGAGTTGAGGCCGGAGAAGACGTCGTGATCACCGTCGACGGCCGACCGGTCGCGGTGCTGCGGCCAATCGGCTCTCGGCCAAGGTGGGTATCGCGTGGTGAGTTCGTGCACCGTTTCTCAGGCCGCCAAGCCGACGCCGCCCTGGCCGAAGACCTCCGTGAACTGGCCCCCGACACGACCGACGACCTGAGTTGAGCCGCGGCATAGCCGATACAAGTGTGTTCATTGCCAGGGAGTCCGGGCGTCCCCTCGCCGAGACCGACCTACCCGACGAGTTGGCGATCTCCGTGATCACGATCGGCGAGCTGCGTGCGGGAGTACTGGCCGCCGTCGACGTCGAGACCCGCGACAGGCGGCTGGCAACGTTGAGCGAAGCGCTGGCCCTCGATCCCCTGCCCGTCGACCAGTCAGTCGCCGAGACTTGGGCGCGTTTGCGCGTCCTGTTGCGCGACATGCAAAAGCGCATGCCGGTCAACGACTCCTGGATCGCCGCGACGGCCATGTCGCTAGGGATACCGGTCGTAACCCAGGACGAGGATTACGTCGAAGTGCCCGGGCTCAAGATCGTCCGAGTTTGAACTACCACGGGATGTTCCACGACGACGCATTTCGCGTCGGGGGGGGACTTTCCCACACGCCCTTGCGGGCACTAGCCCCTCAAGCTTCCCTCCTGGGACTTTGGCGAACTGGCGCGAACTTGTATGCCTTATAACTCAAAGGGTTTTGTCCTCGGCGAACGTTCACGGTCGGCAGCGGACGCGCGATAATATCGCGGCGGAACTCGGTCGGGATGGCTCCGGAATCTGAGCATGAAACGACTCTATTCATGAGCTGTTCGAGTCCCGGAACTTCCCAGCGCGAGGGCCGCCCTCCAAGCTTCCTTAACGCGGCAGGGCCGCGTTGAGCTTCCGTTCGGCATGTTCGACTAGGCGCTTGGCCGCCTCTACCGCCCTTCGAGCCTGGGCGGCACTCACTGGAGACGGGTCGTATTCGGCTGGTGTCTTGAGCGGTAGGAGCTGAC
>Ga0302319_10005992_pt1 | contig 24246 bp, 13 predicted proteins | sample Bog_T0_2_FD_203319 | JGI IMG/M metagenome (GOLD analysis project Ga0302319, IMG submission 203319) | Peat permafrost microbial communities from Stordalen Mire near Abisko, Sweden - Bog_T0_2 | ecosystem: Environmental > Terrestrial > Soil > Wetlands > Peat | place: Sweden: Abisko, Stordalen Mire...
AGCTGAAGAACCCTTCGCCGTTGCTTACGTCGGTGCGCTCATCGCCGCTCGCCTGGTTCCTTAAGATGATGGTTGCACCCGGAACAAGCGCGGCGGACGTGTCATAGACAGTTCCGTCGATAGTGCCCGAACTGGATTGGGCTCTCGCTGCGGGACCCGTAATGACCAGCGCAACAACCAGTGCGAGCGCCGCCCAAACCGATATCCAGACCCTATTTCCGGCATTTGAATGCCTGAACGAATTCATATTTTCTGCCTCCTGAAAGGTGAACATGCTTTGCAGTTTTGGCTCTTTTGAAGAGCCGTTTTCGTCTCATTGAGCCCCGCCTGATTCAGACCTTCCGTGTAAACGCATTCCGAATACGCGGAATCCTGACGTCTGAACAATGCATAAGGGCCTGTTGCTTTGCTTCCCGTAAACTTCGGGAAAACACCTTTCTCAGGCGTCTTCACGAATGCACAACTTTACCGCGCGGACGTACGCCGTACTCTTTCGCGCAGTAAATCGAGTTAGTTGAAATCCGGGAGAATATATACAACCAACGGAATGGCACTGTCAACAGAAAACTTTCATCTGTCGGTAACTACTTTCACAACAAAGACTTTACCGCTTTCCCCAGCGATCGAAAGGAGTTCCGGGTGAAGTTCTGGCCGGGCGCAGCCAGCCGTGGCTTTGGACAGCTCGACGGTACTCCACAGCTGCTGCTTCGACTCATTACCGGCTCAAGCGCCGCGAGTGTGGTCAAGGGATGTGCTCCGATTTCAGGGCCAGTTCTGTTGTTCGGATTTAAGGCGGTTATACTCTGCCTGTTCCCGACGCATGTCGTCGGCACGGCCCAGTGCGCGGTAAGTGTTCGCAAGGTAAAGCCGGATTTCGGGGCCGGCGTGGTCGAGCTTTTCCGCCTCAAGGTAAGCAGCCAGGGCGTGCTCGTCGTCCCCACCGGCGCGCAGGGCTCCCCCGAGCGCCAGCTGCGACCCGACAGAGTCTGGACTGAGCGCTACCGCCTCCCTGGCGTACTTGAGCGCTTCGTCCGATTTTCCTTCGACGATGTAGCGGAGGCATAGCTGAACCCGGGCCGGCACGCTATCCGGACTCACTCGCAGTTCCTCCAGGAATTCGGAAGCGCTCCGTTCCGGGTAGTGAGCCCCCAGGAATGTGGCATAAAAGTAGTGGACGTTGGGAACGTTTGGATACGCAGCGACGAGACTCTTGAAGTCCGCTTCCGATTCATCGGGAGGCCGCGTAACGAGATCCCAAAACGCCTTTCCGGCCATAGATACGGCGCCACGCTGGCTGGCCGGAACATCGGACGGCAGGATTGGCATGCGAAGCGATGCGACACCGGCGGCAAACATCATGTCGGAGTTTTCGCGAACCCTGATAGCGACCTGCATCATGATCGCCTGCGCCACCTCGAAGGCTCCGTCCCGCGTGAGGAGCATTCCGAGGTGGTAGTTGGCCATGTCGAGCAACGGTACGCCAGGCACCTTTGCCGGCACGAGCATGTGTGCCTTCTTCAGGTGCTCGAATGCGAGGTCATACTGCTTGGTGCGGAACTCGCACAATCCCAGCAGAGCCCAACCGGGCGCCGCTGACGCATCCAGCGCAACCATGCGAGTCAGTTCGTCACGGCACTGAGGGTAACGATCGTGTTGGTAATCGATCATTCCGAGCGCCCACCAGCCCGAGGCCCATTCCGGCCTCAACTTAACTGCCTCGGCGAAAAGCCGCGAGGCCTCGTCGTCGTGGTTTGCGTTGTATTCCTGCTGCGCTCTCCCGGAAAGCTGCTCAAAGGATTGAGATGTTGTCTGGCCTGCCGCGGCCGTCGCGATGCACAGCAGGATTCCAATGCCGAGCTTCACTTTGTCATACTCCGTCCCTTTTCCTGGTCCCGCTTCTGAATCTCGGCGTCCATCTGCTCTGCGATTTTTCTCTCCCGGCGGCCATCGTCGCCGCGGCCTAGACGAAAGTAGATGGTAGCCAGGGTGCGATGCGCCTCGAGGTACTCGGGATGATCCTCGATCAAGGACTCAAGCAGCGTCTCTGCCCGCTTGTCGTCGCCCTCCTCCGAACACAACAGCGCAAACTGGTAGCGCGCCCGGATCTCTTCAGGCCGCAGTTCCAGCGCGTGCGCCAGGTTCTTCTCCGAACGCTGCAAGTCTCCTTCTTCCCGTAGCAATGTCCCTGACCATAAAAGCGCCTCGAAGTTGTTCGCGTCCAAGGCCAATGCTTTGCTGAATGAGGCTTCCGCGCCTTTCATGTCCGATTCCAGAAAAGCCAGCCTTCCGCCCAGGCTGTATGCCTCCGGTAAATTCGGATTCAGCGCGATCGCGCGGTTCACCTCGACGATGGCGCCTGCTTTGTCTTGAGCTTCATATTTTGTATACGCCATCAGCATGTGCCCTTCGGCCGTCTCGCCGTTATCGAGCAGTCGCTGAATGAAAGGAGTTCCCCGTTCAATCTCCCCCTCGTGGATCAACGCGGTGCCGAGCTCGTAATCGAGCGTCCGATTGTTCGGGTCGGAGGCTGCAATCGGATCCAGCAGCGCCACGACCCGTTCGTTTCCGCCCTGACGCAGATAGCACTCTGCAAGCAGCAAGGCTACGCGCTCATGATTTGGATCGGTAGCAGGCTCGGTCGCGTATACGGCTTCAAACTCGCGGACTGCGTGTGGGATATCCCCGGTCTTGTAATAGGCCAGCCCCAGGTTGAGACGGATGCCCTGATTTGAGGGATCTGCCTTCAAGGCCAGCGAGTATTCCTCTATAGCCTCAGCGAAATGGCCTTCGTGCGCCAGCGCAGCACCCAGGTTCGAGCGCACTGGGGCTACATTCGGATGCAATTTCAGGAATGCGCGATAGCCGTCAATGGCCTCGGCGTAGTGACCCGACTGCTGAAGTTCGACGGCCCCGCGGAGCATCTTCTGCGCGGGGTCGTCCTGGGCGCGCGCAAATCCCGACACCAGAAGGATGAGAAAAGTCAGCCGACAAAGCACCCTCATCTTCGCATCCTTCGAGCCGGCATGTTGGCCTGCGCCGCTCCCCTAATCCACCTGAAAATCAACCTTCTGTTCCGCGTCGTCCGCACCCTGCTTGACATTGAGACGGATTTCGTAGGAGCCTGGGGTGAACTTGTCGGCCGGCAGATTCGCGATATACGGAATGCGTCCGTCCTTTCCCACTGGAGGCAGCGGCGCATCCGCGGAGCCAAGGTACTGTCCGTCCTTGTAGAAACCCATGGTCAGCGTCGGAGCATCCTTCATGGCGGGATCGGGATACACAGCGAAGTAGAACGGAAGAATGCTTCCGGCTCCTCCCTTGAGCTTATTGCTCAACGTCGGTGTAACCTTTCCCCCGGGAAGATAGAAGGGATCGAGGATTGGCGTGTCCTTGATGGTGTCGGTGCGGAGGATCACAACCACGTCGCTGATCGCCAATTTGTCCGTTGCGCCCGGCACAACCAGCGAACTTTTTTGCACCCCGATCTTGGTGCCCTTGCGGTCCATGACAGCCGCTTCCAGCGTGTAGGTTCCCGGCGCCAGTTCAGTGTGGTAAGTCTGCACCAGGTTGCGAGTCTTGCGCGCCTCAACCGTGTCCTGAGCAACCCCCGTAGTAAAGTCCTTGCTGAATTTATCAACGACTTCGCCCGCGGAGTTTCTCACCAGCATCATGATCGGAGCGTCGAACACAGCCGTCTTGCCGTCCGGTTGCGGCGCAAAGGTCAGCTCCTTCAGAGGGACTTCCAAAGTCAGCATGTACTCGATCTTCGGCCCGCGCTCGCTGAACCTCTCCGCGCTTACGCTGAAAGACAGGTCGGTCAGTGGCTGCGCGGAACTGACAGCATTCATGAGCGGCACCTCGTAAGCCAGCATCTGCTGCCCGCCCGCGAGTTGAGGCAGCGCGAAGTAACCGCTGCGGGTGTGAACTTCGATGCCCGGCCTGTCAAACTTCACGGTGATTTTTCTGAACTTGCCATCGAGGGCCGCAATATGTGGATCGTACGATGCCTCGTAGTAGCTGCGCACCTCGTCCATGATTGCCCGGAGAGGAGCCTGAAGGTCGTTGGTTTCGCCAATCGTCCGGCCCCCCGTCTGCGATGACAGATCCTGCAGCCAGAGCAGCGGATTTGAGCGAACCCCGTTTTCGGCGGTCTCCTGGGCCTCAGCCTGGGACGTCTCCACCACTCCTTGACCGCCGCTTAGTCCCACGGCTCTGGTCTCGCCGGCAGCCGAGCCTAACTGGTCGCGCCCGCTGCCCTCCTGGCTCCATGTGACCAGCCCTTTTGGATCGACTGTGTAAAAGGTGATGTTGGCGCGGTTTGCAGAGCTCACCATGTAGGTGTATTGCTCCTTCGCAACCTCGGGGATGAAAAGCCATGGATTGAAATACAAGACCACTTTGCGGCCTGGAAGTTCCGCTTCCGCCTTAACCAGCGCCAGCAGCGCATCAATGGTTCCGCGCGCATCGGCCTGGCGGTTTGCCGCATCGGCTTGCTGCAGCATGTCGTACTGCATCTTGTTCATTCTCCAGGCGACCGAGTTGTTGATCACGTTCTGGCTGGGCGCGCTGTTCCCGGTGGAAGAGATCGTCGGAGCTATGGCTGCGTCGCCGGTCGCGCTGCTCTGTGACCCGGATTCACCTCCAGAGAGCTCGTGCGCAAGCTCCGCCTTCACCTCGGCCGAATGCTGCTGGTACTGGATGAACTGCCACATCTGCGACTGTTCCACCGTCTTCATCAGCACGGCGCGATCGTTGGTGAACGGCTGGATCATGTGCAGTTTCTCGTCGATTACCATGACCGAGAAGTAGAGGTTTTGCTCCGGCGCCATCTTGATAATGTCTTCCAGCGCCTGATGAAAGTACCGCTTTTCCTCGGGACCGAAGTTCTCAAAGACCAGCGTAACCAGCCGCAGCTCCTTCATGGGATCCATTGGAATCCCGCCGGCCGCCGAAGTGGGCGAGCCCGGTGCCGGATTCGCGGTGCCCTGGACATACTGGAACGAGGAGAGGTGCTGCTCGACGCCGTCCTCGAACACATGTACTTCTTCGGGCCGTATATCGTGAACCGAGTTGCCCTTCTTGTCCTTGAACACCATGTCCAGGTTCACTTCCTCGGTATTCAATTGAATGGAGGGAGAGGGGGTGGTCTGGGTTGTGCTTGCCTGTTGAGTGCCGCCCGGCGTCTGCGAAATCAGGGCGCATGCGCATATAAACGTTGCAACAAGAACCATGGCTGAGCGGTTCATCTTTTCAGCCTCCTTTGAGGAAAACTAAGCGAAAGCAATTATATAGTTTATATCGGCGATGTAAAGAGGTGTCGGATTCGCTCCACAAGCACTTACCTGCAACAAATACAAACCATTCGCTCTTTGGGGTCCAGAGCCGGGAGGGGCCCGGATTCACGTATGGCATCGGGTATGATGGACGTAAAGGCTGGACGATATTCCGGGAAACGATTGGCTGCCGTTCATCGGATGCAGCTGACCGACCGTGCGCTGAGCAGCCATAAAGCATGGGCAGAGAAAAGTCAAAACTGTGTAGGGGCAGCCGCGCACCGGGAATGTGCCTTTGGGTTTTAGCGCTGAGCGGGTCGTTTCCCGCGCTCGCGCAATACACCCCAAAATCACCAGACTCTGGCGCCCAGACGGCCCAATCGTTTGAGCAGTTGGCCCAGCAAGCGCAGGCGGCTGCAGACGCCAATCGCATCCCCGAGGCAATCCAACTCTACCAGGAGGCCACGACCTTGCGGCCATCGTGGTCCGAGGGGTGGTGGAATCTTGGTACGATGTCGTTCGATTCGGACCAATACATCAAAGCCCGCGATGCATTCATTCATTTCGTCTTGGTCGAGCACAGACAACCCGGTCCGGGATTCGGCATGCTCGGCCTGACCCAGTTTGAGCTGAAAGACTATCGCAAGGCGCTGGACGCGCTCGAACGCGGCAACGCGCTAGGGCTCGGCGACAATGCCGCGTTCGTGCACAGGGTGCTTTATGTCGACGGAATCCTGAACAACTTTCTCGCCCAGCCGGAGGTTGCGCTGGTGCGCCTCACGCTGCTTGCCAATCAGCTCGCCGCAGAGCACCCGGAAGCTCCCAAGGATGCGGTGCTGGGAAATGCCGAACTGCTCGACGCACTTGGCCTGGCGGCGCTGCGCATCCAGCAGCTGCCCACTGAGATTTCGCAGAAGCAGGCCGCCCTTGTGCGGCAGGCAGGTCACGCCCAGGCTTTGATCGCCCTGCAGGATCATGTCCCGGCCGGAGCGGAAATCAAACAGATTGTGGCCCAGAATCCGTCCGAGCCCGGTGTGCATTACATGTACGGCGTCTATCTGCTCAAGGAAGATCCTCCGTCGGCCATCGCCGAGTTCCGTCGCGAGATCGAGATTTCTCCGCGGCATGTTCCAGCACGGGTCCAGCTCGCTCTTGAGTTTCTCCGTTCGAGCGACTATAAACAGGGGTTGACGTATGCCCAGCAAGCCGTCGCTCTGGCGCCGGACAATTTCGTTGCCCGCGTAGCGTACGGCAGGCTCTTGCTTGGACTCGAAAACACCGCTCAGGCCCTCCGTGAGTTGCGGGCTGCCGTACGATTGGCGCCGGGCAGCCCGGACGCTCACTTCGCTCTTTCCCGAGCGCTGACGAATGCGGGTCTGACCCGCGAGGCCGCCAAGGAACGTGCTGAGTTCGAGCGCCTGAAAGCCTTGTCGGACGCGGCAGATCGAAAATAATGATGGATTGAGATATCGGCTGGCAGGAGCAATGGCAGATTCCAAATGCGCCCCGGCATGGGGACCGGTGAGCTTTCACGCAAATGATGCTCTCGCCTTTCCCGGCAAAACGTCTATCGCGTGTGATCCGCGCCGCTGAAATGCAAGGTCTAAGGAAGAATAACGATGGGGTTCAATAGACGAGGTTTTCTCACGGTTTGCGGGTGGCTGGGTTCCGGATTGCTGCTGCCTTCGCGCGCGCGGGCTATCGCGGCGACCACGCCCGTCCGCATGAACTGGACCCAGGAGCCTGGCGCCAGCACCATTCGTTTTGACGACGTGACCAGCAAGTCGAAGTTGCAGTTCGTCACCGACAGTTGCCCCACTCCCAACAAGAACCAGCCCGAAACCATGGTGGGTGGGGTGGCTCTGATCGATTACGACAACGACGGATATTTGGACATCTTCTTTGTCAACGGCGCGGCCATCCCCTCTCTGAAAAAGGAATCGCCGAAATACTGGAACCGTCTCTTTCACAACAATCGCGACGGCACATTCACCGATGTCACAGAGAAGTCCGGCCTGGCGGGCGATGGCTACGACATGGGCGTGGCCGTTGGCGATTTCGACAACGACGGCTGGCCTGACATTTACGTCGCCAGCGTGACCAAGAATCACCTGTATCGCAATAACCATGACGGCACATTCATTGACGTAACCGACAAGGCCGGCGTGGGAATGCCCACCTACAAGGGCGAAAAGATGTGGAGCGCCGCCGCCGGCTGGTTCGACTACGACAACGACGGAAAGCTCGACCTGTTCGTTTCGAACTATTGCCGCTGGCATGTCAACGGAGACCCCATCTGCATGAGCGGCGGACGGGAGCGAGCCTACTGCCATCCAAAGTTCTACGAACCGCTCCCTTGCAGCTTGTACCACAACAACGGCGACGGGACCTTCACCGATGTCTCCGAGCAAACCGGCATCTCCAAGGTGCTCTGCAAGGGCATGGGAGTGGGCTTCAACGACTACGATGGCGACGGCTTCACCGACATCTTCGTCGCCAACGACAACATGCCCAACTCCCTCTTCCACAACATCGATGGCAAGAAATTTGAGGAAGTTGCCCTCGACTCCGGCGTCGCATATTCCGAAACCGGCAAGGCAGTCTCAGGCATGGGAGCCGAGTTTCGCGACATCGACAATGACGGCCTGCCCGATATCTGGCATACAGCTACGGAACTCGAAACCTTTCCCCTCTTCCGCAATATCGGCAAGGGGATGTTTGTCGATTTCACGGGAAGGAGCGGACTGGCCCGCCACACGCTCGAGATGTCGGGCTGGGGCAACGCGGTCGGCGACTTCGATAACGACGGACTGAAGGACCTGCTCGTCGCCCGCGGCAATGTTCTCGACAACATTGCGGATTTCTCCGAGCGTACCTTTGGCGAGCCGCTCTCCATCTTCCGCAATCTTGGAGGCATGAAATTCGAGGACGTGTCCACGCAGACGGGCACTGCCCTGGAATTGAAAAATCCCTACCGCGGCTGCGTCCTCGGCGACCTGCTCAACGTCGGCCGCCTCGACATCGTTACCACGGCTCTCAGCAACCCGGCGAGAATCCTCAGCAATACCACTTCCAACAAGAACAACTGGATAAAGTTCCTGCTGGTCGGAACCAAAAGCAACCGCATGGGCATCGGAGCGCAATTGAAGGTAACAACCGACGATGGAAGCAATCAGTTCGATATCGTATCGACCAGCGCCGGTTATCAATCGTCGCGCGACCACCGCGCGCACTTCGGCCTCGGCCCGTTCACCACCGTCAAGCGGGTTGAAATCAAATGGCCAAGCGGCATCAAGCAGGTTCTGAACGATCTGCCCGCCAACAAGATCCACCGCATCGAAGAGGCATAAGCCTCGCTGCAAGCGGCCCGGTCGAATGCCAAATATCAGAAGCCGACGCCTCCGCACATGTCGTCCTCTGGAAAGAATGGCCTAACCGGCTATAGTGAGGCGTCGTCTAACTTGTGATCCTGTCAGGAGGCTGCCATGTGCCGTCTAGGGTCTCGCCTGCTCTCTCTACTCTGCTCTTCTATGTGCATAGCTCTGCCGGCTACCGCGCAGAGCCCCGCGCCGCAATCCCAATCCACTCAGGCCGAGACCGCCGCAACCGCACCAGGTTTCACCTTGCAGACCTTCAGCCGCATGGTGACGCTGGAACTCGTGGTCAAGGATTCAAAGGGCAATCACATCACCGGTCTCAAGCCTTCCGATTTCCGTGTCTTTGAACAAACCCCGAGTCAAAGCAAAGAAAAACGCGAACAGAAGATTGCCTCGTTCCGCGAGGTGCGCGTGGCCGACCTCGCCAAGCAGGCCGCCCCTCAGGTGCAGCTGCCTCCGGACGTCTATTCCAACAACATCGAACTTCCTAAAGATCCAGTCCCGCCCACCATTCTGCTGGTGGACGGATTGAACACCGCGACGCAATACCAGGCCCAGGTCCACGTGCAGATGATGAAGATGTTGCGGCAGTTGCCGCCCGGTGTGCCCGTCGCGGTGTTTCTCCTTGGCGAACGCGTTGTCATGCTCCAGGGCTTCACCACCGATCCCCGCCTTCTGCAGATCGCGTTGCGCAAAGCGAACAGCACCGCGGGAGTGGGCGTAGCCGACGTCGATCCCGCCGACGATCCCAGTGCTGCGGGAAACTCCTTTGGCGGATTCAGCGCCATCCCCGATCAGTCGATCATCAATGCCATGGCCTCTGCCGCCCAGGACTTCGACACGATGATCTACACCGCCAACATGGACATGAAGGTCAACCGAACCATCGAAGCGATGCTTTCCATTGCCCGCAATCTTTCCGGATATCCGGGGCGGAAAAACCTGATCTGGCTTTCGACAGCCTTCCCGCTCTCGGTGAACGGTATCATAAGCGACTATTTCCGGAACTACTGGGCCCAACTGCAGAAAATGAACGGCGCTTTGAGCGATGCCAAGATTTCCGTCTATCCCGTGAACGTGGCAGGTGTGCAGACGTTGAGTTTTTTTTCGGCCGAAGCAAGGCCTTCGAGTGCGGGCGCGAGCCCGGCTGGCGTATCGTCTGCAGTTATGCGCCAGACCGAAAACCTATCGAACCAGCAGCAAACCATGGAGGTGCTTGCCGATGGAACCGGCGGCAAGGTCTGCGTGGGCGACAACGACCTGGGCGATTGCATCCGCAAGGCGATGGACGACAGCAGCGACTATTACGAGCTTGAATACTACCCCGATTCGCCCAACTGGAATGGCGACTTCCGGAAAGTTCTTATTACCACCCCCCAGCAGGGCGCACACCTCGCTTATCGCCAAGGATACTTCGCAACTCCACTGGGGAGTGGCGATCCGAAAGCCCAGCAAGCCGCCTTGCAAGCCGACTGCCAGGACTACCTGGACGCGACCTCTGTCCTGTTTACAGCCAAAAGCCTGCCCGCCGACTCACCCGGCCAGCTCAAGTTCTCTGTCTCGATTGATCCGTCTGGATTGACACTCGCGCCCTTGGGCGATGGCAGTCATCAACTGAATGTTTCCGTCGCCGTATGCACCTTCAACGAAAAAGGCTGGCCGCTTCAACTCATGAACTACGCGGTGAACCACAAGCTTGACACCAATCAGTACAACTCCCTGCTCAACGGCGGCAGCGTGCGGCAATCCATCTTTGTTCCCGCCCCCAAGCCCGCGGCGGTGCGCCTCATGGTGCAGGATGTAGCCAGCGGCCGCCTCGGCTCGGTCCACATCGACGTAGACAACCTGTCCAAAGAAACCTCGGCGTCTGGACAAGCCGCACCACAGTAAGCACAGCCACACTAGATTTAATCCGCCAATAGCGATTTTGTAGCGCCGCTCTCCAGAGCGGCTGTCGTGTGGGTCTCCAGACCCGCACAAGCCGCATCTGGCGGCTAGGAAGCCGCCAGTACAGCCGGTCTGGAGAGCGGCGCTACTATTTACGGATAGACTCTTAATGTCGAACCGATGATGCCTTGGACGATCAGGGCTGCCTCTGTGAACCCGGATTGACCTTCGGCTCAGCTTCGGAGGCCGGAACCTCCTGAGGCAGGTCGGGAACGATATGCACGTCGCCGCGGAACAGATGATAGTTCTCGAACAAGGTGCGATTGATTGCAATCGAAATGAACCGGACGGAGTAGAGGCCAAGACCGGAGAACGGAGTTGCGTTGTGCACCCGCGCAACATACAAAACCACATTCCTCAATGGGCAGATGTAGCTCATGCCTCCAATCTCCACCGGCCCATACTCCACCACCTCTGAAGCTTCCAGGACGGGAGAGAGTTCCGGTTCGGTCTTGATCGCCATGCGAAGAATCGAACCTGTCTTTGGCTCAATCGCAATCTCCCCCTTGTATGCGGCAATGCTTCTTAGGGTCTGGTCTTTCCCATCGCTCGAAGCCATGCAGCAGAAGCTCCATTGGTAGTGTGCCCCGTCTTTGGGCACCGCGAAGCGAAACACTGCCAGCAGATCCCTCTCGCCCTGCTCCCAATGACTCCAGCTGATTTTGCTCCGCACCATGTCGGGAATCACCAGTCCAAGCATTTCGCCGAATTCGCCCCGGTTTTCGACACCGTATGCCTGAGAGACACCAATCTTTGGCTTGTTCTGAATTAATTCCCGTCCGTCGCGGTAGAGCACCGTAACCACTGACCTGCCCACCTGTTCAAACGGCTGAGTTCTCTGCAACTCCAACTTTGGCGGTTCCTTCATCGGCTCGTCGAGAACCGCTATCTCCCCGGCGAGCTCAATGGTCTGGTACCGCGTAGTGTCGCGAGTCGCGTAGAAGTTCGGCATTTTGTGAGCCATGTCCGCGGCAAACTGCACGGCGCGCAGAACAATCGCGCGCTGTTCATCGACTGAGGGAGGCGCCATCGCGGAAACATCCGCGGCGGGAAGATCGAGGAACGCCGCGGCATCCGAAACAACCACCAGAGCCTCACGCGACTTTTGGCCTGGAAGCTCAGCATTCAACTTTTCGAACCGCGGCCTGGCGAGGCGCTCGCTCAGCGTCAGCGCTTCAATCCTCCTGGCTGCGTCCTTATCGGGCTTGTCCTGGGCCAGCGCCACAACTTGCTCTAACTGCGCCACCGAGACCTTTTCGGCCGCCAGCGCTGGAATCTCCAGCATGACTGCAATCGCCAAGAGTGCGCCAAGCCGCATGAAGTCTCCGTTGAGTCACGCATCATACTACTCCTGCGGTTCCCGCACCATCGCCGGCAAAGCAAGCATGATCGTCGGCCCCAATATCCGCGGCAAATTCAGGGCCGACCAGAACCGTGCGCCGGAGGGCCGATATAATTGTCGCCATCCATGATTCTTCCGCGGCGCCGTTTCCTGGGTTCGTCTCTACTCGCTCTCGGCAATAAGCTGACTGATGCGCTTGCCACGCCACTCTGGAAATGGAAAACCTCGCTCCTTGTGGAAACAACTGCTTCGAATCCGCCCAAATCACAAGTCCAATTTGTCGACGTGGCCGAGAAAGCGGGGCTGCACATCCCCAATGTCTGGGGCGGAATCGAGCACAAGAGTTTCGTCATTGAGACCAAGGGAAGCGGGCTGGCCTTCTTCGACTACGACAATGACGGATGGATCGACATCTATCTCAGCAATGGCAACCGGCTCGATGCCCACTGGCCGCCGGGAACCGAGCCAACCACTCATCTCTACAAGAACAACCGCGATGGCACCTTTACCGATGTTACGGAAAGGTCGGGTCTGGCGCGCATCGGATGGCAGACCGGCGTCTGCATCGGCGACTACGACAACGACGGATGGGACGATCTGTTCTGCACCTTCTGGGGACATAACATCCTGTTTCATAACAACGGAGATGGAACCTTCTCCGATGTTACAAAGAAAGCCGGGCTTTCTCAGGCAAAGGGACGCTGGGGCGCCGGATGCACATTCCTCGATTACGACCGGGATGGGCAGCTTGACTTATTCGTATGTAACTTCGTCAAGATCGACCCCGACAATCCCCCCTCGCCCGAGCACGCGGATGTCTGCCAGTGGAAAGGCATGCCCACCATGTGCGGGCCGCGCGGTTTGCCGTCGGACACGGATATTCTTTATCGCAACAATGGCAACGGCACCTTTACCGACGTTTCGGAAAAGGCCGGGATTCTGAAGCCGGGCCCCCGCAATTCGATCTCCGCCGTCTCCTACGATTTCGACAACGACGGCTGGCCCGATATCTATGTTGCTGTGGACTCCGAGCCCAGCATTCTCTTCCGCAACAACCACGACGGCACATTCACCGACATAGCCTTCGAGGCGGGCTGCGCTTACGACGAAGAGGGACACGAGCAGGCCGGAATGGGCCTCGCCGTCGCCGACTACGACTGCGACGGCTGGCTGGACATCTTCAAGACCAACTTCTCCGACGATAGCTCCAACCTTTACCACAACAAGGGCAACGGGACGTTCAGCGATGTCTCATTTGCCGCCGGCATCGGAGTCAACAGAAACTACGTAGCCTGGGGCTGCGGATTTATCGATTACGACAACGACGGCTGGACTGACATCGTCCAGGTAAACGGGCATGTTTATCCCGATGTGGACCGGTATAACCTCGGCCAGAGCTTCAAGAACCCGCGCCTTGTGTACAAGAATCTCGGCAATGGCCGCTTCAAAGACGTGTCCGCCGAGATGGGCCCCGGCATCGGCGCGCGCTTTTCCAGCCGCGGCGCGGCCTTTGGAGACTACGACAACGATGGAGGCATGGATATTCTGGTCCTCAACATGAACGATCTGCCGTCACTGCTGCACAATGTCGGGGGCAACAAGCAGAACTGGATCAAGCTCAAGTTGCTGGGCACCCGGTGCAATCGCACTGCCATCGGCGCGCGGGTGCGGGTAACCACGGGCAAGCACACGCAGATGGATGAAGTGCACAGCGGCACGAGCGTTATGTCGCAGAGCGACCTCCGCCTTCATTTCGGACTTGGAAGCGCCGAAAAGGTGGATTCAATCGAAGTTCAATGGCCGACCACCCGCAAGGTCGAGCGATTCGCGCAGGTGAAGGCAAACCGCATCCTTACCATTCGCGAAGGCGATGGAATCGTGGCAACATTCATTCCATAAATAAAAGAAATAGCCAAACCAACCGCAGAAAGAGGCGTTGCGACGCATGAAAATGACAGAAAACGCCCTCATCGGCTAAGCCCGACGCTGGCCTGTGCTCGGATTCCAAACGCGCGGCCCCACACACCCTGAGCCAGGCAGGATTTGTCTTTCCAATCCATGCAATCCCGGCGTACACTTTTGCTAGGGTCGGTAACTATGCGAAATTTGCTCTGTGTCTTGCTCGCCCTTCCTCTGTTGGCTCCCGCGCAAGAGCCCGCGCCAATTTTGCGCACCACGACCAACGAGGTTCTTCTTGACTTCGTGGTCCGCGACAAGCACGAGAACATCGTCCGCGATCTGAAGCCGGATGAAGTCCAGGTCTTCGAAGACGGCGTACTGCAAAAGATGCGCCACTTCGAGTTTTTGAACGGCCACTCCGCGCCGGAGCCAGCCCCTGCGCCTGCGCCGGCTCCATCGGCCGCGACCTCGGTCACCACTACGGCCGAGGCCCACACGGTCAATGAGTTGCGCGATATCAGCGTGGTTTCTCTGGTGATCGCCGACCTCGACCCCCGAGGACGCAAGGTCACCCTTGATGCCATGCGCCAATTCGTCGGCACTGAAATGCGCCCCAACACCTATGTCGGGGTTTTCGCGCTAGGCTTGGGCGGACTCGTTGACCTCCAGCCGTATACCAATGACGCGGAGAAGGTCACGGCCGCGGTGGACCGGGTAGCGAAGGCCGCCACCTTGAGCCAGCTCACCAATACCTCGCAGTTATCTGACCCGACCACCATGTTTGGATCGCCGGTCACCAGTGTCGGATCACCGGAAGGAACGACAGACGACCCCAACAGCCCGGTAAGCTCCGTCACCTATAGCCAGGCGACTGCCAGCGCAGCCGGTCCCGCGGCGGCAATTGCTCAGGAAATGGATACGAGCTGGGTGAACGAAATGCAGGACGTTTACCAGGAAAGCACGCATATCCTCACGCCGCTGCGCATGCTCGTCGAGGCCCAGGCTGACATCCCTGGGCGCAAGGTGGTGCTGCTTCTCTCCGCCGGGTTGCCTGTGCAAGTCGATACAGTCGATTTCCTGAAGGGCGTGATCAGCGCAGCCAACCGCGCCAACGTCACCTTCTACGCCGTCGATACTCTCGGTTACACCTCCGATTCGACCCTCGACAACTCCCGGCGCCTGCTGCAGCATGCTGCGCAGGCCAGCAGGCAGATGCAGCTGTCCAGGGTCACGCCCGGGGCCGATCAGACCGTCACCCCTTCCCAGGTGATTTCGGGAGAGGTCGCGGCAAGCTCAATCCATGGCGATACCATGGGCAATCTGGCGGAGCTTTCCGAAGGCACAGGCGGCGAACTGCTGCCGCCTTCGCTCGATCTCCGCGAGCCGTTGCGGCGGGTGATGGAAGACGTTCAATCGCACTACGAAATGGCATACTCGCCGGTGAACACGCAGATGGACGGAAGCTTCCGCAAGATCGAGGTCAAGGTCTCGCGCAAGGGAGCCGTGGTCTTCGCGCGCAGCGGATACTTTGCCGTCCCCAAGCTGAACGGCCGGGAGATCTATCCTTTCGAAATCGCCACCCTCAAGGCGCTCGATACCAAGCCGCAGCTGCATCAGTTTGTCTTTCACGCCGCGGCGCTGCAATTTCGTCCCGGCCCGCAACAGACCCAGTTGTCCTTCGTTTTTCAGGTCCCGGCGAGCGATCTCACCATTACCAAGGATGGCCAGTGGCTCAAGGTCCAGGTAGATGTGACTGCGTTGGTCAAGGACGATCAGGGCCAGATTGTTTCGAAAATCAGCCGCGACATTCCCTACGAAGTGCCCGCCGCGAAGCTGGATGAATTGAAGCGGGGAGTGGTGAGCTTCACGTCGCCTTTCTTCTTGTCGCCGGGCCATTACACCATGGATGTCGCGGCAGTAGACCGCCTGAACATGAAGGCCAGCATAAGGCACATTGCGCTCGTGGTCGATCAGGACTCAGGCCTGTCCATGAGCGATGTGGAAGTGGCGCGGCGCGTGGATCCGGCGCCGGAAAACCCCTCTGAACCGCTCCAGGCGCACGGTGGACTGGTGACCCCTGAGCTCTCGAATACGGTGCAGCCGGACGCAGCCGGAAGGTTAACCATATACGCCGTCGCTTATCCCCAGGCGCCGGTTGACGCACCGGTTGACGCCACTTTGGAAATCTGGCGCGACGGCCAGCTCTTGATGAAGACTCCGGCAAGCGCCGTCCCGCCGGACGCCACTGGCGCGGCATCGATTCTGGCCAGCCTGAAAACCGAAAAACTGGCGCCCGGCAACTACAACGCACAGGTTTCCTTCGAGTACAAAGGACAGAAAGTCGAGAAGATGATCGCTTTCACCCTGGCCGGCGCGAGCTAAACTGCCGTCCCGTCCCTATGCTTGGAGCAACGTGCGCTAAGGAGCCTCTGAATAAGCCCATGTTTTGAAAGGGCAAGACTTCAGTCGTGCCGCAAACGCCGAAGAATTGGGGACGGGCTTTAGCCCCTGAGGGAATGCCGATTGCATACTCAGAGCCTCTCAGGCGGCTTTTTCCTCAAGATTAGAACCAACCTGCATAGTGCCCGTAACTCCCCTTCAACTGGTCGACTACACCATCGCTCATTTCCTCTTCCGGGCCTCACCCGCTTCCGCGTCGCGGTCGAAGCAAAAAATGAATGTTCCCACTTCCATCCATTCGGGGGTACACTTTTGCAAGGTCGGTGCCCCATGCGAAAACTCCTTTGTGTTCTTTTCGCTCTTCCCTTGGCGGCTCCCGCGCAGGAGCCCGTGCCAACTCTGCGCACAACCACCTCGGAGGTCCTGCTGGACTTCGTGGTCCGCGACAAGCATGGGGAAGTCATCCGTAATCTGCGCCCCGAAGAAATTCAGATCTTCGAGAATCGCGCACCGCAATCCATCCGGCACTTCGAATTCCTGGGCGGCAAATTGGCGCCGGAACTGCTGACGCATGAAACCAAAGCCGTTGCTGCTGCAACCGCGGGCGCCCAGCCGGAGCGCCTCGACGTAAACGAACTGCGCGAAATCAGCGTGGTTTCGGTTGTGATCGCCAACATAGATCCCCGCGGGCGCAAGCTGGCCGAGGGAGCAATGCAGGCTTTCATCCAGAAGGAACTGCGGCCCAATACCTATGTCGGAGTCTTCGGCATGGGCATGGGCGGACTTCGCGTGATGCAGAACTACACCAACGACGGGGCGAAGATCTCGGCTTCCGTCGCACAGACGGTGCGCCGCGTCAGCACCGAACAGCCCGTTACCGGCGAACTGTTCAGGCCGCAGCTTGGCATGGGAATGGGGAACGATCCCAACGACGTTAACAGCAGCATGGTGTCGGTGCCCTCGAGCAGCACGCCCGATCCCATTCAGCTGATCGACACAAGCAGCAATCAGACCGCCATTTCAAGCGCCATGAATCAGGTCATCGAAATCGCGATGGCTACGGAATACGCCAATGAAATGCAGGACGCGTATTCCGACAGCATGCGTTACCTCACATCCCTTCGCATGCTGGTCGAGGCCCAGGGCGCGATTCCCGGGCGCAAAGTCGTGCTTCTCTTTACGGCCGGAATGCCCGCGTCGCAAAACTCCCGCGAGTTGCTGCACTACGTGATCAGCGCCGCCAATCGCGCCAACGTCAGCATCTACGCAGTCGACACCCGTGGATTGACCTCGCAATCGGACCTCGACGCCTCGCGGCGAATGCTGACCGAGTCCGCTGCCGCGAGTCAGAAGCAGTTCCTTGCCGGCAACGATCAGATGGTGACTCCGGAAATGGTGAACGCCGGCGAGATGGCCGATGCATCCCTGCACACCGACATGCGCGAAAACCTGTACGAGCTGGTCTCCGGCACCGGCGGCGAGTTGCTGCCCGATTCGCTCGACCTTCGCGAGCCTCTGCGCCGCGTGATGGAGGATGTGCGAACACATTACGAGTTGGCATATTCCCCCTCCGACCTCTCTTCCGACGGAACCTTCCGCAAGATCGAGGTGAGAGTCTCGCGTCCGGGCGCCAGGGTCTTTGCCCGCGAGGGGTACTACGCGGTGCCTATGCTGAATGGCCACCAGGTCTATCCCTTTGAGGTTGCCACTCTGAAGGCCATCAACACCCGGCCGCTGCTGCGTCAATTCGGTTTCCACGCCGCTGCGCTGCAATTCCGCCCCGGTGCGGCCCAAACCCAGTTGTCTTTCGTCTTTCAGGTCCCGGCGCGCGATCTCACCATCACCAAACAAGGCCAGTGGCTCAAGATTCATGTCGACGTGACCGCATTGATCAAAGACGAGCAAGGCAAGGTCGTCCAGAAGATCAGCAAGGACATTCCCTATCAGGAGCCGGTTGCCATGTTGGAAGAGGTGAACCGCGGGGTGGTCAGCTTCACTTCACCTTTCTTCCTGGCGCCCGGCCACTACACGTTGGAGACGGCGGTCGTAGACCGCGAGAGCATGAGGGCCAGTGTGACCCGCACCGCTCTTGTGGTGACTGAAGACTCAGGCTTGTCCATGAGCGATGTCGAAGTGGCGCGGCGCGTGGATCCCATTCGAGGGCAGGTAAACCCTTCTGAACCGCTCCAGGCACACGGTGGAATGGTGACGCCGGAGCTGTCGGAGACGGTGCGGCCTGACGCCGAGGGCAAAGTGACCTTGTATGCGGTTGCGTACCCTCAGGCGCCCGTTGACTCGCCCGTCGACGCCATGTTGGAGCTTTGGCGCGACGGCCACCTCCTGATGCGCAGTCCAACCAGCGACGTGCCGCCCGATGAGACCGGCGCCGCCTCGATTCTGGCCAGCCTGAAAACGGAAAAGCTATTGCCCGGCCAATACCAGGCACAGGTTTCGTTCCACTACAAGGGTCAAAAGGTCGTGAAGACGATCGCTTTCACCCTGGCCGGCACGACCTAGGGAAGCTCTGAATAAGCCGATGTTTTGAAAGGGCACGCGTTGAGGAAAAACGTGATCCCACAGGACTTCGCCAACGTTTTGTAACAGGGGACGACTTCAGTCGTGCCGCAAGTATCGCAAAATGAATGCGGGCTTTAGCCCCTGAGGGAATGCCGGCGGCTGAATCAATTCCTTCCGAGCCCGACTATTCTCGGTACGACAACGATTGGATCGATGGTCCTCCAGGACCTCAGAAGCAATTCAAGGCTTGCTTACCAGGTCCAGCAGCCGGTCATCCCGGCACTCCCTTGTCTCGAAAAAAGCCTAACCGCCTATAAGACGACGTAGTCTAATTTGTGATTTGGTCACGAAGGATTTTCCAATGTAAGTGAGGAAGTCCATGGGCTGTCTTTTGTGCTTCCTTATCGCTTTTCCGCTGGTCGGTCCGGCCCAAACACCCGAACCGACCATCCGCACCACAACGTCTGAGGTTCTCCTCGACTTCGTAGTGCGCGACAAACATGCAAACATCATTCGCGATCTGAAACCGGAAGAAGTCCAGGTATTCGAAGACGGCATTCCGCAGAAGCAGCGATATCTCCAATTCGTCGACGGGCAGCGGACGACTCAGGAATCCTCGGCAGCCTATGCGGTCGCGCCTCCCGTCGCAGCGAAGCCGAACTCGGCCGAGCCGTCCTCAGCGCCGCACACCGTCAACGAACTGCGCGACATCGGCGTCATCTCGGTCATCATCGGCAATCTCGATCCCCGCGGGCGCAAGATCACACTCGACGCCATGCGCAAGTTCGCCAAATCCGATCTGGATGCTGACACCCATGTCGGCATCTTCACTCTCGGCATGGCCGGCCTTCGCAATCTGCAAACCTATACCAACGATGCCGCGAAGGTCAGCACCGCCGTGGAGAATGCGGTTAACGATTCGCTCAATGGCCAGTTCATGTCCTCCGATCAGAGCCTCTCGAGTGTCCGGAGCCCTGGAGCGGCGGACGAGAACCCGGCTCTCCAGCGCCAATTGGCCCAGCCGGCCGTTCCTCTCGTCGGATCAAGGGGGCCGGCCGACGAAATCAATGTGTTGAACGCAACTCAATGGGTAAGCGAAATGGGCGAGGTCTACAACGACAGCATGCGTGCCCTTGCCCCGCTTCGGGCCCTCGTCCAGGCGCAGTCGGAGATTCCTGGCCGCAAGGTGATCTTGCTATTTTCCGCTGGCCTGCCGGTGCAAACCGACAGCGTCGAACTGCTGCGCTCCGTCATCAGTGCCGCCAATCGCTCCAACGTCAGCATCTACGCCCTCGATTCCCGCGGGATAACGCCGGCGGACACCCTCGCGGACTCCCGCCGCCGCCTGCAGGCCGCCGCCCAGGCCAGCAAGAACCAGCAAATGGCGCACGGCAGCTATGTCACCGCCGATATGGTCGTTGCCCAGGAGATCGCCGAGACTTCCATCCACTCCGACACTCGCCAGAATCTGGCCGAGCTCGCAGAAGGCACCGGCGGCGCGCTGCTTCCCGACACCCTCGACCTGCGCGAACCCATCCGCGAAGCCGTTGAGAGCGCGCGGATGCACTACGATCTGACCTATGCGCCCACCAATGCGTCCATCGACGGAACCTTCCGCAACATCGAGGTCAAGGTCTCCCGTCCCGGTGTCCACGTCTTTGCGCGCAGCGGATACTATGCCCTCCCCGTCGTAAACGGCCAGCAAGTCTATCCATTCGAAATGGCCACCATGAAGGCGCTCAACATCAGGCCCGATCTGCACCAGTTCGACTTCCATGCCGCGACTTTGGAATTCAGGCCCGGCGCGGTGCGGAATCAGTTCGCATTCTTCTTCCAGGCTCCCACACGCGATCTGACCGTGACGACAGAACAGCAGTGGGCCAAGGTGCACGTATGCGTGACGGCGCTCATCAAGAATGACAAAGGGCAGGTCGTCGATAAGATCAGCAAGGACATCCCCTACGAAGTGCCGTTGGCCAAAAAAGCCGATCTGGAGCAGGGAACGGTGAGCTTCACCGCGCCCTTCTTTCTGCCTCCGGGCCATTACACCGTTGACATCGCGTCGGTGGACCGGCAGAGCATGAAGGCCAGCGTCAACCGGTCTGCGCTGGACGTGGAGCAGGATTCGGGCTTCGCCATGAGCGGCGTGACAATAGTGCGAAGAGTGGATGACGTCCAGGGACCAGCGAACGCGTTTAACCCTCTGCAGGCGCGCGGCGGCGAGGTAACGCCGGATCTGTCAGCCCTCGTGACGCCCGATGCGAGCGGGAATCTGAAGTTCTACGCCGTCGCCTACCCGCCTGCGCCAGTCGATGCGCCAGTGGCAATGAAGATTGAGATCTGGCAGGACGAAAAGCTCGTGATGCGCAGCGGGGTGAGCCAAGTTCCGCTGGACGCGAGCGGCGCTGCCTCAGTCCTGGCAAGCGTCCCCGCCGCCAAGCTGCCAGCCGGTCAGTACCAGGCGCACGTGTCGTTTCAATACAAAGATGAGAAGCTGACCAGGGAAGTGCAGTTCACCTTCGCCGGCGCGAGTTAGTCCGCGGCCCACGCTCACTTCTTCTCCCGCTCCGCGCGAAGCTTCTCCAGCACCGCCTCGGTCTGCGCATCGCCCGGATTCAGCCGGTGCGCATGCTCCAGAACCGGTAGCGCAGCGGCATCGTCGCCCAGCATATAGAGCGTCGCCCCCAGCATCACCACCGAACCATAAGTCTCCGGATGTAGCGCCACCGCTTTCTCCAGCGGCGAGCGCGCTTCTTTATACCGTTGCAACCGGAAATACGTCAGCCCCAGGTTGTGCCACGCCTCATACGAATTCGGATCCAGTTGCGCCGCCCGCTGCAATGGGTCGAGCGCCTGCTCAAAGGCTCCGCCATCGCCGTACAACTGCCCCAGCAACGTGAGCTTCTCCGGATCGTTGGGGTCGTACATGCGATGACACACAACCTGCGCGGCCGTTAGTGGCTGTGTTCTCAGCGCATCGCTGCACGCGCGCACCTCGGTCTCCGTACCCTTGTGCTCATTCAATAATTTGCTGTAGAGCGCGTACTCGCGCTCCGCATCCGGTTGACGCCCGGCGGTTGAGTACGCCCGCGCCAGCCGGTAATGCACGCGATAGTCGTTCGGCTGCTGCTTTACAGCGCGCTCCAGCCATTTGACTCCGTTCTCCACGTCGCCCGAAGAAATGTACGCCACGCCCAGGTGAAACGGCGCATCGGGAAACGCGGGGTCTTCAGCCACCGCGCCGAGCCGCTTGATCGCCGAAGCATAGTCGTTCGAAAGTAGATCAAGCTGCCCAAGGTAGTAGGTAATGTAAGGCGATTCGCCGCGCTCCTTCTGTACCTGTTCGAACTCTCGCCGCGCCTCGTCGTTGCGGCCCAGCGACATCAGGCACACCGCATATTCAAAGCGTGCCCGCGGATCGTTCGGATCGAGCTTGAGCGCTTGTTCAAACTCGCCTGCCGCCGCGTCGAACAATTCCTGCTTCATCAGTTGCGATCCCCGGCTGAGGTGCGCCTCAACGCCCGGCTGCTGAGCCCGCGCCAACACAATCCCCAGCACCATCGCCAACACGGCTGCCGCGGTCCGTCTCATCGGCCGAATCGCTCCTCTCCCACGACTCCCGCGCCTTCCTTCACCGTAACCAGGTGATTGGCGCGCAGGCCTTTCAATGATTCGCGCACGCCATTCGGCCACATAATCTCCACGTCCGCCGATTCCGCAGCTCCTAAGCCGAAGTGCAAGCGCCGGTCGTTGCATGAAAGATATCCGCTCGAAGCCATCACCGCCTGCGACTGCCTGCGCCCGCCGTAAACCGCTGTCACCACCGCCCCGATCGCGCTCTTGTTCGAGTGCGTCCCCACCAGCTTTACCTTCAGCCAATGTGCGGACCCGCTCACGTCATTGCGCAGTAGAGACGGCGGCTCGTTGATGTTCATGATCAGAATATCCAGGTCGCCGTCGTTGTCGAAGTCGCCAAAGGCCACGCCCCGGCTCGCATGAGCCGCGGCAATCCCCTCGCCTGCGCCCTCCAGCAGCTCCTCGAATCGCCCTCCGCCCAGGTTGCGAAACAACACCCGCGGCGTCTTGTGCGCAATCTCCGGATGCTTCCGCTCCACCTCCGGAAAGGTGCTTCCCGTCACCCAGAAAATATCCGGCAAGCCATCGTTATCCAGGTCGACGATCCCATCTCCCCAACTGACAAACCGCGTTTCAACGCCCAAGCCGGCACGGTTCGTGACGTCATCGAAATTCAAATGGCCCACGTTCCTGTAGAGGGCTACCACGTCTTCGGTGAAATGCGTCTTCAACACGTCCAGCAATCCGTCAGTGTCGAAATCCCCAATGGCAATGCCCATGCCGGCCTGTTCCCTGCCGTCCTGGTTCACCGCCAAACCCGACTCCAATCCGACCTCCTCGAATTTGCCGTCGCCGCGGATGTGAAACAACTGGCTCGGAGTCGAGTCGCACGCGACATAAATCTCCTGCCACCCGTCGCCGTCCAGGTCGGCTGCAACCGCAGTCAGCCCGTATGCCGGCGGCACCGACCCAATTCCGGAATGTTCCGTGACGTCCGTGAAAGTCCCGTCCCCATTGTTGTGGTAAAGCATGGGGCGTTCGCCAACCAGCCCGCGCGGGCCGCAGTTCACCGGCACGCCTTTGAAATCGCAGTTTGGGTTTTTGCCTGTGGCAGGAATCTTGTCGAAATCGAACTCCAGGTAGTGGGAGATGAACAGATCCAGCCGTCCGTCGCGATCGTAATCCACCCACGTGCACCCAGTGCCCCAGCGGTTGCCGGCGTGCAGCAAGCCCGCCTCCTTCGTCACATCGGTAAACGTGCCGTCGCCATTATTGCGGTACAAAATGTTTTGCGGCCAGCCGCTGATAAACAGGTCCTCGAACCCGTCGTTGTTGAAGTCGCCCACGGTCACGCCGAATGCCCACCCCTGCCGCACCAGGCCGGCCTTCGCAGTAACGTCGGTAAAAGTCCCGTCGCGATTGTTCTTGTAGAGCCGGTTCGTCGCTCCCTCAACAGGGCCTTCCCGGCGCGTCCCCGATAGCAGGAAGATATCCAGCCAGCCATCGTTGTCGTAGTCCAGGAATGCAACCCCACAGCCCATCGACTCCAGAATATAATCCATCCGATCCGGCGGCCCGAAGATAACCGGAGCGCGCAAACCCGCGTACGCTGCAACGTCTGTGAAGTGTGCATGAAACGGCAACCCCGATGGCTTTCCCCGCGGCTGCGGCCTGATTCCCCGCGACGCCATCCCTCCCAACTCCTGGGCTCGCAACACGCCCGCACCCGCGGCTCCCGCAGCCAGGATGGCAAGGAAATCCCGGCGATTCATAGGGCCCCGCATTGTGCTTCCGCTAGCTGCTTCCCAGGCAAAATCCGAATCGCCTTTATTGGAGAGGGAAAAGAATAACTTCCGATTTCAGTCGTTGACATGTAGACCGCATCATCCATCAATTAGCACACTAAACTCAAGTC
>Ga0302319_10005993_pt1 | contig 24246 bp, 20 predicted proteins | sample Bog_T0_2_FD_203319 | JGI IMG/M metagenome (GOLD analysis project Ga0302319, IMG submission 203319) | Peat permafrost microbial communities from Stordalen Mire near Abisko, Sweden - Bog_T0_2 | ecosystem: Environmental > Terrestrial > Soil > Wetlands > Peat | place: Sweden: Abisko, Stordalen Mire...
ATCCGGCTTCACACGGCTGCATTCGCCTTCCTCACGCTTTCGCGGAATTGCTTTTCTCCAATGTCTCGGTCGGCACGCCCGTTGACGTGGTGCCGTAGATGCAGTTGTAGCGGCGGTCTATGACCGTCGCTGCCATTTTCAGCAAGGTAGCCGGCGCGGGCCTTCGCGCCGGTCCGATCTCGCAAACCGATATCGACTGTGGGTTGTAGCATCAGCCCATGACCGCAACCTTCGCGGCTCGCAGCACTTCCTACAAATCCTGCCCCACAGCTTGGAGCTGCTGGTATTGATCCAGCGCGTGGCGCAAAAAAACCAGGTTGGCCTCGATCTGCTTTTCGAGGTCGGCATGGTGCGGTGTCTCGAAAACGATCTCGAAGGGCCGAGGCCTCGCCTCGGGCGCCGCGCAGAGCATTCCGGGATAGCCTTTTCGGATCAGCCCATTGCGCGCGGTGAAATTGTCGATCGTCGCGTCGCAATTGCGCGGCAGAATTCTTTCCGCCGCGTGCAAGGCCGGTTCCACCACGTGCTGGGTCACTTGAGCGCCGAGGGCGAAGGCATAGAGCCCGTTCGATTCGTTGTCGGCGTGGAGAGCGATCAGCCCATCGAAGCGCAGCGTGCGGATTTGCCGCTCGAGCAATTCCACCTCCGGCTCGCGCGACCCGGTCCAGAATTCCCGGTTTAGATCGAGCCCGCTGCGCGAATGGCGCGTGCCGTCCTCGAAACCGGATGGATTGCAAAGCGGATAGACGTAGATTTCGTAGCCCCGCGCCATTTCCGGCTTGTGTGCCAGCTCCTGCACGAAACGCGCCGCCGCGAAAACGCCCGCCGTCTCGTCGCCGTGCACGCCCGCGAAAATGCCGACACGGAAATACTCCCCGCCGCCGCGCGGACCCACGAAAAGGTGCTGCTCTAGCCAGTAATCGTCCAGGCCGACGCTCCACGAACCGAGATTCGTCGTGAGCCACGGCGCGCGCGTCTTTTGCAACGGGGCGAGGGCATCACGAAAATTCTTTCGGCCTGTTTTTTCCATGGCAGAATGGGCCTTGCTGGATCGAGTCTCCGCGAGAGTGGGCTGGGGGGCAAGCCGATGCATCTTACGCTAATTAAATATACTAGATAGACTTTGTCGAGTATTATTAATCCCCTCTGCTCCATCTTGTTAATCGCGTTAATCCTGTCCAAACCTTCCCTGCCTTACACCTCTCCTCGCTCGGCTTCCCCAACGACCCCATCGCCGCCGAGGAAATCACCAAGCGCATCGGCGTCCCCGGCTCCAGCTTCTTCCGCGAGCCGGTCCACCGCTACATCCGCTTCCACTTCGCCAAGAAAGACGAGACCCTGCACCAAGCCGGCAGGCGGCTGGCCGCGAAGTTGAAGGAAATCTAGCGTTGAGTTTCGCTTTCAGCTTCCGTCTTGATGAACTCCAGTACCCGCATGTGAATGCGGTGAACGATCCAATCGGAGATCGGCAGCCAATATTGGGAGGGCCACATCCGGTTATGATATTGCGACGTTCCCTCCAGCCGCGTGTGCCGGGCATCGAGGCGGATTAGCTTGAACTGGCCCCACTCGGAAACCATGAAGTTTTCGAGATGGGCTGTTTGCAGATCGGGATAGATGGAGAGCTCGTGCATGGAGGGCGGGCAGGAATTCACATCGAACCGAAGAAGCCGTCCTGGTTCCCACACCGTGATCGTTTCGCGCAACGGACCAGTGGACAAAATGCAGAGACGCTTAGCCCCTACGCCTTCCCCGTGCATTTCGCTCCGCAATGGATAGGCCAAGCCCGTACGAAAGATTGCTTCCGGTGTGTCCGGTATGTTCGGAATCGCCGGGATGAATTTCCAAATTGTTTCGGGCGTGGCCGCGATGTTGATAGTGCTTACCACAACTGATGTTGGTGGCGGCAAATCGCAGCGCGCTTCGAATCCGACCATAAATGGAAGAAGCGCGCACGCTAGGAGCATCGGGACCACGTTCCGGGTCCTGTGCTGGTTGCGCATGATCGCATTGGTCGTGAGCGCGCCGCTGAACGCCATCAGACACGCAAGCGGGGTGGCCATCAAGATGCAGATCAGGCCGTCGAGTGCGAAAACAATAATACATAAACCGAGCACGAGGAGCGTCAGGCACGCTATTCCCGCTGCTTCCCAATAAGAGCGGCTTTGGCGATGCGAATAGATAACAACGGGCAAGACACCGCAGTAAACCGGCAGTCCGAGGAAAAGCGCGTAGCCGTATTGCTGCAAATGACTCACGGAAAGCCAGACGATTCCGGCGGCGCTCAGCGCGGTAAAGGTCACGCCGACAAATGCTAGGGAGCGGTCTCTCAAGGGCATCCTTAGGAACAATTGAATTACTCCGCAAATGCCGGCCGCGAGAGGAGAAAACCAAAGGATGATCCAAAATAGAACCCAAACATAACCTAACGGTGTGTTCATGTGCTCTCCATTTCTATAGGGATACGTTTCAGTGTGTGTATATCTATTATTCTAGTGAGGGTTATTGCGCATTCTGGTCATAACGAAATCGGTGGCCGTTCTTCTTTGCTGCTTTTGCGACCACCTTCTCCAGCACATGCCCTGACAAAGGAAAGAGCCTTTGGGACAGTCGAAGCCGACGGTGTGAAACGAGCAGGCAGATTCGACGCGCCAAGGGCCGCAGCGCGGGCGTGGCCAGTTTTTCCGACCAGCTGCGATATTCCTTGAGCGCGTAGAGGCACATCAACCACGCGGCTTCCCCTGCATAGACACAACCTTCATCGCTCAGCACTATCAGTTGTTCGTCCGGTTGGAATCGGTGCAAATCGGGGCAAAGCCGCCGGGCTTCTTCGGATTGAAATGGATGAAAAATCAGATCGAAGTAAGAGGGCTGGCTCGCCAGCCATTCGCGGCAACGGCGGCACAATCCGCATTCGCCATCGTAGAAGATATATAAGCGTTTCATTGGCTTCGGTCCGCGGACGCGGCGAGGTTGGAACTCGGCCGCAGCTTTGATCGGTTATTCCTGCGGAATGGGCGGCATGGTGTACGCCGTCGGCTGGAAGGGCGGCGGCATTTGCGGTTCCAGTCCCCGTTTGCGCAACTTAGAAAAGACGATGAGATTGAAGAAGTGCATGCCTCCCAGCACGAGCAGCACGACGCCGATTTTACCGCTCAGATTTTCAATGACCTGCTGCGTTTCGACCGGGGGAGTGTCGGTCTTCAGCGCCAGACTGACGTAGCCGAGGTTGATCAGATAAAAGCCGACGACCAGCAGGTGATTGACGGAATCAGCCATCGCCTCGTTTCCGCCGAAGCAATCGACAAGAAAGATGCGGCCATTCTTATGTAGCGTTCGTGCGACCCAAACGGTGAGTAGAATGCTGATGATGAGATAGATGAGATAGAGCCAGACGGTGGGGTTTGGGTTCATGGTGGTGTCCTTGGTGATGGGTTATTGACGGGTGGTTAAAGCAAATCAGCGTGGACGTAGCGTTTGTGATTTCGATACTTTCGATAAATAGTGAAAAATATGTTTAAAAGAGGACGCTGACGCTTTTTTTGACGGTGGCGAGGTTGGATGGTCTTTTTCATGTTAATTTCGGTTTTTACCCAGCATTCTGAGGAGGAGAGGCATGATCGAGCTCTCTTCGGAACGCGAGACGCGGTCGAGGATGCCGTCGGCCTGGCCGACGAACTCCGAGAGGGCGCGGATTTGCTTGTTGAAGGCGGTCGCCTTCTCGCCACGCAGTGCGCGGGTCTGTTCCTCGCAGGCGCGCAGGGCTTTCAGCGCTGGCTCGATTTCGCGGCGCTTGCGTTCGCGGGCAACGATGCAAAACATGCGCCACACGTCTTTTTCCGACTCGAAATATTCCTTCCGCTCGCCCTTGCGGATTACGCTGCGGACCAGTCCCCATCCGACCAGCTCCCTCAGGTTCTGGTGCGCGTTACCACGGCTGATCTTCAAGTCTTCCATTACTTCGTCCGTGGTCAGGGCGCGGTCGCTGGTCATGAGCAGGGCGTGGATTTGCGCCATCGTGCGGTTGATGCCCCAGGCGCTGCCCATCGCTCCCCATTGGGCCACAAATTCATCGCGAGCGCGGGCGAGGGGATCAGCTGTTTCTTTGATATCCATATTTTCAATAAATACTGAAAATACGATTTTGTCAAATAGATTTTCGGGATGTGGGAGGAAAAAGGGGCGGGCACGCGGCAGGCATCTTCCCCCCATTCTCCTATTTAGCCTAAAACGCTTATCTTTTTAGGCGTTATAGGCGTTTCAAGCTTTCTAAGGCTACCGCGTTTCATCCAGGCCGCCGCATAATAGCGGTCTTATGATTTCCCTAAACTCTGATTCGATTTCCGAAACCGGGTCCCGCAAGCCACGGGGCCGATGGCCAAGCCGTACCCGCGTTCCCTGCCAGTCGTCATTCCAGTGGCGGAGTGAAAAGGGGGCCGGCACAGGTGCCCGTCACGGGCGCCAACAAATAAAACTACCGGGCCCCGGCGAGGGCGGGAGACGGGGCGACCTCGCCTTCGTTGATGCGATAGCCGACGCCGCGGATGGTTTCGATGTAGCCGGCCAGCGAGCCGAGCTTCTCGCGGAGGCGACGCACATGCGTGTCGACGGTGCGGGTGTCGATGACGCTTTCGTAACCCCAGACGTCGTTGAGCAGGCTGTCGCGCCCCTGCACCCGGCCACGGCGCTCCATGAGCAGGGCCAGCAGGCGGAATTCCGTCGCCGTCAATTCGACCGGCTTGCCCTTCACCAGGACTTCGTGCCGGGTGTGGTCGAGCATGAGATCGCCGATGGCGAGTTTTTCCACGGCGGCGACCTTGTCCTTGCCGCGGCGCAGGGAACGATTGATGCGCAGGATCAGTTCGCGCGGGCTGAAAGGCTTGGTGACATAATCGTCCGCGCCGAGTTCCAGGCCAACGATCTTGTCGACCTCTTCGGCCTTGGCCGTGAGCATGATGATCGGAATATGGCGCGTGGCGGCGTCGCTTTTGAGCACCTTGCAAATCTCCAGCCCAGGCATTTTCGGCAGCATCAGGTCGAGGATGATCAACGACGGCGACTCGCTGCGCGCCTTGGCCAGGGCAGTCGCTCCGTCCTCGACCGTGATGACCTGAAATCCGGCGGCGCGAAGGTTCATGACCAGCATGTCGATAACGTCGGCCTCGTCATCAACGACCATGATCTTATGTTGCATAAAAATAAAAGGGCCGTTTGTTTCATTCCCCCCAGCGGCCACCAGTGTTCTAGCCGAGCTGGAAACTTGAGCCAAGCCTGCGTTTTGTTACTTTCGCGTGACGTGTGGTTTTGCGTTCTCACGCAGGAGCTTGCATCATCGCGCTCGAACGAACATCCTTTCCGCCTGCTGTATGAACATCTCCCCCACTCAACTCAAGGCCCGGCTTGACCGGGGCGACAAATTTCGCCTGATTGATGTCCGCGAGACGGACGAGTGGGCTGTCGCGCGCCTGCCCCAGGCCGAATTAATTCCGCTGAGCGAGTTTCAGCAGCGGTTCGCGGCGGAACTCGACCCGGATGAGGAGATCGTGGTCTACTGTCATCACGGCATCCGTTCGGGCCGGGCGCGGGATTATTTGAAGGCGCAGGGGTATGGCAACGTCTTAAACCTGACCGGCGGAATAGACGCATGGGCGGTCCAACTTGATCCGGCGATGAAGCGCTATTAAATCATGCTGCGAAGGCAGGCTCCCCGGGCATTCCTCCAGCCGCAAGATTCCTCGACAGCCTTTCCGTCTCTGCATAAACTCACGTTCTTAATTTCGCATGAAGATCCATTGCCCCGGCATTTGATCCCAACCATTTTCCTATTTCAGGCCGCGCCTGATCGGCGGCTCATTCCTAATTCTCTTTTTCCATGAAATTCATCGACAGCATTTTTCAGAAGCTTCGCAACCACCCCAAGCGGATCGTATTCCTCGAAGGGGCCGAGCCGCGCGTCCTCGCCGCAGCGGCGGAGTTCGTCCACCTTCAGCTCGGCGTCGCCGTGCTCCTCGGCAATAAAGAGGAAATCGAGGCCGCAGCCGAGAAGGCGCGGATTTCGCTCCACAAAATTCACCTCATCGATCCGGAGAAGGCGGAAGACCTGCCTCTTTTCACCAAGCGCCTCGGGCTCCTCGCCCGCTACAAGGGCATTGCGGAAGCGGACGCGCGCAAAATCGTCACCAACGTCAATTATTTTGGCACCCTGATGCTGCAGAACGGCCAGGTCGATGGCCTCGTCGGGGGAGCCACCTCGAATTCGGGCAGCATCCTTCGGCCTCTCTTTCAGCTCATCAAGCCGCTGCCGGGCGTCAAGTCGATCTCTTCCTGCGTCGTCATGCAGGTTCCCAATCACAAGCATGGTGAGAAAGGCGTCTTCACGTTTGCCGACTGCGGCGTCATTCCTAATCCGACCGTGGAACAACTGGCCGCGATCGCGATTCAATCGGCCCGGCTTTTCCGACAGTTGACCGGTGGCGTGCCGCGTGTCGCCATGCTTTCCTACTCGACCAAGGGCTCCGCCCAGACGCAGGACACGGAAAAGGTCGTGGCGGCGACGGCCATGGCCAAACAGCAGCTCTTCGAGAAAAAGGAGACGGCGGAAATCGACGGCGAACTTCAGGTCGATACCGCGCTCGTTCAGGAAATCGCCAGCATCAAGGCGCCGGGAAGTCCGGTCGCAGGCCAGGCCAACGTGCTGGTCTTTCCCGACCTCAATTCGGGCAACATCGCGGTCAAGCTCGTGCACCGGCTGGCTGGCGGCGAGGCCTACGGCCAGATTTTGCTCGGCCTCGAAAAGCCCGCGGCTGACCTGTCGCGCGGCGCCAGCGTCCATGAAATCGTCGGCGTGGCGGCCATCGTGAGTTTGCAGGCCATCGAGTTTCGCCGCCTCTATCCCGAGCAGGGCGCGGGCCGCTACGCATCAATACCCGTGGACGTTCATGCCACGGTGTAAGGGACCTGATGTAATGTCGGCCTAGCTTTTGTCTTGAGTATGGCCGATTCCATATTTTTCGAACCCGTTCTGCAACGTCCCGAGCTGACCCTGCGTAATACGGTTACGCCCCGGATTTTTGTGGCGGCGACGCGGATGGACGATGGCAAGACGACCACGTCGGTCGGCCTGTTCGCTGCGCTGCAGGAACGCTTTCCCCGCATCGGATTTATCAAGCCGGTGGGGCAGCGGTTTGTGGAAATCGAGGGCGCGAAGATCGACGAGGACACCGTCCTGATCAACGAGACGTACCATCCCCACACCCCGCTCCGGGCGATGAGCCCGATTGCCGTCGAGCCGGATTTTACCCGCCGTTACCTTTCCGGCGGCATCACCCACCAGCTCCACGACCGCGTCCGCACAGCCTTCGACATCGCGGCCTGGGAAAAAGATTTCATCATCATCGAGGGCACGGGCCACGCCGGCGTCGGCAGCGTCTTCGATCTTTCCAACGCCACGGTCGCCAAACTGCTTCAGAGCAAGGTCATCATTGTCAGCCGCGCCGGCATCGGCCGACCGATCGACGAAATCGGCTTGAATCTGGCCCTCTTCGAGAAGCAGGGAGTTGAGGTCATTGGCGCGGTTATCAACAAGGTCAACCCGGAAAAAATGGCCATGCTGAAGGAATACGCCACCCTCGGCCTGGCCAAGCTGGGCTTGCCGCTGCTGGGGATGATTCCGATGCACACGGAGCTTTACAAGCCGACGGTGAACCAGGCCTGTTTGCGCCTCAAAGGCACGTTCATCGCCGGGGCGCAGCACAAGCGCAGGAGGGTTTCGCGGATCGGGGTCGGGGCGATGTCCTCGCGGAATGCGGGCCGCCTGCTCCAGCCCGGCACGCTGATCGTCACCCCCGGCGACCGGGAGGACCTGATCATGATGATCCTCGAGGACGACGCCAAAAACTCCGGGCGCGGCCACTTGGCCGGCGTGGTCCTGACTGACGGCATTCTCCCGCCGGAGAGCGTGATGCAGTTGATCCGCGAGCGATCCGTTCCCTTTATCGCCACGACGTCGGATATTTCCAACGCGGCCACGAATGTCAGCAATATGACGGTGAAAACCGAAGTGGGCGACCGCGACAAAATCGGTGTCATTCAAAAGCTGGTTCACGAGCACGTCCAGGTCGACCGCATCGTCGACTTGGTCGCGATACAGGATGCGAATTACCACCCCCAGTTGAATTTGGGCGTATAGGCCAAAGGGCCTTGGCTTTCGCGCTCTACGGGTCTCCCAGACCCATGGGACTCAAGAGTCCCATGGGCCGTTGATAAGGCGTCGCCGTCCGCTGGTTTTATTTGCCGGTTTGCTCGCCCATACCCTGGATCAGGCCGACCATGGGCATGAAGAGGGCGATGACGATCGTGCCAACGATCACCGCCAGCATCACGATCATGATGGGCTCGAGAATGCTGGTCAATCCAGTCACGACGTTGTCCACCTCGGCTTCATAGACGTCGGCGACTTTGACCAACATATCCGGCAATTGTCCGGTCTCTTCGCCGACCTGCACCATGCTGGTCACCATCGGCGGGAAAATGGAGGAGGATTCCATCGGCCCCACGACCGATTCACCTTCCTTGACGCTGTCGTGAATCTTGTTAATGGCGTTGGCCACCACGGAATTGCCCGCGGTGTCGCGCGTGATGTTAAGCGCCTGGAGAATCGGCACGCCGCTGCTGATCAACGTACCCAAGGTGCGGGCGAAACGGGAGATGGCTGTCTTGCTGGTCAAATCCCCGAAAATCGGGATCTTGAGTGCGACTTGGTCAAGAAAAGCGATTCCCGCCGGCACGCTGGAGACGACTTTATAGCCGATAACGATGGCGGCAATGCCGGCGATCACAAAATACCACTGTTGCATGAGAAGGTTGCTGCACCCGATGACGAAAAGAGTCACGGAGGGCAGGGGCCTGCCGGGCAGTGCGTCCTCGAAAATCTTCTGGAACTTGGGGACGATAAAGATGAGCAGAAAGGTCAGGATCAACGCGGCGATGACCAAAACAACTACCGGGTAGATCATTGCCGTCATGACCTTGCCCTTGATCTTTTGCGATTTTTCCTGGAATTCGGCCAGCCGGGTCAGGACGATTTCCAGCACGCCGCCGAGTTCGCCCGCTTTGACCATGTTGACGTAGAGGCGGTCGAAGATGCGGGGATGCTGGGCCAGCGCTTCGGAGAAGGTGCCGCCACTTTCCACTGCCGAGGCCAGGCTGGCCATGGTCGTGCGCATGACAGGGTTGCGTTCCTGCTTGGCGAGGGTGTTGAGGCTTCGCATCAAAGGCAGGCCGGCTTCGATGAGGGTGGCAAGCTGCCGGGTGAAGATGGTGAGGATCTTTGATTTGACCTTGGCCCCCCCCTTTTTCACCTTGGTTTTCGTCTCCGTTTGGGTGCTTGCCTCCTCTTCCTTGGCTTCATCGAGGCGTTGGGGATAAAAACCGAGCTGGCGTATTTGCGTGATCGCGTCGTTCTGGTCATTAGCTTCCACGAATCCGTTGGCTTGTTTGCCGCGGGCATCGACGGCCGTATAGGAGAATTTAGGCATAATCTTGTGAGATGCGTTGTTGGCTACGTATATTTCAGGACTTCCTCAATCGTGGTTTCGCCTTCGAAAATACTGCGCAGACCGTCGGAACGAAGCGTCGTCATGCCAAGCTCAATCGCCTTCTGCCGGATGACCACCGAGGGTGCCCGCTGCGTGATCAGCTCACGAATTGGCTCTGAGATGTCGAGCAGTTCATAGATACCCTTGCGGCCTCTGTAACCGGTCATGTTGCACTGTTCGCATCCGGTTCCGTAGTAGAAATTCTTGTCTCCGATATCGTGCACGGAAAGGCCGATCTGGCGGAGGATGGACTCGCTCGGTTCGTAGGGCGTCTTGCAGCCCGTGCAGATTTTACGCACCAGCCGCTGTCCCAGCACACCCTCGAGACTGGAGGCGATGAGGAAGGGTTCGACTCCCATATCAATGAGACGCGCAACGGCGCCCGGCGCGTCGTTGGTGTGGAGCGTGGTGAAGACCAGGTGGCCGGTGAGCGAGGCCTGAATGGCGATTTGCGCCGTTTCCAGGTCGCGAGTTTCACCCACCATGATGCGGTCAGGGTCCTGCCGGAGGAAGGCCCGCAGGCAGCGCGCGAAGCTGAGCCCGATGGCCTCGTTGATCGGCACCTGCTGGATTCCGTCGATTTCGTATTCGACCGGTTCCTCGGCCGTGAGCAGCTTGGCGTCCGTGGTGTTGATTCGGTTGAGGCAGGCGTAAAGTGTCGTGGTCTTGCCCGAGCCGGTCGGCCCGGTGACGATGAAGATGCCGTTGGGCTTTTCGATCGTCGCGCAAACGTAATCGTAAATGCGCTTCGGCAGGCCGATGGCGGCGAGGTCAAGTTTGACCGTGGAGCGATCGAGCACGCGCAACACGATGCTTTCGCCGAACTGGGTCGGGAGAGTTGAGACGCGCAAATCGACCTGGCGTCCGGCCATGGTGGTCTGGATGCGTCCATCCTGCGGGATGCGCCGCTCCGCGATGTTGAGGTTCGACATGACCTTGATGCGCGAGGTGATGGCTGTGGCCAGGCTTCGCGGCGGAGGGGACATCTCGTAAAGCGCCCCGTCCACACGGTAGCGAATCTTGAATTCGTGCTCGAACGGCTCAAAATGAATATCGCTCGCCCGCGCCTGGATGGCCTGCGCGAGCACGGTGTTGACGTACTTGACAATCGGCGCGGAGGAGGCGCTCTCGATGTCGACCACGTCTCCCGCGTTGATCTTGACGGCGACATCGCCGGAGAGGCTGGCAAGCACGTCCTCCATGTCGGAAACTTCCGAGCCGTAGAAGCGTTCGATCATCGTCGCGATTTGCGTGGCGGGTGCGACGTAAAGCGCGATGTCCTTCTGGGTGGCGAAGCGCAGATTGTCGCTCACGTTGGGGTCGAGAGGATTGGCGACCGCCACGCGCAGGGTCTGGCCGTCGAAATCGATCGGCAGCACGCCCTGCAGGCGGGCCGTTTGCGGCGGCACGAGGCTGAGCAAGTCGGCCGGGAACTCCATCATCGACACATCCACCACTTCGGTCCCAAGCGACTGGGCGATCATCTTGTAGACCTCGCTCATGCGGATCACGCCGTTGTTGGTGATCACTTCCTCGATCGGCTTGCCGGAGCGAAGCTGTTCCTCCAGTAGTTCGTTCATCTGGGCTTCGTCGATGACCCCGTTTTCCATGAGGAAGTTGAGCAGCATTTCGGGATTCATGACGTTCCTTATTCCTTGTCGCCCATGGTGGCCGAGATGACTTCATCGGGGGTGGTCATGCCGGCAAGGACCTTGCGGATGCCGTCCTCGCGCAGGGTGCGCATTCCGAGATCCCGCGCGCGCTGGCGGATCATCGTTACACTCAGGCCTTCATTGACCATGCGGCGAATTTCATCGTCCAATACGCAGATTTCGAAGATTCCCATCCGGCCCTTGTACCCACTGCCGCGGCACTTGTCGCAGCCGCGGCCCTTGCGGAAATTGGCCTGCTCGATCTGCTCGGGGTTCAGGTTGAGGGTGCGAATTTCCGCCTCCTCCGGCACGTGGGGCTCGGCGCAGTTGGGACAGATGCGCCGGACAAGCCGCTGGGCCATGATCGCGCGGACAGAAGAGGCGACGAGGAATTTTTTCACGCCGATATCGACGAGACGGGTGACGGCACTGGGGGCATCGTTGGTGTGCAGGGTGCTGAAAACGAGGTGACCGGTGAGCGACGCATTGATGGCGATGCTGGCCGTTTCCAAGTCGCGAATTTCACCGACCATGATGATGTTCGGCGCCTGGCGCAGCATGGCGCGCAGCGCAGCGGGGAAGGTCATGCCCACCTCCGCATTGACCGGCACCTGGTTGATACCGTTGAGCTGATACTCGACCGGGTCCTCCACGGTGATGATCTTGCGGTCCGGCTTGTTCATCATGTTGAGACACGCGTAAAGCGTGGTGCTCTTGCCCGAACCGGTTGGGCCCGTGACGAGGAAGATGCCGTCGGGCAGCGCGAGGACGCGTTCGATCGTGGCCTGATCGTCGCTGAGGTAGCCGAGTTCCGTCAGCCCGAGCGTGAGGCTCGTCTTGTCGAGAATACGCATGACGATCGATTCACCATGGTTGGTCGGGATGGTCGAAACGCGCAAATCGATGTCGGTCTTGCCATCGGCGGAGCGCATTTGAATGCGACCGTCCTGGGGAAGGCGTTTTTCCGCGATGCTCATGTTCGACATGATCTTGACGCGGCTGACCATCGCGGCTTGAAGTTTTTTCGGCGGATCGGTCATCACCTGCAGCACGCCGTCGATGCGGTAGCGCAGGCGCAGGCGTTTCTCCAGCGGCTCAAGGTGAATATCGCTCGCGCGCAGACGGTGCGCTTCGAGGATCATAAGATTGACCATGCGGATGATGTGCGCATCGTCACCTGCATCGTGTTCGGTTGCATCAATCTCGCCCGGCTTCCGACCGTCCTTCACCGTCAGCTTGTCGCCGCTGTAGGTGCCGATGAGCGAATGGACCATTTCGCTGGCACTTCCATAATGGCGTTTGAGGGCCAGCTCGATCTGCTCCGCCGGCGCGACCGCGACGTCGATCTCGTAGCGCAATTCCTTGGTCAGCGTATCGATTGAATCGAAATTAAACGGATCCGCCACGGCCACCTTGAGGTGGCGCCCATCCAGGCTCAGAGGCATGACCCCCAGCCGGTAGGCCAGTTGGCGCGGCACAGCCTTGACCGCTTCTTCCGGCACCGTCTCAATCTTGTCGATGAGATCGACCCCGGCCTCGGCGGCGGTCGTCTGCAAAATATCAAGATCGGTCACGAGCCCGCGCTGCACTAGTTCCTGCACGGGGCCGTGACCATTATTCGCGGACTCGCGGCGCGCGTCCTCCATGTCGGACGGCTGAATGAGGCCGTGTTTGATCAAAAGCTCGAGAATAAAATCGTCGTTTGCGGCCACAGCTTCCTTTAATACGTCTTGGGAACTCTAAAGTAGTCCATGCTATTATCGCTGCCAAGCATAAGCACGTTTGGAAGTGCATTATTTTTAGCTCTTCGCCAGGTCATGACATTGCCGTTGGCTGCTAAAATCTGTTTCCCGAGACCGATAAGCGTTATCGGACCTCAGCTAATGAGAGCTTGCACTCTACTTTCAAAAACTAGAGGGTCTGCGCGAATTTTTCGAGCTGGTAACACTCGATCGTATCGTCAGCCAGGTAGTCGTTGAAGTCGCCAAGGCGAATACCGCATTCGAGACCGGCGCGCACTTCGGCGGCGTCGTCCTGGAACCGTTTGAGGGTGACGACCTGTCCGTCGTAAATAGGCTGGCGTTTGCGCATGACGCGCGCGCGGGCGTTGCGCACGATGCGCCCACTCAGGACGCTGCAACCGGCCACGGGGAATTTCGAAAGCTGGAAGACTTGCTTGACGAGCGCGGTGCCCAGGGCGGTTTCGCGCAATTCGGGATCGAGCAGTCCGGCCATCGATTCCTTCACCTGGTCGATCAGCTCGTAAATGATGCTGTAAAGCTTGATCTGGACGCCCTCGCGCTTGGCGGCGTTGGCTGCGGAATTGTCGGTACGGGTGTTGAAGCCGATGACCACGGCGCCGGATGCCTTGGCCAGGAGAATGTCCGATTCCGAAATCGCGCCGACCGAGGACGAGACGATATCGAGATCGATCTTCTTGCTGTCGATTTTTTTCAGCGAGGTGACAATGGCTTCCACCGAGCCTTGCACGTCGCTCTTGATGATGAGCTTGAGCACCTTGTGCTTCTCATCGGCGATGGCTTCAAAAAGATTTTCGAGCGTGACGCGGGGCGGCGCTTCGAGTTTGCCGAGCCGGAGCTTGTCGCGCCGGTCTTCGGCCAGTTCGCGCGCTTCCCGTTCGTTCTTGAGGACGTTGTATTCCTCGCCCGGCGACGGCGCGCCGTCCAAACCGAGGATTTTGACGGGAATTGACGGACCGGCTTCTTTCACACTCTGGCCGACATCGTTGATCAGCGCCTTGACGCGACCGTAAAAGGGACCGGCGAGGATGGCGTCGCCGATATGCAGTGTGCCCTGGCGAACGAGCACAGTGGCCGTCGGCCCGCGGCCCTGTTCGAACTGCGATTCGACCACGCTGCCGCGGCTCTTGCCGCGCGGATTGGCCCGCAACTCGAGGATTTCGGCCTGGAGCAACATCATTTCGAGGAGCTTCTCAATGCCGATGCCCTTGGTCGCGGAGACTTCGCACACGATGGTGTCGCCGCCGTATTCTTCCGGCACGAGCCCATGTTCCTGCAACTGGCCTTTGATCCGGTTGAGGTTTGCGCCAGGCAGGTCAATTTTATTGATCGCGACCATGATCTGCACCTTGGCTGCGCGGGCATGGCTGATGGCCTCAAGCGTGGTCGGCATGATGCCGTCATCGGCGGCCACGACGAGAACGACGATGTCGGTGACATTCGCTCCGCGCGCGCGCATGGCCGTGAAGGCTTCGTGGCCGGGGGTGTCGAGGAAAGTGATGGTATGGGTGCCGCGCTTGACCGTGTAGGCGCCGATGTGCTGGGTGATGCCACCGGCCTCACCCGCGGCGACGCGGGCTTTGCGGATAGCGTCGAGCAGCGAGGTCTTGCCGTGATCGACGTGGCCCATGAAGGTGATGACCGGAGGACGCGTCTGCAGTTCGGAGGCCGCGACCGGCTCGGGCTTGGGCGGCTCGACGATCTTGACCGGTGCGTGGACGAGGCCCGCGCCTTTTTCGCGCTTTTCGATTTCGAAAGTGAAGCCGAGCTTGGCGGAAAGCTTGCGGGCGATCTCTTCTTCCAATGCCTGGTTGGCGCTGGTGAAAATGTTCATCTCCATCAGGTGATGGATGATCTGGTACGGCTTGAGGCCGAGCTTGGCCGCCATATCCTTGACGATGATCGGCGGCTTGATGACGACGATTTTGTCGCGAAGCTGCTGGGCGGCGAGGGCGGCGTCTTCCACCACGGCAGAGGCGGCGGTCTCAGGCGGCTTGGCGACAGCCACGGTGGGTGCTGGCGTGCCCTCCGGTGCCGGTGTGGGCGCGGGAGCAGCGGCAGGCGCCGGGGCCGGCTTGGGCTGGGACACTTCGCCCTGCGGCTTGTTTTCCATCATGCGCATCTCGGAGGCAGTGAGCACCTGGCGCGCAGCTTTCGGGGCCGAAGCGGTTTTCGGCGCGGCCGTTTCCGTTGCCGGTTTTTCGCTCTCGTTAGGCGAAGGTGTTTTGGTCTTTTCGACCTCGTGTTCGTGAGTCGCTTTCGCCGGGTCCTTGGCCGGCTTCTTCACCTTGGCCTTGGCCGTTTCTCCGGACGCGGTTGTGGACGCGGTCGCGGCCTTGCCGGCCGCCTTTTTTGCTGGCGCAGGGGCGGCGGTCATATCGGCTTTGGCTTTCTTTTCTGGTTTTTCTTTAGACATTGCAACTCTTCTGTCCCCAGATTAGCTCTGCGGAGGCGGCTGTAAATCGCGGGCTTTTTTGTGAATTTCGGCGACGAGTGCGGCATCGAGATCGGGCACGGCATTGACCAGATCCTCGGCGTCGACTTCGGCGATGCCTTCCACGCTGAGGAATCCGGCCCGGACGATCTTTTCGGCTACGGCGGCTTCGATCTTGAGCGATTGGGCGAGCGCCTCGCTGGCCTTGGCCAGTTTCTGCTCGAAGCCGAGCGCGGCGACTTCCTCTTCCTTCTTCACGTCAATTTCCCAGCCGGTCAGCTTTTGCGTCAGGCGCGCGTTCTGGCCGCGGCGACCGATGGCGAGGGAAAGGTTTTCCTCATCGACCAGGACGGTGACTTTGTGGGCCGCTTCATCGACGTCGAGCGTCTTGAGCTTGGCCGGCTTGAGCGCCTCGACCACCAGTTCGCGGATGTTCGCCGACCACTTGAAAAGATCGACCTTCTCGTTGTTCAACTCGCGCACGATGTTCTTCACGCGCGCGCCGCGCATGCCGACGCAGGCGCCGACAGGATCGACCTTTTCGTTGGCGGACCAGACGGCGATCTTGGTGCGATACCCGGCTTCGCGGGCCATGGCCTTGATCTCGATGGTCTTGTCATTGAGTTCGCTCACTTCGAGCTCGAACAGTTTGCGGACAAAATTGGGATGGCTGCGCGACAGGATGATTTCCGGCCCGCGCGGCGTGTTCTCGACCGCAAGCACGTAGGCGCGAATGCGTTCGCCGGGGGTGTATTCCTCCGTCGGGACGCGTTCACGGGCGGGCATGACGGCCTCGAACTTTCCCAAATCTATAATAACATCGGAGCGCTCGAAACGGCGCACCGTGCCGGTGACGATCGCGCCCATGCGGTCCTTGAACTCGTCAAAGACCATCGAGCGCTCGATGCCGCGCAGCGTCTGGTTCATGGCCTGCTTGAAAACCTGCGCGGCGATGCGGCCGAAATCCTTGGTGTTGACATCGACTTCCACCGTGTCGCCGAGGACGGCGTCGGCTTTGAGCAGGCGCGCCTTGGATAGACTGATTTCATCGTGCGCCGCGGTGACTTTTTCCACCACCTGCAAACGGGCGATGGCCTTGATCTTGCCGGTCTTCTGGTCGAGATCGACACTGAGGTCCCGCGCGGGGCCAAAGCTCTTGCGGGCCGCGGCCAGCAGGGCGGCGTGGACGGCTTCGTAGAGAAGCTCACGCTTGATTCCGCGCTCCTTCTCCATGTAATCCAGTACGGCAATAAATTCTTGGCTCATAACAATTTCCAGTTTTTTTAGTCAACCACCTGCGATGGGGAAAAAAAAGGTGGGAAACCAGTTAAGGCTCCCACCGCAGGCGCGGACCGAAAAGGGTAGATTACCTGTTGAGTTGGAAGGGTCAAGAGGAAAAGGTAAACGATTGCCCTTGATCACTGTAAACGATCACCTTACTTTTAGCTCGTGCCCGCCTCGTTGGAGTTTCATTCCTTGCCCTTAACGGAACGCTTGCAATTAGTTGAAGCGATATGGGATTCCATCGCGACGGATCAACATATGCTACCTGATCATCCTTCGGTAGTGAAAGAGGTTCGCGAACGCAAAGCACGCTACCTGAGCAATCCCAAGTCTGGGGTGACATGGGAAAACGCCAAGAAACAAATCCGTTCGGGGCGTGCCTAGACAAATCATCCTGACGCCTGAGGCGAAGGTGGATGCCAGCGACGCCTACGCTTGGTACGAGGAAAAGAATCACGGGTTAGGAGACGATTTTCTTGGCTGTCTTGAGTCAGCGCTTTTACAGATTGCTCGCCATCCCACGAGCTACCCTGTCCGTTTCGATAATTTTCGGCGCATCCTTATTCGCCGTTTTCCCTACGCCGTTTATTTTGAACACGATAACAACGCAGTTTATATCTATTATGTTTTTCTCTCCTCGCAAAGTCCGCTGAAACTAACCAAAAGACTGCGCAGACCCTCGGGGTGAAGACCCGTCTATCGAAAACGCAAAATCTACTGAGTGATCGACGGTTGCTTGAGATAAATGATGCCTTCTCCCGGGGGGATCAGGAAACAGATCGTACGGTCATTTGCCGCCGTCAATGACTGCAACTTGCCCTTCACCGTCACCCACTCCCCGGGCTTGAGGTCGGAGGTCGAATCCAACTCCCCCGGCAGCAATCGGATGCAAAAATCGGCGTTGGGAACGTAATCGTCCGACACGTAATCATCGGCAAACCTGCTGCGCTTGAAATCGATCGAGGCATATACCTGGACCTTGACGTTTTGCGTGTTCGGATTGTCGGGCGTTTTGTAATCCTGAAAAACTGAGCGAGAGTGCCACTTCGACAGCGCGATCTTCATCACGGGTACCGCGCCCGGATCGTTCTCGTCGCCTTCCGTCCCGTCCGGTCTCAGAAAAACCGTCCGGCCATCGCCCCGCCACATCTGGGAACCCTCCTTGAAATCGGTATTAGTCAAGTATTCGGCGTGAAGCGAAAGTGGCATTCCTCCCGCCATCGCATAGGCCAGCAGAAAAGCCGGGAAGATACGCTTGATGAAACAGGGAAGCGAAAAGTGTCTGCTAAGGTTCATCTTACTCATTGAACCCGATGATTCTGCTTTTGTTTCCGTCAGGTCCAAATGCGGGCGGTCCTCTCGTCTCTGCAGGCGACTCTCTTTTGCCGGATTTCAGCCCGGCTCACTTGTATCTACGGCCCTGCCTGCGGATTCTTAATGTAAATCGTCCCATCACCTGGTGGAACGATAAAGGCGACCGTGCGATTTTCTGCTGGAGGCGCGGAATCCCAACGGCCCTCCACGGTCACCCACTGCTCAGGTTTGAGATTCGCGAGCTTATAGAGAAAACCTGGTGCGCCGCGAATCCAGAAATCGACGTTGGGAGTTTTCTCGCCCGTCCAGTACCAGGTACTGCCGGCCGGCCAATTGATATCGGATGAGTAATCGTTGGTGAACTTGCTCCGCTTGAAATCGCTGGAGGCATAGACCTCGATGCGCACATGCTGCGTCTTCGGATTGTCGCGGGTTTCATAGTCTTGATACACAGTCCGAGATTGCCCTTTCGACAAGGCAATCTTGATGACCGGAACGACCCCTTTGTCGCCCTCCGCTCCTTCGGATCCGTCCGGATTGAGAAATGCAGCTTCGCCATCGCCATGCCAACCGGCGAGCCCCTCCTTGAAATCGGTGTTCTTCAAATAACCATCGGCTCGAAGGGCGAGAGGCATCGTTGCCGCCAAAATCAGAGCCGCCAAGAGGAGAGATGAGGGAGTGCGCACAAGCCGCATCGTAGGCTGCAGCTACCTGCCGTCAATATTACGATATTCCATTTAAGTTCCGCCTTCGTACCCCTGCGTTCTCCGCGCAAAATTTTCCCCGGCAGACAGCATGACGTCCGCAAATTTTTGAGTAAGCTCTCCTGATGCGCGTCGAGATTATCAATACGGGAACGGAGCTGCTGCTGGGACGGGTCACAAATACGCATCTGGAATTCATCGCGAGGAGTCTCCTCGGCCTCGGACTTCGTGTGGAACGGCAGGTCACGGTCCCCGACGGCGTGGCGATCGCCGAGGCGCTGGAAGAGGCCATGGCGCGCGCCGATCTCATCCTGGTAACGGGCGGACTCGGCCCCACGTCGGACGACATCACGCGCGACGCGGCGGCGGAGGCGTTCGGCAAGAAGCTCATTTTTCACCGGGAAATCCTCGACGGCATCGCCGCGAAATTCGCCCGGCGCAAAATCCAGATGAATGATATGCAGCGTCCCCAGGCCATGGTGCCGGAGGGCGGAACCTACTTCGAGAACCACAATGGCACGGCGCCGGGGCTGACGGTCGAGAACGACAAGACCGTCGCGGTTCTCCTGCCCGGCCCGCCGCGCGAGTTGCGCCCGATGTGGGCCGACCAGGTCCTGCCCTGGCTGCGGACCAAATTCGCCGACCGGCTGAGTCCGTTCCATGAGATAACGCTGCGCATTCTCGGCGTCGGCGAGACGCGGGTGCAAATGTTGGTCGAAGACGAGGTAAAGGCATTGGGCCCGATCGAGGTCGGCTATTGCGCCCGCTCGGGCGAAGTCGACCTGAGGCTGATCGCCTCGGAGGAAAAACTTGTCGCGAAAGCCGCCGACCTGGCGCGCGCGAAACTCGGCGAGGCGGTTTACGCCGAAGGCATCGAGACGATGGAGCAGGTCGTCGTGCGCCTGGCTCGCGCCGCGGGCAAAACCGTGGCCACGGCGGAATCATGCACGGGTGGGATGGTTGCTTCGCGGATCACCAACGTGCCCCACAGCTCGGAGATGTTCCGCTACGGCTGGGTCACCTACGCCAACGAGGCGAAGATAACCGAACTCGGCGTGCCGCCCAGCCTGCTGGAAAAGCACGGCGCCGTCAGTGCGGAAGTCGCGCAAGCCATGGCCGAAGGCGCCCTGCGCGGCAGCCATGCCGATGTCGCCGTTTCCGTCACCGGCATCGCCGGCCCGACCGGAGGCACACCCGAGAAGCCCGTCGGCCTGGTCTACTTCGCCCTCGCCACGAAAACCACCAAGACGCAAACCCTCGAACGCAACCTCTCGCCCACCCGCGAAATCTTCCGCCCCATGGCCACCCAAATCGCCCTCGATCTCGTCCGTCGCGCGCTGGTTTAGCTTTCTTGGTTGGGGTAATGGAAGATGCCTTGGGCTTCGATCTGATCGAGCCGATTCACAATGGCGGCCCAAATCTCCGGCATGGTCTCTCCGATTTTCCGGTTTCGCTCCAAAATCTGGCTCTTGGCGATGTGATGCCTACGCCAACTCGCTCCGCCGGTGTGTATGTTTTGGAGAACCGCCTGCAATCGATCAAGGCCCTGCGCCCATTTTGCTTCCGCCGTGACTCCGGCTTCAAATTCATCCCAAAGCTGGCGAAACTCCGCCGTTTGGTCTGAGGGTAAGAGAGAAAAAATGCGTTCCGCTGCGGCCGTTTCCCGCGCCACTTTCGTGGCATTAGCCGTGGCATCATAGAGAAAGGAGTCGCCGGCATCGATTTCAATAATGTCGTGAATGAGAACCATCTTTAAGACACGGAGCAGATTGATCGGCGGAGATGAGGGGAGATGTTCCGACAACACCAGCGCCATCATCGCGATATGCCAGGAATGCTCGGCGGAATTTTCGTTTCTGTGCGTGGCCGCAACCAGACTTTGGCGCAGAACATCCTTGAGCTTATCCAACTCGGCCAGGAAACCGAATTGCTGATCGAGCCGCTGATCCATGGAGTAATTCAAACAGAGCGAGCGCCGCGGGGCAATGCATACGATATGATGTCGCCTTCTTCTCAGTTATGCGTGCCCGCCGGCGGATTCGTTGGCGGATCAGGAAACGGCTGCGGAACCAGGTCGTTGGGGCTGCCGATCCCGTCCACCCTGGCACGTGTGGAGTAATCGGCGCATCCGCAGAGCAGCAGCGCGAAAATGAAAATCAGAATCTTATCCATGGTCGGTCGTGCGTGGTTGGCGATCGAAGAGAAATTGGAGCATCCACGAGCCCGCGGATCAATCCGCCTTTTTCTGCTGCCGGAATCGACTCGGGCTCTTGCCGGAAAAGCGCCGGAAGCGGTTGGAAAAATAGAACGGATCATCGTAACCAACCTCGGCCGCGACCTCTGCCACGCCGAGTCCGGTCAGGCGCAGCAGGTGCCGGGCGTGCCACATCCGCTGTTGTTCGAAGAATTGCTGGGGCGACGCGCCCGTCTCGGTCTTGAACAGATGCGCCGCGCGCGAAACGGACAGCCCGCAATGCCGGGCGAGCGTCTCCAACCGGAACGGTTGCCGCAAATTAGTGGCAAGATAATCCATCCCACGCAGCACGCGCGGATCCATGCGGCTCCAGTCTCCCTGCGAAGCGGTGACCTGCGCCCAGAGCAGCGCTTCCTCCAGGGCATTGCCGGCGAAGTCGCGCGCGTTGGGCAACCGGCGGCGAAAGACCCCGAGCATCCGCTGCATGGCTGCGACGAAGCCGCGCCGCACCTCGCCTTTTTCCAGTTGCAGGCTCATCACGCCGTGCGGCCCCATCGGCCAGCGCAGCCACGGCTGCCACGAAGGCTTCGGCACAAAATGGGCCCAAAGCAAATGCCAGCGCCCCGTCGCCGGATCGGTCTTGTAGTTCTGGAGTTCGCCCGGGGCGTAAAGGACCGCCTCGCCCTCCCGCGTCGGTCCCTCCTGGGATCGCGAGGTGAGGTAACCGGCGCCCTCCACCGTGTAGATGACAAGCCAGTCGCCGCTCCCGCGTGGCCGCAGGTTGGCGTAAGCGCGGTCCTTGCGGAATTCGTCGCCAAAAAGGCCGTCGACGAGAAAGGATGGCGTCTCGGCTTGGACAGGCATGTAGCAGGATATTATAGGCATTTAGCAAAAGCGTCCATTCCCTTTTCAACCGCATCACGTACTTTACGCCTCATGCAAACGCTTTCCCGGCTCATCACCCCCGACCTAAAGCAGCAGTTTATTGAACAAGGCTACTGCGTCGTGCCCGGCCTCTTCTCCGAAACCGAGATCGCCGAGATCGAGGTGTTTTTTGAGGAGCTCAAGAGCGTCGGACCGAAAATCTACGACGGCCCCAACGGCTACGGAGCCAGCTACGACGACGCCGAGATCACCAAGCATCAGGTCCGCGCGCTACAGCCTCACCATCACAGTAAAAAGGTGCAGGACTGGTTACTCAACCCCCGGGTGGGCGAAGTTTTGGCGGAGTTGCTCGGCCGGCCCGCGCTCGGCGTGCAGACCATGTACTATTACAAGCCGCCCGGCGGCAAGGGCCAGGGCATGCACCAGGACAACATCTATCTCTTGGCCAAGCCCCACACCTGCATCGCCGCGTGGACGGCCATCGACTCGGCCGATGTCGATAACGGCTGCCTCTATGTCGTGCCGCAATCCAACAAGATCGACATCCTCTGCCCGGAAAAAGGCGGCGAAACGTGGTTGAATTACGGCGACACTCACATCACCAAATTCCCCCGCGACGAAAAGCCGGTGCCCGTGCCCGTGCCGCGCGGCTCCACCATGTTTTTCGGCGGCAATCTGATCCATGGCTCCGGCCCGAACCGCACCAAGGATCGCTTCCGCCGCACCTTCATCGGCCACTATATCGACGAGGCCTCCGACCAAGTCGCCAAATTCTATCACCCGGTGCTCAACATGGCCGGCGAAGTGGTAAGCGACATCGCGATGCCCGTCGGTGGTGGCCCCTGCGGCGACGGCTGGAACGGCAGCGTGCATTGATCTCTTAAGGCAACTGACTTAGAGGTAGCCAGCCTGTGCCCTCAAGGTAGAACTGTGATGCCTCAGAATTGAAATTCCCTGCTTTAATGTACTCGCGGATTTGCTGCGCAGCGAATGGCCCGTACTGGTTATTCTCGTGGTACACGAAGTATTGCGCCACCGATTGAGGGCGAGTTGCGCTGGCTTTTGCGGTTATTAGTGCCGATGATGCCCCGTTTGTCGTGCTTCCCCCCGAAGTGCAAGAGTCTGGCGGAACTCCTTAGCCTCCGCTACGTTAACCACTTCCGCTGTCGGTACGTATTCACGCACTGCTTTGATAATGTCATCAAGGCTCACGTTAAAAAATTCCTTGTGAGGATTCACAAGGTTGACTCGCTTATCTTTAAACCGCTCATGTAACGTCGATTCAACGGTGCACTTTAAGGGCAAGATAAAATCCTGCTCTGTTCCTGACCCAACTTGAGAAACGGCGGCATTCATCTTTTTTTCAGAGGCAAACGCAACTTTTTAAGCCACGCAAGCCACGCAGCATTTGCAAGGCTACCGCCTTTTTCGCGAATCTGCCATAATGCCCGGCATGACAGTTTATTGGCCGCTTTGTTCCCGGAACGATCTCCTCGCTCCCAAACGCCGTTTGGGAGCGCGCCTTGTTTCTCGCGAAACTTTGTTTCGCGCCGATTTTTCGGACGGCCTCTGGCCATTAACCGTATCCCCTTCGCCTGATTCGCCTGATTCGCTTTTTTTTCTCGGAGAATTCACTCTCACCGCGCCGGGCCGCTGACCAGGTCTAAATTGAGACTTGCGTCGAGAGAAACCGGGGTGTAGCCAAGCCCAAGGTAAACTTTTCGCAAGAATAAGCTTGTACATTTGTATAAATATCGTAAATCAGATCGCACTATGGCTGCTAAATCCGAGACAAAAACACCCGAACTCAAGACCGAACCGAAAATCGAAAACAAGGCCCACGCGGTCCGGGACAAGAATCTCGAACTGGCCCTGCAAGCCATCGCCAAGGAGTACGGCGAGGGCTCGATCATGCGCCTCGGCGACGCGCATTCGAAGCTGAGCATTGACGTGATTCCCACCGGCTCGATCGCCATCGACACGGCGCTCGGCGTCGGCGGCTTCCCGCGCGGACGCATCATTGAAATCTTTGGGCCGGAATCGTCCGGCAAAACGACGCTGACGCTGACCGTGATTGCCCAAGCGCAGAAGCTCGGCGGCGTGGCGGCCTTCATCGATGTGGAACACGCGCTCGATCCCGCTTACGCGAGGAAACTCGGCGTGAACATGAACGAACTGCTCGTCTCCCAGCCCGATTCGGGCGAGGAGGCGCTGACCATCGCCGAGACGCTGATCAAGTCGAACGCGGTCGATGTCGTGGTGCTCGACTCCGTCGCGGCACTGATCACCAAGGCGGAACTCGAAGGCCAGATGGGCGACGTGACCATGGGTGCCCAGGCGCGCTTGATGAGTCAGGCGATGCGCAAGCTCACTTCCTTTATCAGCAAATCGAAACCCTGCGCAATTTTCAACAATCAGATTCG
>Ga0302319_10005994_pt1 | contig 24241 bp, 17 predicted proteins | sample Bog_T0_2_FD_203319 | JGI IMG/M metagenome (GOLD analysis project Ga0302319, IMG submission 203319) | Peat permafrost microbial communities from Stordalen Mire near Abisko, Sweden - Bog_T0_2 | ecosystem: Environmental > Terrestrial > Soil > Wetlands > Peat | place: Sweden: Abisko, Stordalen Mire...
CCGCCGTACTGAAGAACATGTGAGTACGCGGCTCCTTGAATTTATACTCAATCGCAATCCGCATCCCCGGGTCCGACTCTGCGACCTCCCGCACGCCGCCGATCGCTAGCTCATTCAGTTGGCGGTAGTTTGCCTGGAAGGGGTAATCGAATCCATCCTGTCCCGGCCACAGCTTCATGTAATCCGCCCCCATCTCGTGCGCGATCTCGACGGCCCGTTTTGCCCGGTCAATGGTCATGCGCCTAACCGCGGCTTCGGGATGGGTGAAGCTTCCTTTGACAAATTCCCGCGTATAAATATGGGGTGTGATGGCGTTTGCCCGCAGGCCATGGTCGGCGAGTTCGGCCTTCACATCCCTCACTGAGAGATGCTTCTCCGGCCACGGCATATTGACATCCAGCGCGACAATTCCATCCACGCTCGCCGCGCGCTGGATGGCCTGGAGCGTATCAACCGCCGGACCGTAGGCGTCCGCTGCATAACGGTCCACGAATTGCCCAAAAACCCAGATGCCCGCGCCAAACTGCAGAGGACGGAACGGGACATCGGGGGATGAATGGGAAGCCATAATGAGGGGGTGGGCCGAACGAATTCAACGCGCCAGCGTTAGACCGGCTTTTGATCGATTTCGACCTTCAAGTCTAATCTGATATTTTCGATATTCTCCCTTCCACATCGGAAAAACTCACGGTATTCTAAGCCAATCGAACGATTCGACGCATCGCGCACGGATTTCACCCCCTACGGCTTCACTTGCGAGCTGTGGGCGCCCACCCCCATGCCGAGGCCGGACCGGCATAATGAGGTCGAGATGAATTTTTTACCATCTGGTACCCTGACGTATCTGTTGGGCGGCACACGCATCACTATCGAGGCCGGGCGCCTGACATTGTTCTGGGCGGCGATCCCGCACCAAATCGTGCAATGGGAAACCAGGAAGCCCTATTACGTTGCCACACTGCCGTTGGCTTGGTTTCTGGGTTGTGGATTTCCAGAGCATTTTGCCCAGCCCATCCTGGCCGGGCAGATCGTGTGCGATCCGCGAACGGCGCGCGGGGACAACGCCAAATTCCGCCAATGGGTGACAGACCTGCACTGCGGCACCCTACGCAACGAGCAGGCGGCGCAATTGGAAATCCAGGCGCGGCTGCTGCGGCTGGCGTTGGCCCTGCCTGCGCGACAGACCGATGCTCCACATTCACCGCCGGCCGCCCTCCAACCGGGCTACCAGTTAAGTCGTGCCGATCAGCTAGCGTGTTACATAGCGCGGCATTATCACGAGCCGGTGACTGCCAGCCAGATTGCCTCCGCCGTGGGATTGCACCAGAACTACGCAATGATGCTATTTCGCAAGGCATTCGGCACCACCATCACCGATTTCCTCACCAGGCACCGCATCTCCCATGCACAACGGCTTCTCGTCACCACGGACGATCCCGTCATTGAGATCGCTGCCAATTCCGGCTTCCAGAGCCTGAGCCGTTTCAATGAGGCATTTAAGCTCGCATGTGGATGTCCACCACGCAACTTTCGAAACGCACACCGAAGCCGAGCCGTTGCCCCGTGAACCGTGATCATGCCCGAAGGCCACGGGATGCTCGTCAAAGCCGCAAAAGCCCAGAAGTTCTCGATGCGCCCGCCCGTCCCGCGGCGAAGCGATGGGCGGAGGCGCGGACACTAGAGGGAAGTGCGCGCTCGGAAAAGCTGCGACTGCCGTCTGGATATCTCTACTTCACCGCCGCCCCGCAGACGCGCCTTGAGATTGCCGCTAAACCAATTCTCCAGCTTCTCGATAAAGGTCACGTTTAGTATCTGCGAGCGATTTGCCCGCAGAAACATCCCCTGGGGCAATCGCTCCTCAAGGCCGCCCAGCGTCCGGTAAATGAGGGGTTTCTCCGCACCAAAATGGACCCGGGTATAATTGCCTTCCGATTCCAGCAATCGAATCTCGCAAAGTGGAAGAAACCAGCAACGGTGTTCCGCGTGGATAAATACCCGATCGCTTTCGCTAAATTTGCCGAACCCATTGAGGTCCGGCGTTCTTTCCGCCCCCGGCTGTATCATACGATTTAGCGCCTCAGCCAGCCTGCCGGGTTCGATTGGTTTCAATAGGTAATCCAGCGCGTTGACCGCAAAGGCGCGAACGGCGTATGGTCCCACCGTTTGAGCTGAAGGACGGGGCGAGCCTGACCATCAATGGCCTCCCACAATTGCGGAGATCTTTCGGTCGACAAGCTTCGCGTAATGCTCCCGCTCAATTCTGGTTTTTCTGCCCCAGCTTGGGGCCGTTGAAGGTGAAGATTTAAATCTGTCGGTCAGCCTGATGTGTTCGCAGAGTTCTCGACGATCGCGGATATAATATCCTCGCTCTCCCTCAACTGCCTTGCCCGTTCGTCGAACTGCGCACCTGAGCTTCCACTCACGTAAAGCATCTCGGGAGATGCCACGTTGTGCGACGTGCCACAAATGGGGTTCTGTGCGTCGGAGTGCAAATAGGTAAAAGCGGCAAACCGTTCGTTCCCGCTTTGCTGGTCGGGGAGCGGATAGGAAAGAATCGCTTGTTTGGTGAGATCGGTAAGACCGATGTCCTGCCCCATGTCGTCCAGGTCCGCACGGTCGTTCTGACGCATGAGAAAGAATTGGCGCGAGTTTCCGAAGACCGCTGAGCGGATACGGCTCTCTTTGAACCGCGCGTATTGCTGGACGATGGAAATATTCCAGCAATTGAACTTCCGCATTTGGGCGTAGCTCTCCCGCACGATCTGTTCACCACCGGGAATGTCCAGAAGCCGGGCGACTTCCTCGTAAATGTTCCGTTTCCGCAGTCCGCGTGGCATCGTCACGATGTGCTGCCGCGTGTAGTTCGTGATCAGAAACCCTGCCACTGACCGCAGCAGCTTGGCTGACTCGGGAATGTACCCATTTCCTGCGGATTGTCCGAGGCATCCTGCTAAAGGGGAACGGAATCGCAGATGTGGCGCAGGAGACGTGGCAGATTGCGCTTTTTGCCATTGTCGCGCTGGCCATCGCAGCGAAGCGGTACAAGCAGACCCTGGATTGAGGTCATAGCCAATAGCTATGGGAATTGTTCGGCAAACGGACGGCATATCAGAGATCAGCAGTGTGCCCCGATCGTCCAGGCATAGATTTCAGCTATGACGTCCTCGCCGAGGAAGTATTGGATCGCTCACGGATACAATCCGATGTTCACACTGACCGAGGCGTTGGGGGGAAAGAAGCCCCGCAGTCATCGAGCAAACCGACATGAACACCACCATCCACCACTCCATGTTGCGAGGCATCAAGCAATTGCGATGCACCTGCTTCACTCCACGCCCGCAATGGGCAGCCCAAATCCGTTTCACTTTAGCCCAACAAAAACAAAACAGAGAGTATGAACAAAGATAATTCCATCGTAGCAATCTACCCGTCACACACGGCTGCCGAAGCCGCAGTCAAGGAACTGCAGCAATCCGGTTTCGACATGAAGAAACTGTCGATTGTTGGACGCGACTATCACACGGATGAACACGTCGTCGGCTATTACAATATCGGTGACCGTATGAAAAAATGGGGAGGTATTGGAGCGTTCTGGGGATGGATATGGGGATGCTTTTTTGGCTCCGCGTTCTTCTTGATTCCCGGCCTCGGACCGCTACTCGTTGCGGGACCGCTTGTTGTCTGGATCGTCGGAGCACTGGAAAGCGCGGTCGTGGTGGGCGGTATTAGCGCGATTGGGGGCGGCCTGATGAGCCTGGGCATTCCCAAGGACAGCATCCTGAAGTATGAGACGGCAATCAAGACCGACAAGTTTGTCGTGGTTGCCCACGGTTCTGCGGCCGAAATTAGCCACGCGAAAGGAATTCTCAGCGACACTGATGCCGAGACACTGGAGCACCATGACGGAGCGCGCCAGGAACTTGCAATGCAAACCAGGTAATTGGATATGAGACAACAAAATAGGTCGTTCGCAGTATTGGTATGCATCGTCATTCTGGGCATCGGAGCCGCGCTGACTTACCCCAGCTACAAAGCCGGGAATAATGTCAGTGCCATCGCGATTGGCGGGATCGCCTTTCTGATCGCCATCGCCGTTTCTTCTGGGATTCAAGTTGCCGATCAGTGGGATAAGGCGGTGATATTGCGCCTTGGGCACTTCCACTCGCTCAAGGGGCCGGGACTCTTTTTCATTATCCCTGTCATCGACGCGATTCCTTATTGGATCGACACTCGCGTCATCACGACTGGCTTCAAGGCGGAAAAAACCCTGACTAAAGATACGGTGCCCGTGGATGTGGATGCCGTGCTGTTTTGGAAAGTATTGGACCCAAAGAAGGCGGCCCTGGATGTGGCAGATTATCAAAGCGCGATCAGTTGGGCGTCCCAGACAGCCCTGCGCGATGTCATCGGCAAGACCATGCTGGGTGATATGCTGGAAGGCAGGGATCGAATCAGCGGCCTGTTGCAGAAGATCATAGATGAGCGCACCGAGCCGTGGGGCATCAATGTAATCTCCGTGGAGGTGAAGGATGTTCTGATTCCCTCAGGTCTGGAGGATGCGATGTCCATGCAGGCCCAGGCGGAACGGGAGCGACAGGCCAGGGTGATCCTGGGTGATGCGGAGCGACAGATCGCCGAGAAATTCAACGAGGCTGGCAAGAGCTATGAGCACAATCCAATCGCCTTTCATTTGCGGGCCATGAACATGCTCTATGAAGGTTTGAAAGAGAACTCCACGATTGTCATCGTTCCCAGCACCGCCGTTGAAAGCATGCAACTTGGCGGGCTTGCGGGGATGACAGCGCTGACAATGGGAATCGGCCAGGAAGCCGCGAATGGCCACAAGGGCGTCCCGGCGAGCCGAATTCCGGAGACAAACGGAGCTTAAGTGGACAATGGCCGCGAACGACAGGGGATCGCAGATTCCGCCAATGGCCGCGAAACGAACGGAACTGACGATCCCATTATCGATTGTGATCCGGTGCCTGGACTGCCGAAAGCGATCCAGCGCATCGGCGTCGCCGCTGATCACGGCGGATTCGAATTAGCGCAGCATCTCATTGTCCGATTACGCGCTCTCGGTCACGACGTGTTCGACTTTGGGGATCGGCAGCAGAGCCCTGACGATGACTATCCGGATTTTGTGATTCCGCTGGCCTACGAAGTGGCGCGAGGAGACATGGAGCGCGGCATCGCGATCTGTGGGAGCGGCGTGGGAGCGACGGTGGCGGCAAACAAAGTGCCGGGAGTTCGCGCGTGCCTGATTCATGAAACATTCTCGGCGCACCAGGGCGTTGAGGACGACGATCTGAACATAATCTGCCTGGGTGGTCTCGTAGTAGGGCACGCGCTCGCCTGGGAATTAGTTGAAACCTTTCTAACCGCCAGATTCAGCGGCGCCGAGCGTCATTGTCGCCGGCTGGCCAAAATAGCGGAACTGGAAACAGCAACGCCCAGAACTTCAGGACACTCAAAACCATGAGCAAACAATCACGCGCGGACCACCCGATCTACAGCCTTCTGCCCACCGAAATCGAAGGATTCGATTCCCTGGCCGAGCTGGCCCTGAATATGCGGTCGTCATGGAATCATGCCACCGACGGAGTCTGGCGGCAGCTCGATCCCGAGCTTTGGGATCTTACCCAAAATCCGTGGGTGGTGCTGCAGACGGTTTCTCGCGATCGGATTGAGAGTGTCCTGGCCGATCCCGTTTTCCGCAAGAACGTCGATGACCTGATCCAGACGAGGCGGGAGGCTGAAGATGCGCCCGCCTGGTTTCAACGGAATCATCCGGCGACGCCTTTGACCTGTGTTGCCTATTTCAGCATGGAATTCATGCTCAGTGAAGCACTGCCCATATACTCAGGCGGGCTAGGCAATGTAGCCGGGGACCAGCTCAAAGCCGCCAGTGACCTCGGCGTGCCGGTGGTCGGTGTCGGGCTGCTGTATCAGCAAGGTTATTTCCGCCAGGTGATTGGCAAGAACGGAGAGCAGCAGGCTCTCTATCCATATAATGACCCGGGACAACTGCCGATCACGCCGTTGCGCCAGGCGAACGGCGAGTGGCTGCGGTTGGAGATTGCGTTGCCAGGTTACTCGGTCTGGGTGCGGGCGTGGCAGGTGCAGGTGGGCAGAGTGAAGCTTTACCTTCTGGACAGCAATGACGCGGCGAACTTTCCCGCTCATCGAGGGATCACCAGCGAGTTGTATGGCGGCGACCCGGAGTTGCGCCTCAAGCAGGAATTGCTCCTCGGGATCGGCGGATGGCGGCTGCTCGCTGCACTCGGCATCCAGCCGCAAGTCTGCCATCTGAATGAAGGACATGCGGCGTTTGCAGTGTTGGAACGAGCCCGCAGCTTTATGCAAGAGACCGGGCAGCCCTTCGAAGTTGCGTTGGCCGCCACGCGAGCAGGGAACCTCTTCACCACCCACACGGCAGTGGCCGCGGGCTTTGATCGTTTCCCCCCGGCGCTCATCGAGCAATACCTCGGGAGGTATGCGCAGGAGAAGCTCTCCATCCCGCTTAATGAGTTATTCGCCCTTGGCCGCCAGAACCGGAATGACTGGTCCGAAAGTTTCAATATGGCCTATCTGGCAATCCGCGGCAGTGGAGCGGTAAATGGAGTAAGCCGCCTGCATGGAGAAGTGAGCCGTCGCCTCTTTGAGCCGCTTTTTCCCCATTGGCCGGCGGACGAAGTGCCTATCGGATACGTGACGAACGGAGTTCACATGCCGACTTGGGATTCGTCGGAAGCAGACGCTCTCTGGACAGGCGCCTGTCGAAAGGACCGCTGGTTGGGGATGGCAGAGAATCTTGAGGATAACATTCGCGGCCTCTCCGACGCGAGCCTATGGCAATTTCGCACGGCCGCCCGCAAGTCTTTGGTTGAGTACGCACGCGGGCGATTGTCCAGGCAACTGGCGGCCTCCGGCGCGTTGCCCGACGCGGTTGAAGCGGCGAAGCACCTATTCGACCCCAACGTTTTGACGCTGGGTTTTGCAAGGCGGTTCGCCATTTACAAAAGGCCCAACCTACTGCTGCACGATCCCGGGCGTCTGCTCGGGCTCTTGACCAATCCTGAGCGGCCGGTGCAGCTCATCCTCGCTGGCAAGGCGCATCCGGCAGACCAGGCAGGACAAGACCTGATCCAGAAATGGATACAGTTCATTCGCCAGACAGAGGCTCGCCCTCACGCGATCTTCCTTAGTGACTATGACATGCAATTGACCGGACACCTTGTGCAAGGGGTGGATGTTTGGCTCAACACCCCAATGCGTCCGTGGGAAGCGTGTGGCACGAGCGGTATGAAGGTACTCGTCAATGGAGGCATCAATCTTTCGGAATTGGACGGCTGGTGGGCCGAGGCCTACATGCCGGACTTGGGATGGGCGATAGGTGACGGCCAGGAACATGGCACTGATCCGGGATGGGACGAGGCAGAGGCCGAGATGCTCTACGATCGGCTGGAACGGGAGGTGATCCCCGAGTTCTATGCCCGCGACGATAAGGGCATTCCGGCGGCATGGGTCGCGCGGATGCGTGAAAGCATGGCGCGGTTGACCCCGCGCTTCTCCGCAGACCGCGCGGTGCGGGAATACACCGAACAGCACTATCTACCAGCGGCCATCGCCTATCAATCGCGCGTTGCCAATAAAGGCGCAATTGCCGGACCAACGGCCGATTGGCGGCACGGCCTGGACCAGAAATGGACGACGCTGCGCTTCGGCGAAGTGAAGATTGAGACCCGGGGCGGGCAGCATCTGTTCGAGGTTCCGCTCTGCCTCGACGAAATCGACCCGAAGACGGTGCGGGTGGAGCTTTACGCCGATGGGGTGAAGGGTGGCGCTCCCGTGTGCCAGGAAATGAAAAGCCTTCACCAATCGGCCGGCGCGCACGGCGGCTCCATTTACAGCGCGGCTGTGTCCGCGGCCCGTCCAGCAACGGACTATACGGCCCGAGTGATCCCTCACCCTAATGGTGTGGCGGTCCCACTGGAGGACGCGCGAATTCTATGGCAGAGATAATTGAACCGCCCGAACGCAGATTGAACGGTTATATCTCGGATACCTCCGAGCGGGCTGACATCCGGACAGGCTCTCCTTTGCCACTGGGAATCCAGGAAGTCGGAGGGGGAGTTAATTTCGCAATCTTTAGCCGGCATGCCACGCGCGTTCGAATCGAGTTGTTCGATCATCCCGAAGACGCAGTCCCGGCCCGGTCGATCGATCTGGACTCAGGGTGCCACCGCACCGGCGACGTGTGGCATGTTTGGGTGGAGGGAATCGGTCCTGGTCAATTCTATGCTTACCGTGTGGACGGCCCTTACGAACCGCACGAAGGGCAGCGCTTCAATTTCAACAGGCTTCTGCTCGATCCTTTCGCTGCCGCGATTTCACAACTACCTCCGTGGGATTTTGCAGCCGCGCGTGGATACAACCCCTCGGCGCCTGAACAAGACTTGGTCCCCTCGAAGTTGGACAATTCCATGTCGATGCCGAAGTGCGTCTTTGTTAACGAGGCATTCGAGTGGGGTGGAGATCAGCCACTCCGGCATCCCTGGGCGAAGACTGTCATTTACGAAGTGCATGTTCGCGGTTTCACCAATGATCCTGGATCGGGCGTGGACCATCTGGGTACCTACCGGGGTTTGATCGAAAAGATTCCTTATCTGAAAACCCTCGGGATAACCGCTGTGGAGCTAATGCCGGTACAGGAGTTCAACGAAAGGTCTGTGACGCGCACAAATCCGAAAACAGGTGAGGCGCTCAGGAATTACTGGGGGTATGATCCGGTCGCCTTCTTTGCTCCGAAGGCATCTTATAGTAGCTCGGGAGGCCTAGGTCAGCAGAAGCTGGAATTCCAGGAATTGGTCCAGGCCCTTCACAAAGCCGGAATCGAAGTGATTCTGGACGTGGTGTTTAATCACACGGCGGAGGGAGACGAACTGGGACCGACACTCTGTTTCCGTGGGATGGATAACGCGATTTTCTACACGCTGGCTGGCGACAAACGCTACTACAAGGACTACACTGGGACTGGCAATACCATCAACGCCAACCATCCCGCAGTGCGGGACCACATCCTTTCCGCGCTCCGTTACTGGATGGTCGAGATGCATGTGGATGGATTTCGGTTTGACCTTGCTTCGGTTCTCGGTCGCGACGGCACCGGCAAGCTGATGGCCGATGCTCCCCTGCTCGAACGGATCGCCGAGGACCCGATCTTGAGAGACGTAAAAATCATCGCCGAGGCATGGGACGCCGCGGGTGCATACGAGGTGGGCAGCTTTTCGGAGCGGCGTTGGGCGGAGTGGAACGGCCGGTACCGGGACGATGTCAGGCGTTTTTGGCGCGGAGATGATGGGATGCTCGGTTCCTTTGCCAGCCGCATCTGTGGCAGCGCCGATATCTATTCCAAGTCCGGGAAAGGTCCCGAGAGCAGCATCAATTTCGTCACCTGCCACGACGGATTCACTCTGAACGACCTAGTGAGCTATCGCTGCAAGCACAATGAAGCGAACGCAGAGAATAACCAGGACGGTACAAACGACAATTCCAGTGACAACTACGGAGCGGAAGGCGGGTCGACGAACGCCGGAGTCGAGGCCTTGCGAAAAACCCAAATTAAGAACTTCCTGGTGACTCTGTTTATATCGCGCGGGGTGCCAATGCTGCTCGGCGGGGACGAATTTCGCCGCACGCAGGGCGGCAACAATAATGCATACTGCCAGGACAACGAAACAAGCTGGCATAACTGGAAGTTCCTGGAAGCGCATAAGGAGATATTCCGCTTCACCCGTGGCATAATTGCCTTTCGCCGACTCCATCCGGTCCTCAGCAAGGAGCAATTCTACACGGATACCGAGATCGAATGGTTTGGCCCACAAGGGGGATCGCCCAACTGGTTTGACCCGAAGGAAAAGCAGTTTGCCTGTCTGATCCATGAAGATAAGCAGAACACGATTTGCCTGATGTTTAATGCCGGCGCCGGCGCGGTTGATTTTAATTTGCCTCCCAAATTGCCGGCATCTCAATGGCATTTGGCCGCCGACACCTCTCGCGAAACACCGCATGATCTGTTCGCTCTGGGCGAGGAACCGCTTTGGGAAGACCGGGAAACGTACCACCTGAGCCCACGATCCAGCGCCATCCTTGTGGCTCGATGCACTGCGTTGAAGGAGGCCAAATGAAAGGCGCAATCCGGATTACAACGCTGTTTCTGGATATCGGCGATGTCTTGCTCACCGACGGATGGGATCATCAGGCCCGGAAGCGGGCCGCAACGACCTTCAAGCTGGCGTTCTCCGAGATGGAGGAACGGCACCATATGACCTTCGAGACGTTTGAGGACGGAAAGCTGACACTGGACGAGTATCTGGACCTGGTTGTCTTTTACCAAAAGCGATCGTTCACCCGAACGCAGTTTCGGCGTTTCATGTTCGCGCAATCAAAAGCCTGCCCCGGGATGATCGAGCTATTCGCTCAGCTCAAAATCCGGCACGGGTTGAAGATCATCGCGCTCAGCAACGAAGCACGGGAATTAAATGCCTATCGAATTCGGACATTCAAGTTGAACGCGTTGATGGATGCCTTCGTCTCGTCCTGCTTTGTCCAGATCCGCAAGCCGGATGCGGCCATCTTCCGACTGGCGCTGGACGTCGCCCAGGTACCGGCGCGGGAGATCGTATATATCGATAACACGGCGATGTTCGTCCAGATCGCGGAAGGGATGGGCATTCAGAGCATTCTTCACACGGATTACGGGTCCACGTGCGCGAAACTATCCGCACTGGGGCTAAAGACTCTCTCAATCTCAGATCAAATCAGGAAATCAAAACTATGAACACCAATACACTTGCACCAGAGTTGCCCGACACGAGGGAGGCCTACGACGACAATACACTCACGCCGGAGTTACTCCATAAGATGAATGCCTACTGGCGCGCGGCCAACTACCTGTCGGTCGGTCAGATTTATCTTTACGACAATCCGCTGCTCAAAGAGCCGCTGAAGCTATCCCACGTGAAGCCCCTGGTGGTCGGCCACTGGGGCACGACGCCAGGCCAGAACTTCATCTACGTGCATTTGAACCGGGTCATCAAGAAGTATGACCTGGATATGTTTTACATTGCCGGCCCGGGTCATGGCGGTCCCGCGATTGTTGGCAACGTGTACCTCGAAGGCACATGGACTGACATTTATCCAGACGTGACCCAGGACGAAAACGGGTTGAAAAAGCTGTTCACCCAATTCTCGTTTCCGGGCGGTATCTCAAGCCACGTCGCGCCGACCACGCCGGGGTCGATCCACGAAGGCGGGGAACTTGGTTATTCGCTCAGCCATGCCTTCGGCGCGGCGTTTGATAATCCCGGCCTAATCGTTGCGTGCGTTGTCGGCGATGGCGAAGCGGAAACCGGACCGCTGGCGACCGCCTGGCAATCCAACAAGCTTCTCGACCCGATTACCGACGGAGCGGTGCTGCCGATCCTGCACCTGAATGGGTATAAGATCAGCAACCCCACTGTCCTTTCTCGCATCGAGCATGAGGAATTGGAGCAATTCTTCCGGGGCTGTGGCTGGACCCCATACTTCGTGGAGGGGGACGACCCGGAAAAGATGCATGAACTCATGGCCTCCACCTTGGAAGAGGCTATCGAACATATCCGGGAGATCCAAAATAATGCGCGGGACAGGAACGACACCACCCGCCCGCGCTGGCCAATGATCGTCCTCAGGTCGCCCAAGGGTTGGACCGGCCCCAAAGTCGTGGACGGTTTGCAAATAGAGGGCACTTTTCGCGCACACCAAGTTCCGATTCTAGTTGATGCCGAGCATCCAGATCACGTTTCGCTGCTTGAAAACTGGATGAAAAGCTACAAAGCGGAAGAGCTGTTCGATCAAACCGGACGGCTTTTCCCGGAGCTGGCTGAATTGGCGCCGAAGGGCGACCGGCGGATGGGTGCCAATCCGCACGCCAATGGCGGTATCCTGCTCCGCGACCTCAGGATGCCGGATTTCCGCCAGCACGCTATCACCGTTCCTTCGCCCGGCGCTGTCGACGGCCAGGATACCATGGTCTTGGGCAAGTTCCTGCGCGATATCGCAAGCCTGAATCGAGAAAATTTCCGCGTCTTCGGTCCCGATGAGACACTTTCAAATCTTCTTGGCGCCGTGTTCGAAGTCACAAATCGCCAGTGGGATGCGCGGGAAGTAGCAAACGATGAATTTCTCGCGCCGGCCGGACGGGTCCTGGACTCGATGCTCAGCGAGCATCAGTGCGAGGGTTGGCTGGAAGGATATTTGCTCACGGGCCGGCACGGCTTGTTCAATAGTTACGAAGCGTTCATTCGCATCGTGGACTCGATGTTCAGCCAGCACGCGAAGTGGTTGAAGGTAACCCGGGAACTCCCGTGGCGCAGGGAAATCGCCTCACTCAACTATCTCCTGGCTTCCCACGTCTGGCAACAGGATCACAATGGCTTCACCCATCAGGATCCGGGCTTTCTTGACCATGTAATTAATAAGAAGGCGAGCATCGTCCGCGTCTATTTACCCGCGGACGCCAATTGCCTGCTCTCGGTCTTCGATCACTGCCTGCGGAGCCGGAACTATGTGAATGTGGTTGTCGCCGGAAAACATGCCCTTCCTCAATGGCTGACCATCGAGGAAGCCGTCGTGCATTGCACGGAAGGCATCGGCATCTGGCAGTGGGCCAGCAACGATCAGGAGGGCGAACCGGACCTCGTAATGGCCTGCTGCGGAGACACACCCACGCTGGAGATTCTCGCCGCCGTATCGATTCTTCGCGAGCACCTGCCTGAGTTGAAGATCCGGGTGGTCAATGTCGTCGATCTGATGAAGTTGCAGTCTGCGAGCGAGCACCCGCACGGGTTGAGCGAGACGGACTACGATTCCCTCTTTACCAAGGATAAGCACATCATCTTTGGCTTCCATGGATACCCATGGCTCGTGCACCGGTTGACCTATCGCCGGACAAATCGCAATCTCCATGTCCGTGGCTACAAGGAAGAGGGGACCATCACCACGGCCTTCGACATCAGGGTGCAGAACGAGCTGGACCGCTTCCACCTGGTGATCGATGCAATCGACCGCCTGCCTCAGACCGGATCGAAGGGTGCTTACCTCAAACAGCAGCTCCAGGACAAGCTGATCGAGCACAAGCAATTCATCTCCACGCATGGCGAGGATTTGCCGGAAATCCGCAACTGGAAATGGAGCAACCCGAATTGAATGCGCCTGAGTATTTGCGCGCCATTTCCACCCTTTGTGAACCTTTCAAAGAAATCAAACCATGACCACTCAGATTGAAGTTGAAGGCCGGAAAACATCGTTCGAACTGGATTGGGAACGTCAGCGCTGGCGGTCTTTGAAAGAGCAGAAGGAGAGTGATTTTCCATTGATCACAATTGTGGACGGCAAGCGCTACGAACTGTATTCGGATGAAACGTTCGCGGAGGTCGAGAAGAACGAAAGGGTGACAAATTCCCCTTCGAGGCCCTGTGTGCGACGGAGATTCGATACGATCTCACAAGAGCTTATATGCACCGCGAGAGCGCTGTTCGCCGATGACAAAGGGCTATTGGCGATGGATGAAAGCAATCCGACGTGCAACAAGCGATTTGCCTTGTTAGGGATTCCCCAGACCGAGGAGGCCCGGCGGGCGTACCGGGAGTTGATTATAACGACGCCCAGTCTCGGTGACTGCATCAGCGGCGTGATCCTTTACGACGAGACGATCCGCCAGAAGAAGCGTGACGGCACTCCCTTTATTAAAGTAATCACCGATGTGGGAATCATACCCGGCATCAAAGTGGACGCAGGTGCAAAGAAGATGGCCGGTTATCCCGGAGAGAAGATCACCGAGGGTCTCGACGGATTGCGGGACCGACTCAAGGAGTACTTTGACATGGGCGCGCGTTTCGCGAAGTGGCGCGCGGTTATTGCCATCGGCGATGGTAATCCCAGCCAGGGTTGCATCGAAGCCAACGCGCAGGCATTGGCCCGCTATGCCGCATTGTGCCAGGAAGCCGGACTGGTGCCTGTCGTCGAACCGGAAGTGCTCATGGAGGGTGCGCATGCCCTCGATCGATGCCGCGAGGTGACCGAGGAAGTCCTGTTAACGGTTTTCGACCGGCTCCACAAGCAACGAGTCATGCTGGAGGGTATGATTCTGAAACCCAATATGGTACTGCCGGGTCTGACGTGTCCCGAACAAGAGACGGTGGATGAGGTTGCCGATGCGACGGTGCAGTGTCTCCTTCGAGCAGTCCCCGCCGCAGTTCCAGGGATTGCGTTCCTATCGGGCGGCCAATCCGCCGAACTAGCCTCGACCCGGTTGAATGCCATGAATGTTAGATTCAAACTGCGCCTGCCTTGGGCGTTAGCATTTTCATTTGCCCGGGCCATCCAGCAGCCGGCTTTGGAGACTTGGCGGGGCGAGGAGGCCAATCTATTGCGGGCACAGCAGGCATTGTATCATCGAGCCAGGTGCAACCGCGCTGCGCGCCGCGGCACTTACGATACCGCAATGGAGACGGATGGCAGCGAGAGTTCGCCGCGTGGTGGATCGTCTGCCAAAGCCATCGTGGCTACGCTATGAATCAAATCCCGCTATATCCCCTTCGATTCGAACCGATCTACCAATATCGGCTCTTGGGTGGCCGGCGTCTCTGCAAGCCGCATGGAGGAGTTTCTCTGTTGCAAATATCTCTGCTGAAACGGTCCGGAAAACCATGAAAAAGCTCATCGTTTTTGATCTGGATGGCACGCTGGCGGAGAGCAAGTCCTCCCTCGATGCCGAGATGGGAGGCCTGCTCAATTCTCTTCTCGAGATTGTAAAGGTGTCCGTCATATCAGGCGGTAATTGGTCACAATTTGAAAAAGAGGTGCTCGCCCGTCTTTCCAATGACGGACGCCTGAAGAGTCTGTCTCTGCTCCCTACCTGCGGAACGAAGTTCTACCAATATAAGTCAGGGTGGAAACTGCTCTATTCGGAAGACTTCACAGACGCAGAGAAAACCAAGATTATTGGCTCATTAAAGCAGGCGACCGGATCGCCGGACCTCAAGCCCCAACAAACATGGGGAGATATGATTGAAGACCGGGGAAGCCAGATCATCGCCTGTTTGGAGGTAAGTTGATGAGTGGCTTCAAAATAGTGAGAGGATAAATATCATGAAACCCAGTACCGACCAGCCAAAGGCTCCCGAAAACTCTAAACCCAAGGCTCCCGAATCGAAGCCGGCATCGAAGTCTGAAGCGAAGGACGATTTGAAAACTCTGCCCATGCCGGAGGTGGAGAAAAAACTGGATTCATCGCCGGACGGCCTCACTCAAGCGGAGGCGGAGAAACGGCTAACGCAATATGGGCCTAACGAGATTGAAGAAGAGAAAACCAATCTGTTCCTGAAATTCCTCAGCTATTTTTGGGGACCCATCCCGTGGATGATCGAGGTGGCGGTGATTCTGTCGGGCGTGGTCCGGCACTGGCCGGATTTCTTTATCATCCTTCTTTTGTTGGTAGCCAACGCGGTGGTCGGATTCTGGGAAGAACGCGAGGCTGGCAACGCCATCGACGCGCTCAAGGCCAGGCTGGCGATCAAGGCCCGTGTGAAACGGGATGGGAAGTGGATCAATCCACCGGCGCGTGAGGTGGTGCCGGGAGACATCATCCGGTTGCGCCTCGGCGACATTGTGCCGGCCGATGCGCGCTTACTCGACGGTGATCCTGTGGAGGTGGATCAGTCCGCGCTTACCGGAGAATCCCTTCCAGCCGAAAAGAAACCGGGCGACCCGGTGTTTTCCGGTTCGATTATCCGGCAGGGTGAAATCGGCGCGTTGGTCTATGCCACGGGTGAGAACACCTACTTTGGAAAGACGGCGCAATTGGTGGAGACGGCGCACACTGTCAGCCATTTCCAAAAGGCGGTATTGAAGATTGGGAATTACCTGATCATCCTCGCGGTGGCTTTGGTGGCGGTCATTATCGCTGTTGCGATCTTCCGGGGCGATCCGATCCTCAGCACGTTGCAGTTCGCCCTGGTCCTGACCGTGGCCGCGATTCCCGTGGCGATGCCTACAGTGCTATCCGTGACCATGGCGGTGGGTGCGCGCCTGCTCGCCAGGAAGCAGGCGATCGTGAGCAAATTAGTGGCTATCGAGGAATTGGCCGGAGTGGATTTGCTGTGCGCGGACAAGACCGGCACGCTGACTCAGAATAAGTTGACGCTGGGTGATCCGTTCAGCGTGAACAATATCCCGAACGAGCAAGTCATTCTCAATGGTGCGCTGGCATCGCGCGCCGACAATAATGACACCATTGATCTGGCCGTTTTGGGCGGCGTGAAAGATGAACAGACATTGAAAAGCTATGAGGTGGTTCATTTCATGCCGTTCGACCCCGTGCACAAGCGCACTGAAGCCACGGTCAAGGGTACGGACGGCAAGCAGTTCAAGGTGAGCAAGGGCGCGCCGCAGGTAATATTGGAACTGTCCGCCAATAAAGAGCAGGTGAAAACCGCCGTTGACAAGGCGGTCAACGAATTCGCAGCACGCGGCTTCCGCTCGTTGGGTGTGGCCAGGGCGGAGCAGGACGGCCAATGGCAATTTGCTGGCGTATTGCCACTTTTCGACCCGCCCCGGGTAGATGCCAAGGAAACCATCGCGACCGCGCTCGCCATGGGGGTGAAGATCAAGATGGTTACCGGTGATGCTCTGGCTATCGCCAAGGAAACAGCCAAAAAACTGGACATGGGCACTAATATTCTCGATGCCGCCGCCCTGGGTGACTCGAAGAAAGAAGAGACCGCGCAGGTAGCCGAGTCCATCGAGAAGGCCGACGGCTTCGCTCAGGTATTTCCCGAACACAAGTTCCACATTGTCGATGTTCTGCAAAAACGCGGTCACATCGTCGGCATGACTGGCGACGGCGTGAATGATGCCCCCGCGCTGAAAAAAGCCGATTGCGGTATCGCGGTTTCGGACGCAACCGACGCGGCGCGCGCGGCAGCGGCCATCGTCCTGCTGACACCCGGCCTATCGGTCATTATTGACGCGATCAAGGAGAGTCGGCGAATTTTCCAGCGGATGAACAGTTACGCGATCTACCGCATCGCCGAAACATTGCGTGTGTTGTTCTTCATGACGCTGTCGATCCTGGTATTTAATTTCTATCCGTTGACGGCGGTAATGATCGTGATGCTGGCGTTACTCAATGACGGCGCCATCCTGTCCATTGCCTATGACAATGTTCATTACAAGCATCAGCCCGAGGAGTGGAACATGCGGATGGTGCTGGGGATATCGACGGTCCTGGGCATCATTGGGGTCGTCTCCGCCTTCGGATTATTCTATCTCGGCGAGCGCGTCTTTCATCTCGACCGCGCCCACATCCAGACGTTGATGTATTTAAAGCTGTCCGTGGCGGGACATCTCACAATCTTCCTCACGCGCACACGCGGCCCATTCTGGTCGATCCGACCCGCGCGGATTCTATGGGCAGCCGTGCTTGGGACGCAAATCGTGGCGACACTGATCGCCGTCTACGGACTGTTTATGACTCCACTTGGTTGGGGTTGGGCGCTGTTCGTTTGGGGTTATGCCCTGGCCTGGTTCCTCGTGAATGACCGGGTGAAGCTGCTCGCATATCGGATTTTCGATCCAGTTAAAGTAAAGCCCCAGTCCGATTTGACGCCGCAGATCGCTCAGCGAGCCTATCAACTGTATGAGGAGGAGGGTCACCACGACGGCCATGCAACCGAGGACTGGGAAAAGGCCGAGCGGGAGATTCGCCAGCCTGTATCTCGGAAATAAGCAATGCGAACTGCGCGGCTGGCATTGATGAAAAAGCGACCATGAAAATCAATTCAAAGGATTTCCGTGTCCATCCTGGAGGGAAGGTCGAACTCAGCGAGTTTCCAACAATTGTGAAGCCCTACTGCAAGTCGAAGAAGCGGTATCAAAAGCTCCTGGAGGAACATATTGGGGGGCTGAGTGGGCTTCAGCAGCTCCACTATGCTTCCGCCCGCTATGCGCTGCTGTTGATCTTCCAGGGAATGGACGCTGCCGGAAAGGACGGGGCCATCCGGCACGTCATGTCCGGAGTAAATCCGCAAGGCTGCGAAGTTTTCAGTTTCAAGCAGCCGAGTTCCGAAGAACTGAAACACGATTTTCTCTGGCGCACGACCTGCCGGTTACCGGAGCGCGGGCGGATCGGTATCTTCAATCGTTCTTATTACGAGGAGGTGCTGGTTACGCGGGTCCATCCGGAGATTCTCCGCGGCCAGGGGCTTCCGGCTGAGTTGCTCGACGAGAAGACAATCTGGAAGGAGCGATATCGTTCTATCGTAGAGCTGGAGGAGCACCTCCACCGCAACGGCACGCAGATCGTGAAGGTCTTCCTCCACCTGTCGAAGGATGAACAACGAAAGCGATTTCTCGAACGCATTGATGAGCCGGACAAGAACTGGAAATTCAGCCTCTCGGATAGTCACGAGAGAAAATATTGGAAGCATTACATGAAAGCGTATGAAGACTGCCTGAATGCCACCAGTACCCATAACGCGCCTTGGTATGTTGTTCCCGCCGACGACAAGGAGAATGCCAGGGTGATTGTTTCCCAAATTGTCCTCGATGCGCTTGATAAACTGAAAATGGCATATCCCAAAACTACCGCGAAACGGCTGCTGGAATTGAAATCTGTCCGCAAACATCTCTTAAGCCAAAGCCATGACTAACAGGCCACAACAGCAACCGCATGCAATCCGCATTATCGGCCCGGGCGTGATGGGATGGGAAAGGCAATCGTCATGAAGACGAAGGATCAGCTCGAACCTACCGTCTTCGTCATTTTTGGGGGAGCCGGGGACCTGACCTGGCGGAAGCTGATTCCGGCCTTGTTCGATCTCTCCCAGGACCGCAGCATGCCTGCCCACTTTGCGATCATCGCGGTGGATCGCGTTGCCTTGAGCGACGAAAAGTTGCGCCACCGGCTGCATAATGGCGTCAACCAATTCTCGCGCTTTGGAAAGGCGAACGTCGCCGCGTGGAATCAATTCGCAAAGCACATCCACTATCAGCAGGGGGATTTCGAAAAGCTGGTGACCTATACGGCTTTGGGCGCCCACTGCACCAAAATGGAAAAAGAATGGGGCATCAAAGTCCACCGCATCTATTACATGGCCACACCGCCGAGCATGTTCGGCAAAATCCCGAAATACCTCGGCAAAGCAGGTTTGGCGCGTGACAGGGATTTGGCTCGGATCGTCATCGAGAAGCCGATCGGCTACGATTTGGAATCAGCGCGTTCCCTCAATGCGATCCTGGCAGCCAGTTTCGAAGAATCCCAAATCTTCCGGATTGATCACTATCTCGGCAAGGAGACGGTGCAGAACATCCTGGCGTTCCGCTTTGCCAATCCGCTCTTCGAGCCGATCTGGAACCGTCGCTACATTGACTATGTAACTATTACCGTCGCCGAAGCGGTCGGCGTTGAGCACCGCGGCGGTTACTACGATCACGCCGGTGCGCTTCGCGACATGGTGCAGAATCATCTTATGCAATTGCTCTGTCTTGTCGCGATGGAGCCGATGGTCTCCTTTCAGGCCGACGAGATCCGCAACAAGAAGGTGGACGTCCTCCACGCCGCTCGTCCGATTCACAGCGACGCGGTCCCTCAATGTGCCGTGCGCGGACAGTATGGTCCTGGCGTCGTCGATGTCAAAAAAGTGCCCGGCTATCGCGAGGAAGAAGGTGTGGCGCCCGATTCCCAGACCGAGACGTTTGTGGCGTTGAAGTTGTACATCGATAACTGGCGCTGGCAGGACGTGCCGTTCTATCTGCGCACGGGCAAGCGTCTGCCCCGGCAGGCGTCGGAGATTTCCATCCAATTTCGCGCGGTGCCGCATCGGTCCTTTCCGCCCGAGGCTTCGCTGGCATGGCAGCCGTCCAGGTTGGTCATGTCGATCCAGCCCGACGAGGGCATCGTTTTGGGTTTTCAGGCGAAATACCCCGGGCCAGAGATGCAACTGCGTCCGGTGGACATGCGGTTCCGATATCGAGAGAGCTTCGACGCTCCCTCGCCCGACGCCTATGAAACGCTGCTGTGGGACGTGATGAAGAATGACGCCACACTCTTCATGCGCGACGATCAGGTCGAAGCGGCCTGGCAGTTATTGATGCCCGTGCTCGAAGCGTGGGACAGGACTCAGCCCAGTGATTTTCCCAACTACGCCGCCGGCAGTTGGGGACCGGAGTCCGTGCAGGGTCTGCTTGCGCAGCAGGAACACCGCTGGCCACCGCCCGTGGTGTTGGCGACCCCAGAGAAAACAAAGACCAAGCGCGGCCGTCGTTTGCACCCATGAACGATATTGAAAGGTTTCGGAAATACTATGCTAACACCAAATCATCACGCGCCTGGCGCTCCCGGCACTGAGCCGCGCTGGACTTCCAGCGCCAAAACCGGTGTGGGCACGGCCCTCAGCAACAGTAGCCGGGTCTGGTTTACGCTCAGCCACGGAATCTTCAACGAGATTTTTTACCCGAGCATTGACAAGGCCTGCGTTCGTGACATGGGGCTGATCGTCACGGACGGCGCGGAGTTTTTCTCGGAGGAGAAGCGCGATACCGCCCACGAAGTTCACTGGCTGGCCGAAGGGGTGCCGGCATTCAATCTGGTAAACACCTGCCATGAGGGACGCTACCGCATCGAAAAGCAGATTGTGACCGATCCCCAGCGGGACACGGTATTACACCATGTCCGATTTATCGCTCAGCAAGGCGCCCTGTCCGATTACGAACTCCACGTCCTGCTTGCACCCCACCTGGGAAACCAGGGCTGCGGCAATACGGCGTGGGTGGATGAATTCGAGGGCACGCCGGTGCTGTTTGCCCAGCGTAATGGCGACGCGCTGGCGCTGGCATGCTCCGCTCCGTGGACGAAGCGGTCCGCAGGCTACGTCGGTTCGTCCGACGGCTGGCAGGACCTGAAGGCGCACAAAAGGATGACCTGGGAATATACCCGGGCTCAGAACGGCAATGTGGCCCTGACTGCCGGGATCGATCTATCCAAGACACAGGGAGAGTTCGTGCTGGCGCTCGGCTTTGGCAAAAACCCGGAAGAGGCGGCCCGGAATGCCGTTGCGAGCCTTCGCGACGGTTTCGACAAGGCAAAACACGACTATATCACCGGCTGGCAGGAATGGACGAAGACGCATCCAACGCCAAATAATAACGGACTTAGTCCGCGCGATCTTTCCCAAATCAGCCTCGCTGTCCTGCGCACTCACGAGTCCAAGTCCGCGCCCGGCGCTCTCATTGCCAGCCTTGCGATCCCGTGGGGATTCAGCAAGGGTGACGACGATCTGGGCGGTTACCATCTGGTCTGGTCTCGCGACATGGTTGAGACGGCAGGAGGCTTGCTTGCTGCCGGCGCGCATGAGGATCTCCGCCGCGTGTTCTCTTACTTGCAGAGAACTCAACAGCCGGATGGGCACTGGTCGCAGAATATGTGGCTGGACGGCTCACCGTATTGGAACGGCATCCAGATGGACGAGACGGCGCTGCCTATAATCCTTGTGGATTTGGCCCATCGCGAAAAAGCATTGAGCGATGCCGATGTGGCCCGGTATTGGCCGATGGTCCGGCGCGCTGCGAGTTACCTTGCCCGCAACGGCCCGGTAAGCCCGCAAGATCGCTGGGAGGAAGATCCGGGCTATTCCCCGTTCACGGTCGGGGCGGAAATTGCTGCACTCCTGGTGGCGGCGGACCTGGCTGATTCGAATCGCGAAGCATCTATTGGAACTTATCTCCGCGAAATAGCCGATGTCTGGAGCGCATCCATTGACCGCTGGATGTACGCATCCGGCACGGACTGGTGCCGGAAATTCAGTGTCGAAGGGTACTATGTCCGGATCGCCCCGGCGGAGACGGGGGCAAATGGGTCGCGTTTACAGGAGAACGTGCGTGTAAAGAACGTTGCGGCCGCCGAGGACACTCGCTTCGCCAGTCATTTGATAAGTCCCGACGCCCTCGCATTAGTGCGTTTCGGCGTGCGTGCCGCCGACGACTCCCGTATTTGTGACACGGCAAAAGTCATCGACGCCTTGCTCAAGGTGGAGACACCGTCCGGCCTCACCTGGCACCGCTACAATGACGACGGTTACGGCGAGCACGAAGATGGCGCGCCCTTTGACGGAACGGGGATTGGTCGTGGGTGGCCGCTGCTGACTGGCGAGCGCGCGCACTACGAACTGGCGGCGGGCCGCTTCGATGGCGCAAAGCAGCTCCTGGCTGCAATGGAATCCTTTGCCAACGAAGGCGGGCTGATCTCAGAGCAAGTGTGGGACTCGCCAGACATACCGGAACATGAATTACATACTGGCCGGCCTTCCGGTTCCGCGATGCCGCTCGTGTGGGCGCACGCCGAGTACCTCAAGCTCCGGCGCTCACTTCACGACGGCCACCTCTTCGATCTGCCGCCGCAAACCGTGCAACGCTACCTGACCGAGAAAACCGTATCCCCGCGCATGGTGTGGCGGTTTAATCACAAGCTTCGTTCGATGCCTGCCGGCAAACTCCTGCGCATCGAGACGCTGGCGCCTGCCGTTATTCACTGGAGCGCGGATGATTGGAATACAGTCCATGATGTAACCGCACACGATTGCGGCCTGGGAATTCACATCGCCGATCTCCCGACCAAAGCGATTCCGGAAGGAAAACATATCAAATTCACTTTCCACTGGCCGGAGGCTGATCGCTGGGAAGGCAAGGACTTCATCGTTCAAATTGATTCCGGTCGAGGGAATGAACTCGCCTCTGCTCAAGGGAGTAAGACAGATGCACGATAGAGCGAACACGAAAATGGAGGCGAAGCATTTTGTCTATCTCGCCACGGCCATCTCGGCGCTGGGCGGCATGCTCTTCGGCTATGACATTGGTGTCATCTCCGGGGCCATCCTGTTTATCAAAAAGGAATTCTCGCTTTCCGCCGGGATGGAGGAAATCGTCGTCAGCTCCGTATTGCTGGGATCGCTAATCGGCGCGGTGGCCGGAGGAGTCCTTGCCGACCGCTTGGGACGCCGCAGATTATTGATTGTCACCGCGATTGTTTTCGGTCTGGGAGCGATCGGGGCCGCCTTGGCGCCGGGCACGGCATCGCTTATTGCAGCCCGGGTCGTTGCCGGCGCCGCCATCGGCATCGCTTCGTTTGTCGCACCGCTTTACATTTCAGAGATCGCTCCGGTTGCCATCCGTGGAAAGCTCGTTTCAATCAATCAAGTCGCCCTCACCAGCGGCATCGTAATCTCCTATTGCATTGACTACGCCTTTGCCGGCTCACAAGCGTGGCGCTGGATGTTTGCGATGGCGGTGATTCCCGCGGCCGCATTTGGTATCGGACTCTTGTTCATTCCCAATAGCCCGCGATGGCTTGCCGGTTGTGGACACCTGGATCAGGCCCGGGCCGTGCTGAAACGGATTCGCGCCCCGGAACAGGTCGAGGGCGAACTCAACCAAATTCAGCAAAGCGTGGGGCAGCAGAAGGCAAACTGGTCCGAATTACTGAGCCCGTTCTTGCGACCTGCGATGATCGTCGGTGTTGGGCTTGCCATTGCACAGCAAATCACAGGCATCAACACGGTCATTTATTACGCCCCGACCATCTTCAAGTTCGCCGGCTTATCTTCCGCGTCGGTGGCGATTCTGGCCAGCGTCGGAGTTGGAGTCGTGAATGTCGTATTCACGCTGGTGGCCATGCAATTGATCGATCGGGTCGGGCGGCGACCGCTCTTATTGGTCAGCCTGGCGGGAATGGCCCTGGGCCTGACAGTGTTGGGCCTCGCGTTTTCGCTTCCGCAATTGTCCGGCAGCCTTGGGTGGATCGCTGTGGCCAGCCTCATGGTTTATGTCGGTTCATTTGCCGTCGGACTGGGACCAGTCTTCTGGCTTATCCTTTCGGAGATTTACCCGCTTCGTATCCGGGGTCGCGCCATGAGCGTCGGAACGGTCGCCAATTGGAGCGCGAACTTGGTCGTCGCCTTGTCATTTTTGACGCTTACGCAAGTTCTGGGCAAGGCTTTCACATTCTGGTTATACGGGGTCGTTACCATCGGGGCATGGCTCTTCGCGTTCTTCCTGGTGCCTGAAACCAAGGGCAAAACCCTCGAAGAGATTGAAGCGCACTGGCGAGCGGGAAAGCAACCACGGGCATTATGAAAGTGCGTGG
>Ga0302319_10005995_pt1 | contig 24241 bp, 10 predicted proteins | sample Bog_T0_2_FD_203319 | JGI IMG/M metagenome (GOLD analysis project Ga0302319, IMG submission 203319) | Peat permafrost microbial communities from Stordalen Mire near Abisko, Sweden - Bog_T0_2 | ecosystem: Environmental > Terrestrial > Soil > Wetlands > Peat | place: Sweden: Abisko, Stordalen Mire...
GAAGGATGTTGGGTCCGCCTCCATGGCCCATGCCGGGAATGATATAGAATTTGAAAAACGATTGGACCTTTTCAAGGCTGCCGAAGTGCTCGATCACCCGCTCGTAATAATCAATCGTCCCGTGGTAGGGCACGACTGAATCTGCGGAACCGCTCATCATGATCAACTTGCCTCCGCGTTTTTCGAAGGCGCTCAAATCGGGATTTTCCGCGTTGAGATAAGGCCCAAGGGCGGCGGTGTAGGCATCGAAGTCGGCCCCAAAATTGATATCCTCCATCTGTTTGCCGGGGCCAAACACCCATTTGAACAGATAAAGATTCCCGGTCGCCGGACCGAAGGAGGCGCCTAGTGGGATACCATCAAAGATGCGCTCGCCCGTGACGTCGTGTTTCGGTCCGTTGAAGAGTTTTCGGAGAGCGTCCGCGTGTTCTTGCGTCAGAGTCGGATCATTTTTCAGGGCCAGGGCGATAACCGCTTCAATGTCTTTGCTGTCGCATCGGGGGTCGGAAACGAGTTTCCCGGCCAAGGAAGGCACCTCTCGATTCGCCATGTATTCGTTTCCAGCGTCGATGACACTTTTCTCCTGCGATGGCGAGAAAGGACATTTTTTTAGAATCTGGTAGTTCCAGAGAAAATAAGCGTGAAGTGGAGTCCGGCAGTGAGCGGGGATGCCGGCGGCAATGCCATCATAGTCGTCGGGATAGCGCTGCGCTTCCTGGAGTGCCTGTTGGCCGCCGGTGGACCCGCCGCTGAAATACGAGCAGGTCGGGTCCTTGCCATAGTAAGCCTTGATGACTTGCTTGGCCGCAACCGTCATGAGGTGTGTGGCGCGGAAACCAAAGTCCTTCCAGACCTCCGGGTTCCCATCGCCGGAGCTGTCGTTCGGCGCGGTGCCCATGTCCGTGGTGGCCGCCACTTCGCCCGATGCCATGAAACCAGCCAAGCCCATCGAGTTGATGTGTCCCGCGGATCCACCGTTGCCAAGACCAATAAAGCGGCCATTCCATTTGCCCGCATCCGGCATCCACATCTCGACGTTGATATTCGAGCCTTTGGCCGGATTGAGCACGATCTTCACAATCGTCCGCGGCGGCACCTTATCCCTCTCGATGTGGCCATCTGGAGCTGTTATCGTGGGCGAAACATCATGCTCCGCGAAGGTGATGGTTCCTGAGTCGATTTTCAGCGCCTTAATCGCCGCTAGTTGGTCATTATCTGGAGGCATGGGATTGCTATTCTGTGGATTTTGGCCGTAAGCGCAAACACAACCAACGAGGAGCGCTACGCCAGAGGATAAGATTTTTTTAGACATGGAAGACTGGTCTTTGAAACACCGCCCACTCTACTGGCAACGAGAAAGGTAGCTATCGTTCCACCGGTTGTTGGTGCGCTCAAAGTTAATGCCCATGCTCAGGGAGCCTTGAAGACGGCGATCTCGGCGAGGCCCGTTTCCTCGGTTTTCGGGCCGACAGCCGTTACGGAGAACTTGAGCCATTGGACCGTTTTCTTCGGGAAAACGACGATGGCAGGGGCGCTGGCATCGTTGGGCAATGTTCCGACATTTTCCTTTGTGCCGTCGCTGAATTCGATCGTGCCGCCTGTGATTTGGTCGGTGGTATTGGGCCGATCGTACAGCGCGACGTGATCGATACTGACCAGCTGCGGCCAGGTCAACTTGATCCAGGCTCCCGCCCTTTGATGGCCGACGGTGCACCACTCCTTGGATTGATCGGTCGGATATCCGTCGACCACTCCATCGACAGCGCTCGCGCCATTTCCGGCACTGGTTTCGACCTTGGCCTGGCTGGCAATATTATTGCTGGCATCAAGCGGGACGTTCCAAAGGCCGCTCATGTGGAGGCCGGAATCGGGCAGAGTAAGAACCATCGGTTTAAAGTCAGGCAGGACGGGGCCTTGAGGCGTCGCCTCGGGGAGCGCCTGGCCAGGCGTGAGGGTGAGGTCGGAAGGCGTTCCGTTATCGACAGTCATCCTCGCGCGCACCGGAACCGAATGATTATCGAAGAAGCGCACGACGCTTTTTCGACTGAGGAAATAGGGGTGCAGGGGCATTGTGACGAGCGCCACGCCCTGTGCGGCGGCATATGCTTCCTGAAGTTCGGGCGGCACTTTATCCACCGGCGGCGAGACTTGGCCGGCTGGCGTGCCAAGGAGCCCGGCGATGCGCTGGTCGACCGCGCGCAGCGTGATTTTTTCCGGTGCGATCTCGCGTGCGGCGACGGTCACCGAAATCGGCTGGCTGATCGCGCCCTCGGGCAGCGCGATGACGTTCATCGAAGTCTGCGGATCGTACGTCGTCTTGGCGCCGGCGACACTGCACGAGGTGAGCTGCTCGGTGCAGGGCAGCTCGATGATGCACTGGCGGCTGGCCGGCTGGCCGGAATAAGTGCCGGTGACAGCGCCAACAGCGATGGTCACGTTGTCGCCGTTGCGAACGTAGCTCAGCGGCGTCACCGCCTGCTGACCATGCAGGTAGCCGCTGGAAATGCCATCGTCCTCGTAGAGACTTGATTTGCCCGTGACGCCATCGCGACCGGGATAGCAGCGCAGGACGAGCTTCGTCAGCGGTGCCGTGCCGGGGCGCGCCGTGTAGGGCTGCATTGGCAACGGCACGCCGCCGCGCACGAAGAGCGGGAAGCTGTCGATGCCCGCCGTGGCCACGGCGTAGCCCGGCCCGGTAAATTTCTCGCCGGTAAAGAAGTCGTACCAGTCGTCATCGGGAAACCAGACGGCCTGCCACGCCGTGCGATTCGCGCCGATACCGGGGCTGACAATAGGCGCGACGAGGAGATTGTCACCGAAGGTATACTCCTGGCCATTGTCGTAAGCATCCTCCTGGTCCGGATGGTCGATATAGAGCGGCCGGACGAAAGGCACCGCATCGTGTGTCGACTGCCAGACGCTGGTGTAGATATACGGCATCATCCGTGCGCGAAGCTGGAACGACACCTGCATCGATTTTTCCGCCCAGTCGGGATAAGTCCACGGGCGGCGATCCATGCTGGCGTTCCGGGAGGAATGGGAGCGCAGGGCCGCGGTGAAGGCGCCGAACTGACACCAGCGCGTGTACGATTCCTCGTTGCGGCCGCCGAGATGGCCACCAATATCGTGCGACCAAAAGAAGGCGCCGACGTTGCCCGCCGTGCTGGTGAACGGAACCTCGAATGCGAGCATCGACCAATCGCTGGAGGCGTCGCCGGAAAACTCGATCGGATAGCGCTGGTCGCCCCAGCCCGCCCACCTACTGAACGACTGGCCGCGCTGCCCGTTCTGCGAACTCCTCTGAAAGTTGTAGTAATTAAGCACCGCGAGATTCGTGAGATCGGGAATGCTCTTGGTCGCCTGGTACTGCTGCCAGTCGAGCCACCAGAAATCGACGCCCTCCTTCTCGCGCGGCAGGTGGCTGTACTGGTAGAACGTGTCGAGGTAGTGCTTGTCCCCGGCGTCGAAAGGAATGGTGGCGCCCGTGGCGGGGTCCTGGCCCATGGCGCGCATGAAATCGGGGTACATCTCCTCGTTCGGCTGGATGCCGTCGGCGGGGTGATCGTTAAGCGTGACATGCAGGCCCTGGCCATGCATCCATTGCAGCAACTCGACCGGATCGGGAATCAGGTCCTTGTTCCAAGTGTAACCCGTCCAGACTTCATTCATGTAGCCGCGCTTGACGCCCAGCGACTTGGTGTCGATGCCGTGCCAGTCCATATCCATGACGAGCATGTCCAATGGAAAATCGTGCTGCTGGTATTCCTGCACGATCTGCTTGAACTCGTCGGCCTTGTAGGGCCAATAGCGGGAATACCAGACGCCAAGCACATACTTGCGCGGCAATGGTGGCGGGCCACTTACCGTGAATAGACTGCGCAGCGCGGCGTGGTAATCAGTCCCGTAGCCGAAGAGGTACCAGTCATTCGCCGCGCTTTTCGGACGCGCCTGAATCCAGTCGCCGACGAAAAGATCGGAGCGGGAATCGTTGAGCAGGTACCAGCCGTCGCGGGAGAGCACACCCTCCTCGAGCGCGATGCGGCCAGAGACGCCGTCGAGGGTGCGGGCCGTTCCACCCAGATTGCCCGTCGAGCCGAGACCGGGTTTCCAGGTGACAACGCTGTCGCCCTTTTTGATATCGGCGTGCAGATTACCGGCGGACAACGGCCGGTTCGTATCGCTGTCGTGGTAGACGAGGTGAATTGCGCCCGTATCAATGTCGACTCCGCCATTACTGGGAGTAATCACCGCCTTGTCATCGCGTACGTCGCGGTTGATGGCGAACCATGAGGGAGCATCGACGAATTTGCCATCGGGCGCGTACTCGATGCGAATGAGATTCGGTGTAATCACCTCGAAACGAGCATGGCCCACCACCACCGTCCCGGGCTGATCGGCCGTTGCGGTAAAAAAGCCAAGGCCGTACAGCAACAGACAGGGAAGCAGCGTTTTTGAAAGGTTCATCATTCTGGCAGTCATTCTTGTCATTGTTATGTCCTATGATGGTAATTCCCGGCTGTTAGCTCTGCTTGCCTGCCGCAACCTTCGCCCATGCCCAGCACAGGAATTTCACGTCATGGATAGGAGCACGCAAGTTGTTGAACCAAAAACACCCCGACAGAGAAGGCACTGACGCAGCGAGCCTTGGAGTAGGTTGTCTCACAGCGACACGTGTTGAAGATCAAGGCTTGGCGTTTTGTTAACCAGTACCGCTGTTTTTGTCGAGCCGCTTATCATTTCATTCATGACATCAAGCGCCACAACCCGTGATCCAAGAGTGCATTTTGAGCTGCGCCAACCGACATTCTGTATGCCGGAGGAAGCTCAGGCGCTCTCTGAAAACAAGCCGGCCTGCTTTTCCTCCAAACATGCCTGGTGAAAGGCAAGGAGGTTGATCACGCTTTCGTGGCTCATGCCGGCGATCCAATCCATTCGTTGCTCAAGGTTCTTTTTTCTGATGACGTGAAATGGACAGGCGCACGGATTGCCGTCGTCAAAAGGACAGGAGACAGCGATGGAAAAGATCATTTCCAGCAGCCCTTCCTGTTCAGTTCTTGATATTGATTCCGTAGGATTTTCCTGTTGGTTCAATCTGACCATAGGACGCGCAGAAAACAACGACTACGTACCCCTTGGCCACATTCGCTCCTAAATTGTCCCCGGCAACCGCAGTAAAGAGGCGAGCGGGCTAGCTGCGGGTCGTCTTTCCGGCGCCGAAAAAACCGCCCATCCTGATATGGCGGACTTTTCTCATCAGCTAATACCCAGTGTGAGTTTTTGTCCTTCAGAAATGATGACGTCCGCCGGAAATTGTATTTGCACGTTGCCTCCGCTCATGACGCAGGTCGCCGCGGTTGAAGTATTATTCACATTGGCTTTGACGGACGCGGTGGCCGGTGCTGCATCCATCCTCAACTTCACGCTGCGCACGCGCAATTGGCCGGATTTGATTTCAAGGCTGGCATCCATGGTTTTTCCCGCGATGGATTGCGAATAGGTGCCCCACCCTTCGGCGGTAACGAAAGGAGCCCGGAAGTTTTCCGGGTTTAGCCGGGGCGCAAATCCGATATGCCCAAGCGGGCCATGATATTCGAACCCGCAGGCCGCGATAAACGCTCCATGGCTGGCCATTGCGCGGGCGTAGTGACCGCCGCATTCGACTTCGCTCCACGGGTTGCGCCTGAGCGGATGGTACCGGTCATGGATGGCCCGAATCATGGCCATGCCTTCGAGCAGCATGCCTTCCCAGATCATGTGACTGGCCACTTGGTATTCGTTGCCCGTCCAAGTCTCATTGAAGTAGTAGGCATGGCCCTGGTTGCCACCGTTCCCTCCTGACGCTTTGGCATAATCCCAATCGGTGCGGGGAAACGTGCACATGATCATGCCGGCATCGCCCGCATTGACAAACCGGCGACCTGCCTTGTGCGCGGTGAAATAGGCGCCCGCGTCGGGACTGAAATTGTATTTCCACAGGCTCTGCAACGCGTCCCGGGTTTCCTTTTCAGGCAGGATGCGTGGCAGCCCGATCTGGAAAGCCCAGCTCTGGCCATAAACCTGGTCGATGTCGCAGCCCTGGCCCGAGTTGACGCTGTTCTGATGCGCTGGGTCGACAATGTTGAAAAAGTATTCGCCATTATAGAGCCGGGCGGTGATGTTTTTCGTGCCGTTGTCTGCAATCGCCGCGCAACGCTTTCCGAAATTGGCATCGCCCATTTCCGCCGCCATTCGTTCTCCGGCGCGGAGAGCGGCAACATACATCGAACTCATCCATGAAATTTGCCCGTACCATGGTTGGTCGAGCGTGTTCATCTGCGCGCCTTGCAGGATGCCTTCGCCCTGAGGATCGAGCGCGAAGAGGGGATTGTAGATACTCTTGATCTTCTCCCAATTTCGCTTGAGGAAGGCATTGTCGGCCGACATCTGGTGCTCCCGATAGATACGCATGATGGTTCCGGCCTGGCCATCGACCGCGAGGTTCCTATCGAACTCGGCGCGGAAGCCAATCACGCCCGTCTCCGGGGTCAAGGCAATCCCAAGATCAACTCGCTCACGCGTGTCGCGCTCCAGCTCTGGGAAAAGGCGTGCCATCGAGTGGGCGTATTGCCAGACGTGGGTGCAGGTGCCGGGACAGCAACCGGGCCCGCCTTCCCAAGCGTAGAAACGGCCATCGGCAAATCGATAGCATCCGCTGGTGGCCACGGTGGATATATTTAGGAAGGTCCGATCGAGAAACCAGTAAGGCAGTGTTGAGTCGTACCAGGTATCCCGCCAACGTCGCGTCGCCTCCGTCAAACGGCTGAGATTGGCCGCAACATAGCTGGCGATCGCGTGTGCCGAATCAAACTTTTGCGCATAATGCCGGCCGACATCTCCGAGCAAGCCCAGCCTTAGGTTTGGGAAATGCCAACTCACGATAAAGGTCACGATAGTCGACTCGCCCGGCTGAAGATTGACTTTTCGACCCAATGTCCCGATCAGTACTTCGGCCAGCGGCGCCGAGGCGTTATCGGAAGACTCGCCGTTAAAACCGATTGAACCCTTGGCATGGGCAAGGTCCGCGGGCGGTCCGAGCAAGGACAGGGCCATCGTGCCCATGTCATCTTGCTTCTCCAGGGACAAGCCATCGCCGGGAACGTCGCTGAAGGAAATTTCCCCGACGCCGATTTGCCCCCAAGGAAGGCTCGATGCATCGAGAATGACGAGAGTCGCCTGCTTTCCTTCCAGTCCGCGGACACCGAAGGTAACGACAGAAAGGGCGTTGGCGTGCTGCCCCGTCGCGGTGTGAACGACTTGCCCATCAACCACAAGATTCACGCAGTTCTTGTCCTTTGAATTTCCGCCCCCGATCCACAAATTAATAAAATGCCGAGAGATGGTGAAGGGGGCGCTGGTGAGTTTTCCAGTGGCGCTATCCAAATGGGTGGGAAAGTAGCTGTTGACGACACGCAAGCCCGGGCCACCCAGTTGGCCCATCTCCTTCTCAATAACCACGCGGTCGATCGGGCCTACGCCGAAGGCTGTCCCTTCGACGGTCCATCCCGCAAAGGCGTCCCGGCTCCAATCCTCGAAAATAATATTGGAGCGCGTCGCGCCATCGGCTGGAGGAGGAGTAAACGAGCCCTCCACCACGGTCAGGTTGGAATCGCGAATGACCTGATTCACGCGCGTGCCGGACACTTCGGGGCGAAGTTTGAGGCAAGCACCATTTTGCAAGCCGCCCACGAGCGTCGCCTCGACTGGGCTATCGGAAGTATTCTTCAGGGTGAAGTTGAAGACGGTGGCGGGCAGGCTTGAGTCGTCGGTATGGAGTGGAAGGAAAGGGGAGAAAGCTTCCAGGCTGGCGTGTACCGGCGACGTGGGATCCACATACTCGATTTTGGCAATGGGGTATTCGCCGCGGAAAGTGAGCCCGGGGAAGTCTTGCTGATTGAGGGCCCGGACTTCGGTTTTATCGCCGACCACGGTTTTCAAGGCGAATCCCTGCTGAAGATTGACCGGGTGTTCGTTGACCCGCCAATCGGTCATGGTGCCGCTTCCTGAGAGATAGACGTGGCCGGCGCAGATTCCACCGATGGGCATCCCAATGGATTTGAGTTCGTCTCCCCGGTAGACCTCGGGTTCCCCGCGCACGAAGAGGGCCTTAACCCAATCCGGGCTTAGCTTTTTATCAGCGGGAATATTGATGTCGAAATTGGGATTGTCGAAAGGTCCCGCCATGACGGGCATTGGGAGAATCAGCGCAGCCAGACTGCCCGCACCGACCAGACGAACGAACGAACGGCGATCCAATTCTGACGAGCAGCAGCAGTCATGAATCTTTCCGGGATAGGACGCCGATCGGGTGGGGTCGGGCGCCCCGGGTAAATCACATTGAGACATGGGTTCCTTTCGAGAAATGGTTTGAACGGTTTCGGGTCAGCTCATTTATAGAAAGTAGCGGCGTTATCGGCGGTGACCAAGGCGGACGAAATGGTGTACGTTTTATCCGGCGTGAAGCTGGAGTCGTGCAGGATATGGGTCCCGATCTCGACGGCCTTATCGACGCAGAGCGGATAGATGCAGGTGGCCGCGAGCACGCCTTCCTGGACTTTGCTCACGCCGCCTGCCTCTCCCGCCAGCCCGTCAATCCCGACGAAGATCATTTCCTTTTCGCGGTCCCTTTCGCGGGCAGCGAGATAAGCCCCCACGGCCATCGGGTCATTCCTCCCATAGACGACATCGATCTGGGGAACCGCGCTGAGGAGTTCAGTCATGCGATCTTTGGCAAGCGATTGAGACCAGTTTGCGACTGCTTCGCCAACGACTTTGATTTTAGGATAAGTATCCCAGACGTCATGCGCACCGAGCTTGCGATTGGCTTCTGCTTCGACGCCTTTCAAGCCGGCAAGTTCCACAATGTTGCCCCGCGGTTCGCCATATTTCTTCGCCAGACAAGTCACGACAAACTGGCCGAGTAACCGGCCGATGGCGCGGTTATCGACACGAATCCAGCTCGTGTAAAAGGGTTCCGCAATGTCGCGCTCGAGGCACAGCACGGGAATGTGCGCTTCCATCGCGCTCTTCATGACTTCCGTCAGCGGCGCCCTTTCATTCGGCGCGACGATCAGGAGCTGGGGCTTCATGCGAATCGCAGTCTCGATCTCCGCGATCTGCCGCACGCTGTCCTGTTGCGCATCCATGACGACGAGGTGCACGTCGGGCTGCTCGCCCCAAAGTTTCTTCATGGCCGCATTCTGGGCGGCGCGATAAGGCTCGGAATTATTGCACTGGCTGAAAACCACCGTGTATTTGTAGGGGGAAGATTCCGACGTGCAGCCGGCCAGCGCACAGCCAAGCAGGAGGAGAAGAGCCCCCCGCCAGCCGCTAGAGCTCACCGTGCACTCCCGTGTTGCGACGTTGCAGCCAGACCGCCGCAATGATGATCACGGCCTTGATCATCAATTCGAGGTTGCTGTCCACCATGTGCAGTCGCAGGACATTCGTAAGGAGACCCAGCACGAGCGTTCCGGTGACGGTTCCGATGATGGAGCCGCGCCCCCCGGCGAGCGCAGTGCCGCCGATGACGACCGCTGCGATGGCATCGAGCTCGTAACCGATACCATCGTTCGGATTGCCCTGGTGACTACGCGCGGCGTGGATGAGTCCGGCCCACGCCGCCAGGAGTCCGCACCCGATGTAAGCAGCCAGTCGGACCTTGCGCACCGGCAGGCCGGTGTAAGCCGCGGCGCGTTCGTTCTCGCCGATGGCGCGCAGATACCGGCCATAGACCGTGCGGGTAAGAATGAGGTGAGCGACGATGGCGAGACTGAGCCAGAGCGAGATGGCGAACGGCTTGCTCGAAAAGAGCTCCGCGAATCTTCCGGAAGGCGTCGCGTCAAACCCGAGGTCGACATTCACGTTGCCGGTCAGCCATTTAGTGAAGCCACGCACGCCGATCATCGTGGCCAAGGTCATGACGAACGGCTGCAGCCGGATGCGGGTGATGACGAACCCATTCAGCGCGCCGATCAGCGCGCCGCCTACCGAGGCGGCCAGGATGGCGATGGCAACCTGAAGCGCTGTCGGCCCGTGAGGATTCCACACCATCAACATCAGTGCGGTGACGCAAGCCGAGAAAGCGAGGACACTTCCCACCGAAAGGTCGATGCCCGCCCCGATAATGACAAAAGTCATGGCTAGTGCGATGATGCCAATCTCGCTCTGCTGCAAAAGCACATCGGTCAGATTCCCTGGCGACAAAAAGACGATGGTGCCGTCGGTCGCATGCGGACTCAGGACAGTTCCGAGGACGAGGATAAGGACCAAACCGATGAACGGCTGGCCGTGATATTTGAGGTATTTCCAGAATTTATCGATCATGAGAGTGCAGGGTGCCCGGTGGCCAGTCGCATAATGTCTTCCTGGGTGGCGTTCGGTGAGTCGAGAATTCCGAGGCTACGGCCTTCGTGGAGAATAAGAATCCGGTGCGTGTTGACCAAGAGTTCCGGCAGTTCCGAGCTTACCCAGATCACGCCAAGTCCCTTTTCGGCAAGCTCGGCCACCAGCCGGTAAATGTCGTCCTTGGCTCCAATATCGATGCCGCGGGTGGGGTCGTCGAAAAAGCAAATCCTGGGATTGGTCAGAAGCCATTTTGCGAGCAGAACTTTCTGCTGGTTACCGCCGCTTAAACTGCCGACGGGAAGCTCCAGATCGGTCAATTTGGTCCGGCAATTCGCCAACGCTTCTTTTGCCGCGGTGGCTTCGCCTTCACGGTCAATCCAACTGGCTCGCGAGTATTTCGATAACGAGGCAAGCGAGGTGTTTTGCCGAATGCTCATGCCGGAAATGAGGCCCTCCCTTTGACGGTCTTCTGGCACGAGAGCCACTCCGCGTGAAACGGCATCATGGGGAGTGAGCGGTTTAAAATCGCGTCCTTCCAAGATCATGGATCCTTGAGTGACGGGACTGCGGCCAAAGAGCGCGCGCCCGATCTCGCTGCGTCCCGAGCCGACGAGTCCGGCTACGCCAAGGATTTCGCCACGCCCCAGCGTGAATGAAACGTCACGGAGCTTGCGGGTGAAAATATTGCGGACTTCGAGAAAGCTTTCCTTTGGTGTGGCAATTTTCTCGCGGCGGGTGGCGGTCATCGTCCGTCCTACCATTTGTTGAATGACCTGTTCGATGGACGTGGCGGCGCACACATCCGTGCCGATCATTTCGCCATCGCGCATGACTGAAACCCGATCGCAAATGTGAGAGACATACACAATGGTTACTCCGCGCTCCTTGAGTCGCCGGATCAGGCCGAACAATCGCTCAACGGCATCATCGGTCAGCGCGCTGGTAGGCTCATCCATGAAAATGACTTTGGCGTTGAGCCCCAACACCCGGGCGATGGCGACAAGCTGCCATTGCGAGACGCTTAAGTTTTCCAACGGCAATTCGGGATCGAGCTCAAGGCCGACATCACGCAGCAGTGGGCGCGCAGCTTCATGCAGTGCCGCGGGCGAGACCCACGAACCGGACTCCATGCGGGTATTTCCGATCGCCAAATTTTCCGCGATGGAGAGATGCGCGAAAAGATCGAGTTCCTGAAGGATGATTCCCAAGCCCGCTTGGCGTGCGGCTTGCGGCCCCGTCCAGTTTACCGGTTGTCCGTTGAAAATGATCTCACCTGAATTGGCCGCCGTGATGCCGCAGAAGATGCGCGCCAGGGTGCTCTTGCCCGCTCCATTTTCCCCGCACAAGGCATGGACTTCGCCGGGGAGCAAACTCCACGACACGCCCTTGAGGGCAGCGACGCCCCCGTAATGCTTGTGGATATCGCGGCAAGCGAGCATGAATTTTCTAAGGCGTGGGAATGAGCTTGAGATAATCGAGCCCAAACCGCGTGTTCGTGGAGGCGGGATTCTTTCCGGTGATCGTTACCTTGAAGACTGGCTGGCCGTCGGGGAGAGTAACCACGCCGAGGTCGATTGGATCGGTCGTCTTGAAAGTCGGGTCGTAAAGATCCACGGCCTGCCCCACGTCAGAGCCGTTCAAATTGGCCTGGATAATCCCGTTCTCGGGTGACTTCGTATAGTGCGCGATCAGCCGGTACTTGCCGGCCTTTTGGACCGGCAGTGGCAGCTCCAGAGTCTCCCCCACAAGGCCCGCATCCCAAAACAACTCCTGATCGTTGCTCCAGGCTATTCCGTTGTCGTACTTATACATTTCCTGGCGGAACAGGCGTTGCGCGGGCTTTGTAACGGGACGAAGCGATTCGCCCTCAATCGCGTCGGGTTCGCGGTAGACTTCGGGACGGATCCAGTAGCCAACGCGATCGGTGACCGGCAGCGCCGCATAAGGATCCTTTCCGCCCGGATTGAGATACCAGAAGACTTCTGCGGCATAGAGCGTTGGCCTCTCGTTCGCGAAATATTTCTCGATGTCGGCTTCAAAGGACGTATCGAACGGAACGGAGTCGGCAATGTGCCAGCGGTTGTCATCGAAGTGACCCGAATTTCCCTCGTTCAGGATTTGGTTGTGATAGGGCCGGGAAAAATGACCGGCCGAACTCCAGGCATAGCCGAAGTAATCTTCCGAGCCGGTGCCGAAAGAGGAGGGGAATTTTTCGCCGTCGACGAAAAATTTGTCGTCGCCCTCGCCCCACCAGTTGCCGCGCGGGTTCCAGCCATGGAGGTGCGTGCCCACATACCGACCCTGCCCTTGCGTGGTCAGGAGCGTCCAGTCGGGCGCACGGTCCGCGCGGTCAGTAAGGAAAGCATCGCGGTGCCATTTCGCGTGGAAGCGCGCGAAGGCAGAGGTCGGTCGAGGCAGCGGAGCGTGGCTGATTTCCCAGGTCATGGTAATGGGCACCGGGCCGTCATTCCCTACTTCGAAGTGGGCCTTGCGGGCATAAGGCATGTACCAATAGCTATAGAAAGTACCGTCGGGCAAAAGACCGACGGGCAACGACTGGAAAGTATCCGCTCCGCCAACGTAAGCGAAAAAATCGCCCAACGGCGACCAGACCGCCGGCGCGGCATCGTCGTCCCATGTGATGCTGACGGTGAGTTGCCGCAGCAACACGCGCTGAGCTTCAGGGTCTTTAGGCAGATCAAGCTTTACCTTCAGCGCCGTGATGGCTCCCGCGCCGCTGAGGTCAATGACGGTCGCCGTCTTGCCCGCCTCCGCCGTGACTGACTGACTTTCTGTTTTAGTCTCGGGCCCGGCCGTCGTGGGATTCTGCCCGCTTTGACCCAGAATTTTATCGGCCTGGTCCAGCGCAACAGAGTCCTCGGCGGAAAGATCCAGGCTGAAGGTCGGAACAATTGTTCCCGCCGGAAACTGGGTATAGGTGAATTGGTAATAAGAGCCCCACCCTTTTTCACCGACGATCTTGCACGACTTTTGGAACGGTATCGGCGTGAAGTTGTCCAAGCCATGGGCCGCGACCGAGGGAATATAAACCAGGTTGGGGCGATTGAACGGCGCCGTCTTGCCGTCGAAGTACCCATTGAATGGAAGATCGACCGTCGGCGTGGTCGAGCCATCCAGATAAATCTTCACATGGCCCGTGCTCGCCGTGGCGGACCAAGTGCGCCAAATACAGCCCGGCCCCTGAACTTCCATAAATACGCTATCGTCACCTTCCTTGCGAATTACCCCGCCGCCATCCCCATTTGCGCCCCAATTGATATATTTATCGGTCGCCGCATCGTACTTGCTTGCCCGGTCATAGCTGGAAGCCAAAGAGGTTTTTTCGCCGGGCGGCGGAAGCTTCGCGAGTTCCTGCAAATCGGTCATCCGCTGGACTAATTGGGGATAGGTATAAGTCTCGGCAGGCGATGTTGCCGAGAGGGCGGCGTAGGCCAGAAGGAGCAGGCGGTGGCAGGAATACATTACCCTGAAGTGTAGTCGCGTTAATCGCCCCGGAAGAATAGACATCCTTTTGATTCTTTTGTACTATCTTACGGCCACAGCTCTTGCTCTGGCATCGGCGGCGAACGGGAGGAGAACCCGCCGTCACGTGAATACCGGAAAGACCTGCGCGCCCTGTGAAACTTCGTCCTTGAAGCCGGCTATGTCCCGGAAAACCCGCTCACCAAGAATGCTGCCACTTCAACTCACGGACCTTTGCCAAGGGGTGTTTTTCCGGCAAAGCAAGGAAAAGGGGCTCCTGATTCCAAGCCAGACACGTCAGTCCTTTGATCGTCTTCGAAACGAAATGACCCAACGGGCCTTTGGGGCCGGGCTTGCTGGCGCAGATTTTAGTCACCAAATACGAATGTCATCAACCGCATTACGGCAGGAGAAAATGTTCCGTCAGCAATTTGGGCTGGACCTGAGCCGCAAGGCAATGGATGTAACGGACAAATAGCGCAACTACGCCGAATTTATCCCGTTCAATAGCCATGAAGATTTGTTTCCATCAGGTTCCCGTTGGTACGGTTCTAATTCTGATGCTGCTGACGATCGACGGCCGCGTGGCCTATGCCGATAATCCCCCACCCGCGCCATCCACCATCGCTGCGGTCAACATCGACCCGGACAACGCCGGCGCTCTCGGGGACGCGGCCAAGGCGCTGAGCTCCTCGTTAACCTCAGAAGCACCGAAAGACTACGACCATGCGGCGAAGATCACTTTCTGGGAAGTGTCCCCCGATAAGGCGGGGCATCAGGCCATTACGACCGAAGCGATTAAACACTGGACGACTTACGTCCAGCAGGGCGGATGTCTTCTCGTGGGTTTTGACCAGAAAAACTCCAACGATGTGATGCGGCTGGAGCCGTTCCTGCCGGTGATCCCCTGGCGCGTCACGCGCGATCCTCTCGGCCCAAGCCATCTTGCCGAGGGCGACCCCAAGCTTTTTCCCGACGCCAGCGCGATCCAGGGGATGGCGGTGCCTTATTACTATCCTTTGCGCCCGTGGCTAGCGGTGGACCGCGGTCAGGCGCGCTACGATGTGTTCGAGCAAACATTCGATTTTCGCGAGGACGATTCGCAGGGCGCGCCCCTACCGCCGCCTGCACCGCAGGAGCTCACCTCTCTTCCGATCGGAAGGGAGTTTTGGTCTCGCCCGCTGCTCAATCGCGACTGGGCTGTGCGTGCGCGTGCGGCCGACGCGGCCAACTCGCCGCTGCTGCTGACGGGTCGCTACGGCGCGGGCCGCGTGGCCGTCTTTGCCTCGTCGTTAGCCACCACCGCCGGCCCGCAGGCCCAGGCGTTTTGGACTCAGGTAATCAAATGGCTGGGCCAGGATGAAGCCGCACCGCAGCCGGTAGCGCCTCCCGCGACTCCGCTGGCCGTAAGTATCTCGGGCGAGGCCGACGCGCAATCTCTCGGCGGCGAGCAGCAAAACGTGATCGACGGGGCCTCCGGTAGCGGCAAGCTCGCTCCGCTGGAAAAACCGAACACAGTTTCGCCGGGCCATGTGGTTGTTTTGATCAACAATCCGAATGCTCAACCGATCCACGTCAAGGTTGTGGCGCGGTTTCTGTCGTGGGAACACGCGCTGCTGGGCGATGGCGAGGTGGACGCGACCGTGCCGGCCAATGCTGTGACGGCGCAAGTTAAGTTGCCGGTCCCGGCACCCTCGGCCATCTCCTACCACGAGATCACCGTGCGCCCGGCCTACGACGTCCGCGTCGGCGTACTCTCGGCCAACGGCGACACGCTTCTCGCCGAAACGACGGGCAAGATCGACCTCACGCCGCCGGTATCCCTCGCGGTGCACACCGAGGAGTTGCGCACCATTCCTTATCCCTTTCCCACGGCCGCTCGGCCGGACAAGGAGATGATCGCGCGAAACGGCATGCCGGTTTATTCGTATGCCTATTTGCCGGGTGCGACGGTCCAGGCCACGGTTAAGGTAGCCCATGGCGCGCGCAATATCGCCTCGCTTGCCACTATCACCGACGTCAGCGATCCCACCAACAAGTCAGCCGCTTCGCTCAACATCGGCGCAAGCGGACTACGCAAGCCCGAGTATTTCCTTCCCTCGGCGTACAACTCCTTTCAGTCGGCGACGAACGAGCCGGCGACCCTCAAGCTGGCCTTTCCCGCACCAGTGACCGTCACCGGCATCACCCTCTGGGGCGCGCCCGACAGCTTCCGCTGGATGAACCGGTCCAACCCGACGGACGCGGTCATTTCGCAAGGCGACAAGGTCCTGGCCCACGAGCCCAAGCTCGCGGACCGTTTCCAGGCCGAAGACGGTCAGGTTTGGATTCCGATCAGCCCGCCCGTCCAACTCCAGGAACTAACGGTTACGCTGACCAAGACAGGAGTTCCATCTCCTGGGATAAACCTTGCCCAGATTGCGGTTACGGGTACCGCCGATACGGCTCCGCCAACGGCAAAAGGCAAGCTTTCCCTTTTTCTGACCGATGCGTTGACCGGCAAGATGACTCCCGTGCACAGTGAGGACATCAAGCTCGGCCCGCTCGAGGAAAAACAGGTCCCTGTGCCGGTCACGCTGCCGAACTCGCCCGATGCGCAATTCTACCGGCTCGACAGCATTTTCACTGGTCAGGACGGTGCCAATACCGCTACCGACAGCTTTCCGATCTTCACCGTTTCCGGCAAGGAACCTGTGCTGCAATCGATGGATACCCTCCAGGACGAGGCCTTCGACTCGATCTATTCCCGCGGCGCCTCGATGGGCTTCATCGTCACGCGCGGTTTTCGCAATGTCTTCGACAACGCGGTCGGAACGGCAGAGATGATGGCAGGTTGGGGCCAGCCGGATGATTTGGTCTGGGCCTATGCTCACAGCTTCAAGGAAAATGGCGGGCGCACGAAGACGCAGGCCAGTCGGCTCTATGTCAGCCAGGACGATATGCGGCATTACTCGACACCGTGGCGGACCTTTCTTAATGGCGAGGACTTTTACGACGTAGCCACGCCGCTCATCGTGAATCGAATGAAGGAGCTTCCGGGTTATGATAAATCCGATCTCGTCGTCTTGGGCCACTCCGATCGCTGGGACGCGGGCCCGCTTGGGGGAACCAATTACAGTTGGCAGGACTTCGAGAGTTTCAATGCCTGGCTTCTTTCAAAAAATCTTCCACCGCTGCAGGGGCGGACGCTGCCCGACTTGATCGCGGAAGTCACCGCGACCACGCGCGTCAACCAATGGTACTCCTGGCAGATGGAACATTACGTCAGCAACATTCGCAATCTGCGCGACAGTTTCACGCACGAGGGAAAGCGGCTGCTGCTCACCGCGCAGGGCATGCCCACCATGCCGTTGTCGGCCGCCCCGGAGATCGATTCCGTGGTGCGTGGGACCAGCGACGACAATACCTGGGGCGAGGCCGAGCAGGATTTGATTTTCACAACGGGCCGGCAGATGGCCGCCAATGCGCTCAACCCGACTTTGGGAATGGCGACGCTGAACCAATGGCAGTGGGTCAGCGGCGTCCTCCAAAACTTCGAGTGGCATGCACCCATGGGCACCACGGAGCCGGCGCAACGGCGGCAGTACGACCGCGCGTTCCGCGGTGCGTTGCGACCCGATGGCACCTACGGGTCGATGAGTGTTTACGGTTACAACACCAACGGCGGGATCGGCTACGCGCTGAACGAGGTTGATTACAACCAGTGGGAACAAACCATGATCAAGCAGTCGCTGCTGTTCCCCACCGCGCCGATCGGCGCTGGCGTCATCGTCAGCAATGCAAAATACGACAAGCTCGAGAACGCGCTTTTAGACTGCGGGGACGGCTCTCTCTTCCCGGAAATGCATCTCGTGCAGAATGCCGTCCGCAGGCTGAGCTACGCGGGCCTCAGCGTCTCCTTCTCCGGCAATGCCGCGCTGCTCGCCGGCTGGAAAAACAATGCCGCGCTGGTGCTCCTGAATCTCCAGGATTTCAGCGACGCCGAACAGGCAGCGATTTCACAGATGGCCACGGCGGGCCGTCCGCTGGTGGTCTTCCAAGGCCAGGGAACGCCGCCGCTGTCGTCCGCGATGGCCGCGCTTTTTGGCGTCACGACCGACGGCCAGCCGGCCGATGGCAAGACGGTTGCACAGGTCGAGGGCCGGTCCGTGGTGCAAAAGGGCAACTGCCTCTATGTTCCCGCGGAGCTCGGCAGCATGAGTCAGGAGGAGACGAACTCCCTTGCTCCCATTCTTCATCCCGCCTTGAACCAGGTTATCACTTTCCCCCAAGGCACGACCGGCTACGGCTTCGTCTCCAATGGCAGGAACTTCGCAGTGGTTGAGGATTGGCGTGAGGAGGGTCGCATGGCCGAGCTGCGAGTGAAAGCCAGTCCCACCGCTAGCGCGCTACAGGCCGTCGAGACCAATAGCAACCTGCCTCTGCAAACCACTAAGGACGGCAACGACTGGGTCATCCACCTGCCCATCCGTCCCGGGGATGCCTCGCTGGTAGCGTTCAAGGAGATTCTCCCGTGAAATCGATCGTAAATTTTTCCCTCGTTCTCTTACTGCTGACCACCCTGGCCGGACCTCTCCCTGCGCAGAAGCTGGACAAAACGCCGCCTCCCGCGCGGTCGCTGGTCATCGCTGTGGCCTCGACGGCTCCGCCGGAAATCCAAAAGGCTGCCGCCGCGGTGCTCGCAGCCGTGGGCACACAGCCATTACTCAAGGCCATGGCTGCGGGAAATCCTCCCACCGCCGTTTCCGACAGCACAGCCCTGGCCGCCGGAAAGCCGAGCGCACGCGCCTACTGCCATCTCATCGTCATCGGGCTGCCCACCGATCCACTCATTACGGCTGGCTGGCAGCGCGAAGCGAAGGTCAGTGACGGCGATTTCTACGTCTTCGGCTATGGCCATTTCGCGGGCGACATCGGATATATCGAAAGCGACCGCAATCCCTTTCTTCATTCGCGCTTTATTCCCACTGCACCCTACGAGACCGAGATGGTGACCATTACTGGCTCGACGCCCACCGGGGTGGCGCTTGCCGCCCAAGCCTTCATCGACAAGGGACTCGTCAACGGTGTGGTGGCCGCGCCGGGTTGGAAGAGGTCCGCGCCGAACCTCCTGCAGCATGATCCTCTCGATCCCGCCTTCACCGTGCCGGACTGGGTGCCCGCGCAACTCAACGACTGGACCAAAATCGCCGTCACGCAGGCGAGCGAGGACGAATGCCGCGGCGTCGAGCAGGACACTGGCGTGCATCCGCAGGAAATCTGGCGCATCAAATATTATCAGGACGGCGTGTGGGATGGAGCCGGGGCGAAGTCGGCCATGCTCGATTATGTCAACGGGCTTCATCGCCGCGCCTACGGCAACTCGCTGTGGATTGCGCGCTTTGGCTCTGCGGATGAAGCTGCGGCGGCCGCCCCGAAGATTGCCCACGCCGCACAACTCCGAGCCCAAGCCGGCCTCTACACCGGGTCGGAATCCCCTTACGGTTCTAATACTCCCGGCGAGAAGCGAAGCCCGCTGGCTTTATGGCAGCGGAACGATTGGCTGCTCATGAGCACGCTTCCCTCGGGAGTGGCGGAGGGTAATGCCGCGCTGAAGGGTCAGTAGGCCCAGCCGTAAAGAAGATCATTCCAAGCAAGTTCGCCCGGAGATGGTTCGGTCTCGATCGCCTGCGACCCCCTGCCGAAACGTGCATGCTGGAGCGCACACTTCACTTCGCGGAAAATTCCGGATCGAGCTCGAGTTCGAAATAGTGTATCCGGCTGCGGTTGCAAGTATTTTAGAACGTGGCCGCTAAGTTATAAAGTGACATTTCTTGACGATCCGAAAGACCATCTGAGCGCATTCACGATTCCGTAAGCAACAGCTTAAGGCGCGTGCGAGAGCATCGCCGCCGGAATCGGCTGCGAAGGAAGGCCGGGCCCAAAAATATCGACATCCAGCGTAGCACCCTGGTTGTTCACAAAATAGCCGGCCTTGATCGCATGTGCGCCCGCCTTCAGCGCAATAACGCCCTGGACCGGGTCGTCGCCGTGGCGCCCGTCGTTGTCGACCACCAAGGTATTGCCGATCCAGAGCCGGCTGCCGGCGTTCGAGGAAAGGGTGAAGCGGTAAAATCCGTCGGCTGGCACGGTCAGATAACCTTGATAGAAGAAGGCGTAGTCGGCGCTGCGTTCGCGAGGGCTGAGGGTGAAGTTCCCCACGACGCCGGTTTTCTTTGGCGTGAGCGTGCTGAAGTCGAGCAGCTTGCCCCACGAAAAGGTCATTTCGTAGTAGCTATAAGAGAGCCCCGGTTGCGTGGCGGTGGGGGTTTCCGCCTCTAGAGGCGGCGCGTCCACTGCATTCGAGGGGACGAAGAAAAGTCGGCCCCAGTAGTTCGGTTGGAGCCGGGCTTCACTCGGAACGTCGCTCACGATCGCGGTGTTGAGGTTGTTCCAGTAAACGCGCTGGGCGGTATCGTGCCCGTTGCCGCGCAGCAGCCCGGCATCGAAGAGGAGCGTGCCTTTGGCCGTGGGGTTGAGGCCGAGCAAGGCCAAGGGTGCCGTAACGAGAAAATTGCCTTTCCCGTCGTAGGCGAGTTGGACTTGGTCGCTCACATCCTGGACCCGGTCAAAATAAACTTTGCCGATTGGAGACTCAAAGAGCACCCGACTGGCTTCGTCGGTACCCGGCACCACCGGGCAGTAAAGCATCGCATGTACCTTACCCGCGCTGCTGGCCACCAATAACCGCTCGTCCCCGGCAACGGGGTCCATGCGGTCGATTTTGGCGGTGGCGTCAGAGCCGAACATGAGATCGAGACCGCCGCCATGCTTGAAGAGGAGCTTGAGATCGTTCGTCAAGGCAGCGTCATTTTGGGCTGCTTGAGGGTCGTGTGTGATAAAGCCGGCGTAGAGATTCTGGCCATCCGTCGTCAATACCACGGAGGCGCGGTTGTCGATTGGCGTCGGCGCGAGCGCGCCACTGGCCACCTCGGAAACGAAACTCTCCAGCGTCAGGGGCTGATCAATTAAAAGGGCCTGAAACCGTTGCCGGTCCTGACGTCGCACTCTTTCGGTGGATGTGGGAGGAGAATCAGCAAGCGCTGTCTGGGTCACTGTGATGTCCGGCAGTGTGATTCGTTTCACCGTCTCAAATCCGTCGAGCCGAAGGATGCTCGAATGTTCCTTGCCGGCGACGAGATAGATTTTTCCATCCGCCGTTTGATCAATGCTGGGCCAGAAATGTTCGTCCTCGAAACTGACTCCCGAGATGGTCATGCCTCGTTTGTACTCCGGCATCCGCCAAAGCGATGCAGTACGCATGTCAGCGCCCAGCGTCTGGATGTTCAACCCATCGCTGGTGATGAGCGTGATCGAGCCCTTGTTGCTGCTTAGCGCGATCAGGTCGCCGGCCTCGCCAACCGTCGGCTTAATCGAGGCGGCAGTCGCGCCAACGCCAGTCTCCCCGCGGCACTGGATGATCTGCCCCGGATACTGCGGCACGGCCACGTCCCGTCCCTCGTAGCGGTGGATGTGCCACATCTCCTGGCCGGCATGGAAGCCACGGATCGCCGAGGCGATTTCAACGAGCCAGCCGTCAGCCGTCCAGATGGGATAGCCGTTCTCGTGGGTTGGTGCGACTTGCGTGACGTCCTTGAGGTCGTAGATCGGGACGCCATGGTCGTCGAATTTTTGCACCGGCAGGCGCAATCCGTACCACATGATGCGGGAAAGGTCTGGCGTGACGGGAGCATCCGGGCCATTCGTAAAATCGAGGCCGCGGGGATTGGGATCGCTAGGCTGGGCGACCACCTGTATCTGCGCCTCCTCCGGATTGATGAAATGGTCCCCGTTAATATCCGACCAAACCATGAGGTACCGATGCGCCGGGTCCCATGGCATGCCGGTCAACGGTGCGCGGACTTTTTCCAAATCCCTGATCTGCCCCGCGTATCGGTGATTGCCGGAGAAAAGGGGTCCGACGCCGCTAACCTCCGAAACCGGCCAGATAACGTGATTCGCGTCCATCAGCCAGACACTGCCGATTTGATTAACCATATACTGGCGCCCGTTCAAATAAATCGGCTGGTCGGGAGGAGGGCCCCGAAGCCCATCGCAGTCCTGGAAGCGAATGTAATTCGCCCACTGGTCCCAAAGATGGTTGCGCGGATCGGTCGCCGGCCACCGGGGATCATTGCCGGTAAAAGCGCTCCAGCCGGGAATATGGGCCAGGTCAGGCTCGGGGTAGCGCATATAAATATAGGCCGGTATCGAAGTGCCCTTGTCCCAATCCAGCTTGAACTCGATTCCGCCGTAGCCGCCGAAGTTCATCCGGGAGGAATAGTAGAAGCGCGTCTTGTCGACCGGATCGATGATCCCGCCGCCGCCATATTGCGGGCCGCCGTAGATCGCGCGTTCGAACGTGCCGTCGGCCAGTTTCCACATGCTGAAACGCTTCGGTAGCGTGTCGTCCTCCGCCACCCAAAGAGTGCCGTCCGGCAACACAGTAGTCCCGGCGGGATGCTGCATGCGCCGTTCGTTATACTTTCCGAGCTGCGGCCCCCCCGGCTCGCCGATTGCGCGTTGGAACCGGCCATCCGCGGAAAAGACTTTTACCTGGTGACTCTTTCCCCAGTCGCTAATCAAAAAACCGCCGTCTGCCAGCACAGTGACCCGGCGGGGTTCCTCCAGGCCCTCCGCCACGATCGTTTCCTCGCCGGAAATTTGCGGTACCTGCCCAGGCCCGGCCTGCAAGGCGTAGCGTTTCAGCGTCGTCCCGCTGCAGACCAGCAGGCGACCTTGGGCGTCAAAAGCCACGCCTCGCGGCTGGTTCACCGGAATCTTGGCGCTTACTTGTTTGCTCGCGAGATCAACCACGAAAAGCGCATTATCGGCCGCGTCGCTCACGACGGCCATGCCGTTCCAAACTGCCATATCGACCGGACTGCGATAGCCGTCCGGCTGCGCATCGGTCGCAATTGGAATCTTGCAGATCGGGTCGACTTTTCCGTCCACCTTCACTACGAAGACTGCGTTGGGAAGTGCGCCGTAGAAATAGTCGTCCGGCAGCGGGGTCGGCCCCTTGTCGACCGCCAGACATTTGGAGGAATTCCTCATGCCGAAGAGCTTTTTCCCATCGAGATCGAGAAGCGCCACGCCGTGGCCGGTCTCGGCAGAACTCCCGCACACTGCCAGCAAGGGCGCATCTGCGGGCACCGTATTGCCATTTCCCAACGTGACGCCGGAACGGGCCGGCAGCAGTAGCACGTCGGAAGCCGGACTGTGATCGGCGAGCCACGCGCCGCTGCCATCGAGCGTATGCCAAGGCGGCGTGCCCGGACTGTAAACGCTGAACTCATAGATCATCTGGATACCATCATGGACCAGGCCTCGGACATGATAGACACCCGGAGACACCAGCTTGCGCGTGACGGGCGGCGTCTCTTGAACGCCCTTACCCTCCTCGATGCGCTCGCCTTCGTCATAGCCGTCCCAATAGACGACATCATCGCCTGCCGGAAAGCGCGTTTCGTTGACCAGATTTCGCACCCGCTTACCATTGGCGTCCTCAACCACCAAAGTCACATAAGAGGCCTTTTGGAGTGTGAATCGAATCGGAAATCCCGTTCCGGCAGGGGCATCGGCAAAAGCTACAACGGGAAAAAGTGCCGCCAGAAAGAGAAACGTCCATCCGAAAGAGAGTGCCGTCGGTCTTAGCGGTTTCGTCTTCATCTGGGGCCAGAATGAAGGAGAACAGCATGAGTACAATTCCAATCACCAAAGATTTGGTTGATTGTGATCACGACTCAAATTGCGAACGAACATCCCTCTCAGTTTAGCTCTGTTAAAGAGAGAGCGGGCGGAGGGAATCGAACCCTCGTTGTTAGGTGTGTTGCTTTAAGGTGCCATAACGAGCCATGCTTCAGAGGTGAGTAAAATCAGATTTTTTAAAATTTGCTAGACTAGCTAGACTTCCATTAATCTACTGGTATGGCCTCACTCTACCCAATGAAGCGGTCACCTTTCTGGTGGGTAGCCTTCACTGACCCAAAAACAGGAAAAAGGACGTGCAAGAGCACTGGTTTCAGGAGGGATGATCCCCTGGAGCACAAGAAAGCCCGCGCGGTTGAAGCGGAGCTGACAGCACGCGAGTTCAACAGAGCTACCCATCATTCCAGCGAAAAGTGGGAAGGTTGGGTATTACCGTTCTTGAAACGGCACTGTAAGTCCCCGAGGACCCTCTGTCGGTACGAATTGGCGTGGAGCTGGATCAGTATCTACCTTAAGGAAAAGCGCATCTTCATGCCCAAGGACATGACCTACCAGGATGCCATTGATTACGTGAAATGGCGTACCAGCTATAAAAAACGTGGCGGCAGGACGGTGAAGCACAACA
>Ga0302319_10006000_pt1 | contig 24235 bp, 22 predicted proteins | sample Bog_T0_2_FD_203319 | JGI IMG/M metagenome (GOLD analysis project Ga0302319, IMG submission 203319) | Peat permafrost microbial communities from Stordalen Mire near Abisko, Sweden - Bog_T0_2 | ecosystem: Environmental > Terrestrial > Soil > Wetlands > Peat | place: Sweden: Abisko, Stordalen Mire...
TCCATCCGGGATTCTCCTTGAAGTGTGCTTGGCGGCTCACCTCTCGGAGTTTCTTGGATGGACTCCCGCAAATGTCAAACTGCTACTGCCACCCCGGCAGAGCCGGGGGATCTCCCGTTACATTAGGCCGGAATACGCCGCATTCACAAGCTCTGCCACCGCTCGCCACGTGTATTTATGCCTGGCGTCGCGAGATGCCTGCTCTCCGAGCCTCTGTCGCAGACCTATGTCGTTCATGAGCAACTCAATCGAGCTAACGATCTGTCCGGAATTTCCAGGCGTAATCAGAAGGCCGTTTTTCCCATCCTCAACAATATCCTTCATTCCGCAAGTTGCCGAAGCAATCACGGGCATGCTCGTGCCCATCGCTTGAATTAAAGTCGCAGGCGTACCCTCAAAGAAACTCGGCAAAAGGAATATATCGTAATCAAGGTGAAGTTCAGCGTAATCCGCATGCGAAAGAACCGGAGGGAGTACGGAAATCCTAGACTGAAACGCCGCGGGAAAGTCCGCGAGAACGTGCGATGCGGGAATCCCGGCGCCGAGTATTCCAAGCTGTATCGAAGGATGCCTGCCGGCCAGCACTGAAAAAGCCTCGACGATCTGACGGATACCTTTTCGCTCAATCCATGTGCCGGAAAACAAAAGCTTGTTGCAAGGACCATCGAAGCGTCGCCTGGGCGCTACGCTCGAGAATACCTCGCTTGCCCCTGGGAACACTCGGGTAATTCTCTCTGGATCGAGCTGCAAACGAGTCTCAAGGAAGGTTCTGTCTTCTTCGCTCATGCACAACACATGGTTGGCGCGGCGCAACGTCAGCCTCGACTGCCATAGGCTCGTTGCAGGAAACATCACTCGAGTTTTCCATGTTGTAGGATCGGGACTGGGAGGATTTCTTCTCAAGCGCATCTCCCAGTAGCGTTGCTCCAATCCATGGGACATGGCCACAATTGCAGGAAAGCCAATTCGCGACCTTCCAAACACAATGGCCGCACCAGCCGGTTCATGAATGTTGATTACATCGTATGGCTGGCCCTGTAGGAATGCCTCTCTGGCATGTCGGCGAACATACCAAGGGAAAGCATATCGGCGAAATCTCTCGCCACCTTTCGCGGGCATATCGTCGGCCGTGAAGTACTCCGTTTTCCATCCGAACGATTCCAACTCGGCATGAATGGTTTCCATCATGCGCGCCATTCCGCCCCAGTGACCTCGCTTGACATTATGAGCTACCAGGACGCGCTTGGAATTGAGCTTGGGGATCATCGCCATCAATGCGCCCCTGAACTTAGCGCAGACTGGAATACAAGTCCAACAACACCTATCGAACGGCTACTATCCAGCCTGAAAGGCTCTTGCCGCAGCGGGTAACCAGCCGCCGTTCCCTTGTACGCAAAGCATCCATTGCGTTGTAAACGCCGCACAACAATCAAGAAAGAACCCCTTCCGCCTGGTGTAGCTTTGCCCCTGCCGTGAGCCCGGACACTGCATGCCGTGTAGGCGCCAGCCGTTCTTTCATGCGCAAGAACGGCGATTCGAGGAATTTGTAACTTAACACGGCTATCGCGACCGTACCCCAGAACCACAATAATAAATACACACAATCCCCTGCCATCCTTGAATGAAGATGGTCACCTAGCCAATGCAATCCAAGGATCATGAGCGGCCAGAACAGAACCTGATAAACATAAATTCCATAGCTGTAACGACCCATAAAGCGCAGAAATCTACCGCTGAAGATACGGCATTCCAAGCTGCCTGGAACAAAGCATCTTAGGATCAAGCTGGAAAACACAATCGGAATCGCCACGAACCCGACGGTCTCCATTGCCGGTATGCGGAAATCAAATGTCCGCGCATATACTCCTACGCCCAGGAGGACAGCTACCGCAAAGGCGGCCAGCCATCGCGTCTTGCGCCACAATTCTTTAGCTGGCCACCTGCTCATGGCCAGCGTCAGCCATGACCCAAGCAATAGGCCATCCCAGTGCGTCGGCAGTTCCCAATAGATCACGTAGAGCGCTACCTGGTTCGGCAGCAATCTTGTCAAAACTATTCGTACCAGAATGCTGCAGGTTATGAGCGCCAGGCATAGCCTCATAATCTTTCGCTGATCCCGAATAAGCCAAACAAGAAGCGGCCACAGCAGGTAATACTGCTCTTCCACAGCCAGGGACCAAAAGGGGCCAATATAGGCGGCCGGCGCCACATCGACTAGCTTGTGGTTAAAGGCCAGCGCAATGTTCTGGCAGTAAAACAGGTAGGCTAAGTGGCCGCGCTGCCACTGAAGCTGAAGTACGGGCGTCAACACCGCCAAAAGAATGAACACACTATAAAACAGCGGGAAGATGCGCAGAATTCTCCGAATGTAGAAGTTTCGGAAGTATCTTGGATAGTTCACTGTGTCGATCAGGATGCCGGTAATCAGAAACCCTGAGAGGACAAAAAACATATCCACACCCATCCAACCGCAACTGGCTCCCAAAACCGCTACCCTTCCCACCCATGACATTCGAAAATGATCTGCTGTTCCAGAAATGTGGTATATGAAGACAAGCAGAACGGCTAATCCCCGCACCCCATCCAGCGCTCGATAATGTGCATGGCCGGCTAGCGGCGCTATCGGCAACGAACCGTCTTCGCACTTTGAGGGTATGTTCTTCATGGTTCTCGCAGAAATAAGCCGGCCCAACTCTTAGCGACGGCACGCGGCAAAGTGAGATTCATATGCATCAGCCACGGCGTTGGGGCTGAAGTCTTTCAAATGCTGTGCGGCTCTTGCGCGGTACGTGTCAAGCAGCTCGGGAGTAGCCAGAAGACGCAGAAGTGTTTGGGCCAAGTCTTCGCAATTGCCCTCTTCGCATAAGACGCCCGCGTCTCCAACAGCTTCAGGAAGCCCCCCTTGCCTGCTTGCCACTGGAACGCAACCACAGGCAATCCCCTCTACGGGAACGACCGCCAGTGCTTCTGGCGGTTTTGAACGCGATGGTATCACTAGAATCTGGTGCCGGTTCATCAGTTCGGCAAGCTCTACACCCTGCTTTGGGCCTAAAAAGCAGACACTCCGATCGAAACCAAGTGACTTGGCAAGATCGCGTAAAGCATTCTCTTCCGGACCACTTCCTACAATCGATAACACTGACCGAGGGCGATGCTTCAAAACGGCGTGAAATGCGCACAGGAGGACGTCCACCCCCTTGGCCGTAACCAGGCGGCCGACAAAGAGCAGATCACGGTTCCGTTCAATCTCGGGCATTCTCCTAAAAACTGTTTCTGCGTATGGATTGTGAATGATTTTCGATGGCGCCTGAATGGTGGCCGCCAGGTAGTTACTGACGGATAGACAATAGGGACGCCATAACAAACTGCGTTTCACGCGATCCCTCCACACCTTGTAGCCCTCTGGACGAGCTAACGGAGTGTGATGGACAACCAGGAATGGCTTCCGTGGGAATAGAATCCACAGAGGCCAGCCAAGCCTGAGCGACATATTGCTTTGCAGCACAATCTCGGCCCGGCCGATCTCCCCGATCAATGCAATCCAACTTGGACACCGCACAATGCGAAAAGGCTCTTCTGGCTCTTCGTTCATGCGGGGCGTATCTGTAACGACGGTCACATCATAGCCTCGCTGGGAGAAGGTTCGTGCTAGCTGATCGCTAACAGTTTCGATTCCTCCGATGCTTGGCGCAAAGGCATAAGATAGAATCAGCAATCGCTGACGCGGCTTATCCATGCGTTCTCCATTCTTTGCATCCTGCTTAAGCTGATGCCTATAACTTCAGCGCATTGCTGTAGGCCGCCATGCCGATCGATGCCGAGCAACCCTTTGCGCGCCTCAAGCCTGGATCTTGAATCCGGGATGTTCATGCGCATGAACTCCCCGACTGGCCGTCTTTCATTCTGCGCTGTCCTACCACTCGCGCGGGAGTTCCCATTGAGATTGCCCCAGGAGGTATATCATGAAATACCGAACTCCGCGCTCCCACGACTGCTCCGTGTCCGATTGTCACTCCAGGGGCCACGAACACATCCATCGCTACCCATGCCTCCGATTCGATAACAATCTTCTTGGCAATCAAGTCGAAGGTTAAGCTCGTGTAGTCATGAGATCCTGTACAGATATAGGAGCGCTGGGACACCACTGCGCAATCTCCAATCTCGATTTCTCCATAGGTGTACAGATTTACCTCGTCACCGATGTGACAATGGTCGCCAATTTTGAGCTTCCAGGGATACGGAATCTTGACCGAAGCGCGTATTACCGTACTTTTGCCAATGCTCGCGCCAAACAATCTCAGTAAACAGGCTCGCCACCCATACATAGCTTGCGGCGACATGGCGAACAGAGTGGACTGAACCAGCCACCACAGTTGTACATAGACTTTCGATCTGCCCCGAAAGCCGGGCGGCACCTGAAACCGGTCCAGTTGCTGGTATCGCGGCCTCAGTGCCCCGTTAGCGAAATGTTCCGCTGCAACCTCTGAAGTTGCTGGCGCATTCAAAGGCGAATTTGGCATGAAAGAATCTCACTCTCTAGCCGCGCCATCGTCAGCTCGGATTGCGCAGGCGACATCCTTAACTGCCAGCAGTTCGACCGCTTCTCCTACACCAATCATCCGCACGGGTCGTTCTGAGGACTGCCATCCGCTGTCTTCTAAGGACGCCAACTATTTGCATCGTCAATGCAACATTACTGACAATGCATAGAGGTTATGACGCTCGAGCGTCACACCTGCGCAGCACTGTAAGAGAATCGACGGCTTCGACGATTTCAAAATTCGGATCGCGCTCGATCACGTCGCGTGTGTAGCGGACGCTTCCCCAATCTTCAATCGGCCGTCCGGGAGATGAACGGCTGTCATGAAGGGCAATTGTTCCTCCTGGGAGGATAAGTCTGCTCCACCCTTCCCAGTCCGCTTTTAAACCTTCATAACTGTGATCGCCGTCAATGAACACAAAATCGAAGTTCCGGCGTCCGTTTGAATAGAGTTCATCGGCAGCTATCGAGCCGGTTGTGCGCATCCAGATCACCGTGCCAACGGGGATCTTCGATACGTCTCTGTGAGCAACGATGCGCTGTGCACTGAACCCCAGCCTTTGTCTCGGATATGGGTCGACCGCGATTAGTATGCCATTCGGATCCATCGCTTTTCGCAACCGGCAAGTTGTAACGCCGTGAAACACGCCAATCTCTGCGAGATTCTTCTTGCCCTGCGCGTGCCGCTCCAAGGAATCCCGTTCCGCTTCTGTGGTTTGCGTCTCACCTTTCGTGCGCCCTAACCACCAAAATACAAGGTGAATCATGGGCCTATGCCGAAGTCCGCCAAGATATGCTGACCATTTTGAGAACATCGAATGTGGCCTTTTCATCGAAGGTCGGAATCTCCTCCTTCAGTTGAGATGCGAGTGAATGGATTGACAACTCGAGCAGCAGGGTGGGAAAATCTTCTTCGCAAGATACGCATGAAATCTCCACAGCGACGTAATGAGAGCTAACTCAAGGCATACCCAAATAGTAAGCAGTTGTTGCCGCGGGTACCCAGCCGCGCGTTCTCGGTAATGCCGTATCCCGCCATCAATCGACAGCCGGGCAGCAAATCGAAGGAAAAATATCGGGCCTCTCTCCGTCGCCTTCAGGCCGTGAGTATGCAGGTAAAGCAGAAGCGAAAGCGCATGGTGCTTGACGACCTTCCAGCCCAGCCTTTTTTCGAAGGCATGCCAAACTCTCGCATCCGGGAGAAAGAGGACTTGTGAATGCTTCTTGACTCGCCGATGAAGATCAATGTCCTCCATGGCCGGGAAGGGATAGCGGTCATCGAATCCATTGATTTTCGCGAATAGGTCGCGTCGAATTGCGAAGTTGCAGGACCATAAATTCCCGCCTGTTTCGTTGATCGGAGCGACGTCTGCAAAGCTGGATGGCTGTCCCACAGCGCTTATGCGCCCCTCAAAGACGCCGATGTCGGTATTTTTCATGGCTGCGTCCCGATATACAGAAATCAGGTTTTGGTCGGGAATACAGTCATCGTCGAGAAAAATGAGAAGCTCCTCCGTCGCATGTGCAGCTCCACAATTTCGGTTGGCGGACGGACCCCGGCCTGGTCCCTGGACAACTTGCACCATACTTAGTTCCGCAGATAGCGCTATGCTCGTCTCCAAAGCATCTCCGTCATCGCTCACAATGATCGAACAATCCGGGTGAGATCGGACATGCGGGATAAGCCGGCTCAAGCATCGCTTCAATAACTCGTGTCGACTTCGTGTCGGAATGATAATCGCAATGGAAGGTATGGCCATAAAGTAGTCCAATTCAACGCCGAATGAGTTTTAGAATCTCCGCTACAGCCTAACAATCGCAACAGTGCTTTGCAGGCTTACTGCTGATCTGGTCCCGGTATCGAATAGCAATAAGCGGAAATCTGCCTGGCTCAAAGCCAGGAATCTGTACTACGAGCTTGCATACAAGATGGCGTGACGGAGCTTGCTACGGCTGCACTCCCGCACCCGTATTGATCAATCCGGTATCCAGCCCGCTCTTCAGGGAGGAACTGGGTGTCGGTCTCCATGTCGATGGATGCTGCGCCACTTTTGAAGTTAAGCCATGCGATTCCGGAGATTTCTCTCTGCCGGCGCCGCGTCCAAACGAGCCAGTCCGCCCCCGCGATCCTCCTATAGGATGACTGATGCCGGATGCCCGAGAAACAGGAGAGTGACCCGAAGCCGCAGTTCCAAAGCGCTGAGATGGGGAAGAACGGGAGAGATGCGCCATACCCGATGCGGTATTCCCTCCAGCGGGCTTTACCTTTGAACCAGATGAATTCCCCGACCTCACTGCGCCAAATGCAGGCGCCGATGCTGCTGGTGCGAGAACTTGTGTAGCACTGTGAGCGACTCCTGGAGATGCGCTGAAAGACGATCCATCGCTCCAGATTCCGCCAGGCTGGGCAGAAGACGTGAAGCTTCCTTTTCCAGCCTCCCAAGTGGAGCTTCCGCTTGTACCGGAACCCCGGGCCGGTACGCTGGAGCCCGCCGTTGAGACCGTGTACTGCGTGCCCGCACCAAAGCGGGACGATCCGGGCTGCTGGGCTTGCACGGCATTCAGGCTCATCAAACACGCGATGGCACACATAATAATCGAGACTGAAGAAACTTTTGTTTCGCGATTCATCGAATGGTTTCCTCCGGTGCCAAAGCGCTTGTGTCGGACCTTGCGGCCGATATCAGACTTCTTTCCAAATGCCCCATAACACGCACTGACGACCACCTTCGGCTGGCGTACATCCTTGCGTTCTTGCGATACTCACGCAAATCTTCGGTCTGAAAGCCTTGAATTTCAGACAGAAGGGCCGCACCATCTTCCGATGGTACGATCCTGCCCGCTCCTGATTCACGAATGGTCTGCGCGATTTCGCAGTCGGGATTCACAGAAGCTATCACGGGACACCCCGCGGCCAAATAGGTCACTACCTTCGACGGAAAGGCGATTTCTGAGACCGATTTCAGCTGCGTCACCAAACAAACGTCGCTCGCTGCCATGAGCCCTCTGAAATCTGCTGTATCCAGCAGCGGCAGAAATCGTACGTTGCGCAATTCAAGTTCAGCGATCCTCTGCTGAATTCTTCCGCAGACAGCGCCATCCCCAACCAATAAGAACTGAATCGAGTCATCCGCGCGATTCAAGGCAGCAGCATCCACAATCACATCGAGTCCCTGCTTCACGCCCATATTGCCGCTATGAGTGACAAGAAACTTGTTCTCGAGGCAATGCTGCTTTCTAAAAGCAATTCCCTCTCGTTCCTCAATGTAAAACAAAGAATCGTCAACGCGCGGCTCGAGTAAATCTACCTTCTCGGCCGGAATGCCCTTGTCAATGATACGGCTTCGCATACCGTTCGTCAGTGTCGTGATTAGCGTGGCATGGCGATAAGCCGCACTCTCTACCTTATAAAGCATTCTCAGCGCCCAGTTCGGAAGCATGTTGAGTTCTGCGGCAGAGTCGGGCTGCAAATCTTCCACGTCGAAGACAAAAGGGATCCGCCAAAGCCGGCTCAGAAATATGGCACTGACCGCTAGTCCAAGCGGTGGAGAGACCACAAGCAGCAGATTAGGCCGCTTTTGCGCAACCGCTCTGACTGTCGAGGATGCAATGAAACTTGCCTCATGCAGAATGCGCTTCAAAGGGGTCGGTGGGTTTGGGATATAGGCGTAGCTGCGAAGAATTCGAACCCCGTTGCGCTCTTCCTTCACGGCTAGCTTGCCTGCATATTCAGGAGGCACCTTCCACTCAGGGTAGTACGGAAAGGTCGTGCATACCTCGACATCGTGCCCCGCAGCCGCAAGATACTCCGCCCGATATGTGCTGAAAGCTCCGATACCCGTGACTTCAGGCCAATAATTGATGCTGAGAATCAGAACTTTCATTGGTAAACCTTCCAACTGGCAATTCTACACTGCCCGCTGCTTGCCTACAGCCGGTAGGCTCCAATAAGGACGTTTTGGTACACGCCCTGCCGCGTAATTGGATCGCAACCCGCCGCTAATAACTGGTACGCAAATGACTTAAAGCAGCACTCCGAGCAAACACTGACAAAGCCGCCCATCCGCTCTGAATAGTTCCGGCCAAAGATGCAGTGAAATATCGAGGAACGCGTACGGCACCGCCAGAGGTTCCCTAGACTCTTTCTATGGCACGGGCATTATCGAAGCGCCTGCACGTCATAAAAGCGTCATGCAGCTTCCGCCTCGACGTACTGACGACTTATCTGACGCAGTGTCAGCCAGCAATAGGCCGCAACCGAAAGCAGACCGATTGCCGCGGCTGCCAGCATAAATCGAGGAACCCCTGCATAGGCCGCCGAATTCATCCATATATTCACAGTATTTGAAGCATGGCAATTGATGGAAGAGTACGAGGGCAGACAGGGGCCCTCGATTCCCGCCACCATTTTACGAATGTTTGACATTGCGCCCGCAATCATATCAATAGCTTGCCCTTGAGTTGGCGACCAGAGCATCCCGTCGTAATCGTGCCTTCCCTGAGAGTCAGCGAGCGCCATGCGAAAGTGCCAGTTGCCTATGATGGACGAAGCGGTAAGAATCGCGCCCCACATAAGAGCGCATCTGACTGCAATGCGCCGCCATAAACTTTCCTTCAGCCATTCCCAGCTGACGCAAGCTGGCAAGACTAGAACGGGCGCAATCGTAATAAAGTGTCTTGGTCCCCAACCCCATGCGCCGTACCAATTTGTCGCCATCTTTGAGTGAATAATTAGCCAAATGGCAGGCAATACAGCCACAAACAATGCCTCGCACGGATAGGAGGCCATGAATCGACGGAAACAGACAACGGACAAGATGGCTAGGGGAATATACAGGAATATGCTCTTACCGGGACTAAACAGCAACCCAAACATGGAGACGGTAAGATTGCCTGTCATGGCGCTGGAAGCATATTGACCCGATATCACTGGCGCTAGAAGATAGTGTCCAGTTCGCAAGTGATTGTAGTACATTTGCCATAAGGCGAATGGAGCGAGCAGGATTATTCCGGTCCCTACCAGCCGCATCAGCCGCTTCCAGTCGCGCCAGAAGACCATCGTCAAGTAAGCTGCAAAAGCCACCAACAAGAGCACCATGGTGAGCCGCGCAATCACCCCCAGCCCGCACAATGTTATGGCAATCAGAAAATAGCGCACTTTCATCGTGCGCCTGAACCGGATCATTGAGAACAGCGCCGCCGTCAGCAGGCACATGCACAAGACAACGTCGGAAAGAATTCGCGAATAGCTCCAAACAAATGTACAAAATGTAAACGCCATGGACGAAGCAAAGGCAGCGGATCTGGATTTTCCGAAATCAATTCGGAGCATTGCGTAGAACAGTGCAATCGTGACAGAGCAGTAGATAGCAGGCATCAGATTCGTCAAGAAACTCGTAACAAAACCTATCCTCCGCTTATCGTATCTGCCGGCCAGCGCTTTTTCAAGCACGACATTGAGCCCGGCAACCGGAAGAAGAAAGAGGGCATTTCCAATTTCATGAGATGCATAGACGCGGCCATTGGGCGCTTTCGTAGAGATGCCTTCGGTATATTCCGCAAAGCTGATCGTGCCCTGCGTCCATATCTGATGAGCGACCGCGTAATCGTAGTAACCCTCCGATGTATCGTACCCAGCCGAGGTCAGTATGAAAATTGAAAGCAGGAAGCCAAATACTAGAATTATCTCAGTGCGCAGGGTCGGGGGAGCACATGAGCCCTGGTGCCGATTCTGGTTGTAAGTCATAATCTCCTCGGTTGAGAGGCTAGGGATTTGAGTGTTGATCATCGTGCTTCGCTGCTGAAAGGGTCAGCTTCTGAACTCTATTTTTACTATGTCTGTCGGACCTGTCACCGCTGCGAATCTGCATATTCGGTCAGAATCGAGTTTTGCACTGCGTAGAGCATATGCGACGTCTTTCCAAAGCTGATCTGATGGGTTCCCCAGTTGACCATTATCGCGACCAAGTCGCGCAATGGATAAGCGCCAGGATGGTATTCGATTGCGAAAGAATCGATCCTGGAAGGATCGGACAGGCCACCAAGAATATTGTATTCTGCGCCTTCGCAGTCAATCTTGCAGAGCCGAATCCTTTCCGTGAGTCCCGAAAGAATGGAATTCATGCTGACTGTTTCGACTTCAATCTTGTTCTTGATATCCTCGGGGATTGAAGCCAGGTGGGTTGCGACGATTGTGTTTGCACCGCCGCCAAGATAGTCGGAACACCAAAACGATGTCCTTCCATTTGATGAGGAAACGGCAACCTGTGAAATCTTTACAGAAGACGAAAAACCGTTTCGTTCGATATTGTTCCGCAATCGTCCGAAGCTCTCTGGAAAGGGTTCAAATGCGTAAACACTTGCTCCCTTCGACGCGGCATAGCATGAAAAGAAGCCTTGATTGGCTCCAATGTCGATAACCACATCTCCGGGACGCAGGGGGCAGCCTGGAACGTCATAATCGCGGCTATACCAGGTTTCCCCGAACATGTGGGACGACTTGACAGCGGCACTGACTGTCACGCCGGTTTTACGATCGGAAATCGTCATCAAGCCCGATTTGGAGAACCCTCGCTTGAGCGCGATATGAACTGGGTTTCCGTATCTGACAACCCCGTGCAACAGCTCGATGACGCGAGTTAGCAGCATTGACTGATTCCTAGCATTTTCAGATTTGAGCGCCGCTGTCGCCTTCTTGGATATCTTCCCTTCCAGGAGTCGCCGGCGGAGCGAGCCTGTGTCCCAGCCGGATCAGCGGCCGCTCAAGCAGATGATAGCTGGCGATTGCAATACCCAGCGTTGCAGCATACCGCAGGTACGAACTTTCGAGTACGCCCAAGGGGAACCCAATGTTGGAGTGTCCTGAAAAAAAAAGCTCCTGCCAGATGTAGAGGCTGTACGATATGCGCCCGATGTATTTGATCGGAGCCCATTCCAGCGCCAGCGCCAGGTACCCGTTCGGATTCAATACTGCGCCAAGAACCGCCATCGGCAGCAGCAGCGTAACGAAAGTTATCTGCCAGAATGAACCCTGCCACTTGGTATACAGGATCATGGCTGCAATCAATGGCAAGGGCCAGAACCGCAGCCATTTCTTCATCTTTGCCCTTACCTCGGCCGGTTGCGCCAGAACCGCGAAGATGGCGGGGATCAGGAGTCCATCCAACCGAATATCTGTATGAAACAGCACCTCATTCCAAGGTCTAAACTCCAGCACATGGAGCCGGTGGACCGCAACGATCAGCGACAACCCAAGCAGCACCGGCACACGCCATCTCTTTCGAGTAAGCACTAGCATGGCGGGGAGGATCAGGTAGAAATGCTCCTCCACGGCAAGCGACCAAAAATGACCTATGTAATACGAGTCCGGCCCGATCTTCCCTAACAGCGAAGTGTAGTTGCGCAGGAAGAGAACCGTGCCGAGCCACTCACGCCAGCCGATATGAAGCACGCCTGTTGAAATAAGAATAGCGACCGCGCCGAGAAAGGCCAAGGCTGGAGGAAGAATCCGAAAGGCGCGGCGGATATAAAAGTTTCGCAGCGAAATGCGGCCAAAGACTTTCTCTTCTTCAAGCAGCCTCGAGCAGATGAGCAGGCCGCTGATAGCGAAAAATAGGTCGACCCCACTCCATCCTCCATGCAGAAACAGCCATTCTGTGCTGAACGGGCCAACCGAATGCAACGTGTCGTGCTGGAGGATTACGGCAAAAATCGCGATTGCCCTCCACCCATCGAGCGTGGGCAGATAGCCTGTTTTCCCGCCTTCGCAAGCAGGCTGAAGTTCGACTCTAGCTCTTCCCGGCATCGTCAAGGCAACTCCAAGACAAGCAGTGTTCTATGCTCTCTTTTTGTTGCGGTGCAACGAATTCCCGCAATGGAGACGTTTTCGCTTAGGGGCGCAACCGTGAGCCGGGCGCGAGGAGGCTAGCTCCCGTCTTAATACACTGTGCGGCTCAAACAGAATCACAGTTCTCAGGGACGTACTCTAGGATGCAATCGATCCGGCTGCCAAATCAGAGCAGGTTCCGGCTCAGGCAGAGGGCTGACTCTTCTCAGCGCAGCCAGGGAAAATCCCAATCCAACCACAAAAAAACCCTGAAGCGTCGGCTGCTCGAGCGTGCCGAATGCCAGCACGGGAAAGAGCGACGGAACCAGGAACCAAGCAAGCGGCTCGTGCTCGCGCACCCTTGAAAGCGCCTTTCCTGCAATCATCACCGCGAGCATGAATCGGAATATCATGAAGGAGAAGCCGAATAGCGGACCGAACTCATAGAGGACTCGACCAAACTCTCCTTCTCCTAGCAGAAACTGTGTCCTTCCTGTCAACAGAGTCGCAGCCGCATTGCTCCCAAAACCCATCCCCGCGCCATACCACTGATCTGAGGAGACGCTGTCCTCAATTGCCTGCAAAATCGGGCCCGTTATACGCGCACCAATTGTAACCTGTGTACTCCCTTCAGCCCCCGAGGCATTGGTGAGACGTTCTTGAAACGTACTTGTCGACTCGGAAACGATGGGCAACTGAGAAACCAATCCAGCCAAAATCAGGAGAGCTACAATCGCTTTAAGCGCGGAAGCAAGCTGAGATACTCCAAACATCGCGGCCGAGGCCACAGTTGCTAGTACAGCGATCAACAAGACAACCAGCGCGCGACTCCCGGTAACCGGGATCGCAACAAGAAGAGCAAAGGACGCGACATAAATAAGCCATCTCTTCGCAAACTTGCCATCGACAATGGCATAGAAGATGAATGCTGCAGCCAAGGGAAGGAAACTCGTGGGGCCGGTCACATAGCTGAATGTGGCGGAAGCCCTCACATGCCCACCTGCATAATCCAGTTGCCTGGTCCCCAGATACGCACCTACGTTCAGAATCGAGTTAGCTGGCGCGCGGTATTGGGCGACCTCCAGGGCCGTCAACGGCAACAGAAGCCATAAAATGCAGCGCCCGAACTTGCGCAGATCGTCCTGGTCGAGGTTCTCTCCCATAATGAAAGCAACTGGGAATGGCAGTAGGTAGGAACGCACCCCATAAAGTGCTACGAACCATGGATTCTCTCCAGCCACCAACTGGATAAAACACAGGACTAAAATCCCGGCAGCAAGAATTCCGATCAGAGAAGCCCACTGCTTCGGCCACTTTCGCGTGCGGTAGGCTTCCCAAATGATGAGAAAGGCCACTGGATCACGAACAAGAAGCAGCGGCGCCGAGAGTTGCGGCAGCACCCACTTGCGCAGCGCTCCTTCAAAAATGAGCAGCAGAAAATATATCCAGAAGAGCTTCTTGAGCAGCGGCATCCGGGGATTCGCATTGGTCGAGCGTTCCGCTCTTGTCATCAGCATATTGCAACTCTCAAGTTGTCCACCCAGGTTTCACGGTAGATGTCCCAAGGGCGCCTTGCCGCGGTAGCCTGAGCGTTGTGTGACATCTGGGCAAGTAAGTCGCGATCCCGGTTCAATCGATTCAACCTTTCGGCAATGGCCTCGGCCGAGCATATCGGGACCACAAAGCCATCCCGTCCATCGCAAACAAGGTCACACGCGCCCACGTTCGGAGTAACAATAACAGGCAGGCCGCACGCCAATGCTTCGGTAACTACGAGGCCGAATGCTTCGCTGATCGAGGGGAGCACCAGAACATCCGACTGCATCATCACGTCCAACACCTGGCTGTGCGGAACGGTCTCAAACCAGCGCCATCGCTTGCAGGCAGCATCGACAAGAGCGTTGGGCGCAAACCGCTGCCCAATCAGCGTAAGCTCGACATCCGATCCGAGGAATTCAATGGCCTTCAATAGGTATCCAATTCCCTTTCGCTGATGAAGGGCGCCCGCAAACAGAACCTGCAATGGCCGCCGAGGCCCGGTTGCAACCTCAGGCCTGTTGCGAACGGGCGGCGCACCATAAGGCACAACCAGTATCTTCTCGTTCGGGACGACGCCGGCCAATGTTCGGCGCACATGCTGGCTGGCAACGAGAATGAAGTCGGCAAGTGCGACTTCTTCGTCCTTCTCTCGCATGTGCTTTTCTGAGTCTGACAGCTTCGGAAGCACAGGAGCCATTTCCGGATTGCGCGCTTCCTCCTCGCGCAGGAGGTCGCATTCCCAGTACCAATAGCCGCTCGGCAGGTCATACAGGGTCGTAATACCCTGCCGTTTTGCCTGGCGAAATGTCTGAAGTGCGCCGCCTTCATACGCGTACACAGCATCGACATCGATTTCCCTGAGCCGGCGCGCTACTCTGGCGTCGAATGCGCGGTACATGCCGATAACTGAAAACGCGCGTTCACCCGAACAAAGAAAGCTCTCAAGGGGCGTAGACCTGACCCCCAGTCGAATGCTCTCTCTCCACGGGACGCACTTTACGCGCTCCCTGGGCGCATCCGAAAAGACTCGCCTCGCCAATTGGTTCCGCAGGCCGGGAGGTAACACCCGATTCCATCTGGACTGCGGATTCCATGCAATCGTGGTCCAGAACTCGGCCAGCATATTTCGCTCGACAAGGCTGCGGAGGGCATTCCGGACATTCTGATTGCCCGTCGGGTGGGACATCAGAACTTGAGGCGTATCCTTGATTTTGCAACCTTTGCTGTGCCTATAGTTCGTTTTGCTGAAGGTTGCCATCGCCAGCATTTCTTCCTTTTCGACGCGCATGACGAATCTATTCGCCGGCGGCTGGACCAGCTACACGCTTTCCCAGTTCCTCATCGGTTGGCGGCTGAACCAGCAATCGCGCGTACGTCGCGGCGTGGGCACTCAACCTGTGGCCGGAGTACCAATTCCAGGCCGCAGTGGAACAGCGCTCCAGTCCTGTAGACAGGGCTGCTTTCGCTGTCCGTGGACTGAGTAAATGAACTCCGTCTCGCAGTCCGTCCACTTCGTGTGAAAAAGATTCCGGAACGACTGGGATCGCAGCGTGGGCGCATAGGCCCGCGAAGATTCCGGATTTCGCCAGGCTGAATGAGGAATGCGGCACAAACCCGAACATCGACTTCGAGAGAAGACTGCCAAGATCCCCCGCGGACAGGACGCCCGTGCGTCTCACTGTAATTCCGCTCACCTTTGGGGGAGCATCGAATTCCGGGCCAATGTCCAGAATCTCCTTGACGCCAAGACTGTTCAGCATGGTCCCCAATTGGGACAAACGCCGATATGATTTTTCTCTGGTGCCCACAAGACCAAAAACCGCCATGACTGCCCGCTTTTCGCTCATGGGAGAAATCTCAATACTCTCGCCAACATTGGAAAACACAGGCATTATCTGTAGACGAGTAGCGGCGCCTTGCGCCGCATTGCGTTGAAGCCAGTCTGAGTGAAGAGTCACATTGGTCGCAACCAGATCGCATTCCTTCGCAACCCGAAGAGCGACTTGCCTCTGGCGGTGCGTGTGCCAAAAAGCAGATGTCCATGGCATTCCGGTTGCAAACAACTCGTGGAAGTAGACCCCGATGCGGAATTGCGCGCTTCTTCGCACAAGCTGAAGCGCTTCGGCGAGAACCAGCGGCGCTCCGTCCGCCGAGTAACCGTAACCGCTGTAGTGAACAAGGACCGAACCAGGCTGGCCCTTGCTGAGGGAAGTACAGGCTTCAAAAAGTTTGGATGGCGTGCAATAGACCGTTGGAAACGGCGAATTGCATGGCTCGGTTGAATTCAACACTACAAATGCTGTGGCAATTCCAAATTCGGCTTCGAGTTCTTGTGCGAGCGATATGGCATGATCGCTCACTCCGCATGCCGCTGGTCTCAGCTGGGGAACTACCTGAATCAGCAGTCGATCGGGAAGGGGCATGGGATTATCCGAAGATTGGTGGATTCACGAGTCGGCCGACTTTCGCTTCAGGCCTGGTAGCCCTTAATCACGGTCGTGATGAGGAGCCATCGCTTCTTGAGCGATCCGCTGGGATTTGAGAGAAAAGGACTGGCCAGAGCTAAAGCGAGAAACTCCAGAACGTGACGGGCCAGCAGCATAGGCTTCAACAGAGTCGCCCGCGCGTGCAGATGTCTTTGCAGCAGGCGAAGCCGCGCTCGATGAAAAGAGAGGACGCGTCTTGCGGACCATGCAGAGGCCTGGTCTTCGCTGTCATGGACAACGCCCTTCAATTCAATGACTGCCATCTTCCAGCCGCTCTGTTGCGCGCGCCGGCACCAGTCCAGATCGCAGTCCGCGAAAGGAAACATCGCGGCATCCAATCCATTGGTCTCTTCCCAGGCCGTTCGCTTGATGAGCAGCGGACTCGTAAAGACCACATCGCATGTTCCCCAACGATATCCTTCAAAGGCCGGCTCCGCGCTCAACCGCGGCCGGTCAAGACGGAGTATTGCGGCCAACTGTTGGCCCATGAGAAACTGCGGAACCGTGGGAAACGAACAGCCGAAACCCGTTGGCTCGCCCGAGCGCCTTGTCACGGTGAACCCCGCCGCGCCGACCTGAGCATGGGAATGAAGTAGCCTCGCGGCCAAAGCGATCGGCTCGCCTCCTGCAATGCCGTTATCCGTCTCAAACAGCAGCAACCATTGCAGTTCCGGGTACCTGAGGATAGCTTGACGGCAGCCGGCGTTCACTCCTGCGGCAAAAGACGAATCCTCGCCGGGAGCCGGGATAAGAATAAAGATTTCCGGGCCACCGCAGGAAGATCGATAGGTTCGCAGCCACTCCAGGCTGCCGTCAGTGGATCCAGCTTCAAAAACAACGATCGCAGTGCGAAACGGAAGTTCTCCCAGGGCAGAGGTGAGAGAGGCCAACGCACCCTGAAGCAAGGCTTTCCTGCTAAAGGAATTTACGACTGCGACAAGCATGACAGGATCGACGGTGCTTTCCTGCATCTTAGGCCTGCCACTCTCCTGATCGTGCATTGGGCCTTTTCCTACCAGGCTTGCGGCTGAAGAAAATCACGCGATAAGTGGGAAACGCAATCGACCGCCTCAACAGCGGATCATATCGGTTGCCATCACCTCAGGCAGTCTTTGATTCAAAATATCGACGACTCAAAAAACCGGTCCGAAAGAGAAGTCATAGCGACAGCAAGAGCATCCTGATGGAGGCCACTGCGAGCCCGAGAAACTCACTGGTATGCAGTCCGGTAGATCAAGACACTGGTGCCGATATTGAGGGCAGAAGATATGGCTTGCTCGGCCGCAAGTCTGGCATTGCTTGTAGGAACGTACAGAACATCCCCGTCCTTCAGGGCCACGTCCGGAGCCTTGCCCTCGTAGATTCGCTTCACGGCGACGATAATGTCTTCTTTTCGGCCGCCTTCAAGGGTACGCACGAGGTGTACGCGGTTCATGGCAGCCGCATGGCCGCCGCCCCCTGCCAACGCCATCGCTGTCTCCACCGACAGAGTTCTGCGGCCATCCAGAACGTAGCCTCCAGAGCGATTGACATTGCCAAGCACATAAACGATTCCGGCTCTGGGCACCGTAATCGTATCGCCTGGAAATATCTGGACTCGCGGTATTACAGGAGTAAGAGCCTCGGGGTTGTAGTCGACCGTGATGGGATGATCCGGGTCGCCTTTACGGGTAATGACCACCTTCGTGGATGCAGTTGGCAACACACCGCCGGCTGCGATCAGCACATCATTGAACATGCGGACACCAAGCGCGGGGTATAGACCGCCAGTCTTCACCTGTCCGGTGACCAGGATTCCCTGCGTCGCGTACTCCGAGATGAATACTGTGGCGTGTGCTTTGTACGGCTTCAGAATATCCGCGTCAACGTAGCGTTGCTCGACGGTCTTCCCTGCCTCTTCCGCAGTTTCGCCGTCGACATGCACCGGTCCAAGCAGCGGAACACCGATGTCGCCCTTCTCATCGACCCGAAAGCGGCCAGACAGATCCGGGCTGTCATACACATTGATCTCAAGCAGATCGCCGGAACCAATCCTGAGCGGCGGCGCTAAATTTGCAGGACCATCGCCGGATTGCTGAGCACGGCCAGCACTCGCCTGCGTGAAGAGAAGTGCCGAAATGGCCGCCGCAAACGCGATTGTCTTCGCCATATTACTCACCCTTTTCCTCTTCCTCATGCCCGTAGGCGATATCCGAGTCGGCACGCGGATTTCGATATCCATACCCGTAGTTGTAGCCGTACATGCCGTAGCGATAGGTGTAGAAGTTCTCAAGCCGCATATCCACGTCATTTACCACCACGCCCGCGATGGGTGCGTTGATCCGCCACAGCAGATCCCGAGCGCGGATCAACGCCCGTTTGCGCGTCATGCCAGCACGGGCCACCAGGATGACGGTATCGGCAAGTGCCGCCATCGCCTGCGTGTCGCTCACCGCCAGCACCGGGGCGGTGTCGATGACCACGCGGTCGAATTCCATCGCCCACTGCCGCAACTGCTCCTCCATCCGGTTGGAAGAGAGCATCTCAGCTGGATTAGGAGGCCGCGGTCCGGTCGGCAATACCCGCAGCAGCGGCAGCTCTGGAAGCGGAGCGGCCAATTCGCGCGGCGCTGACGCCTGCGTAAGCACGCTGGACAAACCGTAACTTTTGTCGTCCAGATTGAACACGCGGTCAAGACTTCCGCGCCTAAGATCGGCATCGACAAGAAGTACGCGCTCGCCCCGCTGAGCGAATGCAATCGCGGTGTTGACGGTGGTGGTTGTCTTTCCTTCGCCCGGAAATGCGCTGGTTACGACGATAACGCGCGGCGGCCGGTCAATTGAAGACAGCAGCAACGAACTGCGCAGCCCACGGTATGCCTCGGCTGCATGAGATTTTGGACTGTTGAGAGCCACCAGTTGCTGCATGTGAGAGACCGCCGCGGCTGGGTCTTCCGGCCCTTTGTGTTTCCGCTTTCCTGCCTCGGTCGTTATATGAGGGATGGTTGCCAGCGATGCCAGCATCGACACGCTTTCCACCTCTTCCGACGTTTGAAGCGTATCGTCGACCGATTCGATCATGTAGGCGACAACGGTGCCACACAGCAACCCGCCAATCAGCCCCAGCAGTAGGCTAAGCGACTTCCTCGGTGCTACGGGGTCTACGGGAACACTGGCGCGATCCACAACCGTGATGTTGGTTGCCGACAAGCCGGCCGTAACGCTAGCTTCCTTCAACCTCATCTGCAACGCATCGTAGAGATCGCGATTCAGTTCCGCTTCGTGGCGGAGAATCGCATATTGAGCCTCGTCTTCATTGAGGCGATAGGCGTCTTCCTTCTGCGCCTCAAGGCGCTTCTGAAGCATCTCTTCCAGCCGATGCGAACCTGCGTATTCGTCGCGCACCTGGCGTCGCGCCAGTGCAACTTCGCTGTTGATGCTGGCCTGTACCTTGTCGATCTGAGCCTGCAGATCCTGCATCCTCGGGTGATGTTCGCCATATTTTGAAGCAAGTTCCGCGCGCTGGGTTTGCAGGGCGCTGAGCTGACTGCGAAGGCCCGCCAACTCGGGATTGTCGCCCATCAGAGCGACCAGGTCCGCATCCTGCGACTCAAACTCGCGCATCCGTGCTTCTTTGATGATCCGGTCCGCTTCGGCGCTCTCCAGATCTGAACTGATCTGCGCCAGGTTCTGCATCGTCAGATTTGAGGTCTCGTCTGTACCCACAATATTGTGCTGCTTTTGATAGTCGGCGAGCTGGCGTTGCGCGTCCCCTGCCGCCTGCCTCAGCCCCTCGAGCTGTTTCTGCAGCCAGATCGACACATGCATCGTACGATCGAATTTCGACCGAAGATCTTCATCGATATACGTATCCACCAGCTTGTTCACGACATCGGTCGCCAGCTTCGGATCGTTGCTCCGATAGCTGATGTCTACCATCTGCGTCGAAGGAACAATCTGTACGTGCAATCCGCCTTTGATTAGGCCAATCAGGGCAAGCCGCTCACCCGTAGTCATCTCCCCCACAGGAGCAGCAGCGCCGGCCTTGGCCTCTTTGCTCTCGGCAGCGCGAACCCGGTCAATGAGATCAAGGCTCTGGGCCGTCTGAAGCATCACCGAATTGCTCTGTAGAACGAGTATCTCCGTCTGCAAGGCGCTGCCTGATTCCCCTCCGCGCTCTTCTTCATCGACCAGGCTTTGCAACCCAACATTGGGAGTCGTGTTTGGTTTGATCTCAATGCGCGAAACACTCTCGTACACTGGCGTGGTCCGGAACGCGTAGAGAGCGGCGATGCCCAGGGAAACGGCAGTCACTGTCAGGATGATGAAACTCCGTTTCATCAGAACGCGCCACACATCCATCAGGGAAAGCCGGTCTTCCGATGGCACAACTGTCGCCCGGGCACGAGCTATCTGGCCGGCTTGCGACTCGGGCTGGGGTTCAAGGGACATTTACACTCCTGGAATTGCTTGCAACTTGTTCATATTTCCATCGCTGCGCCAACCGCTGGATTTGCATCGGAATGAGCGAAAATTATTCACGGCAATGCGCTTGGGAGGATGCGGAGCTGCTAAGGCTCGATAGGAAAGGAATTGACACCGAAGCTGCTGCGATAAAAGTTGCACATCGCGCACAAAACTCGGCCTCAGATCGGCTAATCGATAGGCAGAAACACCTGTGCGGGAATACAAGATAGACCCGAAAGGATAGAACAAGAACTGGAGCGGCCTCAACGAACAATCCCCCATATACGCCACTTCGCATTGCGGCTGCCCGACCCAGCCTCAGTGCCGCTCGGTACTACAGCATTGCCGTTCTGGAGACCGTCGATTGCGCCATTGCGAAAATCGACTGCCATAATAATCACAGATTGGACGGATGTCCTGTTGTTTCTTCTTCCAAACTTATTAGCGCGATCAATCGCGGTGGCTCCGCGTGATGCTCGAAACTTCCCCGAGTTTAGGCCTGCCGAGAACAGCTGGATCCGTCTGCACCGATGTTAATTACCGGCAATATCCCCGGTCAAGAGAGCGTAGGCCTGTTTCCTTTTCTGGCAAAGCTCCGCTGTCCTCACTTGGGTAAGGTCTTCCACAGCACAGATATGAGTCTACGCTGCCATGCTCCCGATCTAAAAGGAAATGTGTGTCGGAACTGCATTGGAAGCACCCCTTTGGAAAGCATGCGCTTTCATACATAGTGTTTGAGCAGAAATCCGGCGGTGCAGAGATTGAATACTCCTTCAACTATATCAGCTATCGCCGGGCAGTCAACTTCTCGTGCGGATCTTTATCCCCGTTCTTTGAGTGACCATAATGGATCGTCCGGATGATTTGGCGATAGAGCCAAAAACAGGCTGCTTGTCCTTAATGGTTTAAAACATTTGCGATTAGCGCAGCTTAAAGAAATTTGCGCTCAGCACACTCTCTGCCCTTTGGTAACCCAATTCCCCTAGAATCTGAACGGAGCGGGTATATCTTGCTACGATAACTCAGCCACTGCTGCTTTATGGTGCAGCCCGCTAAACTTTGATGCCGATACCTCACGATCTATGCAAGCACTATCTTGCATCTAAAGACAAGGGAAGCCATAACCTCACTTTTCAGCTTACAGCCGTTCAACACGGGTTGTCCCAATCGTACTTTATAGCAGCGCACCCGATCCTCGGAATGCTGGGCGCCACAGAGACAACAAGAGAGATGCTGGCAGCACGTTGCGTCCGACTAGCGGACACCTGCTTCTTGCAGTCTCTGATTTGCCGAGAAAACTCGATTAATGCCAGAGGCCGCACACTTCAAGGCGTAGCGGGCGAGAAAACTAGTTCGTGCATGGCTCGACATCGAGTCTTGTTCCGCCAGAGAAAGCCCCAGCCAGCGGCGCAACAGCCGCTCGGCACCCTCCACTGTGTCGTCATCCACCAGGCCGGCCCCATCGCCTGCAATGTCCGGCCAGATGTTCACCTGATTGCTAATCAGCACGGGACGCCCGACGGCGAGGGATTCGACCACCGCAACGCCAAAATTCTCCTGATGAGAGGGCAAAATCAGGGCATCGGATGCCCGCAGCGCACCCCATTTGAGGTTGCCGCCAATCATGCCGGGCCAGTGGACTCTGCCACCGACGCCAAGTTTATCGGCCCGGCGCTGCAGTTTTGCCTGCATGCCATCCTGGTCGGGACCGGCCATCACCAGATCCACTCCCGGAAAAGAGTCAGCCGTCCTGGCAAAAGCCTCTATCATCAGGTCGCAGCCTTTCTTCTCATGGATACGGGCAAGGAAAAGCAGATAGCGACGGCCGCGAAGCTCCGGAAACCTGCGGTAGAGCGTCTCAATCTGTTCAGCGGCGTCCCCGCCGCGTTCTTCAGGATCGTTGATTCCAATCGGAACTACAACACTGTTCCACTGGTTTGGACGAAAGCTCATCCTGGCCAGATCCCGCTCTGTTTCGCTGGTAAAAATAACAGCTTCCGCATCGCGAAGAACCGCATGCTGCAAGGGCCAGTAAACCAGCTTCTTGAGGTGCTTGAGCGGATACTGCCGGTTAAACCAGGGATCAAGCGCGCCGTGGGCAAATATTCCGTAGCGCTTTCTGGCGCGGCGCGCTGCAAACCGAACCGCAACACCAGGAAAAGTCCAAATTCCGTTCATGACGATGCCGTCAAAGCGATGGGCGTTGGCACCAAGCCAGCGCCAAAGCCGCGGAGAAAACCCATACATGCCAAGATAGGACGGACCAAGAGCATGCACCGGGCAGGCAATGCCCGACAAAAAGGTTTCGCTGGGCTTGTCCAGGCAAACCAACTCGATCCCGTCGCCTGCTGCGATGTGGGCTTCAACCAACTGCCGCACTGCCTCTGGCAGACCGCCAGCTGCTGGCGAGAGACTTCCGATAACGTGAAGTATATGCAGAGACGACCGCGATGCCGTAAGTGGATTTGATTCCAACACTTCATGGTAAATCACGAACCGTTTCCTCTTGAACATGGGCGGCGGCCGGGCCCACTTGATCGCTCGAAATGCTGCAAAGATCCGTATAGGCCTTGAAGATCGCCTGCTGACCAAGTCCGCCGCTCAAGAATAGCCGGTGAAGGGAGCGGTAGTTTACAACCATGGCGATCAGGGCAAGAACAACAGACTTGGCGTTTGCGTTGTGGAGTTCGCCTTTGACGGCCCACGGCTCCAGATAATGGGCAACCACCTCGACCAACTGGCCCAGATGCTTGCGCAGCATCGGGTCGATATCCTCTCCCAATTCGAGGGCGCTGAACTGAATGAGGCGGAGAAGTTCGGGCTTGTTCAGCAGGGTGGCGGCAATCAGCTCGAGCGTACGCTCGAGCGCGGTCTGCCCATCGGCAGCTTCGGCGATGCGTCCCAGCAGGTCGCCGCGTAACTTTACCTGCTGCAGCTCGGCATCGAGGACGGCGAGATAGAGGTCGCGCTTGCGCGGATAGTGCCTATAGATTGTGACCTCGTTCACGCTTGCCCTGATGGCGATATCGCGCGTGCTGACGCCGTTATAGCCGAGTTTGGCAAAGAGATCCGCAGCGCCGAGCAAAATGCGCTCTTCGGCGCCGCCCCGTTTGGTCATGGATTTTTCTGTCATGGTTTCCTTCTGCCGTGCGATCGGTGAATCGATGCAACTTGGCCTAAAGCCCGCTGGTTGCTCTCTATACCCTGGCTAAACTGACAGAGATAAATCATTTATTTTGTGTCTAGTGAGCGTACCCCCGGCAGAGCCGGGGGTTCCTTGTGTGAGCCGCTCGAAGCGGCTTGAGCGGGGTCGCTTACGCGGCCCCGGTTGATTGGAGCCACCTTATCGGTGGCTGGTCACTTCCACATATTCAGTTGCTCCAGTCGCTTGTCTTCCTGC
>Ga0302319_10006001_pt1 | contig 24234 bp, 13 predicted proteins | sample Bog_T0_2_FD_203319 | JGI IMG/M metagenome (GOLD analysis project Ga0302319, IMG submission 203319) | Peat permafrost microbial communities from Stordalen Mire near Abisko, Sweden - Bog_T0_2 | ecosystem: Environmental > Terrestrial > Soil > Wetlands > Peat | place: Sweden: Abisko, Stordalen Mire...
GCACTCAATCTCCTCAAACAGGAGAAAACCAAAAAACGCGGCATCAAAGGCAAAATGCTCAACGCCCGCTGGGATCATGCCTATCTCCTTCGCTTACTCGGAATTTAAATGCGTCTGCCCTGCACACCGGGGTAAATCCTATTGACAGAGGGAATGGACCGGCCAATCCTCAAGCCATGCACCCAATGACCCCATCCCGGTTGATTGTTAATCTGTCCTTCATTGCGTTATTGGCTTTGAGCGCATGCGCAACCCCGCGGCATTCGGCGCAGATAAAATTTGCGGACGTCAAAGATCTACCCATTCAAACCAACCTGCCCGATCCGTTGATCCTGTCGGATGGACAAAAAATCACGACACCGGAACAGTGGATGCAACACCGCGAGGCCATGCGGGCAATAATCCAGTATTATGCCATCGGCGAGGCGCCGCCGCCGCCCGGCAATGTCACCGGCCAGGAACTGAAATCAACCCCGGTGCTCGGAGGCAAGGTCTTGTACCGGCTGGTGCATCTGGCCTTTGGTCCGGATGGCAAGCTGGGATTTGATGTGGCAATTTTCACGCCCATGGAAACGGAAAAAGTCAAAGGTCCGTTTCCGACCATTGTCCAGCCCGTATTCTCATTCACACCGGGGGAATATCTGGCTCCAATCACCAACGCAGCCGGTCGCATCCTTACCGCGCCAGTCACGGCGGAAGCTGCGGCCGAACAATACTCCCAGGCTCTGGGACGCGGATATGCCGTGCTGTCCTTCTATTACCAACAATGCGGCGCGGACAACCACACGAACGGTTACCGCAACTCCGGATTTTACGCCGCGTATCCGGGTTATGATTGGGGTGATCTGGCGGCCTGGGCCTGGGGGATGTCGCGGTGCGTGGATTATTTGGAACAGCAGCCATACGTGGACAAGACCAAGCTTATCGCGGTCGGGCATTCACGGCTGGGCAAAACCGCGCTGGTGTCTGGGGCGTTTGATGACCGGTTTGCGATGGTCTGCCCGGCCGGTTCGGGCTGTGGCGGTACCGGGGCGTATCGTTTCAACGGCAAAGGCCGCGGTGGCAAGGAGGGATTGGAGGACATCACGCGCAATTTTCCCCAATGGCTGGGACCACGGCTGATTCAGTTCTCCGGCCAGGTGGAAAAGCTGCCGTTTGATCAGCACTGGCTGATTGATTTGGTGGCTCCGCGCGTTTTTATTGCCCCGGATGGATTGAATGACGGCGCCGCCAATGAGAATGCCCTGGCCCATGCGTATCTGGCCGCCAAGCCCATCTATGACCTGCTCGGGGTGCCGGATCATCTGGGCATTCATTTCCGCCCCGGCAAACACATGCTCGCCCCGGAAGACTGGAAAGCGATTCTGGATTTTGCCGACCAACAGCTCCGGGGTCTTAAGGTGGAGGAACGTTTTGACCAAATGCCACCGCTGGACCAGTTACATTAGACCCTGTCTTAAACCAGTTCGATGCCGACCGGACAGTGGTCACTACCCATCACCTCAGGCTGGATGAAGGCGCGTTTCAAGCGCGGGCACAAAGACTTGGAGATAAGAAAGTAATCAATGCGCCAGCCGATGTTCCGGGACCGGGCGCCGGAGAGCGGGCTCCACCAGGAGTAATGTCCCCCGCCCTGCTCAAAAACACGGAAGGTGTCCACATAACCGGCGGCCACACAGGCATCAAATCCTGCGCGCTCCTCGGGGGTGAACCCATGGTTATGAACATTGGCCCGGGGATTGGCCAGGTCAATCTCCGTGTGCGCCACATTCATATCACCACACAAGATGACCGGCTTTTTTTTCTCCAATTTCTTCAGGTAAGCCAGAAAGTCCCGGTCCCATTGCAGCCGATAAGGCAGGCGTAAGAGCTCGCGTTTGGAATTGGGCACATAGACATTCACCAAATAAAAGCCGGGATATTCGGCGGTCTGGACCCGGCCCTCCTGATCGTGTTCACTGATGCCGATGTTCGGCGTCACCTGAAGCGGACGCTCCTTGGTAAAAATGGCGGTACCGGAATAACCCTTTTTCACCGCTGAATTCCAATAGGTCGTATAAGTCGCCGGCCAAAGCTGCTCCACCTGATCCGGGGTGCATTTGGTCTCCTGCAAACAAAGGACGTCCGGCTGTTCGGCCGCCAGATACTCGAGAAATTTCTTCTTCAAAACGGCGCGCAGGCCGTTGACATTCCAGGAAATCAGTTTCACATCCGCAAGATACTCCGCCCGGGACCGCAGATAAATAATGAATTGATGAAGAAGTTGAATCGGGCTTACTGGGCTGCTTCAAGTCGGATATAGCCGGAGGGGATGTTGTTGGTCAACCGGACATTGTAGCCCATCAACGGGGCACCCAAAGGCTGCCAGGCATTCGGATTGGCCAGATTGGTGCTGATCTGGAGTTGATACGGCGGCAGTCCGCCGGACCAGGACATGGAATTGGAGCTGATTGAGATTTGCATGGGGGCCAGAGTGCGGGTGATATTATAATGCAAGGCCGGGTCACCCAGGAGATTGTATATCCAGACGGGCACCGTGGGAAGGTCCTGGGTGATATGGGCCGCCACGGCCTGAACAATCATGTCCCCCAGGGCGTACCGGGAATTGGCCTGCAAAAGGGTGGTCAACCGGACATTCAGTTCGCTCGCCTCGCCGCTGAGCGAAAGCCCCGTGGCGGAAAAGAAGGCGATGGCCCCGCCGCCCGGCGGTTTCAACAGGTATTCCCCCAGACAATTCACGCCGGGCACGGCATACTCGCCGGAAACACAGGTCATGGCCGTCACCACCGGGAGGCGGGGACAGTTCAGGAGGTAGTTGGTGACATCGGCCACGGTCAGATAGCCAGCAAAGCCGAACTGGTTGATGGCCCCGTGACCGGCATAATTCACAAAATCAACGCCGTTATTCCAATTGGTCAGGATCTCGGAATACAACGGTGACGCACTGTTTGCATTTTGCGAGACCAGCAGGGTGTCATTAAAAACGTTGGTAAGCACCGCATTGGCCTGCAAAATATCATCGTCGAAATTTCCGGCGCTGTCCGCGACATCCGCGATGAGCAGCCCCTGCGGAGACACCGGCGGGGCGTTGCTCTCGTAACTGATGATTTTATTGATCAAGCCATTGATATCGTTGGTCGTCAGGCCGGACAAACGGCCCACGGCCACCGAGGGCAGACCGTTGGTGGTGACGACCCCCATCAGGCTGTCCGTGGCGAACACCCCAAACTGGGTGCTGACCATCAACGGCGGCGTCAGGTTGTCATAGTCTTGCTCAATGTTCAGAAAGTCATAGGTCCCCCGCCCCAGCAAAACCAGATAATGAGGCCGGATGGCCCAATTGGCCCAGGCTGTGGTCATCAGGGATTGAATGGCATGCGGCGTGGGGAAGCCATAGCCGAATTCATTATACACTTCGTTCAGCGGGGCGATCAGCGTTTTCAAACCTGTTTGCTGACGGTAATTGGCCAGATTGGTGGCGGCCGGCAGGAGGGAGGGCGGAGAGACGATGACGTAATCTGCGCCATTGGTGCCGCTGGCGAAGCCGGCCACCTGGCCCAGGGCCAGATTATATACCGGAGCGGGTGCTCCGGTCTGCCAGGCCACGTAGTGGGCCGCCGGACCGGCGGGCACGAAATTGAGGCGATAAGCCTGGTCCACCGTCACATTGGTGACGAGCGAAGGTTGCTTGGGATTGGTGACATCCAGCAAGGTGATGTTCGGACTGGTGAAGCCGGTGATGCTGATCACCAAATTGCTGTTGGCGGTGCAATCAATCAGGCCATTGACCGCCGTGTAGGTGCTGGGATAACTCAGGGTGAAACTATTGACATACGACCCGCTACGCTTCGCCGAGCCATTATTGGTGACAGCCAGAAACGTCACGTAATTCAAACCTGAAACCAGCCACGTGGACGGAATGCTCAGGGTGAAATTGGTCGCGGTCAGGCCGGTCCACGTCATCAACGGGCTGAGCACCTGCGCGGCATTATTATTGATGGTGACTTGGACGGTATGGGTGGTGGGGTCGCCCCCCCATAATTGAACGGCGAGCTGGCCCGCACGATCCCCTCCTTGGGTCAAATTGTTCACGCCAGCAAGATAATTGTAGCTGGCATTTATAGTGCCAGACACCAATGAACAGGTCATCCAAGGGTCTTCATCAGGTCCCATAGGCAAAGAAGACTCATAGTTGGCATATATCTCACAGAACTGGGCGGCCGGATACCAAGTGGCGGCGGCGGTCGGAGTTGGCGCGCCGCCATTTTCCACCCCGACCGTGCCGTTGGACCCGCTGGTCAGCCAGTAAATATTATTGGTGGAATAATTATTCTTAAACGCCTCGGCGTAAAAAAACAGCGTGCTGGCATCCGGCGAGGCCAGCCAGGTGACCGGGAGGCCGGAGGTGGTCAGTTGAAACTGTCCCGCGGCAATGGCGTTGGTCACCGTCGCCACCGGCTGCCCCAAGAGGGCGGCCACACTGGCGGCCGAGACTGATTGCAAACCCGAATCGGTCGTGGTGATTTTGACAAATGTGGCGCCATTCAGGGCCGACAACTGGGTTTGGGCTTCAGCACGGGGGAAAAATGCACCGAGCAACAGCGTCAAAATCAGAGCGGCGGCAAGGTGACGACCGTTCATGCGATTTGGTTTTTTAGCGGGCAGTCCACGAGGATAATATACTCGCAGACCGCCCGACTGCCAAATTTATTGACCGCTGCTGACGCGGAAGTACCCGGCCGGGCCGCTGACCGGCACCACGGCGGAGTTGGTGCTGCTGTCGGACAACGGAACTTCCGTCCAGCCCGGAACCGTACCACCCACAACATGAGCCACCGACCCGGTGCTGCCCAAGGCCGTGCTCTGATACAGGTGATATGGCGACGTGCCACCCGTCCAGTGCAGGACTACATTGCCGCCCTGCGCATTGATGGTCAGTACGATGGGAGCGATCACCACCGAGCAATTGCCCAGCACGTTCGCATCGCCGTAAATGTCCTGCTCCACCAGTTGATACTGATATGTGCCCGGAGCCGTGGCGGTGGTGTCCACCGCGCCATAGACGGCGCCATCCGGTGAATTAGCCGAGAACGCGAAGCCCACCTGGTCGTCATATTGACCGTCCGTCGACAGCCGGTTCACGAAGTAATATTCCGAATCCACTTCGGACAGCGTGGTCCAGGTCAGCGCGATCCCGCCATTGGTGACGGAACCTTGGAAGGAACCGGCCTGCAGCGCCGCCTGCGTGGGCGAAATATAGCGATAACCAAAGTTGCAATCCAAGCGGGTGGCGCCGCTGGTCAGCGTGACGGTGACACTCTCGTGCGGGCTGGCCGTGCCGCCCACCAAGCTGTAGGTCTCAATCGCCCCGGCCGGCAACGTATTGGTGGCCACACAGACCGTGTAGGAGCCGCCCAGCAGGTTGGTGATCAAATAATACCCTTGTGCATCCGTCACGCAGGAAGGTTCGGTGTTGGTGTAGATGCCATTATGGTTCAAATCCAGGAATACCAGGACGCCCGGGATGCCCTGCTCCGCCGGCTGACGGATGCCATCGTCATTGGCGTCATTCCAGACATAATTGCCAATGGCACCCAGCGTCTCGCCGTAGTTGTAGTTGATGCCATTCTGGTTTTGGTCGAGCACGATGGTGGAGAAGACATCCTGGGTGGGATTGGTGCCGCCCATGGAGCCGAGGGCGTTCGTGCCCTGGCCGTAGCCTGTCGGCTGGGTTTCCGTCAGGGTGTAAGTGCCCCCACGCAGGCCGGTGAAGTCATATGTGCCATTGGTCAGGGTCTCAAACACTTCGTCCACCGGGTTGCCACGGTCATCCGTGCCGGTGAGGGTGACCGTCACATTCGTGATGGGATAATCCGTGCCATCATAGACGCCATTACGGTTGAGGTCGGCAAAGACCAGACCGGACAAACTATTCGGCAGGATCAGGCCGAAGTTATAATTCACACCCGTGTAATCGCCTCCGGTCGGAATGCTGATGCCGGTGATAAGCGTGCTGTTCGTGGCATTATTGACTGTGCCGCCATAAGGCGTGCCGGCGGTTTCCTTGCCGTCCAGATAACCGGCCGGCGTGGTGGTGCGATCGAGCACATAATTACCCGGCAGGAGGCCGCCGAAGAAGTACGAGCCATCTGACGCGGTGTTGGTGCTAAGCGTGATGACATCGCCCAGCAAGTTGGTGCCAACCAGCGTGACCGTGACGCCGGACAGCGGCGTTTCGCTATTCTGGTAGGTGCCGTCGTTATTGGCATCCGCATAGACATAGCCGGCAATGGTCGAGTTGCCGAGGGTTTCACCGTAGTTGTAATGCAGGCCGTTCTGGTTCTGGCCCAGGACGATGTCGGAGAAGACATCCTGCGCGGAATTCGTGCCGCCCGCGGTGCCGAGGGCATTCGTGCCCTGACCATACCCGGCCGGCTGGGTCTCGCTGAGGGTATAGGTGCCCGGACGCAGCCCGGTAAAGTCATAGGTGCCATCCGTGAGCGTGTTCAGCACATTGGTGATGGAATTGCCCTCATCATTGGTGCCGGTCAGGGTGATGACCACATTGGTGATGGGATAATCCGAGCCGTCATCGAGGCCGTTCAAATTAAGATCGGCAAAGACGAGACCTGAGACGCTGGCCGGCTTGACCAAGCCAAAGTCATAATTCACGCCACTGTAGCTGCCGCCAATCGGTATATTGATATCGGTGATGTAAGTGCAGCCGGTGGCATTATCCACCGAGCCGCCGAACGGCGTACCAGCCGTCTGCTTGCCGTCGATATAACCGGCCGGCGTGGTGGTGCGATCCAGTACATAATTACCCGGAAGCAGGTTGCCGAAGTCATAGGAACCGTTGGAGGCGGTGTTCGTGCTGAGGGTGATGACCTGGCCTTCAATGTTGGTGCCCGTCAGCGTGACCGTGACGCCGGACAACGGGGTTTCGCCACCCTCATAGATGCCGTTGTTATTTGCGTCGGCATACACATAACCGGAGATGGAGCTGCTGACGACCTCGCCGTAATTGTAGTTGATGCCATTCTGATTCTGGGACAGGACGATGTTGGAGAACACATCCTGGGCGGAATTCGTCCCGCCGGCCGAGCCCAGCGCATTCGTTCCCTGGCCATAACCGGCCGGCTGCGTTTCGGTCAAGGCATAGGTGCCGGGCCGCAGACCGGTGAAGTCATAGGTGCCATCGGTGAGCGTATCCAGCACGTTGGTGATGGACACCCCGAGATCGTTCGTACCGGTCAGGGTGATGACCACGTTGGTGATGGGATAATCCACACCATTATACTGGCCGTTGCGGTCCAAGTCGGCGAAGACCAGGCCGGACACGCTGTCGGGCTGGATGAGACCGAAGTTGTAATTCACTCCGGCATCGCTGACACAGGAGCTGATGGTGATGTTATTGATGGACGTGCTGTTGGTGGAAGTATTATTGACCGAGCCACCATAAGGCGTGCCAGCGGTTTCCTTGCCATCCACATAACTAGCCGGCGTTGTGGTGCGGGTCAGGATGTAGCTGCCGGGGAGCAGGTCGCCGAAGAGGTACGAGCCATCACCAGCGGTATTGGTGGACAGGTTGATCACCTGATCCAGCACGTTGGTGCCCACGAGTGACACGGTCACACCGGACAGGCCGGATTCCCCGCCCTGTTTGATGCCGTCATCGTTGGCATCGGCATAGACATAACCACCAATAGAGTCAACATTGAGCGTGAGGGCGGTGCTGTCCGACGCCGCATAGAGCCGTTCCTGATCGGTGGTCAGGAAAGGATTCGGATTGAAGCCGGAGTTGGTGGTGTAATCCCCATTACGTGAGGAATACGTCAGCGAAGCCGTGTTGGTATAACCGCCCACCGGTCCGGGTGTCACCACGCCGCTCACAATGATGTTGATATAATCATTGGTGGCCAGGCTCAGGGTGGAACCATTTGTGGTGGACAACAGACCGCTCACCAAGGTGAAGTAGGAGCTCAGGTCAACACCCTCGCTGTTGGTGATGATCAAACCGGTCACATTGATCGGCAGCGGGATTTGGTCGCTGAAGCCCACGTTAAAGGCCGTGGACAAGCTGTTGGTCGCCGGCTTGATCACCAGATTGTAAACCACCGGGCTGCCGAGATACGCGCATGTCTGGCCCGGATTGCCATCCACCAGCAACGTCTGGGATAGGTTCAGGTTGGGTTCGACCACAGCCACCACGTTGCCGGAGGCATCCGTCAGGCCGGGGGTCGTGCTGTTCTGACCGCCCACCCAGGTGAAGGTATTCGTCCAGTCGGTCTGGGCGTACGCCAGGCCGCTGTTGGTGGCGATATCCAGCACCACTGCCTGGTAGGTGAATGAGAACACGTTGTTGTTCGTGTCATTATCCGAATTGACCGTGATGGTGCCGAAGGTGAAGACAATCGGACCATTCGTCACCGCCGACGGCGTAACCGTGGGCAGGGAGACTGAGCCGCCGAAAGCCTCGGTGCCGGTGCCGGGAATATTTGCGTTGGCATCTGCCGGACGGCTGGACTCAATGGCCAGGCTGTTGGTGACATAAGCCAGACCCGCCGGCAATTGATCTGTGACCACCAGATTGGTGGTGGTGCCTTCGGGCAGGCCGACCGTGATGCGGTAGGTGACCAGCTCACCAATGGTGGCATTCGTGCCGGTGACACCGCTGTTGCCGGTGACGCCCGGCTCATCCGCGGCGACGATGCCCTTGGACAGGACCGGCGCGGGCACGGTGGCGATGGTCACGCCCGAGGCGGCCGCGTAATTATCCAGCAAGGTGTTGTTGGTGCTGTTGTTCACGCCGGGCGCGGGCAGCGGCGGCGTAACTCCGGTGCGCTCATTGGACGCGGAGTTGTAGCTGGAAAGATTGGTCTGGGTCCCGGGCAGGCTGGCCCATTCAATGGTCGAATTATCCGGCAGCGACGCGCCAGGGGTCACCGTGCCACCAAGTTGCGCGGACACGATCAGGACAATGGCGCCGTTCGTATCCAAATCAATTTCATTCGTGCCCGCCACAGTGAGCAGGTTGCCGGTGATGCTGAAGAGGCTCGTGCTCAACCCGTTCGTGCCGGTCTGGCCGTTGGTATACACATCTCCCGTGCCGAGGTTCGTCACGGAATAGACAGTCGGATTGATCAGGCCGGCCGGCAGCGAGTTGGAGAGCCACAGGTCGTACGCCGTCGTGCCAGCCAGGCCGGCGCTGTTGGTGATGGTCAGTTCGTAATAGACCGTGTCGCCGGCATCCACATTCGGCAGGCTCGCGCCAAAACCGTTGGTGGGGTTGCTGGAGATCTGTTCGGTGATCTGTAACGTGGGCTCGACCACGGTGACCGCGGCCGTGGTGTTGGTGCCGATCGGCAACGTCCCCATCTTGAAGGTGGCGGTGTTGACAAAGTTGGTCCCGGCCTGGTTGGTCAGTACATCCAGCACGACGGTCTGGAAGGTGATGGTCAGGCCATTGGTCGTCGCATCATCGCTGTTCAGGTTGGTGACGTTGCCCAAGTTGAAGGTCAATTGATTGCCGTCGTTCAGCACGGAGAGGTTTGCCTGGGTCGTGGCCACCGAGATGGGCTGCGAGTTGGTGACATTGAGCGACCAGCTCACCCCCGTGACGCTCACAAAGGCAAGGTTCGTCGGCAACGCATCCACGATGGTGGCGTTGGTCGTGACGCCCTGCGGCACGGTCACCGTCAACTGATAGGTGACATGTTCTCCGATGACCGCATCATTGTTGGCATTGCCGGGGGCGGAGTGATCCGTACCGATCAACACCTTGCTGAAGGCGGGCGACGCCACGCCGGAAACGACCGCCGGCGACACCGCCGCATAATTATCCAGCAACGTGTTGTTCGCGCTGAAATTCGTGGCGTAATACACCCCGCTGAAGTTCGCGCTGCCGCCGGTGCGCTCATTATCGCCGGACGAAATGTAGCTGGACAAACCGGTCTGGGAACCCGGCAAGCTGGCCCATTGGATGTCCGTGTTATTGGTCAGATTTTCCAGCGGATTGATGGTGGGCGACAGTTGCGCGGAAATCACCAGAACAATCGCCCCGTTCGTATCCAGATCAATCTCATTGCCGCTGCTCACGTTCAGCACCGTGCCATTGAAGGTGAACAAGCCCGTGCTCAGGCCGTTGGTGGCGGTCAGGCCATTCGTATATACATCGCCCGGTCCGGCGTTCGTGATAGAAACAATGGTCGGGTTGATCAGGCCGGCCGGCAGCGAGTTGGACAGCCACAGGTCATAAGCCGTGGCGCTGTTCAGGCCGGCGCTGTTGGTGATGGTCAGTTGATAATAGACCGTGTCGCCACCCTGCAAACCGGACTGGCTGGCGCCAAAGCCGCTGGTCGGGCTGCTCGAAACCAGTTCGTTGACCTGCAGGGTCGGTTCCACCACGGTGACAGCGGCGGAATTGATCGTGCTATTAAAGGAACCCGAGTTAAAGGTTGCGGAATTGACAAAGTTGGTTCCGGCCTGGTTGGTCAGCACATCCAGCGTGACGGCCTGGAAGATGATGCTCAACCCCATGTCGGCGGCATCATTGTTGTTCAAGTTGGTGATGTTGCCCAAATTGAAGGTGACCTGGTTGCCATTGTTGGCCACCGAGAGATTCGCCTGCGTCGTGCCCACCGTGATGGGCTGCGAGTTGGAGACATTCAGCGTCCAGCTCACATTCGTGATGCTCACGAAGGCCAGATTCGTCGGAAGGGTGTCCACGATCGTCGCATTGGGCGTCACACCCTGCGGCACCGTCACCGTCAACTGGTAGGAAACCAGTTCGCCGATGACCGCATCATTGGTCCCATTCCCGGTGGACGAGTGATCCGTGCCGATCAACACCTTGGCAAAGCCCGGATTGATGGTGGTGACCGTCGCGGCGGCGGCCGCAGCATAGTTGTCCTGGATGGTCTTGCTCGTGAAGTTGCTCCGGTTGGCCCTGGGCATCGTTCCACCAAAGCCCGTGCGTTCATTGGATTCCGAGGCGTCGTACGTGGACAAATCCGTCTGGGAACCGGGCAAGCTGGCCCAGATGATGGTATTGGTGTCGGTGAACGACGTGCCGGGCGTCATGGTGGGATTCACGGTGCCCGATACCAGCAGCACCAGGCTGGAGCCCGGCGGCAAATCGATTTCGTTGGCCGGAGCCAGCGTCAGCAAATTCCCGGACAAATTGATGAGACTGTTGTTCAAGGTGCCGGTCCCGCTCACACTATTGGTCAACACTCCGCCGCCCACCTCGGTCAGGGAAATCAGGCTGGGATTGACCAGGTTTGCGGGCAGCGAATTGGACAGCCACAGGTCATAGGCCGTGGTGTTGGTAAAACTCCCGCCGGCGTTGGCGGAGTTGGTGATTGTGATCTCGTAATAGACCATGTCATTGGCCTGCACGGTGCCGACGGAGGAGGTGAACACCCCGCCGGAATTGGTGGAAACCACTTCGGTCACCGACAATTGCGGTTCGACGATGGTCACCGGCGCCGATACCACCGTGGCCGTGGCGGTCCCGGACGTAAATGTCGCCGTGTTGGTGATGCTCGCGCCGTAGCGGTTGGTAATGGTGGGCGTGGAATCCAACGCCACAACGTTGAAGGTGATGGCCAGGCTGGCGGCGGAATTATTGTTGTTGATGTTGGTCACGTTGCCCAGATTGAACGTCACCTGGTTGCCATTATTGAGGACCGTGATATTAGCCTGGGTCACCACCAAGGGAGTGATTGGCAGCGAATTCGACACGCCCGCAGACCATGATACGTTGGTCACCTCCACAAAGGCGAGGCCATTGGGCAGGTAGTCCACGATGGTGGCGTTCGTGGTCGTGCCTTGCGGAACCGTGAGGGTCAGGGTGTACCTGGCCAGCTCACCGATGGTCAGGTTCGTGTTATTGTTGCCCGGATCAGTCTGCGAGGTGCCCACCAAAACCTTGGCGATGGACGCATTTTGTATCGTGCCAACCGCCGCGGCCGAGGTGTCGGCATAATTGTTCACCGGGCTGCTGGCACCGGTGACCGGCAGGGCGTCATTCGTTCCCGGCGACGGTATCAATGTGACACCAGTGCGTTCCTGCGGCACGGAACCAGACATGCTCGTCCATTGAATCGTCGTCTGGTCCGGCATGGATTCGTTCGGTTCCATCGAATAGCCGGGCTGCGCGGTGAAGACAATGGTCAGGGTGCTGTTGGTGTCCAGTTCCACGGCGTTGGTGCCCAAGTTGAGCGATCCGCCGGTGAAGTTGAGCAGGCCGTTATTCAACGCCCCGGCACCCAGAACGCCGTTGGTCAGAATATTGCCGATGGCATTGACCGACACGACCGTCGGGTTGAAGAAGCCCGGCGGCACGCTGTTGGAGAGCCACAGGTTGTAGGCATTGGTGCTGCTGACCAAGTTGGTGATGACAATCTCGTAATAGAGAGTGTTGCTCGCCTGAATATTGCCCACGGAGGTGCTGAAGCCGCTATCGGTCGTCGACACCAGGGTGGTGACGCCCAAAGTGGGCTCCACATCGGCGACCACGGCGCTGACCGGCGCGGGCTGGTTCGTGACCACGGTGTCAAAGGCGGTGGTTACCGTATTGGTGTAGACCACACCCTGCTGGTTGATGAGGCTGTCGGCATTGGTCACGGGGATGTCCACCACAAACACACCGTCATTGGTGAGGTTGTTGACCCACGTGAACGTCCCGGCGGTCGCATTGTAGACCCAGTTGGTCAGATTGGTCGAGGAACCGGCGTCCACCGGGATGCCCGCAACCACGTTGGCCGGCAGCGGATCGGAGACGACAATGTTCGTGAAGGGCGCGTCAAAGAACGTGGCCGTGAGTTCGTACACCAGCGGTTCACCGATCCGGGCCACGCGGAAGCTGCCGGCGGTCGCAGCCAGTTCGCTGCTGTAGCGGACCGTCTTGTTCAGCGTGAAACCCACGCCATCAGAATCGTCCTGATAGAAACCGTAAAGAGTGTCATTGGTGACGGTGGCGATGTTCGGACTGGGCGGGATGGTCAGGGCCAGCGGATTGCTCGGCGAGAATGTTGAGCAGGCGTCCGGGCTGGAAACACCGCATTGGCCGACGACTTCCGATTTGATGGCGAGCGACTGGTTATTGGTCACCGCCGTGGCCTGGACACCGAACGTTACGGTTTCCAATGGCGCAATGGTGACACCCCCCAAATCCACGAGCACGGCATTCTGTGCGTTAGTCTGGATGACGAAGCCGTTGGTCACGCCGGAAGCGTTATTGGTCCAGCCAAGGATGGTAATGTTGGTCCAGCCGGCCTGGAAGAGCACGCGGGCCTCCAGATTGCTGGCGACGCCATAGGTGCTGATGTTGCCCAAGGTCACGACAAAGTTCTGCACCTGTCCGTTGGTCACAATGATCGATCCGGGCGTGATGGTCACCGTTGGCTTGGGTTGGGCCGGCAAGGTGGTGAATGTGTCATTCACTTCGGCCGGCGAACCGCAGAAGCTGTCAAAAGTGACCGCGTTGGTGGCCGTGACGGGTACCGGCGACGGCGGATAGTCATTGAGCAAGCAATCCAGCACGGCGCTTTCCGGTACCAAAGTAAAGGTCACGGTGAAACCTTGGCCTGGCCCGAGATAAATATCACCGGCCCCCTGATTATAATTAGTGGTGCCGCGCACATTTGTCAGGTTGGTGTTGGACAAATTCAGGATCGCATATTGCCCCACATACGGCGCAGTGCCACCCAAAGTAAGGGTCGCGGACTGACCATTCGGACTGTTCAAGGCGCCGCTGACCGTCGCGGCGGCGATGAGGTAGCCGGACGGCGCATAGTTGGTCCAGATGATGCCATCCGCCGGCGCGCCGTAGTTCGTGAGCGTGGTGGTATAAGTACCCCCGCAGGAATCCAACTGGAGGGTTTCACCCGGTGAATTGAACTGCAGTTCCGGGGTCATGATGACCGAGGCGGACCCGGTGGTGGATTGACAGAGCGAATTCGAGCAGCCGTAGTCAACCTCGGCCGTGTTGATGGCCGGTGAAGAACAGTCGGCCAGGGTCAGGGTCGTGACGACCAGCGAAATCGGCGCAGACGTGATGGCGTAAGGCCCGGTCGCCTGATTGGGGATGTGCGTCATCATCGCATTGTTGCTCCAGACCAGGATTCCGCCGTTGGTGGAGTCCGGTTTGATGGACGCGCCCATGAACGCGAAGCTGTTCGTCGGGAAATAATCAGTCAACAGCATCTCCTGCGCACTGGCCGCCGATTGCGCGGTCGGCTGGATCGTCAGATAGAAGATGTTCGTTTCACCCGCCGTGGATTCCGTCTTCGGATGATTGTTGAGGTCAAAGAACTGCTTGGTGAGGGACAGCACAGGCACCCCGACGTTGCCGGCGGACAGTTCCGTGGCCGTGTTGGTCAGGCCCACGCACGGCAGGATGTAAGTGGCGTAAGCCCCGCCCTCGCCTTGGACGGTGGAGTCGCAAGCCACATTGACCTTGAAGCCGATGATCACGTCGTTGGCCGACACCAATTCGGCCAGATAAGCCACATTGGTGGAGCTCCACGTATACGGATCACCCACCGTGCCGGAACCGCTCGGGTCAGGGATGCTGATGTGCTGGCCGGTAAGCTTGTTCGTCGCCACGGCGCTGCCGGCCACATAGGTCAGCCCGCTGGGCAAATAGAAGTAGGGCGTCACCTGATAGATGGAGGCCAGGCTGGCATTGCGCACATCATAATAGAGGGCGTTCGTTTCGCAGACCGGCAATGCCGTCGGGAACACCAACATGGCCACGGCCGTGCCGGAGAGCAGCTCCAGATCCACCGGAAGCGGCCCGGCCTGTTCGCATTGGCGGCCCAGACAGCCGGACCCGGCCAGCGTGTTGATTTCCTGGTTACCGCAGGAGATGACCGCCCCGGTCACGCTCAGGATGAAGGAACCTTCGTAGGCCAGATCATTGAACGAGCCGTCGCCCAGATCATCCACCAAGCCCTGCAACGGCGCGGTGTTGTTGGTGAAGTTCCAATAATAGGCGTTCGTGCCGTTGTTCAACGCGGTCACATAATTCCATGGCACCGTCGCGCTGGTCAGCACGATGTTCGTGGGCACCTGCACTTCGATGAAGAAATTGTGCGCCGGCGCGGCCCCGGCGTTAAAGAATTGCGCCTGGAAGTTGAAATTCGTCGTGCTCATCGTCACCAGCCCGGGGCTGACCGATTCCGACAAGGACGAGGCCTGGTCCGACACCAGCTGCTCGGGCGTTTCGGACGTGTTCAGCTGGGGCGTCGAGCCCTGCTGGCAAAGATTGTTATACCGCAGCACGGCCTGGATCTGCTGGATCGGGGCGCCACCGCATTGCATCTGGAACTGGCAGTTCAACGTGCCGTTGGTGAAGAGCCCCAGGTTGCCAAGATGCCAGATCAACAGGTTGTTGGTCAGGGTCGGCTCATTCGTCAGAATCAGCGGTCGACCGACTGCGTTGGAAACAATGTTTACCAGCACCGTGGAATTGGTCACGTAACTCAGGGACACGCTGTTCGTGCCATTGCCGGAAGCGGTCGGATCACCCAACGGATCCAAGTTCAAAACCACATCCACATTATAATCCGGGAAGATGCCGTTGGTGGATGTCAGCGAGAAAGGACTGGCCACCTGCTGCAAGCCGATGGGCACGGTGATTTTTCCGCATTCGAAACCCACGAACGGCGGCGTCAACGTGATTTGCATCGCGGAGGTTCCCACCACCCAATCGCTTTGCAGGTCGGACGCAGAACACAGGTTGAACTGCACATCCTGGCTAACCGCACCCGTTTGACCGATGGCCCCATCCCAGGAAACCTGCAGGTTGGTAACCGAGGAAACATTCTTAAAGGTCGAATTGGTGTTCAAACCGTCAAAATCAATCTGCAACAAACCGCCCACCAATGTGACCGCCATGTTGGTGGTGACGTTTACACCGTTGGCCAGCACGGTGACCGCACTGGATTCATAATAATATGAACCGCCGGTCAGGGAGGCCGACCAGACGACATTGGTCCATTGGTTCGGATAATGTCCGGCCAGATTGGTGATGACCATGGTGAACGGCTGGGACTGGCACGTTTCCACCAGCGGGATGGGATTATTTATCCCTGCCTCGAAGGTGCAGTTCGTCCCGTTGCCGCCGCAATTGGTGCAGGTGCAATCATATGTGGGAATCTCAATGTCCCACAGCGAATTGGTGTCCACCGTCTGCGGGCAGCTTTCACAATCATGATAGACCGCCGGCGTCAACGGGAAGTAACTCCGGTTCGTGGTGCAGTTTTGACCCTTCGTCACGCTGATTTGATAGGTGAAGACCGCTTCGCCGCTGCCCGACACGTTGGTGGTCCAGGTGATTGTGTTCGTGTTGGCGTGCAAAACGCCGCCGGCCGAAATGGATGTGGGCGTGCCCCAGCCGCCATTCGTCGGATATTGCGAATACAAGGTTTGCGGAATGCTCCCGGAACCCATGTTCGTATAAACCAAATCCACCATGACCGTGACGTTGGTCGTGGTGTTCGCATGGATCGCCCACGGATTAAAGGATTCCGTGACCGCCGCAGCCGACAAACCGTTAAGCCACGTCATCACCGGAATGATCGGCGCGGCATACGACATACCGCAGATGTCCGAATATCCGGGCTCCATCAATTGCGCCACCAGGTTGGTGTTCAGCGGGCAGACCCCGCCCGGTTGCAGATGCAGGGTGATATTGGTGCCGGTCCCTTGGGCCAGCACGGAACTTAGGATCAACTCGTCAGCATTGGTGACTGATCCTCCGCCGATCTGGGACAACGTGTAACCGGGCACCAGATAGGGCGAGACCCCGATGTTATAGGCGTCCGCTCCGTATGGCTCGGCGTTATTAGTGACGGACAAGGTGATGTCAATGCCGCTGCAATACGGCACGGCGATCGGGTTCGCGGGCGTGACGCTGAAATTCAGATAAGGCCGGGTGCCAAAATATTCAATCGCCGCCGTCGCGCCATCGGCCTCCAGCCGGGTGTCCTGGCACAGGGCCGAATTGTCACAGCCAAACGAGGCATCCCCGCGGTTGCCCAGATCGCCTTCGCACGTCGTCACCCGGGCCGTCACCGTGATGCTGATCGGCGTTTCCCCATTCGTCAAACCTGTCAGCGCCGCGATCGCCGTCTGATCCCAGTAGACACTGTTCGTCGCCGTCGGATTGGCCGTGGTCGGCGGGATGCTGAAGCCGACAAACTGCAGGCCCGAATGGATGCTGTCATAAACCGTCACGTTGTGCGCGGTCCCAAAACCGCTGTTGATCACCTGCAACTGCCACGTCACCAGACCATTCAAGGTGGCCTGCTGGATCTGCGGGGTCTTGCTCACCAACAACACCGGATTCTCAAACGCGATGAAATCAACCGTGTTATTCGTCTGGGTGGAGCTGCCCGGAGGTTGCTGATAGGTGGCCGTGGAATCAAAATAACCGCCCACACCACCGCACTTCGCCGTCAACTGGTACACGATGGTGATGCTCGTCCCGGAAGCCAGACCGGACTGGATGACACCGGTGCCCGGCGTCGGGGTGTTCAATTGCACCCAGTCATGGGCCGTGCCGGAGTCCACATTCGCCGGCACCCGGGCCAGACTGGCCGTCGGGCTCGTGGGATACGGCACCGAAGGATTGAAGGCCGAGGTGTCAAAACCCCACGAGAGCGTGTCCACCGTCACACTGTTCGAATTGATCAAAAACAAACCGTCCGCATATATATTAAGTCCGTTGCCACCGAAGTTGTCCCCAAATTGCACCAGATTGTTCGTCGTGTTGAAGTTGGGATGACCGGTCAGAAAATTGTTCGTATTCGCCGCCACCACCAGGAATTGCCCGGCGGCCAGCGTGAAATTAGGCAACGGATCGACTATGCCCGGCCGCGCGTCTTTGATGGACCAGCCGTTCAAGGAAATCGTATTGGCCGTCGGATTGAAGATCTCAAACCAGTCCTGGGTGGTGTTCGTGCCGGGAAACACTTCGGACAACACCAAATTAGCCGGACCATTCGTCGTTTGGATATTGCTCAGATTGAACACCAGGTTGGTGCCACCATTGATTGTCATCACCGATTGATTCGTGCTCGTCGCCCCGCCCTGCACGCTGATCTGCAGGCTGTTCGTGACATATTCGTAGGAGGTGCCCCCCGGCAAAATTTCACTCACCTGCAACTGCGACAATGTCGCCCCGGTGTTGACCACCGTGCTGGTGACCGAGAGCGTGTCGCACGGCGTGGCCGCCAGCGGATAAACCATCGAGATGGCCACGCCGGCATGCGCCGCCGAACCCATGGCCATAAATAGCAACGCCGCCACCCCGGTGACGACTACGGATTTGATCTGATTTATAATTTTCATAATGCCTGCACCACATCATTTAAAGACAAAAACTCACCCGGGCCGCTTCATGCTCGGCCCCTTCAACCAACGGATCAACTCTGACGACTCGCCACCGGCCAGAACCGGCGCAGCAGCAAAGGCAGCAGCAAGCTGGCTTCAATCCACGGCGTTGCATCCGGTACCGTATAGGAGAAATCCGTGATCGCCAGTTCCGCCGGCTGCTTGCCGATGCCCGTTTGACCACTATCCAACTCAAAAGCTAGGGTGCCGCCGGCCGGCATATAAAAGGAGAGGTCACCGCTGTCGCTGGCGCCCGGCCCGCCGGAACCCAGCACCATGGGATTATTGCCCGCGATGCCGGTCCAGTAAACGCTAGCGGTGGCGTCTTCAGCGTCGCCCACATTAAAGGCATATTGCAGGTTCACATACCACCCCGATTCCGGCCCCGGCCCCAGCGGCGAGGCCGGTGCCGTCACGGAAGCCTGGTCATAACTGGTGGAAAAAGTTCCCGTCGGTCCTATGATGTCCAGCTCGGTGTCCGAATTGGCAAATGCCACCGTCCCCTGGTCCGGCTCCAAATCCCACTGGCCTGGCGCATAACCACCGATGAAGTTGTAATAGATGATCGTCGCCCGCGCCCCGGGGGCGCAGACAAAAAATACCAACGCTACACACAGACACGCGACCACGCGTTTGAAATTTTTACTCATAAATTTAAGGCTGTTTCGTATACTGGATGTTTACCCAATAATAGTTAATTTAACACCAAACCCAAAGTCATTTCAATTGTTTTTTTAAACATTAATCAACTACATTCGGCCAAAATATGTCAATTTTAGCTTTCCACTTTTTATGACGTATTGTCATGCTGCGACACTTCTTTAGCAATATTTGTACCAATCCTTTCATTTAATCGTCTTTTTTGACCATTAGAACCTGCACTAACACACATTACGCCATCATGTCTTATAAATTGCTTGTTTTTAGCAATTTAAAGCCGCCCTAAGATTCTGCTCCGGCCTGCCTGGCTTTGTAATTATTTTTTACCATCGAACACAGGTTGGCGCAGCCGATTCACTGAAGTACCGTAAGCAACGTTCGCGCAATGCAATCGCATTGCTTGCCATGTTTTTGCATTGCAATTTCCAGGCGTAAAAAGTGCAACATGGTCACCGCCCAAAACCAAAAATAGCCAGTTCTGGGACGTAAATCGGGGAATGCGTCCTTTTGCGTGGCCAAATCAATCGCTTGGCACGGCGCATGCGCTATGCCAATCAGCGCGAACAATCAAACTGTGAAACTTATGAAAACCACGACGAAACTCTTGCTCGCCAGCCTGACCGGGCTGGCACTGGCCGGCGCGACCTCCGCCACCGCCAACGTCATGACCTTCGACCTACAGTTCACCGGCAACAATGGCGACGTCGGCAGCGGCTTAGTCACCGCCACGGAAATCAGTGCCGGCACCTATCTCGCCACCAGCGGTTCCTTCAGCTTGTCGGCCGGTCCGTACAATAATCCTTACTCCAGCACCCTGGCCACCCTTCCCGTCGATGGCATACCCGGGAACACCTATAATTCCGAAATGTACGGCGGTACGGTCCTGACTTATGACGACCTGATTGTTCAGAACCCCGCCGCCGCCGGTGGCTATGCGGTCACCTATGCTGGCGGACTGCTGTTCAATGACCCGGCCTACTCCTTTCCCGACACCGCCACCGGCCTGGCCTTCTATCTCTCCTTGAATGCGCCCGACGATTATTCGGGCAACCAAACTTTCTGGAGTGGCGGCGCCAACAACGAAGCCTACCAATACGAGGAAGGCACCTTGACCATCTCGGCCGTCCCGGATGGCGGAACCACCCTCTGCATGCTCGGCGCCGGATTATTCACCATTGGCTGCGTGCGCCGAACCATGACCAACCGCGCGGCTCAACCTGCCGCCTAAAAAATGAACCATTCAAACCTTTGCTAAAATGTACGCCAACGAAAAATGGATCGCCCACAAGATTATGCTCAGCCCCATTGAGAAAGTCGCAGCTGCGCCATCCCAACCAGTAACCCCGCCAACCCTCTGCCAGACCATTCCCCTCCTGGAGTCGACGATAAACACCTGGGAAGTGACGATAAAAATTTGCCAGCCGCAAATGCCCGTCGAGTGCTGAGTTTAACCGCTTATTTCCCCAAACAAAACTGGCTGAAAATCGAATCCAACAAATCTTCCGTCGTCGTTTTGCCCACGATTTCCCCCACCGCATTCACGGCCGCCCGCATTTCCGCCGCCGCCAGCTCCAAAGTCTCCCCCGCGCGCAACACCGCCACCGTGCGCTGCGTTCCCTGACGCGCCCGGCCCAGCGCCTCCTGATGCCGTGAATTGATCATCACCTGCCACATCTCCGCCTTGATCTCCCCCGCCCACGCCAGCGCCTTGATCGCATCTTTCAGCGCCTCAATCCCCTGCCCGTCCGCACAACAAACCTCCACAATCCCCTGGGCCTCCGGCAATTTGCCCGCCCCCTCGCCCGGCCATTGCAACCGGCGCGGCCGATCCACCTTGTTCAGCACCAATATACGATGCTTGTCCGCAAACTCCGCCAGATACGCCTCATCCGCCCGCGTCAGCGGCTCGCTCGCATCCAGCACGTGCAAAACAAACTCCGCCCGCGCCAATGATTCCCGGCTGCGACGGATCCCCTCGATCTCGATCGCATCCTGCGCCTCGCGCAAACCCGCCGTGTCGATGAACACCACCGGCAGCCCCCGCACATTCGCCGTCTCCTCGATTGTATCGCGCGTCGTGCCCGGCACCGGCGACACAATCGCCCGGTCATGCCCCAACAACTGATTCAGCAAACTCGACTTCCCCGCATTCGGCCGCCCGATGATCGCGCCCCGGATGCCTCGCCGCAGCAACTGCCCCTCCCGCGCCGTCCGCAGCAGCTCCTCCATGAACGCCACCCCGCGCTCCAGCCGCGCGATCAGCTCGTCCCGCGTGTCCGGCGCGATGTCCTCATCCGGAAAATCAATATGCGCCTCCACATGCGCCAGCGTCCGCACCATCTCATCCCGCAACGCATTGATGCGCCCCGACAACTTCCCCGCCAATTGCTCATTCGCCGCCAGCAACGCCAGCTCCGTACGCGAATGGATCAAATCCGCCACCGCCTCCGCCTGCGCCAGATCCAGCCGCCCGTTCAAAAACGCGCGCCTTGTGAATTCTCCCGGCTCCGCCGTCCGCGCCCCGTGCTCCAACAACGTGTCCAGCACCAGCTTCGCCGGCAACAAACCTCCGTGACACGAAATTTCAACCGTATCCTCGCGCGTATACGTCCGCGGCGCCCGCAACACCGCCGCCAGCACCTCATCCACCCGCTGACCCGACCGCACAATATGCCCGTATTGGATCGTATGCGTGGTCGCCGCCGATGGTTTGAGTGAAGCCGCCCCCGCCGGCACAAAAGACTTGTCCGCGATCGCCAGCGCCTGCGGACCCGACAACCGCACCACCGCCAGCCCGCCCTCACCGAGCGGCGTCGCGATGGCGGCTATCGTGTCATCGTACATGGAAAAAATGGCCGGTAAATTAGACGTGCCGGCAGTTCCCCGCCTGATTCTCCGCCTCCCGCCCCTGCAGAAACAACCGCGCCTTCTCGTAGCTCTTCTTGTGCAGATAATGCAGTAGCACCGGATCCGTCTGCCGCGGCAACCGGCCCGCCAGCGCATCGATCCGGGAAAAAATCTCCAGTAAATCCGGCTTCGGCTTCGCCGTCTGCATCGATTTCACCGCCGCATCCAGCTCCACCAACACCTTCAAAATGTCCATTTCCAAAGCAGATTCCACACCCCCACTATAAACGCCCCCACCCGCCCCCCGCAATGAAATCCCTCCCCCGCCTTCATTTCTGCTTTTGCCTTCGCGTTTGACTCCAGTGTCCCTAAACAAACAAGCGGGTCTTTAATCCGATCGATCTCGCCAGTTTCGCCTGTGCCACATCACACGTCCAAAACGCATCCAATCCGGAAAGCAAATTCACCCGTCGCGCCGCCGAGACGTGCAGATAATCACTGCTGCCGCAGTCAAAGTCCCCGGCCAGTTCCGCGCTCAAATTTTCGGCCAGGTCCAACAGCTTGTCCGCTGTCAGCTCGCCCTGCCAACGCAGCCGTGTCGATGTCTTTTCCGCCGCTCGCAGTGCCCGCCAGGCCGCTTCCCCATGACGGTTGGTTCGCGACTGCCTTAGATTGTGCCTCAGCTCGTGGCGCAGAAAAACCCAATAAACAAAATCCGGCGAATCTTTTTGCACCGCCGCATCCACCACCCCGGAAAATTCATCGTCCGGATGCAGATAAGCAAACAGGACGGAGGTGTCAGTGTACACGAGCGGCATAATGACGTTTCCTTCTTTCGCCCAGAACCGGATTCGGCCGGGTGGGACCGCCCTTCGCCCGCGCCTTCCTGACCTCCGCCATGATTTCATCCCAGGACGGATCAATCTCTTCATTCGCCGGAACCAGCCAGGCGGCGGGCTTGCCATTACGGATGATCCTCATCCGCTGACCACCCTTGGCCCGGTCCAGCATGCTGGCCGTCTGCTCATGCAACTGCTTGGAAGTGATTTCCATCATGTCAATAATAGGCACCAAAAACGTGACACCGTCAACCCCTGGCAATAAAATTCACGGTCATTTCTGTTGCTTTCCCATTTTCTGCTTTTCACTTCACAAACTTCTGCAACTTCAACCAATACAAACAATCCCCCGCCCACGGATGCGGATGCGCAAACGGCGGCTTGTCCGCCAGCCCCATCCCATGCCCGCCATGCTGATAAATATGCAGGTCAAACGGCACCCCCGCCGCCCGCAGCGCCGTGGCAAACAACAAGCTGTTCTCCACCGGCACCGTCTTGTCCTCAAACGTCTGCCAGATGAAACACGGTGGCGTCGCCTTCGTCACCTGCAACTCATTCGAAACCGATTTCACCAGCTCCGGCGCCGGATCCTTCCCCAGCAAATTATCCTTTGACCCCTTGTGCGTATACTGCCCCATCGTGATCACCGGGTAACACAAAATCCCCAGGTCCGGCCGCGAACTCTCCCGCTCCACCGCATCCGCCGAATTCGTGAATCCCGCATCAAAATGCGTCAGCAACGTCGACGCCACATGCCCGCCCGCCGACGACCCCATGATCCCCACCCGCTTCGGATCAATCCCCCAGTCCGCCGCGTGCGCCCGGACCAACCGCACCGCCCGCGCCGCATCCTGCAGTTCGGCCGGATGCCGGTATCCATTCGCCCCCAGCCGATATTTCAGCACAAACCCCGTCACCCCGTGCTGATTCAGCCACAACGCATAATCCTGCCCCTCATGTGGAGCCAGATGCGAATACCCCCCGCCCGGGCAGATCACCATCGCCGCCCCCGTGGCATTCGTCGCCTCCGGCAAATAAACCGTTAGCGTGGGGATATCCACCACATTCGTCCCCAACGCCCCCGGTGCCGCCCCCGGCCAGAGCGGCAGCGATTGCGGAGCAGCGGCGGATAATAGTGCGGACGTGGCAAATAACATGGCCAAAGTAAATAATGGTTTCATGATTCGTGAACGCCCGATGCTATTCCGCCCCCGGTGCGGTGGCAATCCCCAAGCCGCGCCACACACCATAAAAAGTTCGTCAAAAAGTTTTGACAAAACCGAAGTATTCGCTAAATTAAACGCCACTCTGGATGGGGTCGTAGCTCAGTTGGTAGAGCACCACAATGGCATTGTGGGTGTCGCAGGTTCGATCCCTGTCGGCTCCACCATACAGAATTTGCCGAGAAATCAATGGGCGCATTGCGCACGGTGACGTTGGTTTCAGCCAATAAATCAAAGGGTTTTTTGAAGGAAACGGTTAC
>Ga0302319_10006004_pt1 | contig 24222 bp, 15 predicted proteins | sample Bog_T0_2_FD_203319 | JGI IMG/M metagenome (GOLD analysis project Ga0302319, IMG submission 203319) | Peat permafrost microbial communities from Stordalen Mire near Abisko, Sweden - Bog_T0_2 | ecosystem: Environmental > Terrestrial > Soil > Wetlands > Peat | place: Sweden: Abisko, Stordalen Mire...
CCGGCTGCGTTCCTGATGAAGCCTCAGCCGCTCGTCCGGCGTCAGACCGCGCTCACGCGCTTCGGCATCGTGACCATACACCTGGCCCAGCATCTCCAGCACAGAGCGGCATTCATGGGGGAAGTTCCCGGAACAGCGCTATCAAGTCTACGTCCGTAACTGCATGATCTATCTATTTCAGTGCGCTGGCATCCATAGTCTCGGAGCGCACTCGCTGCGCCACACATTGGCAACAGAGATGGTGAGCAATGGCGCCACTTTCAAGGCCGTCTCCGATGTGCTGGGACACAAGTCGATTACCACTACGTTGATCTACGCCAAGCTCGACCTGAAGGCGTTGATGCAGGTTGCGCTTCCATGGCCCGGAGGTGCGTTATGAACTTTGCCGCACTGTCCGCGTTTGCAGAAGAGTTTATGGCGCTGCGAAGCGCCGTGGCCCGGCGTGATCCACATCGGAACAACCGGGATCGTATCAGCTTAAAACACAGGGAACAACTGCTACGCAGCTTCATTGCCTATTGGCATGAGCATGGAGGTCAGTGGCCGATTCGTTCCTCGTTGCTTTTGGATTGGGTTGCTGTCGGATCAGATCGCCAGCACCCATCCCGAGATCAGCGCCGCTTCTATGTCGCGCGCTCTTTCCTCCAGCAAGTACGCGTCCTTGAGCCTGCTACAGAGATTCCGGAAAACATCTATCGTCCACTCTACCGAAGAAGGACGCCGTATCTGTTTTCAGATCAGGAGACTGTGCGCCTGATGGATGCGGTCTCGCAACTCCGCCTGTGCGATGTCTTGCGCCCACACACGCTTTTCACCTTGATCGGACTGCTGGCCAGCACCGGCATGCGCATCGGCGAGACCATCGCTCTTACGATCGAAGATGTGAAGCTGGACGTGATGCCTCCGCACTTGCTGGTGCATGAGAGCAAGTTCGGCAAGTCGCGCTACGTAGTTCTCCATCCCTCAACGGCAGTGGACGTTGACACCGGCCCGTCTGCATACATATTCGTGGTAGGCGCTCTCGTCTACGTCCTGAAACCGCCCCCAGCGACTGACGTCGTAAACCAGCAGCTCACTGAAGTCGGCATGTCCGGATTCTGCCATTGCAAGAAGCTTCTGAAGCTCGTCTCTTCCGGCGAGGGTGAGGCCGCTCTTTCCAGAATCGGCATGAGTGGCGACGATCTCCATCCCATTCCGCTCTGCATAGCGGGCTATTGCGTCAGACTGGTTCTCCGTTGAGTATTGCTGGTGCTCGGTTGACATTCGAACATATTGTGCTGCTCGTACAGGCTTTCGGGGGGCCTTGGGGTCCTGCTGTGCCATGGACGAACCACCTGCTGACGCGCCCTTGATTCGGCCAACCCTGCACATCCAGGAGCCTTAAGCCCGTCGGAGGCGCGATCATACACTAAGCAACGATGTATATGTTGATCTTTGCCGAACAAGATTTCCCGTAGGATGCTCGAAACATAGTTGTTACCGGATTAAATATAGTTTTGGATTAAACATTACCTCAGCGGCAGGCACGGAATCGTTCAGAGCGGACTTTTAAACTGCGGTCAGGCTACGTGCCGGATAGAGTCGCGTTTGAAATGAAGGAGGTTACATGCGTTGATCGCCCCAACCGCATCCCCAGGAAATCCTTCCGTTTTCTCAGTCATCCGTCTCCGACTCCATTTCCTTTGACGATTCAAGCACGAAAAGCACCTGTAATGACTATCTGGCAGAACATCGGTTATTGCGGGTGGCAAGTGCATCGCCTTCATGATTCGGCCGACAATAGATTTCCTCCTGAGAATGCATCGATCAGCAAAGAATAAATATCGGCCGGTACGTGTGTTGAAGACGACTCGGCCTCGCGGATAGGCTTCGTATTCGATTTCACCAGGTAAATTCCCGAGCGACTGCTGCTGAGTTCAGTAGTCAATGTGGCCTATACGGTGATTCAAACACTCACCGTATGGCTCTGCATCGCGGGCCAGACTCGCGTCAAGGATGACGCGGTCTTGTAGCAGCCAGAAAATTCCTACCATCGGCTTGGCAAGAGACGAAATTGGCTTCAGCAAAATTGCTCTTCCTTTCCTGCGCCACCGAACATCGGAGATTGCGGCTTATTGGCCGGCGAGGCGATTCTAAGCCGCTTCTGGCAGGCGAGTCTGATTTGTTCTCATTTCTCCTTCATTCTTAAGCGAATTCCAGACCCTCTTGGTTTGAAAGAACTCCTTCGATCTAGCCGCGGTCTTATCCTTGAATGACTTCGAGCTTTGGGCGCTTGCCTTCAGAAGTCTCGCTTTATCCGACACATGAATGAAGGGCTGGGCGCATTCAACGTTGCATCTCGGTACAGAGATCATCGCAATGCCAACCTCCCTGCAGACGGAAACTAAACTCCGGCTGCACGTACATGCTTCTTTCGCGACCGTTGCTAAGCAGATGTACGTTTGCTTGAATACCTTGACTGATTCCGCCGTAATGCGCAAACCTCTAGGCGCCCTAATTCCCTGGAGTAGGCCCATTTGGATGAGACCTGGAATGACTATCTGATCACAGTGAAGAATCTTTGAAACTTCCTTGGGGACCAAGTAGGTTTTCGCGTCTACGCATGGGGGCTCAGGCAGAAGCTCCCGATAAGCAGTAGAGTCGATGAGTATCCCTCCGATCGTCCCGTCGCTGTTCCCGACAACATCTAACCGCCTCGCCAGCAATGCCTGAAAGATGCTCACTTTGGTTTCGGTTGAAAAATGGACCCAGCTCAACGCGGATTTCAGCGTCTTGGTCTGATTCGTGGACTGACGGGTCTCTGATGCGGGGGGTGCCAGCGCCAGTAGCTTTTGTGTGAAAGAGTCGAGATCGAGTTCATGGATTCCGCCTCGCCTGGAGACGAGACTGTTCATGTCAAAGACTCTGCTTTCCTTCAGGGCACAGAGAAGCTTGCGAGGGATTCCCATTCGCTTTGCAGCCGCCGTCATGCTCAGGACTGTGCCGGTCGGGTTCCGTGCGATCACGCAGTCGTCTGGGTCTACAAGAACTCGAACTCCCTTTCCCCACTTCACGCGCCGTGATGGAACTACTCCACTCTTCAATAATCTAGCGGCAGTGTTGATCCCTATACCCGCACGAGCCGCGAATTCTGATTGCGTCAGATATCCAACTTTCATCCGATTCCCTACACGCTTCAACATTTTTCGATCTGCGTACCCACCACCCCATTCCGAAGTCGCAAATCCCAAAAACGGGACTTTTAGGAACTCAAACTGGTCGCTGTCCTTTGTCAGCTTCCTCTTGAAAAGGGCGCTATAGATGCCTCCAAATTGGCTTCTAATGCCGTGCGCTCCCTTCGCGCCAGGCTCTGAAGCGATGTCCTTTAACAGCAATATGAAATTCTCTGGCCAATCCGTCAGGACACGCGAGGCTGCCGAGACGGCGTTCCAGTCATGCTTTCGATTCACAGTGTTTGCTGGAAACATGCGAAACTTACCAAGCGTTCGGATCACCAACAGTAGGTAACGGAGATCCATTGCCATCAGGTCGTGAATAGGAAACAATGCTGAATTGCCTTCACTGACTGGAAGTCCGAGCGCCTTTCTCCTGATCATGTCAACGACAGTCGCCTCCGCCTCCGTGATCGAAAGTTGAGTACCCTCCATCAAGTTTCCTCCGCATTTGCACTCCAGAAGCCCCCGCCTGAACAGGCTGAGCGGCTTGCCGCATTTGGGGCAACTCGACGCCGCAATGCAACGATGGATCGGACAGGCCCCCATGAGCGCCAGATCCCAATATGCTTCGATAAATCCGTTCTTGCCAACACATTGCGGGCAAAAATGCGGTCTGACAATATTCAGGTCTGTTTGAACAACCGAGTTCCCGAGCAGCCGATAACTTCCCGCCTTATCATTACAAGCTGAGAACTTTATGCCATCAAATGTTGTTTCCGACCTGTTGGCGATGGCTGCCAGCTTATTTAGACTGAAGGTACGGAGTTTGATCTCGTTGCCCTTCATGCCTGCAATCTTATAGACATCCCATGGAGAGGTGTATCCATTTTCCTCGGTCAACCTCAATACATAGCCTAGGAGGCTCTCAGTCGGGAACGGGGTTGAGTGACGGACCAACAACGATGTGCTCATGACGTCACCAGCAGGGCGTTGATCGATTGTTTCCGCTTGCCTCTCTTAAATTCTCCATCGTTTTGCTTTTTATACTCTGGCTCATCCTCAATCTTCTTGCCGATCTTGCTAACCCGGTCCATCAAGTCAACTGACGCCACGAGCTGAAAATTTCGATCGAACGGGTTAGGTATCCCCAATAGGTTCTCACTATCCCAGGCTGATTGTTCGTGTGCCGCCGCGAGATCGTTAAGAGTTATCGAGTCTGTCTTGCCGTCCTCGCCGTTCCAAAGAGCCTGCACCAGGAGCTTAGCCAGGTGGCCAATAAGTCCTCCGGAAGCACAGTAAAGCCTGAAGGACATTTCCTCGTTGTGAAGTTCAGGTAACTTGTACTGCTTTGCCATTTCAACATGAAAGGATTTGACGATACGGATAAACTGCTGCCGCTGGCCAATATCTTTCCAGGAAAATCGCGGCAACTGAATGGGAGCTAGAAACCGCCTTGCCAATTGCTCGTTTGCGTCAATAACGTTCGTGCAGTGTGGAAGTCCGGCGACAACAAGCGTAGTCGCTGTATCATCAATCAGAACCTTGAGCCAGTCCGCAACATTGTGCATGATCTGGCGCTTGCCTCGATCGTAAAAGTGTTGGAACTCATCAATCATAACCATACGAGTGCCTGACTCCTTCATCAGCTTTCGGAGCCGACGAGATTTCTCGTTTTCCGTTCCACGCTCAGGATCAGGTGCACTGAATCCTTCTAGAAGTTTTCCCGCCAAACTCTTGACAGTCGGGCCACTTGGCAATGTTACGAGTAGGACCGGGACGTACATACCGTCATCACGGCGAACGGGCGCGTGTTCGGATTCGAAGCTTTCCAGAGCACTGGATTTGCCTGTCCCGGATTCACCGACAATTGCGAGACCTCTTGCCCCTTGGCCTGCTGAATGATTGAAGCACTGCTCGATCCGTCGCTGTGCAGTTGCAAAGGCTGTGTGGGGGATTACAAACTTTTCCACGACGGTTAAGAGATCTGTCTCAAGCGCGGCTCATCATGACGGAGTAAATAGGCGACAGATTGCAACCTCAATACGCAGGAATGAGTACGATAACGTCCTTTATCATTCACAACTGGATTGCCAAACTATTGGCGTTTTGGAACACAACAAGCAACAGCGGAAGCCAATCAGTATGGCAGCCTCTTGAAGTGCAGCGCTTGTTCGCGATCGGATGGCCTCCATCGCGCTCGGTTACTTCACGAGTAGCCAAATTACTACTCACGCGCCACGCGTGACTTGGGTCACGCGTTCCATCTCCTGCAACCGGCGGCCGGCCCGCGAACTCCAGTTAGGATCGTTTCCTTTGCGCCGAGTACCTAGGATGTGGCGCTCTGCGGCGAAAACCTGCTTGTCACCACCCCATTTGCTGATGATCTGGTAGTTACCACCGTGTCCTGGCGCAGTCTGAAGTGGGCCGGGAGGCGATACAGCACCCGCAATTTTTGCAAAAGTCATGTAGTCATACGGACCGGCCGCCCCAGGAATGAACCAAGCTCGAAGGAGCCAATTCGAGACTTGAACGACTGTGCCATCCTTGCAGGTCGTACCGTATGTTTGAATCTCCACGGCGTCGCACATCTCCACCGCGTGCATCAAACCTTTGTTATCGTTTGCAAACTGGTTTGCACCCTCGTCGCCTGCTGTTTCGAGAATCTCGTGAGAGACATCGACGCTCACGCCCGTCGGACCGAGGAGACTGCCACATGTTGTAACAGCACACAGAGCAAAAGGGACACCCTTGCCATTGATGTCATGGTACGCACTGGCACCGGGCGCATCTGGAAGTTCTGGTACAAAACCATATGCCCATTCGCCGGGCAGAATGTCACTCTCATTTGCGCCCGCGCGGATCGTGGCTTTCGCACCCCACTCCGCAGCGAACTCCTCGTTGACTTGGTCCTGGACTGCCTCCGCAATATGACTTAGGACGGCAGGAGAGAGCTTCGATCCGTCCTGAGTGGTAGCACCCTTGGTTGAGTCAATAAGAACCCATTTGACTGCGTTCATTGCTGCTCCTTCCGAATAAAGGTGATTGTTTCGGTCTTTCCGGCAAAAAGTCAGGGAATCACTCTCCCTAGGTACATAAACTCCAAAGAGAAGCATTTTCCTTTTCAATAAAATTGAAATTCCATGGTCCGCGATGTTCGCGACGGGTCCGTCGGTCTGGAACCTGCGTGAATGATAAAGGACGTTATCACTCACAATGTTGGTGCCAGCCACGGGGGCTGCACTTATTCGAAAATGCGGCCTGCGGAGGTGAGGACGATGATGCATCGGCTGCAGAAATAGTCGTCCTTTACGTGAAACGCGCTGGTTTTGGCGGCGCTTGGAAAAACACCGAGCAGCCCCTCACCGTCACTCATTTTCGGACTGATCCCTCTGGCTGGTGGGAAGTGTCAGGAGCCACGGCGGAGGGAATGCAGTGCTGCTGCTCAGCTCCCGGTTGTCGTGGCAGTGCTGGTTCCCAGCCCGGTGATCTTACCGAAGCTCTTGCGGAAGATGGAGAGGTTGAGGCCTATACCGAAAAATCCCCCATTGCTCCATTTGTCGGGGCCAGTGAAGGTGGTAGGGCCCTGATAGATTCCGTTGTTGGAAAAGCCGGGCGCGAGCGCGGTCTGGCGAAAAGCGTTGCCTCCGCCCATGATCTGTATTCCGTGCGCAACCTGGAGGTCGAGTCCATAAAAGTAGTCGTTGAAATCCTGCACAGACAGACCTCCCACGATTCCGAAAGCTTCCTTAAGTTGCTTGCGTCCGAAATGACGCGCGCCGGGAAAGGTATCGTAGCCCGCGGGATGATAGGAGAGCCCCGCGATGACAGAGTTGTGGCTAGGGCCCGAGACGAAAATCTGGGTGCAGGGCACCGCGACGGTGCAGGAGACGGGATTTGCCGCAGTCGAAGTGGAAGCATTTCCCGTGGTAATGGACTGGGTGGTGATATTGAATTCCTTGACGGAGGAGATGGCAAAGGCGGCGACCATAGTGGCCTTGTAACGATCGTGGACTTCGAATTCGGGGACGGGAATGGGGGTTCCAGAGGGGTGAGTTGACTGTGTTGCGGGAGTGGTTGGCGCTGGCGGAGGTACACCGACGGCAGTGGGCAAGGAGACAGGAGAGGCGGCAGCTACGACGTTGGTGGTGACCGGGGGGATGGTGAAGCGTGGGAATGTCTCGGTCTCGTAGATGGTAGAGTAGACGCGCAGATTGCCGGTGACGCCGCCGAGATCTATCGCTTTCTGCATGAAACCGAGCACCTGGGAATGATCGTATATGAAGTTTGCGCGGGATAAGAGTGTGCTTTGCTGCTGGTTGATGTCGGCTTCAGCGTCGGGTAGGTCCTGGTTGAGGCGGGTGTAGTCCTGCTCGAGTTGCGGAGAGTACGTTTTGTCGAGGTGACGAGCGATACAGGCGATGACGATTTCGTGGATGGGGTCGTCTTTGCAGTCACTTGCCGTGAGTTCGTTGGCCTGTTTCTCAGCGGCAGTCCAGAAGTCATTTAGTGCCGTTTGGGCTTCTCTGACGGCGTTTGCGGCTACACCTGAGCGCTGCGCTATTTTGGCGTACTCGGTAGTAAGTTGATTGATCTCCGCGTCGTCGAGGACGGCTTTCGTGCCAGCAGCATAGAATGCGATGAGCCTCGCCTTAATCTGCGCGCGGGTGGCGTCTTGAGCAAGGTTTGAAGAGGTCATCTGCTGGGCGATGTTCAGGGCATCCTGAACTGCTTGGGAGTTGCCGGCGAGGGCGTTCAGGTCTGCTCGCAGTCCGGCGAGGTCGCCCTCAAAGGTACTGACTTGGCTGGTCAGCTCAGGAGTCTTCTGCGACAGCTCTCCGCCGAGAGCGTTCACCATTCCGATCGCATCGTTATCCTTGACGATGAGAGCCCGAAATTTATCCTCATCTGTGAAGATCGTCTTACTTTTCTGCCAAGGGACTTCGGTTTCCTCCTTGTTGAGGGCCATCAGGCACTCCTTGGTAGACGTTAGATTGGGTGCGCCAAATGCCCGATCGCAGGCGTCCGCAGGGCCGCTGACTCCGTTCAAGGTTGACCAGGTCGCCTCGAAGAGTTGATTGTCGGTCCGAACGTGCTCCGCCTCGCGCTTGACAATGATGAAGTCGGAGGCGAGTTCGTTGGCAGGATTGGAGGCGGTGGCCGGATTGAGGAGTTCAGCGGTGATGTCCTGTGCAGTGCGCAGAGTGAGAGAGCCGGCAGTGGACAGACCCTTGGGTGAGGCCCCCTTGCTGGTGGGAGTCGCAAGCGTGGGGGTGGCGAGCGTCAGGTTGGAGGCCTCGTCTAGATCCTCGATGGCGAAGTTCTGGATGGCGGTAACGTGATCGATGAAGAAAGCGTAGTTGGTGAGGAATTTGCGGTTGAATATACGCAGCTCGTTGCGCTGACCCTGGACGAGAAAGGCACCCGGCTTACAGAGTTGCGGTGTCGCGTCCTGATCGGAGTCCGGTTTCTTCGGAGAAACGGATGACGACTCCACCATACATGCCCCGGTCTTATTCGTCGCGTCCAACCTGACGAAGGCGTTGTCCTGGGCAGCGGCGGATATGGCGGCCAGGCAGATGAGCGATGCCGGGATCAGTCGAAGTGAGATGCGCATACCGTGCTCCTTATAGCGTTGATCTGGTGACCTAGTGAACGGTTTGAGGATTGCCTAAGAGAACGAACTGCAGCAGCGTTTTTTGCTTATACTGCCAGACATCCCCGGATCGGGCTTCTGCGGCGTCGTTGAAGTAGAGCTTCTGCGCCGTGCGCAGCGCGGAGCCGACGGGTTGTCCGCCCTGTACCGAGGCGAAGAAGGCGCGGGCAAGGAAGTCGGCGTCCTCGAGCATGAGGTCGGACGCGATGTAAGAGCCAAACGCGAGGCCGGTGGCTCCGATGAAGTTGGCACCTTCGCGGACCAGCTTCAGAGCGCAGCTATTGTCGGCGGTTCGTCCCGCGATCTGTGCGCCGTAGCAGCATTCGGCGAAGCTAAGCGAGCCGCCAACGCAACTGCGGTCGAGGCCATCAGGTGTGACGGTGGAGATAAAGTTGCGCTGGACGTCGCTCCAGCACTTCCAGTCGGGATCGCCTGTGAATCCGTGCAGGTTGAAGTACAGGACGGAGCGCGCAGCATCCTGACGGGTGGCGCTGTTCATTTCGTAGCCGGGAGCGATATGCCAGACCTGGGGCTCGGGCATCGCGATGGCGACCCTGCCACTGAAGGAGGTCCAATCGTCGTTGATTACCAGCGCCGATCCTGGCTGACCGACGGTAGTGCCCTGCGCGCGATGCGGCAAGCCTTCGATCAGAGCGATGAAGTCATTCAGCGGCGCTGCGTCGGGTGCGGCGAGACGACCGACCGGCAGAGTGGGCGCGAGTTGCTCCTGAAGGCTGTCAACAAGGGCTCCGTAGGGATTATCAGAGAGCACAGTATTGTCCGGATCCACAGACCGATCCTGGACCGGGTTGGGTATAGGGACGAAGGGCACGATCGAATTCCCACCTGCGATGAGGACGCTGGAGGCCAGGGATGGGAATCGTCGATAAACCTCGCGAATTGCGGACTGGACGCCCGTCGGAGTTGATACGCCGGGCGCGAGGCCCAGATTCTGCATGTCGGCGGGATCGTCGACCGCTAGGACACGGTCAGCATCGACGACCGCCCATGTGTCGAGCGCGGCGCGAAGGCGGTCGTAGCCGATGGAACCGTAGCGGAGAACCAGTGGATCGCGGGCGGTGATGATCAGCATGGCTTAGTTTTGCCCCTGGGTCGACCCTTCTAGATCACCGGGTTTAATGTGCAGGTCTTTATTTTCGACGATGGTCGCGTTCGTCAACGCGGCGGATATCTGATCAGCTATCGTCTTCGTAGGGCTTGGCGGGGCGGCCGCCTTCGGGGCGTCCGAACACCGCTTCAGATATGCGGAGGAGATGAGTGTCTCGTATTCGGTGACGAACTTGTGGCGACGGTCTACTGCCGTGAGGAAGAAGAGCAACTCTCCCGCGAGCAAGAACAGGTACAGGCCGTAGTTTGCGAGACCGAACTGCGGGGTCAGAAAAATTGCTACGACCAAGAAGAAGAAGGGCAGAATCATACCGCTGCTAACTAGGCTTTGACCGTAGTAATCGGTGTAGAGAGTCTCGTAATCGGTGCGCAGCATCAGCCCCATTCCGATGGCGTACTCAGGCTGTGAAAGTCTGTCCCAGTCGCGAGCTAACTTCTGATCGCACGACAAGGGCGGAACCTTTGGGTTGTCGCTGGTCGACGCATCAACCGGCGTAGCATCGGCAGCGGGTGCCACAGTCGGAGCGCTTTCAGTAGCTTTAAGAAAAGCCTGCTGCTGGAGGTGTGTGGGTTCCGCCGAATACTTGCCGTGCTTGCGTACCTTGCCTCTGAGAACCGCCGGCAGAAACCATGCCACAAGGATGCCGATGCTGCCGATAACCGAGCAATTAGCAACGGTGCGGGTCATAGAGGGGACTCGGGCAAATGATGGCTCAGCCGAAGCCTTTTGACCGTTGCAGATGTCGGATGGACTGCACACAGAGGCAACGGACGCAGTTAAAGAGGTCGACGGTGTACTGGGAAGGATAAGGGCAAGGACAAATGCGAGAATAAGCAACACTGCGACGACCAGCCCACAGAGCAATGCATTTGAGCGCATCCCCGGCTGCTTTGCAGGATCAGGTTTCCATGCGTCCGTTACTTGCTGGCCGGCCGACTTGCGCCTGGGACGAACGGTATCCCACAGGTCATCGAAGCTGCTGTCATAGATGGCTCCGAATATTGCGCGATTGAAGGGATCGATGAGGAGTGCCCAGCCGAATACCAGGGTCAGGAACCCTACGATGTGGTTTCCCAGGCCGGACAGGATATCGTCAAATTTTTGCTTGGGACGCAGTCTTCCCGCATCGCCCAGGCGTAGTTTGATCTCGGCATCCAGCCGTTGGTATTGATTGACTCGCCGCGCCCGCTCCGCCTTGATGTGCTGAAACTTCGCGACGTATGCCTGAAACTTTGCGATTTCACGGTCTTTGTCATCCACCTCTCTTTTGAATGTCCCGGCCAGGGGTGAGAGGGAAGCGACATACTTCAGGTAAGTAGTCTTGAGATTGTCACGGTCTGCAATTTTGGCAGTGATCGCCGTGTTCAGGTAACCAGTGATCAAATCTTCGATGTTTTGAAGAGACTGTTCTTCCTCGGCACACTTCAAGAGGAGACGGTCGGTGTCGTCCAGCGTGAGTTGGTTCAGGAACGCAGCCTCGGTTCGATTCTGTATGCCAGAGTTCTGGAGGAACAGTGGGCTCGCCACGCCTTCCTTGACGGTGCAGGCCTCGTGACTCGTAGCGAGGTACGCGTCTTGAGTGACAGCGTTATCGCGTTGAATCACGGCCGCGTCGATGCGCAGCTGATTGAAATTTGGCTGGTGATCGGCGACAAATGGAATGCGATCGGCGGTGTCGGGCGGCCAGATCAGCAGTGCGAAGGCGAAGGCGGCGACGATTCCGGGCAGAGTAATGTTTTTGACCTGACCGGCAAGGTTTCCCAGCGAACTTAATAGGTCCATAAGCCCCGTTTCGCTATTCAAGTATGTTCAAGGGCAAATTCCGTTGAGGTTAAAACTCGCCTGCGTGAAGCTCAGCGACGGCCAGCGAGGCTGTCGCAAGAACGGAATATCCAGGAACCGGATTAAGAGTCCTAGAAAGCGTGAGAGCTGGTGAATAACATCGATGTTACAGTCGCCATACAGCACGCGATTTCGGCCGAATGTGCGAATGTCTCCCTTTACCGCAATTGCGGCGAACAATTCATGTGACTCATAGTTTCGTTGTATCTTTGCGGGCCAAAGCCAACGAAAACCTTGAATATGCTGCGTTGCTAGAATGTGTGCCAGCGTATCACGCAAGTTACATATTCTCAAGCAAATATCTTTAAGAATATTTAGGTAACCAACTTTATATACTAAGTAGTAATGCACCTCTTGCGAGACGTATTAGGTCTGTTTTAAGTGAAAATAGGTATCATTCATAATCTTGGTGGACGTTGAATGCAATCAATTCTGCCAACCGTGACAATCATCCAATGCTGCCATCCGATCCACGTTTCCAACACCGACGGGACTTCGAGATTCGCTTTAGCGGATTAGCACGAATTGAGGAGCTCTTTCAAAACGGGTACTATCGAAATCGAAAGCAGAGGCCTTCACAGCGCGGCTCGACGCCTGCGAAATTTTGGCAGTGCTCGTAGCGAACCAAGAAGTCGAAAAGGCAACTCCACGGTCAAAGTGACCGTCCTCGGCGCGATGCCCTTGTTGCCGCCGCCTTCCCCGAGGATGTCAATGCCGAACCCAATCACTCCAAAGGTAACGACCGCCGCCTGCACGCCGAGCATCGTCAACCAGTTACAGTTCCGCCGAGGACTCCCCACCAGCAGCTAGATGACGCTCGTTCATGGCGACAAACCGTTTCTGCACTCAAGAAGGTTTCATTCGCTGCGCAAACGACCAGCCCAGAGGGCTCTGAAATAGAGACGCGTCCGGGCTGAAATCGAAGCATTAGAAGAATTAATCAATAAATCTCTTCGCTAAAGGAAATTCGAGCTACAATGCTTGCCAATGCCTCCTCAGCATATTCCGGCTCCGCCCCCGCCCGTGAAACATTGGGTTACTGCGATGCTTGCGTTGGGAGTGAGTGTCTGCATTGGGCTTGCCCCTCTTCTTGGTTCGGTAAAGGTGCCCTTGTTCTCCTCCCTGCTGGACCTCATTCCAGACTTTCTCCAACATCGGCTTATTCCAATCACATCCGCCTTCATGGGCCTTGCAGCGGCCGCAGTTCAATGGAACGCAGAAGAGAAGTTATCAAGAGCAAGAAGACGGAAGGTATTCCGTGCCACGCTTTGGAGCGCGTCCTGCGCCGCACTCGTCTTTTACGTGATCTCCACATTTGCGGTTAAGAACGTGGACTTCGGCGGCAAAGACAGCCGCGAGTCTGGATCTTTCCTTGTTGGCTTTTTCCGTCCCTTGAAGCCGCCGTGCGCTGAGGGTATTTCTGACGCAGAATGCATCAAGAGACTCGGTTTTGACCAAGACAGTATTCGGTCATTTTGGGGAGATACAAGCATCAATGTCGCGGAGCTAGTCCTCAGCGGATCTTATTTGTCGTTCATGCTAAGTTTTGCAACTCTCGTTGGAGTCGTAATTCACAAGAATCCGGGGTAAACATCGGCATGCACAAGCTGATCAGTGTTCCCGCGGTTTTCCTTCTGCTTGTAGGCGTTACATCCTGCGCCATAAGAAGTCGCGTTTCCCCGGCGTACCCCAATGCCGGTCTTAGAACAGACCTTGAAGTACGGCTTTCTGAGATCGCCTGGGATCATGCTGAGTGTTACTATGCCGCGGCTCCGTACCACTTTTATGGTCCGACGAGCTTAGATTTTCAGCCTCCAACGCGCGGTGCAGAGCCCAAACCAGAGAACACGCCATCAAGGCTCATTACCCAGTGTAAGACCATGCTGCTTGACAAGCTGGGTCAGAACGAGAAAACAAAGGGAATGCAGGATTATTTCGCCAAGTTTTATCCCACGCTCGGAGACGCACTGCTCGAAATACCCGGACCAACTGCTCCTCCTAAAGATCAGCTCCAAGTGCCCCATCTCGAACACACTGGTTTTCAGGCCGACCAGGGAGGCAGGGCAGTCACAGATTTCCGCTTCCAGCAAATAGCTCATTGGATCGTGGTTTGGGTCGCGCAGCGCCTGATTTATACCCCTGACTCGCGCCGATTTCTCATCTCGCTAAACGTGGATAGTACGCCGAAAAGGCAGGCAGTCATCACCTTGCGGCATTTTGACAGTAGTCCGGCGGACCGGATTCCAACTCAGGGAAGCTTTGGCGAAGTTTATCGTGGGCTCTATCGCTATCGAATTGAACGGGACGGTTATAAGACTTTCGATAGTGGTAGCTCAGACAACGATCCGCCCCTCAATCTCGTGGATTGGGGATGGACAGACAAAGGAATGGTCTGCGAACTTGTACCAGATTCGTCATCTCTGGAAGCGCTGCCATGTAAGTTGGAGCGGGAATAGAAATACGCTTGCTTCTTATTGACTTCTAACTCGATAAAATACATATCGCGTTTCAATTAAGTCAATCATCTGTCAAGATGATGGATTTCCAAAGGCCAAGCGCGCCGCCCTTGAGGACAACTTCGCGTTAATGTCTACAGCGAATGAAAGAATCTGTTCGCAGAGGGCCTCGATTTCGGCGACATCTACTGTGATCAATTCCCGTTCTTTCGTGAATCCGCTTCGATGAACTATGTCATGTCGCTTTGTGAGAGCATTATCGAATTGCTTAAGGCTGGGCAAATCGATCTCCAGCCCCAGCCTAAATAGAGGCGCCACTTTATCCCATTTATGCCAAACAAGATTTTGCAAGTATGCCTTGATGTCATTTTTGAGCGTCTCACGTTTTTCGAAGATCTGCCCAAGCTTAAGAGGCTGGTCGCGGAATGCTGGGATTTTTGTGACGATATTCGCCAAAGCCAACGCATCGTATTCTACCCAGTAGGTGACGGTTTCCCACAAAAACGATTCGAGGCTTGTGATGACCGAACCAAAGGACAGATTCCGTGCGAGCGCCTGTGCGGAAATATCGCCTTGCAGGGTTAACACTTGCTTCGATTGCGCGAGGCGTTCACGGAGCCTCTCTAGAGGCTGGTGGCCGTTCTCAATGTCTACGCCGTAATCATCATCATAATCGTCAGGGATACTGTGCTGCACTGGGGCCCATTCGTCACCGAGCTCTTGATGCAATTCGTCAATGACTTCTTGAATCACATCATCGTCAATGTGTCTACCGAAGCGCTCGGGCAACACGTCGGCAGGGTCGTATGGACCGCCGTGAATAAACTGGTATCCTCCTTCTCTTCCGTTATGGGGCGTACCTTCCGCCGGATCGCAGTAACGGTCCAAAAACCACGCGCGCATCGCGATCATTTGGTGGTCTTTTCGCGCCGTTCGAAGCCAGTGGTCTTGCGGTTCAAATGCACCATCAACATTCCAAGAGCTGAATGCTTCAGGCGGGAGATTGCTAAGCTCATTGTCGTCGTCCATATGGTCATTCCAACCCATTGAATGCTCCTGTTATCGCTGTTGTTAGGTATCGAGCGATCCTTCCCACTCAGATCCCATCACCCAAGCGAGTGCTGACAGCTTACCGCTCAAAAGACCCCATTCAAAATCATCCCATCCGAGATTCTTCTTTCCATACTTTCGTTCGATCTTCTGCGCTGCTTTTCTCGCGGTCGCAAGGATCGGAATCTGCGCCTTTGTTAACGGCCTCTTGCCGGTCTCAATTTCGTACAGCCAATTCTGGTGCCGGTTCCACCAGACCTTATCCCAGAACTCTTGAGAGGTTTTGAGGATTTCCTTGTCGTTGCGCCGCAAAAGCATTGGCCACTCTTTTCCCGGATGCTCGTCGTCGGGAAGCCATTCGACCTTGTCGCCATCTTTCGTGTATCCCACCCTGTAGCCATTCGGTCCAACTTCGCCAGGCGGAATGGGATCGCTCGTGCCCGCGCGGGCGCTTTGCTTTGGACCCAGGAAATCGTCTCGATATTTATTGAAAGCTTCCTGGGTTATGTTGTGCTCCTGATGGATCAGCATCAGCTCAGTAACTTTGGCCGCCTGCTCTAGACGTGCATTGCGGCGAGTGGGCCTAGCGACTTTCAGTTCGCGAACCTGATTCATCAGGTCACGTTGCAGTATCCGATAGAGTTCCTCAGTGCTACTGAACCCGCCGGTGAGAGCCTTCTTGTATGTGGCATCCTTGAAGGCTTTGAGCTTTTTATGTTGCTTAAGGTCAATCTTGTTGGGATCGATTGGGCGGCTGGAAAAATACAACAGCGCTGGTTTCCCATCGGCGACGAACTGATCAATCTCCTCCACGGTTCCGGATTCTGCAACGCCCGTGCTGGTCCCTATTTTCGTCCAGAACATCCCCACCAAAATGTCGCTGCCTGTAACGAGCTGCCGGTTGATGGCGGCCTGCGGTCGCACACCGGCCTCCGGCATTGCATGTGTCTCCCATTTGACCGGAAGCAATACGACAGACTCAGCTACGGCGTGCTGGTCATTCCACTCGTGAACAGCGCGCGTTGCAACTTCTCGCTCCTCCGGCAAGTCTGATGGCGAAGCAATCAATACTCGATAAATATCTGCTTTAGACGGCATCTGCTTAATTCTCCGAGACTGGCGGATGTCCACCTTGCCAGCATCTGATGTCGATGGCAAAGGTGGCATCGTGATTAGAAGCATTCTAGATGGTGGACTAGCTTGAGGCCCATAAAAGAGGTTAACCGCCATAGCTCCTTCTCTTGTTCGTCGGTCAGCGTCGTAAATGCCATTGTGGTTTCCTCGCATCACACGTTACGAAATTTCTCCCGAATCATACAATCGGTTCGCGTCTGGGTATAGGGTGTGATAAAGGACGTTCACATCAACAACCTCATTTCTCTTTCTTAATGAGCGGGAGATTCGGTGCAAACCCGGTTGAATGGCGGCGCGCTTACGCAAGGACGAAACTCTGGAGGCGGCTAGAAGGAGCCGCCTTCTATGACACTACAAAACGCCGTTTCAATCGCCATTCCGGCGCCCACAACTATTCCTGAACTGCAGCAATCCAAGACGGCCGTACTGAATACACTCGCATCCCAACACTCGCGACGGAGCTATGAATACGCAATCGACAGGTTCATCGCCTGGTACTGCAGCGAACCCAGATTGGAGTTTAACCGTTCCGTCGTCGTGAGATATCGCTCATTCCTGGAGCGCCGCTCCCTGTCCGCCGCTACGATCAACCTGCATCTATCAGCGATCCGGAGGCTCGCTGATGAATCTGCCGAGAGCGGTTGGCTGAGCCCGGAACTGGCGATTGGAATTCGACGAGTTAAAGGAGTCAAGCGGCTCGGACGGAAGATGGGTAACTGGCTTACCCGCAATGAGGCTCAAGAGCTAGTGAACGCTGCTTCGAAGACCAATTTACGCGGTTGGAGAGATGGAGCGATGGTCGGACTGCTGTTGGGATGCGGGTTGCGACGCTCGGAAGTCGTGGGCTTGAACCTCGATCAGCTGCAATCGAGAGAGGGCCACTGGGTCATTGTCAATCTGATCGGCAAGGGAGCAAGAATACGAACCGTACCAGTGCCATGGTGGTCCAAGGAACTGGTCGATGCCTGGCTCCGACATTCCGGCGTGAGCGACGGCAAAGTATTCAGGCAGGTCTTCAAAGGAGGGATGTTACAACCCTCTGGCGTCACAGCAAACGTGGTCTGGTATGCAGTAAAGCGGTGCGCTGAACAGGCGGGCATAAATCATCTAGCACCACATGACCTCCGCCGCACTTGCGCCCGCCTGTGCCACAGCTCTGGAGGCGAACTGGAACAGATTCAGTTTCTGCTTGGCCACGCCTCTGTGCAAACAACGGAACGGTATATCGGCAGCAAACAGAAGCTGCAAGACGCGGTGAACGATCGCCTCGGGATTTCTGTCGTCAGCAACAGCGCCTGAAAGAGCTTGGACGCGGTCGTTTCAGGTTATTGGCGATAGCGTCCTTTATCATTCATAACGCACCGTGGTTGCGGACCCCAGTAACGCCAAAAATTGCCTCAAGACGGCGACTAGTCTCTGCATTGCGATTTCGTAGCTCTTCTGCCAGCTTGCAGTTGAGATAAGTACTGAACGGATCATTCCGACTGAATCGCTCCTTTTCGAGCTCTCGCGCGAGATTCCCCCAAATATGGGCAGCCCTATATCGTACCTGCTCTTCGGCGAGCCTCCGTTCGATCCTGAGTTCCTTCCGGTTAAGATGGCACACCTCGATTGTCACTCTCCCCCTTTCGGTCTTGTACCAGATCCAGCCATCGCAGCGTGCCTCGATATGTTCAGATGGATCGTCACAATAGGGATGCAGAAGCATCGGCTCCTCTGCTTGAAGTTCCTTGAACCAATTGTCTGGGTTGGAGGAAGGGGATGATATTCGAACAGCGCCGACCGGAAACTCGCAAAGCTTACCGGGATGAGATGCGCGTTTTGTTTGATCACGATCGGGATGCGTGCTGTTGCACTTCTTGCACGCGAGCAGGAGGTTGTGCCATTCATACGCAAGCCAGTAGTACCCAGGATGGCTGACAGGTTTACGGTCTTCTGTAACCGCATTTTTGGGGCGATAGTGTTCAGCTTCACAGAATTCTCCTGCAGCATAGCGTCCTTCGCAGTACGAGCACCTGCCAAGAAAGGGAATCAGAACATCATTCTTGAAATCCTGCCATATTCGCTCATCAAATCGATGTTGTGAACGAGGGGCGCTCAGCAGATCGTCGCGCTTGTGGCGAGATTTCTCTTGCCACACGTTGAATTGATCGCTTTTCAGGAACTCTGGCTCAAACATCACCCTCTAAGAACCTCCCACATCCTCGTCTTGACCCGCACTAGGTCTTCTTGCGAAATCTTCGATAGCCGAAATGCCAAAAACTCCCCTAGCAAGTCCCACACTACTCGCTCAAGCGGGCTGGACGAAGGGATGCGGCTGGTCTGCGAATCGATTTGAACTTCAAGTGCCCTAACTAAGGGGTGGTCGGGTCCGTGTTCACCTAGCATTCGGCCATAATATTCGCTGAGTTCTTCCGAGTCCTTGCTCCGCGTTGATGGCAAATCGAACAGAATGCTAGTTAGTATTTGATCAGCTCGCCAACCTTTCACAGACGGCAAGTCCGCGACCATATGTACACCGTTCTCACCTCTCTTGAGGAGACGAACGGCACCGGAATCCACCGATCCAGCAACCATCGCTGAGTGCGAAGTCGCAATGATTTGAAGGTGTGGGAAGACAGTGCGGAGGTCGGGCAAAACATGGCGCTGCCACTCGGGATGTAGGTGTGCGTCTAATTCGTCTACCAATGCTACGCCGAAAATGCCCGTTGGGTTTCCATTCCATCGAAGGGCCGGTAATGCGTGCCGAAATAGATGGCCGATAAGGGCCAGCAACCCAGCGTAGCCATCGCTCAGGTCTCTAAAGAAAAAGGCGCTCTCATGCATTTGCGCCTGACTTTCGGATAGCGAAGAAAGAACATTAAGGTCTGGAAGAAGCTGTTGAATGCTGGCGCGCATTGAACTGCACGCACTTTCATCGAGGCTGGCTGGTGCATCTCTGATGTTCGAAAGGTTTCCGATAAGCAACTTCGATACGAAGTCAGGATCTATTACAGGTGAATTCGCTACAAAGAGAGAAACTACTCGATCAATAGTGGCCTTCGCTCTTTCCGGAACTATCCCGCCTGAGTCCGTAAAGAATCGCCTTGGACCGTAGCCGCAAAAAAAACCAAACTCATCGGTTTCGCGACGGCGCAGAATGTCAACGCGGTCCGCGCAGTTACGGATACCAAGAGTTAGATCTTTGGATGTCATTGGGCGAAAGCTATTCTCGCCCTGTCGAATTTCGAGCCCAACTGCGAACTCTTCTGTTCCGACTGCTGCGTCTTCGTGAGCATGGTGCAGAAATACCGCCTCCATAAAGCCTCTCTCAGCGCCAGATCGAAGGTAGCTCACAGGTCGCTCTTCAACTTGGTTTGCAAGTTCAGTTCCCAGAGAAAGGAGTGCAATGGCTCGAAGAAGCGTCGATTTACCCGTGGCGTTTTCGCCCAAGAAAAGTGTTGTTGTTGGGCTAAGCTCAATTGCGCCAGAGTCGTAAAACATTCTGATGTTTCGTAACCGTACCCAGCCAACGTTGATTCGTGGTGTATTTTCCGTGAGGGGGCTAGGCAGTCGATCATCCGGCTCAAGACCCTTGAGCCATCGAATCGATGACGAATCGAGTGTTTCAAATGCATCGCTGATACTTTGCCGGATTGTTTCGCTCGAATCGGTCTTGGAAAGTCTATGGAGCAGTGAACGAACGGAATCGTCACCGAGATGGTTAAGCAGTACGGAGACGCAGAACCCACGGACCTCGTCTTGTGGGTCGTTTGTGGCGCACCTCGAAATGAGGTCATTAACTTCGTAGTCGGTGGAGAATTGCGCTTCCAACAGGGACAAAGCGGTCCGGCGAACTCGATAATCGTCGTCGGTCACGCGGTGCTTTATTATTAGGGAGCATTCGGCGTCCTCCCTCCAACCCCGAGCGATCAATTGAATCGCCGATTGTCGAACTGCCCAGTTCTCATCGAAGCGGGCGCAATCCATGATTAGGGGAAGCGTTCCAAGATCCTCCCTCCATCCGCGGGCCAACTCATAGATTGCTGCCTGCCGAACCGCCCAGTGGCTGTCGTTGCGAGCACGGTCTTGAAGGAGGGGCAAAGTGACGGGATCGTCCTTCCAGTCGCGTCCCATGTTCTCAACGGCTATCTGGCGGACGACGCTGTCTTCATCGTCGTGAGCGCGGTCCTGAAGCATTCGCAAAGTCGCAGGGTCGTCTTTCCAGCCACGAGCCAGCTCTTGGACCGCCATCCGCCGGACGTCATTGTTTTCGTCGCAGAGTGCGCGGTCCCGTAGCATCGGCAGAATAGCGGGATCGTCCCTCCAGCCGCGCGCCAGTTCTTCGATAGCTGCCTGCCGGACGTCATAGTTTTCATCGTTCCGAGCGCGATCCTGAAGCTGAGCTAGAGTTGCGGGACTGTCCTTCCAGCCCCGTGCCAACTCCCGAACGGCTGCACGCCGGACAATCCAGTCGCGGTCCTCGTTGGCCGCCGACTGCAACCAGACCAAGGCATTCTCGCTATTCCACGAAATGGCCATCCAATGGACCGCAGCCTCTCTGGTCGGACCGGCTTCATCGAACTCTTCCCATAGTTGGTAGTCGCGCGGCGGTTCATAGCGTATGGCCTCACGCTCGAATCGATCCCAAAGCTCGCGCGCCGTTGTCTGAATGACTCTCCGGTTGCGGACCTCGTTCAGACATCCGGCCGCCAGCAGGAGGTTGGCCAGCTTGTCGTTACTGCCGTCTTGTGCCATGAGGAAAAGGATCAGTTCCTCGGTCATTTTCTCGTTGATCATGCCTCCGATAAGCCGAAGGACCTCATGCCATTCTTCGTTCCTCCAGTGTCGGCCGAAGACCTCCGTTTTCAACTGTTCCAGTGACAGTTCCTGTCTCTTTTGAACGCGATCTACGAACCAAGACGCGCAATAGTATTCGAGAAATGTGCGGTTTATGAACGAGAAGCGACCCGAGCCAGCGTAGGTGAGGATGAAGTTGCGCTCCGTCAACTGGTTGAAGAGCAGCTTCGATTTCTGCCGGGCTTCCTGCAGCGAAAGGCCTTCAAGAAACTGTCGAATCATCGCCGTGAGGCGTGACTGTTCGATTAAGTTGGCCGCTAGGCCGCCCTCAGCCTGCTGCATCGCACCGGCAATCTCGCGAAGAAGCGCTTCCTTATCTTCGCGATCGAATTCGCCCACAGGCAGCGCTTTCCGTGCATCCCAGTCATCAAGTAAGACGCGACTGGCCTCGCGGTAGAGGGTAGTTCGATTGCGGGGCAGATCCTGGTGGCGATTGAGGATGGCCATCATCGTAAGGAGCAGTGGGTTTCCTGCGAGTTCCCGGATGGCAGACGATTCGTCGAGAGCGCGCTCAAGCCTTTTCTGAATCAGCGCGCGCTCGTTTTCATCGGCTTCTGCGATCCGGTGCCACTGACTTAGAAATTCCAGCATCTGCGGACGGTCGAACTCCTCAAGCGTGGCATGGAAAAAACCTGCAGAACGTAGGCGGTCCGGATCATAGCCGACCTTGCGGGACGTGACGACTACAGGAACCTGGGAGTAGCGTGCGCAGAAGACGATGATCTCTTCGACGACGGACTGGCGCACTGCGGCGTCGAAGACCTCGTCGAGGCTGTCAAGATAAACGGTGGCCTGCCCAGCGCTAAGACGTTCTTGAAGCACGGCTGCGTTGAGACGGAATACATCGTGAGCGGAATGAAAGTACTCAAGGATGCCTTTGCGGTCCTTTACGTACTCCTTCAGATCCACAAGCAAGGGCAACGCCCCAAGGTCCTCTTTTGCCCATCGGAGAGCTAGGAATTTGAGCAAAGAGGTCTTGCCCGACCCGGGATCGCCCAACACTACTACTTGTCGGTTTCTGCTGATGATCTCAAGCACCGGTCGGACCGGGCTTGACTGGTGGCGCCTGCGCGATGCAGTTAGTTCCTCAGCTTCCTGTAATTCTGTAAGGGGGCTCCCTTCACGGAGGCGTCGTTGAATCTCGGGCGGGATTTCGGGGATTGGAGCCGATTCTCGTGCCAACTGAGGGACATAGATGTTCCAGAGGGTAAGCTTGCGGTTGATGTCATATGTACTAGAATCCAGGACGGCAAGCTGGAGGGCGTTACACTTCTTTTCGATAATGAACTTACGGTAGCCGGTGAGGTCAAAGCCGGGATCGGGGGCCGCGATTCGGGCCAGAGCCGCGACCTGCCGTTCCTGGAGAGCAAGGTTCAGGATAGCCCGCATTTCGGGATCGGTCTTCATGTACCTTCGAATTGCGCGAGAGTAGTTCTGGGCGACCAAGGTCCAATTGAAATCGCTGGGTAAGGGAACAAGTTTCAATTCAACCCAGGTGTCTGAGACTTTGCCGAGGTCGGCTTCGTTCCATTCAGGGTCCATCCATTCGGCGATTTCGGTCGCCGCGGCTTCAATCAGGACTTTGAGCTGATCCCGATAAGAGCCAAGAGCTGCGGTGAAGTCGCATTTGTCTACAAGCTCCTTGTCCCATTCTTCGGCGAAAAGCTCGATTGCCTTGATCGCAACCATTTCACGTGACTCAGGAGCGAGCATGAAGACTACTGACCGATTTCCAAGACGGTGAACGTCTTCGGAATGGCTCTGGATCGCTTCCTTGACCTTAATGGAAGCGACGATGGCGGCGATCCAAGGTGAAAGTGGATCCATATCAGGAGTATAGAGCGGATTTGAGCTGGACAACGAGGCTGTGATCAATCACGCTCGTTCTCGGTTCACACCTAGCCGTTCGCGGCAAGGCACCAGCAGCCGGCATCTATGGCGAAGCAACACACCTTTCTTTTCGTCCAGATTTGTGCATGATAAAGGACGTTCACATCAACATTTCCAAATCCAACTATCGCGATAGCAGCCAGTCAGGCAGATCCCCACTCGCACGGCGGGGTCGAGGGTCCGCTGTATCGGGCCTTCATTGGCCTAAACTTTTGCGCGTGTGACCGGCTACCCTTCCTGAATTAGTGGATAGCTCGCGAGAAAAACCTCGGGTCTCGACTGAAAATGCTCGCGGTCAGCTCCGCTCTCATACCCGTACATCTTTGTCCCTGCCACGACATCTCCGAGCTGTACGTCCTTAACGCCGCCTGCAATCCCGACAAATAGCGCGAGATGGGTATCTGCTTGACTATCCCTATCACAATAGGTTGTGCTTTGGATCGTTTATGCGAGATTCCGCGCATATATGCTTTAAATTGTTCAAGTTGTGCCGAGTGTCATTGGGCTTTGGCGTAATTGCGATCGTAATAGCCTTGGCCTTCACTGGCAAAATTTACGCATTGCCTAGCAGCTTCGCTCAGGAAGCGGGCGCGTGTAACTGGAAAGCAGAATTGAGTCCAGCGGCTTTTTCCGAAAACGTCAACATAATGAGCCTGGCCGAAGATAACAACGTAGTTCTTCCCGTCGGCGAATTGTTTGCTCTGAACAGAAGTTGGTGGAGCCGGGATCGTATTCCGGTTCACTTTTTGCATTTGGGTGTCATTGATACTGCCGTTCGGGAAAAGCATCCCTGTTTCTACCCTGTAATGAGGACGGGAGTAGCAACTGCTCATCCACTCAACTTGGGCGGGGGTGACATTGTCCAATACCTCCACACAGGCATCAACGTAAATACCTTTGGCGACAGTCTTGCCAGTGTTGGTAGCGCTGATATGGGCACTCAACGGCAGGCTTGGGTCAACAACTACCGCAGAGTCAGGTTCTTTTGTTTGATCCACAAGATCAATTCTGAGCCAAGCTCTTTCGTCGGTCTGCGTTGTGCTGAGTTGTTGAAAGTAAACGACCACAGCCAAA
>Ga0302319_10006005_pt1 | contig 24220 bp, 18 predicted proteins | sample Bog_T0_2_FD_203319 | JGI IMG/M metagenome (GOLD analysis project Ga0302319, IMG submission 203319) | Peat permafrost microbial communities from Stordalen Mire near Abisko, Sweden - Bog_T0_2 | ecosystem: Environmental > Terrestrial > Soil > Wetlands > Peat | place: Sweden: Abisko, Stordalen Mire...
TCAATTTGCACAACCAACGTTCAACGCATCCGGCACGGAAGGAAACGAAAAGATTGACCAATTCCGCAACCCCGGATACGCGGACTCGGATCTTACCGTAAAGAAGACTACGCCCATTGCCGAGCATGTGAGCCTTGAGCTTCGGCTCGATACGTTCAACCTGTTCAACCGGGTAAACCTGAACGGTGTGGACGCTAACTACAACGATGCGAGCGCTGGCTTTGGAACAACCAGCAGCACTCTATTCCCTCGCTACCTGCAGCTTGCTGCCAGGATTAACTTCTAGGATCGGCGCAACGGGTTGGCGCGGAGTTCTTCTGATCTGGTCGCCATACGACAACGCGATCGGCAAGGTTAACTATGCTGATCGCGTTGCGCGGGACGGCGACTTAAGTCTCGCAGCGGAATGCTTTGGCAGAGAGTGGCGATGGCGGGTGCAACAACTCCATCTCCATTCGAGTCTATGCCAGGGTCAGTTCGCATTGTTGCAGTGAAGGGGGATGGCGCTGACCACTCCTTTAGGGAGAACGTTGGGTGCGAAAGGCCAATTGCCGGCAACCTTGATATACTTTTTTTGAAGTTGGCTTTTGTGCTCTTCGCAACCTTTATGGCTCGTATCCAGTTGTGCACTGGAGGCAAAGTTCAACTGTAGAGGAACCAGTGCGTCGTCGACGCCGAAGCCAATGACATGGATAGTGCACCTGATTCAGTCGCGCAAATGATTGATTCTAAAGGGCGGGAGTAGTTCAGTGGCAGAACGTCAGCTTCCCAAGCTGAATGTCGCCGGTTCGATCCCGGTCTCCCGCTCCAGATTCTAGATAACTTAGAGGCAAAATAGATGCACGATAAACCCTGCGAAATGCACGGCGGCCCGAATGAGGCCATTGGGAAAGTATTAACATCGGATCGATCTTCTTTGTCGGCACCGACCAACATGTCCACGAGAATTTGTTCTCCAACGGCGCATGGAGCCAGATCGACCTGACCGTAGCATCCGCTGCTCCCACCGTCGGCGTAGGCAGTTCGCTGGCGGCCCACATGAATACCATCGCCACCTCCGAGGAAGTCTACTTCGTGGCCGCCAACCAATCCGTGCAGGAAGTCTGGTCTTCCGCAAAGGCTGCGCCGACCTGGTACAGTTCGAACCTCTTCGGCATCGCCTCGGGCACAATCGTGGATGCCGACCCGGGCAGCCCACTGACAGTTGCAGTCGACCAGGTCGTTAGTCCGAATCGCGACGAGATCGACTACATCGGGACGGACGCGGCCGTTCACCAGCTTTGGTGGACCGGCTCCACCGGGTGGACAAGCGTAACTCCCTAGCGGCCACCACCTCACAGTAGTCAAACCATCCACTGCGGGACAATCGGTGAAGCGACAACGTGCAAACCAGCCGTTGTCGCTGCGCCGGTTATGTTTCCTGGGGGCGCCAGGAATGCTTGTTTGCGATCGCTGTCCGGGGAGAGCGCAAGCGAACTCGACTGACCGATCACGCCGCCTGAATTACTCATTGGCGGCGCACAACCGGGTAGCTAGAAATAAAACTTCCCGGCAAGCTGAATCGCCCTACCAGGTTGCGGATCTGCGCCGGTATTCACAGGTTGATCGACGGAACTGATGTTGCCGAAGAGAGAGCCGCAGCCGTTGTTGCCAACTGGTGGGCCGGCGTTACAGTTGCCGATTGGATTGGCGAAGTTGGCGTGATTGAAGGCGTTGTAGGCTTCCAGGCGCAGTTGAACATAGCGTGGGCTCTCCAGACCGCCGACCGGGATGTTCTTGTATATCTCAAAGTTGGAGTAATTGAATCCAGGGCCATGGAAGAAGTTCCGTTTCACATTTCCAAAGGTGCCGATTGGCTCCTGGGAGAACGTTGACGGATTAAACCAGAGGTTGCCCGGTCTCCGCGGATTGAGCGAGTTGATGTGAAACGTCGAAGTGTTGGGAGCATCCGGGCACTCAACGAAGCTGAACTGATCGCAATAGAGCGAGTTGAAGACGCCGTTATCGAAGACGGTGACAGGGAAGCCGGTTTGAAGCGCGGTGACTCCGGAAACATGCCAGCCGCCCAAGGCGGTGCGCGCGAGTGTATTGCCTGCAAAGCCATGCGGCAACGGAATTCCGTAATTGTACAGACCGGTGAGCCGCTGGCGCGCATCGTAGGCAGAATCCCCGTAAGCCAGATGCTCGAAGCCAGGAAATGAATTGACGTTATAGCCGTTGGCGACGGAGTCTTCAAGACTGGAGGAATTATCCAACGCATGACTGTAGGTATAGGCAAGAGAGAAATACAATCCATGCGTAGGAGCTTTGGCCAGCGAAACCTGCAGCGAGTTGTAGCCTGAAGCGCCATTGGTGTACATGGCGCCGATGGACAGGTAGTCCGGAGTTCCGTTGGGTAATCCCTCCGGGCCCTGTGAGCCGGGAACTATCGCGGGCTGTGTCTTGTTCCCAGGGAAGTACAGAGATTGCGAGGCGCTCAGTTGCACACAAGACAATGTTTGGGGGCCCAGAGTGATCGGCGCACCCGTCCCTGTTCCGTTCAGGCAGGCGTCGTGCCCTGCCTGGGTCTCTGGATCGCCATCCCGGGCGCGCAACAGTTTTCTGCCAAGCGAACCGACGTAGCCCACTGTCAGCACCATGTTGCTGGGCAACGCGCGCTGCACATTCAGGTTGAAGTTATAGGTGTAGGGAACGTCGTACGCGGAAGTCAGATTGTCCATTTCCAGTGGGTAGAGAGAGGCGAAGCTCACGTTCGGCCCCGGCTTTGGAACCGTGTAGGGAAATGGATTCGCAGCGAAAGACGCGCCAGGAGTGTTGGCAATGTCCTGGAATGGATTGGCAAAGCTCGGATTGCCGCCGAGAGCGGCTGCTCCGATGCTGTTGAGAGAGAATGGAGAATCCGCGGAGTTCTCCTGCGTCCCTTCCGCTTGTCCACGGTTCCAGTAAACCCCGAATCCGCCGCGGACCACAAACGCGTGCTGGCCTGGAGTGCCGGTAAGCGCGGCAAGCCCACCTTTGGGAGTCCACGCAAACCCCACGCGCGGGGAGAGATGACCCCAATGAGTCGTCGGGCTGCCGTTCCTGTTGCAGCCGGGGTCGCCGGGATAGAGCAATCCTGGAGGAGCGTTGGGAAATACTTTTGATTGTTGGTTGCTCGCTATCCAGCAAGTTACACCCACTCCCTGGTATTGCAAATTCTCGAGCGGAGTCTCGACGTCATAGCCGGTACCATAAGCCAACGTGAGAGTGTCGGAGACTTTCCAGTGGTCCTGCGCATATGCGTAATAGTGCCAGGCTCTTACATCCACGAAGAAGCCGGATCCCTGGTTGTAGCTTGAAGGAACGCCGAGCAGAAAATCCGCCGCCGGATCGCCCGAACTGTATGTTCCGGACGCGACAAAGTTGAAAAATCCGCTGTTGGAGGAATAGTAGGGATTGCTGAAGACGAAACGCTCTACGTTTGCTCCGAACTTCAAGCTGTGGTTTCCGGCAACTTTGCTGAAGTTGTCGAAGTAGTTATAGTTTTCATCTTTGCGCGGCTGAGGGCCATTGGTGCTGAAGCCCAGCGCGAAATATCCGGTAACGTTGATATAGGGCAGCGTGCCCGCAGCCGCATCCTGGGGGATGATATTGAACCCGAACGAGGAGGGCGCGGCAAGCGTAGAGGCAGCCGGCTCCAACTCGCCGAAATTGTACCGGAAATAGCCGGCGCGCAATTCGTTCAGGGTTGTGCTGTTGAAAACATGCGTCCACGACGCGTTGAATATCTTGGTATGCGCCGAGTTATCGGCCGCAAAGCCGGGCAGAGTGGCGCCATTGCCCGTCGATTCAGTCGAAGGCTGGGGCAGCGTATTCATGCTGGGATTGGAATCGAAAACTGTCGAGGCCCAAAGCGAGTCCTTCGAAGTCAATTGATCGTCGAGGCGAATGATGCCCTGATCGTCGCCGTCGGTGCTCGGGGCATTGTAGTTGTAATAGTTAATGCCGCCGCTCGTGACGTTGGCTGGGGGAACATACTTATTGAGAAGACTGGTTGCGATCTTATCGAAGTTTGATGTTGGAATCTGTCCGCTCGGGAAGCACTGGTTCCATGGCGTGCCCTGGGGACAATAGCCGTTTGGCCCCTGCAGGCCGGCGGGAAATGGAATCGGGTTTCCCGAAAGGCCGCCATCCAAAGAAAAGTTTCCGTTTCTTTGATCGTTGCTGAAAACGGAGGTATTCGTTGTTTGGGCAGTCCGGCTTCTGAGGCCTTGATAGGCCAGAAAGAAGAATGCATGATCTTTATATATGGGCCCGCCAAGCGTACCGCCATAAACGTTCTGGTGAAAGACCGGCCTGCTTGTCGAGAAATAGCCGCCATTGTTCAGAAATGTGTCGCGATAGAACTCGAAGCCGTCTCCGTGCAACCGATTCGTACCACTCTTCAAAGCTTCATCGACGATTGCGCCGGAGTTGCGGCTGAATTGCGGATCGACCGTACTGGAGATGATATTAACCTCTGCCAATGCATCTGGATTGACGATGATCCCGGGCTGGTTGAGCAGAATATCGTTGATGTCTGTACCGTCCAGAAGATAGGAGTTTTCCTGCGTCTGGCTGCCATTCGTCGAGAATGTTGCCTCACGGTCATTTGCTTCGACCACTCCCGGCGCGGTCTTTTGCAGTTGCACGGCATCGCGGCCCAGCGTTGGCAACTCCTCCAGTTCCGCGGCTCCAACCACATTCTTGAGCTGCACATCGGAGGTCTCTACCTGCATTGTCGCGGAACTCACCTGGACCGTCTGCGACGATGCACCTATCTGCAGCTTTGCATCCACTTCGAAGGCGGAGCTCAGGTCCAGCATGATTCCCGTTGCAATGAATTTCTGGAATCCCTCTTCACCAACAGTGACCGTGTATGGCCCACCAATGTGCAAGTCAGGAAAGTCATAGTAACCTTTACCGTTGGTCTTTTGAGTATTTGAAATTCCCGTACTCGTATTAACGACAGTGACGGTAGCGTTTGCGACAATGGCCCCGGTTGGATCGGTTACGGTGCCGCGAATCGACGCCGTAGTTGCTTGTGCCTGGATCCGAACCGCACAAACTGACAAGCACGCGATCCCTGACATGCATATTACGAGAAGTGGAATGCGAATCTTCATGAAGCCTCCAAAGTCAGCGAGCAGGGCTCTCCTGCGTACTATGCGTCAGCGCTGCTGACAGTCATGAGCAAGGGAGAGCGAATCGGTAATCTCGTGCCGCCTGGAGTGAGCTGTCTCCAGGGACATGTTTAGAACTACGAAATGACGCGGCATAATTCTCGGCGATTAGGAGCATCATGTCTTCGATCATGAGGAGGAGGTCAACATCAATCCGTAGGTTGATGCATGGGAGCCCGGACAAAGCCAAAGTGAAGGGGAGCTTTTCGACTTGAGCAAAACGGAACAGACAAGCCATTCGAGTTGACTTGACGCTGGACGGGGGCTTGTGCAGAGTGGAAGTGTAATGCACGGAAATCTGCGGACTTTCTCTTGCACTATTCCAACGGAGGTAGTCCAATGTGTGTCATCTCCAGCGTCAGGTGTCTTCAGGTCACGAGCCCGAACATCTATCCGTTGTCAACCGCGAATGCAGCAAAAGAGAAAGAGGAGATATGCCAGAAGATGAAGTTGTAGCGAATCAGAAAACAATCCTCGGCCACCAAGCGTCCATTCTGGAAAATCAGACGAAGATCCTTCACAACCAGGCAGCCATCGAGAAGAACCAGAAGGCTCTCGATGAAATCCTCGTGAATCAGAAAGAGATTCTCGCGAATCAGAAAGCGATTCTGGCTTCCATTAAGAAGTAGCGCCCTCCCCAGAATGGAGCGGCAGGAGCTTCTTGATTTGCCTGGTCACTCTGCAGGTGGCGAATGCTTTGTCCGCTGGAAAGGTGGGGTGCCTTCTCTAGCCGGCACTTAAGGCTCGCAACGAATCCTGAATCGTCGGGCGGTGTCCAGCGACAATGGCCTGGCGCCGAATCTGATGGAATTGAGACAAGACTGCATTTGCCTTCGCCAGAGCTACGACTCTTTCGACGTAGGCTTCAATCCTGGCTCCGGGCAGAGCGAACAGGGATACCGAATCGGTGAGCAGGCTTAGATAAGCGCGGGCTCCGCAACAGCCGAGGCTCAAAGCTGCCTTGCCTGTATTCATCACTTGCGGCACAACGGCGCAGGCAGGTCTGCCCATGGCTGGAGGATTGCCGCCTTCTTCCTGCTGAACTGCCTCGGAGAGTACGAGCGCCTGACTCGCATTCGCAAATAAGATGACTACGTCTGGAGGAAGCGGCGTTTCCTCCAGAGGAGAATAGAGGACGTGCTTTGGCTGCGCAGCGAGAACTGGAATCAGCGGCAGATCCTCTTGCCTGACGTAACCAATATCTGCAAATACCCTGATGGCGTCCATCAGATCGGCCTGCTGAGCGGGCGTTGGTTCAAGGTTGTGCGTGTAGACACCTATCGCGCACAGACTGTGATCGCCGGCGGACGTCGCAAAAACTGCGCGCGTTGCGTCTTCCCAGAAGCGGCATCCAGCCGGCACGCGGTTGGGCGGAGCGTCCAGACCTTCCGGAACTGCGTCGGCAAAGCAGATCGCAACGGGCGAATGGTCGAGGTGGAGTGCCTCAACCAGATTTGCGGAGAGTCTTGCGTGCCTGCGAATCGTAGACATCTTCTCGAGTCCCTCCCTTGCAATGACGCACAATGTGCGGCTAGGCAGTATGCTGGTTTTCAACAGTGAAGCCCATTTCAGCGATCAATGCCCGAATCGCGGCACGATTGATGACTTCTGAATCGAATGTGACCGTAACTTTTCCTTCGGGATAAGTCGAGTGGCTCGATAGAATGCCCTTCTTCCTGGTGAGCATTGTGTCAAGCCCCGCAGCGCAGGTTATGCAACTAAATCCTCTGACTTGATAGGTGATCGTTTCGGCCAGCCCTTTGCCACTGGCTTCGTAAGCCAAGGCGCCAGCACCCGAGAGTGCGAGAAACTGAAGGAATCGCCTGCGAAACATATTCCAATTCTCCTTAGAGCTTCAATGACTTCTAATCAAGAACCTCATGACTCACTTCGCTGAGGCTGTACCTGGCTCATATCTCCAGGGCGTCTCCGTGCTAGCCTGGTCGGAGAAACGAGTATCCGCATACTCACTGAAGTCGAGTTTCTTGTTCAGCACGCCTGTTTCAATCATCAGATCGCGAACCATGTCGAAGTCCGGCTTTCGCGGAGCCAGAGGACTGTACGTGACTCGATCCATCGGCTTGGTGAGCGCCCATCGCAGCAAGGCAGGCTTTTGGTTAAAGTAGAAGCGTCCCACAAAGTCGGCAGCATCCTCGCGGTGAGGCTTGCTGGTATCCAGCCAAAGACCAGAACGCGCGATGCCGTCCACCAGAACCTGAACAACGTCCGGACGCCGATCAATCAGATCTTGACGGACCACCAGAATACAGGACATGTAGTCTGGCCAGTAGTCTCGAGCCTGGAAGAGCACACGACCGAAGCCACCTATCTCGGCTTGAGACGGGAACGGCTCCCCCATAACAAAGGCGTCGATTGCGTGAGCCGCGAGAGCACCGGATACGTCTGGCGGAGCCATCTCCACCATTTTGATTTCGCTGGGTTTGATTCCCCAAACTTTCATAGCGCGAAACAGAAGCAGGCGTTCGTCCGAGAAACGGCTGGGAATCGCGATGGTGCGACCGCGCATATCGGCGAAGGTCTTGATCGGTCCATCCTTCTGAACCACGACGGCGCTGCCGTATCTGTGGCCCAGATAAACGACCTTGATTGGAACTCCCTGCGCCTTCAGCGCGAGTGCCATGGGCGCAACAATGAATGCAGCCTGCACCCGATTGGAGATGAGAGCCTCCTTGATCTCCGGAAATCCCTGGAACATACGCGGCAGAAACTCCTCCCCCGAAAGGGAGTATTTCGAAATATAGTCGGTCACCGGGCAGGTTAGCTGGCAGGTCACGGGTAGATAGGCAACGGTGATCTTCCGATCCTGGATTGGCCGATATTCGTTGAGGACGGCTGCCCAATTCACATTGAGCCAGGCATGCAGTCCAGAAATGAGCACCAACCAACCAAGTCCAAGGAGGATTGCTTTAGTTTTAAGCTGCATTGCGGAACCCCCAACGGACAGACTTGATTCTTTCCAGTCTACGGAAGCTTAAATCCAACGCAAGTCCGATGATCCCGATCATCAGCATTGCCGCCACAACCAGGTCATAGCGTTTCCCTGAGTTGCGGGAATCGATGACCAGATACCCAAGACCGGAATCGACTGCGATCATCTCGGCGGCAACCACGACAAGCCACGCAATTCCGAGCGCGATCCGCACGCCGACGAGAATCTGCGGCAGGGCGGCAGGAAAGACCACCCGCATCAGAAGCTGTGGAGTCGACAAGCCAAAGTTACGGCCCGCGCTCCTCATGACTGGTGGCACGCTGGAGACACCACTGACACATGCAACCACGATGGGGAAAAACGATCCCAGGAAGATGAGAAAAATCGCTGCCCGGTCGCCGACTCCAAAGAAGATAATTGCTACGGGAATCCACGCGATGGGGCTGATAGGTCTCAAAATCTGGAGTACAGGATTGACGACCTGGTTCGCTGCCGGTCTCCATCCCAGCCATAGGCCAAGGGGAACTCCAACGACCACTGCGGCGCCAAAGCCGAACGCAACCCGGCGTAGCGAGTCGCCGATGTCCGCCCATAGTACATGTCTCTGGAGCAACTCAGCCACCGCTTTCTCTACGCTCAGAGGCGAAGGGAAAACCTTGGTGCCGGTCCATACAACTGAATAATGCCACACAGCCAGGAGCAGCCCAGCGGCGACTGCCGGCCAGAAAAAGCTCTCCCAAGCGCGCGGCTTTGTCATCGAATTCATACTTCGTAGGCCAGCCCTATCTGCTTCAGGAGTTCATCGCGAAGCTCCAGATAACGCGGTGAGCTGATATTGCGGGGATGTTGAATGTCAATGGTGATAATGTCCTCGATACGGGCCGGACGGGAGCTCAAAACCACGACTCGATCTGCAAGCTGAACAGCCTCATCGATATCGTGCGTAACGAAGATGATAGTTCTGCGTTCACTCTGCCAGATGCGCAGCAGTTCGCCACGCATCATGACTCGCGTAATTGAATCGAGCGCCCCAAACGGCTCATCGAGGTACAGGATGTCGGGATTGACCGCCAATGCTCGCGCCACCTGGAGCCGTTGTTTCATACCTCCGGAGAGGTCGGACGGGTAGGTGTGCTCAAACCCCTCCAAGCGGACCGTCTGCACATAGTGTGCGATGCGCTCGTCGCGTTGTGCGCGCGGCAATTTCGACAATCCGAATCCGATGTTGCCTTCAACGGTCAGCCAGGGGAAGACTCCGCGCTCCTGAAAAACGAGTATGCGGCGAGGATCGGGGCCGTTCACGGATTCACCGTCAATGGTCACCGAACCGCTTGTTGAAGGGAGAAAGCCTGCCAAAACGTTCAGAAGTGTGGACTTACCACAGCCGGAAGGACCGACGATGCAGATGAACTCACCCTCGGAAACGTCGAGGTTAATATCTTCGAGAGCCGCAATGCTCTCACCATCGCGTTCGTACACCAATCCCAGGTGTTCAACTCTTAATTTCTGTCCGGCTCGTGGCTCGGTAACGACGGCTTCCGTTGACGACACTAGCCCTCCGAGGAAGTCCAATGGAATGACTTCATCTGTTCGAGCGACCGCATGCCAAGGTCGAGCAACAAACCGATCGCTCCAATGATAACCATGCCTGCAACTACCAGATCGTATCGGTTTCCGGCGTTTCTGGCATCCACAATCAGAAAGCCGAGGCCAGAATTAACCGAGATCATCTCCGCTGCCACGACCACGAGCCATGCAATGCCGAGTGTAATTCTCAAACCAATGAGCAGTTGCGGGACAACGGCCGGATAAAGAACGCGGGACACAAAGGCGCTGGGGCTCAAACCAAAATTCCTGCCTGCATTGAAGTACACCGCGGGGATGGCGTGTACGGCACTCATGGCGGTCAACAGCAACGGAAAGAAACATCCCACGAAAATCAAGAAAATGGCGGCGAGGTCGCCAACGCCGAACCAGAGAATCGCGATCGGAATCCAGGCCAGTGGTGAAATGGGTCGAAATACTTGTATGAGTGGATAGAAGGCCATTTCGCCGCGCCGATACCAGCCCAGCATGAGTCCGAGCGGGATCGCCAGCAATGCAGCCAGACCAAATCCCCAGGTAACCCTGAAAAGTGAGGCAACCACATATTTGAACAACAGCCCGTGCTCGAGGAGCTCGACGATTCCGCCTGCCACGCCAATCGGCCCCGGCAAGAGCTGCCCTGGATTGCAGCCGATGACGATCTGCCAGATAGCCAGCAGCGCGGCAATGAAAAGGACCGGACGGAGCCGCACAGGAATCTTCAAATCCCTTGATTCTCCTTAGGTTATTTTTCCGCGGGGGGAGCTCGACCGACTGCGAGAATCTTAGTGGCGACGTGCGGAGTGCGCCTCCACCGAAAGGTTGATATAAAAACCATCCTCCGGTGGGTTGTGCGTAGCTGCACGATTCAGCAAGTATGCGCTATACGGGGTATTGTCGCCACATCTTTCGGATGAATAACAGCTTCGGTCAACTTGATGTGACGATAGTGGGCGGCGGGCTTGCCGGAATGGCAGCGTCCTTCCATCTTGCACGGGCAGGAATGCGCGTTCTGTGCATTGAGCCCGAAGCAGAACACAGGGACACCGTCGGTGAGTCTCTCGACTGGTCCGCACCAGAGCTATTGGCCGCTCTGGGGTTGCCGATGCAGCGCCTTATCCACGAAGAGATTGCGACATATAAACGCCACGTGATCCTGAGTATGCGCGGCGGGGCGGCCCAACACTATGTGCCGTCGGACTGGCTCGCTCGCCCTCCGTTCAATGTTGAACTCCGCACCATCCATGTGGACAGGGCTCGCCTCGATCGCGCGCTCCTCGATATTGTCCTTGGGGCCGGAGTGACCTTTCTGAAGGACAAGGTGGTGAGCGTAGAGCGCCAGAAGAAGAGGGTCACTGCGGTTGTCACACAAGGAGGCATCGAAATCTCCTCGCGCTGGTTCCTGGATGCATCGGGTTCGGGAACAAGCCTCTTCCCTCGCCTCTTCGATTTGCCGATGTATAGCTTCGGTCCAAGAAAAGTAGCCATGTGGGACTATTTTCCAGTATCGGAATTGATCGAAGGAACCACTCTGCATGCAGACTGCGAAGGTCCCTTTTATATGAGCTGGATCTGGCAAATTCCCATTTCTGCGAACACCATCAGCGTCGGGTATGTCGCACCCGGTGAATCAATCAAGGAAAAGCGCCAGCAAGGCATGGAACTCCAGGAAATCTTCAGGGAACAGCTAGAGCATTTTGCGGATCTAAAGGAACTGCTGCGGGCTCCCAAGGAGATTTCCCCACGCACCACGTCGTTCCGCTGCCGCGCATATGGCAAAACCAGCGGGCTTAACTGGCTGGTGATTGGAGAATCGGCCGCGATGGTCGATCCGATGACCTCCAACGGTGTTACCGCGGCCTTGAGACATGCAGACGAAGCCTCCAAATTGATTATGCACAGTCGCCATCGCACGCAACTGCCGTGGCTTGCCAGAACCATGTACAGCCGGCGAGTCGTGGACATGGCGAATTTCTTCAATTCCGGAATCGAAAGAGTCTTCTACGACTGGCCGATCAGGGACCGGATTGGCCCTCTGGCAGCGGGCGACATGTATACGATTCCCGCGTGGAGCATCAACAACATCTACTCTCGGATTCAGCCCACGGGGGTAATCCTGACAATGTCATTCAGCTTTTTTCTTGCCACCCTTCGAGGGGCGATGAACTTGTTTTACTGGTTCTGTGTGCGATCGCGATCCGCCGCGCCAGTTTGTGCAACATCATGAGTTTGAATGGAGTGCCTCCATGCACCTGGTAACTTGCGGCTCCGGAGCTCCCGTCCTGTTTATTCACGGTATGCCTACGAGCAGCCGCCTTTGGAACGGCGTAATCAAACGCTTGTGCGGAAGCTACAAATGCTTCGCAGTCGATTTGCCAGGAATGGGAAAGACGCCAGGCCGACCTTATCATGTGGATTTTCTGCGCCATCTCGCTGAGCAGATCGATCAGATCCGAGTTGAAAACAAGATCGACAAATGGCACGTTGTTGGACATGACGCTGGCTCGGTTATCGCGGTGAGTTACGCACATCATTATCAGGAACACGTTGGCTGCATGGCTTTACTTTCGCCGGCTCTGTTCCCCGAATTGAAGCCGTTCTTCCTGCTTGAGGCTCTCCGGAAGCCAATACTGGGCGAACTGTTCGCTCCCCTGATTGGACCGATCTTCTGGAAGATCGCCATGAGGCGCGCCCTCCTCGGGTCCGAAGAAAGTGATCAAATGGTCGGAGACTTTTACAAGCCATTTTCAGGTCTGACAGGACCGTGGGAATTCATGCGCGTGCTGCGATGGGGAAAGCCGGCTTCGGTGCTGGCGGAGATTCCAAAGTTTCTGCCCTCGTTGCTGGTGCCGACTCTCATCTTTCATGGCTCGCACGATCCGGCAATTCCCGAATCATTCGCCCGTCGCGCGTCTGAAATGATTCCAAATGCCAGGATGGTCACGCTGGAGTCGGGTCATTTTATCCCGCTGAACCAGCCTGAACCAGTGGCAACCCGGTTGGCGGGATTCTTCGATCAGAATTCATTCCTCCACGGCGAAGCTGCGTGCGCCTGAGTCGGCACCTGGCGAACTCGAATGAGTCCCCGAATTTGCCCTTATTAAAAGGGCTGCGCACACCAGGCTCTGGCCATCGTTGACCATTGTCGTGCATTGCATTCACAATGAGGTTTGAATGAGCGCCTTGCCTGAAAACCTCGTTGTTGGGAACTCCGGAAGACTGCAGTTCTGCCACTTGAAAGGTTACGCAGTTCTGACGTTGACCACATCGGTTCTCATTGTGTTTGGGGGATGCCATTTCCGCGGGCGCCTGCCGGACAAGGACTCGAAAACATACGCCGATTACCTCTCCACTTTCTATGTTGGCCTGGCTGCTCTCCAAGTCGGCGACGATGTGCGAGCGGAAACCAGTCTCGCTGATGCCGTGAAATTGATTCCCGCGGAACCTTCCGCTTGGGCGAACTGGGGGATTCTTGCACTGCGGCAGGGTAACTTTGATGCAGCAGCTCAGCGGCTGACTCACGCGCACGAACTTGCCCCTGACAACGATCAAATCTTCTACCTGCTTGGGATTCTTGAGAGCAATCGCGGCAATTCTACGGGGTCCATCACGAACCTTCGAGAGGCCGTCAAGCTGAACCCGGCTAATCTTCGCGCAAGCTATCTACTCGCACTTGAGATTGAACGCCAGGGAGGCGCGAGCAGCGAAGCGGACTTCCAGCAACTCATACAGCAGATTCTCGCGACGCGCCCGGACAATCTGGCCGCGCTCCTTGAACTGGGCCGCATCGCGGCAAAGCGGGGCGACACCACGACCCTGCATTCCGCCATCGCCCGCATTGCCGCTCAATCCGCGCCATGGCCTCCCGAAGTTCGTCAGCAGCTTGGTGCTCTGCAGGCCGCAGCTGCGGACACGCCGCCAACTTCAGCCGCTTTGCGCAGCGTGTTTCTCCGCAACGTGCTGATGCAAGTTCCCGAATTTCGCCAGAGCCTTGCCGCGCTGAAGGCTGCTCCCGGCGAAGAGGCCGAGCCGTTCCAGCATTTCCTGCGCCTTACCTCGCCGGTATTTCAACCCGCCGCACCCGATACCGCCATGCATTTCGATCAGCAGCCGCTCGCCAATCCCGATGCGCAAAAGTGGGACTGGATCGGCGCCGTCTCTCTCAGCGGTGCGGGAACGCCGGTGGTGGTCACCGCCAATGCGCGGGAAGTTCGCCTCGCCAACGGCACGTCGTTTCCCTTCCCCGGAGGCTCGGGCAATGTACCGCCTTCGCCCGAGTCCATTCTGCCCATCGACTTCGACTATGACTTTCGCACCGACTTGGTATTGGCCGGCGCGGGTGGCGTGCGCTTGCTTCGGCAGGACGATGCGACAAAGTTTACCGATGTCACCGCGCAGACCAAGCTGCCAAAGGCCATCCTGGCCGGCAGTTACACAGGTGCGTGGGCTGTGGACATTGAAGCGGACGGCGACCTCGACATCGTGCTGGGATCGCAGAGCGGCCTGCCAACAGTGCTCCGCAACAACGGCGATGGAACATTCGCGCCGATCCATTCCTTCGCTGGAGTCTCCGGTATTCGCCAGTTTGTCTGGGCAGACCTTGACGGCGACGGCAATCCCGATGCCTCGCTCATTGATGGTGCAGGGCGGTTGCATGTCTTTCGCAACGAGCGATCAGGGAAGTTCACAGAGCAGACCCTTCCCCAGAACCTGGGAATCATAAAAGCCATCGCAACCGCCGACGCCAATCACGATGGCATTCTCGATCTGCTCGCGGTCCAGGCCGATGGCTCGATTCTCCGCATCTCCGATACAGACGGCACATTCAGCACCGCCGTGATCGCCCGCCTGCCCAATCCATCGCAATTCCTCGCCGGCGAGGTTCGCCTGCGCATAGCCGACCTTGATAACAACGGTGCCTTCGACCTCCTTCTGGCGCGGGTTGAGCCGGTGCAGGCCGGGAGTTCATCGGGTGCCTTGATCTGGCTTGCCAACGAAACGGGTGAGTTCGAATTGATGCAGAGCCCACAGGGTCCGGCACGGGTCTTCGACGCAGCAGATCTGAGCGGCAACGGCGACCTAGATCTGCTCGGACTAACGCAGAATGGTCAGCCCATCGAAGCAACCAATCGCGGCACAAAGAACTACAACTGGCAAGTCATCCGGCCACGCGCTCATCAGGCTACAGGAGACCAGCGTATCAACTCCTTCGGTATCGGCGGCGAGATCGAAATCCGGTCCGGTCTTCTGGTGCAGAAGCAGCCTATCACCGGCCCGCAGCTTCATTTCGGCCTCGGCCGGCAAAGCGGCACAGATGTAGCGCGCATTCTATGGCCCAACGGGACGATGCGCGCGGAGTTCGCTCTCACAGCCGATCAGGAAATCGTCACCGAGCAGCGATTGAAAGGCTCGTGCCCATTCCTGTTCGCCTTCAACGGCAGCAAGATGGAGTTCGTAAAGGATGCGGTCCCCTGGGGATCTGCCATCGGCCTGCGCATCAATTCCATCGGGACCGCCAGCATTGCGGCCACCGAAGAATGGTACAAAGTCGGGCGCGATCAGCTTGTTCCTCGTGACGGTTTTTACGATCTTCGTATAACCGGCGAGCTTTGGGAGACGTATTACTACGACTCCCTGGCACTTATGGCCGTCGATCATCCGGCAGGCTTGGAGATCTTCACTGATGAGCGATTCTCCATACCTCCGGTAAAGCTCGCAGTGACCAGCGTCGCCCCGCCGCACCCTATCGCGAGCGCTGAGGATGACTTAGGCAATGATGTAACGGCGACTCTGCACGATCTCGACGGTCAGTACCTTGATACATTTGGCCGGGGTCAATATCAGGGAGTTACCCGCGACCACTATGTCGAGATTGATCTAGGCGACGAAGCGCCCGCCGACGGGCCCTTGTGGCTCATCGCGCGCGGGTGGCTGCATCCGTCCGACTCGTCCATCAACGTAGCCATCGGGCAAGGTCACCACGAGCAGCCACGTCCGTTGAGCCTTGAAGTCCCGGACGGACGCGGCGGATGGGTTGTCGCGCGGCCGAATCTCGGCTTTCCCGCGGGACGAAACAAGATCTGCCTCATCGACATCACAGGTGTGTTTCGCCCCGGGACCCCTCACAAGCTGCGCCTCCGCACGAACCTCGAAATCTACTGGGATCAGATCCAATGGGCGCGGGGTCTTATTGGCTCTCCTCTCAAAATCACGCGTCTCGCTCTGACCACCGCAAATCTGCACTACCGAGGCTTTTCAGCTATCCACCAGGCGAACCCATCGTCGCCTGAGATTCCCGACTACAACCATCTTGCCGGAACTGCACCGCGCTGGAGCGATCTCACCGGCTACTACACGCGCTACGGCGATGTGCGTGAGCTTCTGGCCAACACCGACGACCGCTACGTCATCATGAATGCCGGCGACGAGTTATCGCTGCGTTTTCCCGAACCCGCCCCGCCGCGCCCAGGTTGGGTGCGCGACTACGTCATCGCGGGCGACGGTTGGATCAAAGACGGCGACTATAACTCGACTTACTCGCAGACTGTTCAACCATTGCCCTATCATGCGCGAACGACTTATGACACTGCTCCCGGCAGACTGGAAGATGAATGGGTCTACCGCCATCACCTTGACGACTGGCAAACCTATCAAACGCGCTACATCACTCCTGACGCTTTCAGGAATGCGCTTAGAAACGAGACAGCCCCATGAAGCTCTCGACGCCTGCCGCTGCACCTGCTCGCTCCGGAGTGGTCGCACGGATTCTTGTTACCATTTTTTTTGCCGGGCTGCTCGCGACACCGTACCTTATGCGCCGCTTTTCAACTGGCGGAAGAACAGCCAGCGCCCAGCCTGACAGCCAGGCTGCACTTGCCCGTTACGGCTTCTATCTTCAGGAAGTCTCCCATACTGCCGGCATCGACTTCGTGCACCAGGCGCCCACGCTCGACCCCAAACTTGCCGCGATTATGCCGGAAGTTTCTTCAATGGGCGCTGCCGTCTCCATCGTGGATTTCGATCGCGACGGATGGCCCGACATCTACGTCACAAACAGCGCCATCGGCAGCAAGAACCACCTCTACCACAACAATCACGACGGCACCTTTACCGACCTAGCCGAGCAGATGGGCGTGGCAGACGTAAATCGGGATGGAACCGGCGTCTCGATGGGAGCGGTCTGGGGCGACTACGACAACGATGGCTACGAGGATCTTTTCCTTGTCAAATGGGGACGCCCCGAGCTTTTTCACAACGACCATGGTCACGGCTTTACGCGTGTGACCGATCAATCCGGGCTGCCGACGTGGTTCAATGCAAACACCGCGGTCTGGTTCGACTACGACGGCGACGGCCTGCTCGATCTCTTCGTCGGGGGCTATTATCCGGAAGGTTTGGATCTCTGGCATCTTCCTTCCACGCGCATGATGCCCGAGAGTTTTGAGTACGCAAAGAATGGAGGGCGTAAGTATCTCTTTCACAACCTCGGCAATGGGCACTTTGAAGAGGTCAGCGCAAAGGTCGGCATCGATAGCCGCCGCTGGGCGTTGGCCGCTGCGGCCGCCGACCTGCGCGGCACAGGGCATCCGGATCTCTTTGTTGCCAACGACTATGGGGTCTCGGAGCTATATCTCAACGATGGCAAGCACTTTCATGAAGCGGGGGCTGAGACAGGCATTGGATTTGCGCCGAAAAGCGGAATGAATGCCTCCGTTGGCGATGTCTTCAACCAGGGCAAATTGGATATCTATGTGTCGAACATCTCCGAAGAAGGCGTCCTGATTCAGGGGAACAATCTCTGGGTGCCGAAGGACGGTCCCACACTGAAGTATGAGAACCTCGCGCGCGATCTTGGCGTCGAGCTTGGTGGCTGGAGCTTTGGCGCTCAATTCGGCGACCTGAACAACGACGGCAATCTGGACATCTATCTGGAAAACGGATACATCTCTCTCGACAGAAAACGGAGTTACTGGTACGACTTCGCGAAAGTAGCCGGCGGTAACAGCTCTATTATCGGAGATGCCGCCAACTGGCCTGCCTTCGACGGCCGCAGCCTCTCCGGCTATCAACAGAAACATGTGTGGCTCAACGATGGCGCAGGTAAGTTCATCGACGTCGCACAGGCGGTTGGAGCAACTGACACCTACGATGGCCGCTCGGTGGTTCTCGCAGATCTCTGGAATCGCGGCGTGCTTGACGCTGTTGTGGCCAACCAGCGCGGGCCGCTGCTCATCTACCGGAACACGGTCACGCCGGAGAATGACTGGATCGAGTTTTCGCTCGAAGGCACAAAAAGCAATCGCAGCGCCATCGGAGCGCAGCTTACACTGTTCTGGGATGGTAAACAGCAGGTCCAGCAGGTCTCCGGAGGGAACGGCTTTGCTTCAGAGAACGACCGGCGTATTCACTTTGGCCTTGGCAAGAAGCCGCAGATCGACAAGGTTGTCATCCGCTGGCCCTCGGGCGCTGTGCAAACGCTCGAGAACCTTACGCCCGACCGTCTCTACACAGTGAAGGAACGATCATGAGCCAGCCAACCGCACAAGCAAATCAGCCGCAGCCGGACACCAGGGCCAAGCAGCACTTCAGGGGATGGACTCCTCTACCGAGCCGACTCAATCCTTATCTGCCGCCTATTTTCATCACGCTGATTCTCCTCATCGGAAACCTTTCGTTCGGTATTCTCGAGAGCTACTCAAAAACGCTGCTCGCGATCGTCACTGCCATTACTTTTGAGTTGGTACTGGGCCGCATCTTTCTGCACAAGTGGCCGCACCCGGCCAGCGCCTACATCACCGGCATCAGCGTCGGAATTCTCCTTCGCTCGCCTGCCTTCTGGCCTTACGCGTTGTGCAGTGCGCTCTCCATCACTTCGAAATATGCACTACGCGTTCAGGGGCGCCACATTTGGAACCCTTCCAATTTTGGCATCTGCGCCATGCTGATTCTGGCGTCACAGGCCGTGGCCTCGCTCAGCATTCAGTGGGGTAACAACTTTGCATCGCTCGTCGTCATCTGGGTACTTGGCACGGTGATCGTTTTGCGAGCTAAGCGGTTCCACATCACACTCACCTATGTGGTCAGCTTTATAGCGCTCTCGTTTTTGCGCGCACACATCACCGGCGACCCTTGGCAAGCTGAGATCGCGCCCATCACGGGTCCCATGTATCAGCTCTTCATCTTCTTCATGATTACGGATCCGAAGACGACAGTGCGTTCGCGCATGGGTCAGTGTGGGGTCGCCGTCGCCATTGCCGTGGTCGAGTTCTTCCTTCGGCTCAACAGCAGCATCTATGCTCCGCTTTACGCGCTCTTCTGGGTTGGACCTTTGGCTCTCTTCATAGAAATGTGGATAGACTCGCACCGCGGACGCAGCATAGCTTCCGCCACAGTGCCCAGCCCCGAGGGCCTCCGCTCTTAGACCAGCTCATGACCCAGCCCAACAACAGATTCATGAGGATAAAGCGAGTCGCCAGGCTATGCTTCCACCTCGCGGTCGGCCTCGGGCTGCTGACTCTGCCTATTCCCGGCTGCAAATCCGGGTCCGCGCCCGCCCCATCCGGTGACACGTCCACGGAGTCCCCTCGTACAACATCGCCCGCACCACCCCCTGCGCTAATATCCGCTACCGCCCGCCCTTCCGGCCCGATTACATTTACTGACGTCACTGCGCAGGCCGGCATCCACTTCAAACACAACAGCGGCGCATTCGGCAACAAATATCTTCCGGAAACAATGGGCAGCGGGGTCTGCATCATCGACTACGACAACGACGGTTGGCAAGACATCCTCTTCGTCAATTCGATGGACTGGCCGGGACGCACTGGCAGCAAGTCCTATCCCGCCCTCTACCATAACAACCACGACGGCACATTTACCGATGTCACTCGCCAGGCCGGTCTCGCTATCGAAATGTACGGGCTCGGCTGCACGGTGGGCGATTATGACAACGACGGATTCGACGACATCTACATCACTGCCATCGGCGGGAGCCACTTGTTCCACAATCTTGGCAATGGCCACTTCGCCGATGTCACCGCTAGAGCGGGCGTGGTCGACTCAGGATTCCCGGCTGGCGCTGTCTGGTTCGACTACGACCATGATGGACGGCTGGACCTCTTTGTGGCTCACTATGTCGAATGGTCCCTGCCGACCGACCAGCCCTGTTCGCTCGACGGGAAACATAAGTCGTACTGCACCCCCGAAACTTACAAGGGCCAGAGCGCGCGCCTCTTCCACAATTTGGGCAACGGACGATTCGAGGACGTGACGAAACGCGCGGGTCTCTTCGATCCAAGCGGCAAGTCGCTGAGCATTGCTCTGATTGACTACGACAACGACGGTTGGCTCGATCTGTTCGTGACCAATGATACCCAACCGAACAAGCTGTATCACAACAACCACGATGGCACATTTTCAGAGGCGGGACTTGCGGCCGGAGTCGCCTTTAGCGATGCGGGCCGCGCGCGCGCTGGCATGGGTACGGACGCCGGCGACTACTACAGGTCAGGACGCCAGAGCCTGCTCATTGGCAACTTCACCAACGAAAGCATGTCTCTTTACCACGATGAAGGATCTGGTCTCTTCACGGACGAAGCGATGACCTCCGGAATCGGCCCACCCTCGGCACGCTCGCTCACCTTCGGTTGCTTCTTCTTCGACTACGATCTCGACGGACTGCCGGACATTCTTGCGGTCAACGGTCACGTGGCCGATGACATCAGCGTGGTACAACCATCCATCCGCTATGCTGAACCTCCTCTACTCTTCCACAATCTGGGCAACGGTAAGTTCGAAGATGTCTCAGAGAAAGTCGGCTCCGCCCTTCGCCAGCCCATGGTTGCTCGCGGTGCGGCTTATGCCGACTTCGACAACGACGGCGATCTCGATCTCGTCATCACAACCAACGATGGCCCCGCGCGCCTGCTGCATAATGACAACGGCAACCGCAATGACATGTTGCGCATGAAGCTGATCGGGACGCGCTCCAATCGCGATGCGATAGGTGCAAAGGTCACCGTCACCACTGCCGCGGGATTACGGCTCTCCGCAATGGTCAAAACTGGTTCGAGCTACTTATCGCAGAGCGAACTGCCGCTGACCTTCGGCCTGGGAAAACCTTCGAGCGACAAGGTGGTGAACGTGGAGATCGCCTGGCCCAGCGGCAAGAGAGAGTCGATCAACCGCGTCGCCGCCAACCAGTTTCTCACGATCAAAGAAGGCGCGGGCATTCTGTCGGCCCGGCCAATTGCATTCAACTCAGCGTCGCCAAGCTCAACGGTTACGCGATAGTGGCATAGATTCAGTGCGGGCCAAAGCATCTCCTGGATGAAAGCCACAACGGCGCAGCAGCTGAAAAACTTCTTCGCGACTGGCTCCGAGCTTGCCAGCAGCATTCAATAGGTCGTCCGCAACTACGGGATACCAGTTGCGCCGCTCGCTTCGTCCGAATCCAGCCACGTTAAATGGCTCGATGGCGCCCAGAATGTCGCTTGCCAATTTGGCTGACTCGTGCTTCGTTAGAGTCCGCTTAGCACGCTCTATTAGCCGGAGAGACGCAGGTCCAAAGACCGGATCGTCACACAGAAGAAAGGACGACGCCAGATGCGGCTTGCCCAGCCTTCGCGCCGTTTCAGAGAAGCTGGCCGCGGCAAAGTAGAGCAGGGCAAGCGAGACAAACACTGGAAAGTTGTTCATGTTGGCATAAAGACCAGCGATCAAGCGGGCGGTTGCCAATAACTCAACATCTGTTTGTGCGGCATAGGCTTGCAGCCGCGCATCGAAACGCTGCGTCCTCCAGTCCTGCTCGATGATTTCAGCCAGTCTCGCAACTCCAAGCAGGGTCAGGGGAAATCCCGTGGAGAGCAACGGGTCGACAAACCCGGCGGCCGACGGCAAGAGCGCCCACTTACGTCCGGCGATTGCTGATGAGCGAAAAGCCATGCGCGGTAGGTGTACGAACGGCCGCTCAGTCTTTGCATTCGCGAACTGCTCCTGCAGGGTGGGGATGAAATCCAGGAGCCGGCTCCATGCTTCCGCCCCGTCCGTGAGACGCAACCGCGAGGCCAGCTCATCTGTCGAAGCAATGCCGGCGCTCGTCATGCCGTTGTTGAACCCCAACACCCATATCCATCCACCATCAAAAACATGGTGCACAGCCGCATCGTCAATGGGGTAAGGAGGGGGCTCATCGGTTCGGCTGGCCAGGGTCTGATCAAGGCGTAAAACTCCAGAGAAATGGCTATACAGTCCCTGAGTATGCGGGTAATCCGGCAACTCGAGCTCGGTCAACCCCAGGGTTTTATGCAGAAACCCACGCGGGCCTGTGGCGTCGGCCACAAAATTGACGTGAAACTCTACGTCCTGTCCGTTTCGCTGCCCTTCAAGCTTTACACCCTCGCCGTAATCCGTCATGCGATTCAGCTTGACCTGATCCACATACTCGACGCCGAGCCTCTCCGCCTCCTGGACCAGGAACTGGTCGAATTCAGCCCGATACCAATGGGTATCCGCAATCTCGTCGCGAGGACTTGCGGCGACCAGCAACTGGTCTCTACGCTGCGGATCAGGCGAAGCTGGGGCACCCAGCACATGATGATGAAAAGTAAAGCCTCGTTTCAGGCCGCAGCTCACGCGCGGATAGGATCGCTGCCAACTGCCCCACTTTGCGAGCGGACTCAGAGTTGACAAACCATATCGAGCGGCAAGCTCCCCCAGAAGAAGATTTGAAAGCGGAGTCGACGACTCTCCAATTACAACCCGCGGGTGCGTTCCCCTCTCGATCAGAATGACTGAGCGTCCCAACCGGTACGCGATCATGGCCAATAGCGATCCGGCAAAGCCCGACCCAATCACGGCGATGTCGTATTTTTGGCTCAGCTTCTTCCTCCGCAGAGTTCGCAGGCAATCGGCGGCAAAAGGGATTGCTGCAGGTTCATAGTATTCAGTCGAGCTATCCGAAGATCGTAACAAATTGGACACGACGAAGTTACGCTGATGTTCCAGAGGTCGGAAAAGACTCTTCCCTTATTCATGGCGATCCCATGTGCTGACGCCTCCTCCAGCACCGCCAGCCGCGGGGCAGAAAACTCCCCTGAAGCGGCGAGTTCTTCCATCGCTCCATTACCGCCACGCGTGGGGATTAGAGTTGCGGCCGTCGCGCCGCATTGGAATGCAAATTCCAGGGAGCGCACAGCCCACTCCAGTGCCTCCTCCTCTTTCATGAATGGCGGCTTTACAAGAATAAAGACACGCAAGTCGATCTTGTTCTTCCGCAGGAACTCTGCGGCTTGCTCGAACAGCCCAATGGTCATGCGCTTATTCAGCCGATCGAGTATACCGGGGTGCACAGTCTCAAGACCCATCGCAACTTCGAGGTTCCCGGTGAGCCGGTCACTGAATTGAATGCAGGAGTCGCCCACCAAGGCAGGATGACACTCTACGATGACGCGCTCGAAGTCGGAGAGGCGGAGTGCGATTGCGGGGTGATCTTTTGTTGGGATGGCTCTCGGGTCAAAGAAGCTTCCACTGTTATAGAGCTTGATATGACGTGCCGGCGCTAGCCGCTGCAAGGCATAGTCAACTTGCATTGGAATCGCTCCGATGGGAACATTCTCCAAAAGGGTGTTGCGCCAAAGATCGCACATCAAGCAGCGCCAAGGGCATTCACGATTAGTGAGGAAGATCGTGGCGACCTGCACAATCTCGCCGGGCCCCGAGCGCTCGTCTTCCACGAAGTATGCGTAGGGTTGGGACGAATCAACATCGTTCCGCCCAGGCCGGCGAGCAAGAATCCACGCATCGCGCTCTGCGCCGGTTACCGGATAATAAAGTGGCAACGGGAGCCTCACTGATACAGTGACAGAAACTGCTTTCGGTATTCTGCCTCGCGATAGGGTAACCGCCGGCGCATGGAATCTTCAGAAAGTGCGCCATGCTGAAACCTGCGCTTGGGGAAAACCGGCATCTCGAAGCCAGTGACTGCGCAGACTCCTCGTGACACGATCTCGCCCTTCAGCTCATACAGGCGACCGGTATCGTATTGCGTCAATTCGATGAACGGAATTGCTTCTGCCACGTTAATTACGCTCGGTCTCGTGTACGGGCTAAAGCCGCAGAATCCGTGATGCCGGGCGGTGGCATAGGTTCGCACATAGGATCGGCTGAGCCCCCCGCTGTACGTGAGCGAATGCTTGATCTTCCCGACACCCCACCCTTCCTGATACAGCATAGGGTTATTGATCACGCTCCGAATGGTAAGTTCTGCGTTCTCTTCGATCGGGTAGTCTTTGAGATTCTCGTCTCCGCCGTCGCCGTCGATCAAGTAACGCCAGTCTGGATAGCGAGCACGAATTCCGTGGCCGAGAGCGAGAGCCATGGTTGCCGATTCGATGTCAAGGGACTTGTAGTCTTCCACCACACGAATGGTCGCGTTCACATCCAGCGTCGAGGCCTCAACTTCAATCGACTCAAGAAAAAGAGATAG
>Ga0302319_10006006_pt1 | contig 24218 bp, 20 predicted proteins | sample Bog_T0_2_FD_203319 | JGI IMG/M metagenome (GOLD analysis project Ga0302319, IMG submission 203319) | Peat permafrost microbial communities from Stordalen Mire near Abisko, Sweden - Bog_T0_2 | ecosystem: Environmental > Terrestrial > Soil > Wetlands > Peat | place: Sweden: Abisko, Stordalen Mire...
TCGCGCGTCGGCGGAGCGGCACAGAGGGCTGCATATCGCGCGGTCGCCGGCAGCCTCAAGCTCGCTTACTCACAGTTCGAAGAATTGGAAGCCTTTGCGAAATTCGGAACCCGCCTCGACGACTCGACTCAAAAAACAATCGACCACGGACGGCGCATTCGCGCGTGCCTCAAGCAATCCGAGTCTCATCCCGTTTCCATGGTCGAACAGATCATTGTTCTCTTGGCTTTGACCGCGGGACTTATCGATACCCTGCCGCTCGACAAAGTGAATGACGCCGAGCGGGCGCTTCAGAAAGCCACGACTGATATTCCAGCGGAAGTGGTGGGGCGGCTAACCTCGGCTGATAAGTTCAGCGATGACGATCGGAAGACGATCCTCGAAACCGCTAAACGTGCTTTGGCTTCGCTCCAGCCGGTTCCACCGGCCAAACCCGCTACGAAGCAGGCCCCATGAGTGGGACCATCGAAAGCCTGACGCGGAAGATATCCGGAGCGGCCGATCTGGAGGCCGTCGTTCGGTCAATGAAGGCGCTTGCCGCGTCGAGCATTGGACAGTATCAAAAAGCAGTCCACTCGCTCGATGAATACGCAAGGACTGTGGAACTCGCCTTGACCGCATGCCTTCGTCAAGCCGGCCCGGGCTACGACACCGCAGAAACAGGCTCACAGAAGAAGCACGGCATCGGAGCAATTGTCTTCGGATCGGACCAGGGTCTCGTTGGAAGGTTCAATGAAGTGGTCGTGGAATTTGCCGTCAAGACACTCAAAGCTCTCCCCGGCACAATCACGAAGATATGGCCCCTCGGAGAGCGCATCCACGCCCTTCTGGACGATACTGGAATGCCGACCGCCGGGATTTTGCCCGTCCCAGGCTCGGTCAATGCCATTACTGGGCTGGTCGCACAGATTCTGATCGATGTCGAGGCAACACGGGAGCGCGGCGATGTGGCGGAGGTGTATCTATTCCACAACCACCCCAAATCTGGATCGCTCTACGAACCAATTGGCAAGCGCCTGCTGCCTTTGGATCTCGCCTGGCAGAAACAGCTTGCCGCGGCTCCGTGGCCAACTAAACTGCCTCCGGAAGTCATCCAGGGAGTCAAGTCGCCACTGCGTGCATTCATACGCGAATACCTGTTTGTCCTGCTGTTTCAAGCGTGCGCCGAGTCGCTTGCCAGCGAAAATGCCAGCCGCCTTTCCGCGATGCAGCGGGCAGAGAAGAACATTGACGGGATCCTGGAAGACTTGAACCTCAAGCTGCATCGCATACGCCAGGAGTCGATTGACGAGGAACTCTTTGATGTCATCGCGGGTTACGAGGCCCTGACCGCTGTCCGCCGATCAGGGTGATGCAGCGGCCTTCCCGCTCTCAGTATTTCCATTCACGCTTCCAAATTCTCGCCGCATGGGCTGTCTTCAACAAGACCATCACGACTCTTCCTCCAGCCAATCTTGAGCATAACTGCTCAGATTCCTGATCAATCTGAGTCGATACTGATTTGGAGAGTTTCAGCCCCAGGCCGCGACTCTTCGCCCTTCCGCCAGGTCATGGGTGAATTGTCTGCGGCCAACTGGATTTGCAGGGGTAAGTGAACACCATGACTTTGATTCGAAGGCCCGCCACGTGCCGCTAGGCAAAAAGCAACCGGCAGGACATTCGAACGCCGTGTGAACATCCAAAGTGACCGGCTGCGGTTCGCGGTTGAAAGATCAAGGCCTTGGCTGGCAAGAAAACCGTGGGACTGAGGCCGAGTCATCCAGTCGACCTGAGAGGAAGAAACATGCTCTGCGATCTGAAAGACTTGATCGGATCACCCGTTGTAGCGACCGACGGCAACATGGGAAGCGTCCGCAATTTTCTCTTCGATGACCAGTCCTGGACGGTTCGCTACCTGGTTGTGGACGTGGGGAACTGGTTGAAAAGGCGCGATGTTGTTCTTCCGATTACCGCGCTCGAAAAGCCCGACTGGACAAACAGAACCTGTTGCTCTCATTTGACCAAAGAGCAAGTCCGCAACAGTCCCGACGTTGATGCGGAAATGCCAGTTTCGCGTCAACAGGAAATTGCTATGCGTGATTACTTTGGCCCGCTGGCAAGCTGGGTCGACAACGAGTTCGGCATGCCTCCCATGCCGACTGGAATGAAATATCCGCTCCATACCGCCGAGGTCCTCCATCTGCGCAGCACCTCAAACATGCTTGGGTATCAAGTCTGGGCAACCGACGGCGAGTTTGGAGCCCTTGAGGGCTTTGTCATGGATGAGGCGAGCTGGCACCTCGGCTACCTCGATGTTAGAGGCGGAGACTGGCTTCACAGTCGATCGGTGCTGATCCCCACTCGCTGGGTCGAGTCCGTTTCCTGGGCCGAGTTCCGTATCCAGTTGCATCACACGAAAGCAGGGACAGAGGTCGAACGCGAGCTTCATCCGATCGAATATTTATGAACTCTGACGGTAGAGAGTCCGCGGATAGAGTCAGACAAATTTAGAACGGAGCGAGAAACACGGGGCGATCGTGCGAGCGAGAAGATCGCGTAGAAACCGACTTATGACTGGAGAGAGACAGTGATCATCGATTCGAATGACTACCGTGTGCCGCCAGACAAAAAGGTCGACCTCGGTAAATGGCCTACGGTTGTCGAACCCTATTCGAATTCGAAGAAGCAGTATAACGAACTCCTGCAAGAACACATGGAAAAACTGAGCTCGCTGCAGCAGCTTCACTACGCATCGCACCGCTATGCGTTGCTGCTGATCTTCCAGGGCATGGACGGCGCCGGCAAGGACGGCGCCATTCGGCATGTCATGTCAGGGATCAATCCAGAAGGCTGCGAGGTCTTCAGTTTCAAGCAGCCCAGTGCAGAAGAGCTCGATCACGATTTCCTTTGGCGCACGACGTGCCGCCTTCCCGAACGCGGACGGATCGGAATCTTCAACCGCTCTTACTACGAAGAAGTGCTGGTGGTTCGCGTGCATCCGGAGATTCTTCGCAGCCAGGGACTGCCCGAAGAATTGCGCGACGAGAAAGACATCTGGAAGCAGAGGTATGGCTCCATTGCGGACCTGGAGAAGCATCTTCATCGCAACGGCACGAGAATCGTCAAGATCTTTCTCCACCTGTCTCGCGGGGAGCAGCGAAAGCGATTCCTGGTGCGCATCGATGAGCCGGACAAGAACTGGAAGTTCAGCACCGCTGACATTCACGAGCGGAAATACTGGAAGCACTATATGAAGGCCTACGAAGATTGCCTTCGTGCAACAAGCACTCACCATGCGCCTTGGTACGTCGTCCCCGCCGACGATAAGGAGAACGCACGGCTCATTGTTTCTCAAATCGTCCTGGATGCGCTGGCGGGACTGAAGATGGCTTATCCCAACACAACTGCAAAGCGGCGTCTCGAACTGCTCGCAATCAAAAAGCTGCTTGCGAAATGACGCTGAAGACCCATCCTGGAAAGCCTTGATCAAACCAACGTCAGACAGCCGCCAGCGCGCTGTTACCGGTCGCGCAGAAATTGAAAGGAATAGTCATTATGGCTACCAAGGAACTCCCCATCAACGCCGATCAGGATGGAATCCCGGAATCATTCAGCAAGAACTTCGATCAGACAGGCAACTCCTCCGGGTTCATCTTCGATGTAAAGTTATCAACCGCAATTGCGGCAGATGGCAAGACCGAGGCAACGGCCCCGGCGCCGAAGGGCCCGCTTTCGCCCGAATTGCTCGACAAGATGAATCGCTACTGGCGGGCGGCAAACTATCTATGCATCGGCCAGATCTACCTGTTTGAGAATCCCTTGTTGCGAGAACCGCTCAAGGCGGAACAAATTAAGCCGCGACTCCTCGGACACTGGGGAACATCGCCGGGGCAAAACCTCATTTACATTCATCTGAACCGGCTCATCAAAGAGCACGACGCGGACATCATTTACATCTCCGGCCCGGGGCATGGCGGCCCCTCCCTGAATGCCTGCTCCTATCTGGAAGGCTCGTACACCGAAGTTCATCCTGAGATCACTCTGGATGAGAACGGAATGCGGCTTATGTTCCGCAAATTTTCGACGCCAGGCGGCGTACCTAGCCACTGCGGGCCGCACGTCCCAAATTCCATGCACGAGGGCGGAGAGCTTGGCTATTCGCTGGTCCATGCATTCGGCGCGGCCTTCGACAATCCAGACCTGATCGTCGCCTGCGTCGTCGGGGATGGCGAGTCCGAAACCTGCCCACTGGAAGGTAGCTGGAAGTCGGTCAACTTCGTCAATCCGGTGCGAGACGGCGCGGTGCTTCCAATCCTTCATCTAAATGGATACAAGATCTCAGGGCCAACTGCTCAGGGGCGCACCAGTGACGCGGACCTGAAGGCTCTTTATGTTGGACGCGGTTACAAGCCCCACTTTGTCGAGGGCGACGATCCTGAGGTCGTGCATCAGCTTCTGGCTGGGACACTGGATGATTGCTATGCCGAGATTCGGTCAATTCAGAAGGAGGCCCGCAAGAACGGATTTAAGAAGCAGCCGATCTGGCCCATGATCATCCTGCGCACGCCCAAGGGATGGACCTGTCCGAAGGAAGTGGATGGGGTTCCGATCGAAGGCACATTCCGCGCGCACCAGGTTCCGCTCGCATCGGTCAAAGACAACCCCGAACATCTCAAGATTCTTGAAGCATGGATGAAGAGTTACAAGGCGCACCAACTCTTCGACGAGAACGGCAAGTTCATCGATGAGTTGGCGGCCCTCGCGCCTGTGGGGAATCGGCGCATGGGAGGCAATCCCCATGTGAACGGTGGGCGTGAGTTGATTACACTCGCTCTGCCTGACTTTACCGACTACGCGCTCGAAATCCCCGGACCGGGTCAGGTTCTAGCCGAGGCGCCACGCAAACTGGGAGATTTCTTCCGCGACATTTTCAGAATGAATCCGAAGAACTTTCGCATGTTCTGCCCGGATGAATCGAATTCCAATCGGTTGAACTCCATCTTCGAGGCCACCAAGCGCTGCTCGATGGCTGAGATTGTCTCGATCGACGATAAACTCGGTCCAGATGGCCGCGTCATGGAAGTGCTGAGCGAACACCTTTGCCAGGGATGGCTTGAAGGCTACCTGCTCACGGGCCGTCATGGCATGTGGTCGTCGTATGAAGCCTTCGCGCAGGTGGTCGATTCGATGACCACCCAACATGCCAAATGGCTGGAGCAATGCGAAGCTTTCCCCTGGCGCAGACCACTCGCGTCTCTCAATGTTCTGCTCACAAGCCATGCATGGCGCAACGATCACAACGGATTCAGCCACCAGGCAACTGGATATGTGGACAATGCCCTGGCGCGCAGAAGTGAAGTCATCCGCGTGTACTATCCGCCTGACTCCAACTGCCTGCTCAGCGTCTTCGACCATTGCCTGCGTAGCCGCAATTACGTGAATGTGGTCACCTGCGGCAAACAACCGCAACTCCAATGGCTGAACATGGACGAGGCTTTGGAGCACTGCTCGCGCGGCGCATCCACATGGAAGTTCGCGACCAACGATGAAGGCAAGGAGCCGGACGTCGTGCTCGCCTGCGCGGGCGACGTGCCGACCATCGAGATCTGCGCGGCCTCGTGGCTGTTACAGAAGCACGTGCCGGGTATCAAGGTACGCGTCGTCAACGTTGTGGACCTGATGACTCTGATGTTTCCAGACAAGCATGCGCACGGGATGGATGAAATGTCGTTCAACGCGCTCTTCACCGAAAGTGCGCCCGTGATCTTCGCCTTCCACAACAATCGCTGGCTCATTCACACCCTGGTTCATGGGCGCTCCAATGAAGGCCGCTTCCATGTGCACGGTTATATGGATCATGGCACGACCACAACTCCGTTCGACATGGTTGTGTTGAATGAAATGAGCCGGTTCCACCTTGCACTGGATGCACTGAAGCATATCCCTCGTCTTCGTTTGCAAGCTGAGAATGCCGTCAACTTCTTCAACCAGGAATTGCACCGCCATCACGACTATATCCGTGAACATCTTGAGGACATGCCGGAGATCAGGAACTGGCAGTGGACGAAAGACTTCAGCGATGCCGCCGCGCCGGCGCCACTGGCCAAGGGGCATCCACAGAAGGCTATGTTCACCGACAGTTAAGCGGCGGTCGATTGAAATCGAGGCAGAGGCCGCTATCGCACGAGGTTTGCGATTGCGGCCTCCGCTTCCTGAACTCCGGCACTTGGGGGGATATTGAACGATCCGAAGGCACCGTCCGATTGGTTCAAGGTTGATGGAGTTGATGCGCTGGTTGAGTTGGCGCTCAATCTCCACTGGTCCTGGAACCATGCCGCGGACGAGTTGTGGGAAGGGCTCGATAAGGCACTGTGGGCAAGCACGCAAAACCCATGGGTCATTTTGCGAACGGTTTCTCACGAAAAGATCAAGGCGGCATTGGGTAATGTGGAGTTCCGCCACCGTCTCGACAGTCTGCTCCAGCAGAATAGGGAATCCTATCGGGCCGACGCCTGGTTCCAACACAAACATCCCGACGCCGCACTATCCACGATCGCATACTTCAGCATGGAGTTCATGCTGAGTGAAGCGCTGCCCATCTATTCGGGTGGACTTGGCAACGTGGCCGGCGACCAGATGAAGGCGGCGAGCGACCTGGGTATTCCAGTCGTCGGAGTCGGCTTGCTCTACGGTCAGGGATATTTCCGCCAGGACTTCGATTTGGAAGGCCGGCAACAGGCGCTTTATCCGGTCAACGATCCGGGGCAATTGCCCATCCGGCCGCTGCGCCAGCCTAATGGCGAGTGGTTGCGTTTGCAAATTCAACTTCCCGGCTCAAGGATTTGGCTTCGCTGTTGGGAGGTGTCCGTGGGAAGAGCAAAGTTGTATCTTCTCGACACCAACGACTTTGCCAATACCGCGGCTCACCGCGGCATCACGAGTGAACTCTATGGCGGCGACGCAGAGATGCGCCTCAAGCAGGAGATTGTTCTCGGCATCGGAGGCTGGCGTCTGCTGCGGGCAATTGGATTGCAGCCTGATGTTTGCCATCTCAACGAAGGTCACGCAGCATTTGCCGTGCTCGAACGAGCCCGCTCTTACATGGAAGATCACAAGAAGCCCTTCGATCTTGCCATGAATATCACGCGAGCCGGGAATGTATTCACCACGCACACCGCCGTGAGTGCAGGCTTTGACCGCTTCGATCCCGCGCTCATTCGCACGTATCTGAACCACTATGCGGTCGATGAACTCGCTATCTCGGTGGACGATCTGCTCGCCATGGGAAGGCAGAATCCAGAAGACAATTCGGAATCCTTCAACATGGCTTATCTTGCGGTCCGCGGAAGCGGCCAGATCAACGGCGTCAGCAAGCTCCATGGGAAAGTGAGCAGGCAGATCTTCCAGTCCTTGTTTCCCCGCTGGCCAAAGGAGGAAGTTCCGATAGGGTCCGTAACCAACGGCATTCATGTGCCGACCTGGGATTCGGCAGCAGCCGATGCGCTATGGACCGCCGCTTGCGGCGAGAAGCGTTGGCGTGGGGATCGTCCGACCGAAGTGGACATTCGCCAAATCCCAGATCAGAAACTATGGCAATTGCGAACGGCAGGACGAAAGGGCCTGATCGAGCAAATGCGCAAGCGGTACCTGTGCCAACTCGCCGCGGAAGGCGCAAATCCGTCGAATGTCGCCGGAATTCTTGATGAAAAGGTGCTGACCCTTGGATTTGCGCGCCGTTTTGCCACCTATAAGCGCCCCAATCTTCTTTTGCACGATACCGAGCGGTTGGTGCGGCTGCTCTCCAATCCACGATGTCCTGTTCAGTTGCTCCTTGCGGGAAAAGCTCATCCACAGGATCTTCCTGGGCAAGAGCTTATCAAGCAATGGAAAGATTTCATCAAGCGCCCCGAAGTGGAGGAACACGTGGTCTTCCTCAACGACTACGACATGCAGCTGGCGCAGGAATTGGTCCAGGGGATCGATCTTTGGATCAACACGCCTCGGCGTCCGTGGGAGGCTTGCGGGACCAGTGGCATGAAGGTCCTCGTCAATGGCGGCATGAATCTCTCCGAGTTGGACGGCTGGTGGGCGGAGGCCTATTCGCCGGAGGTTGGTTGGGCCATCGGGGACGGACAGGAACATGGCGAAGACCCAGGATGGGATGCCCAAGAGGCAGAAGCTCTGTATGGCCTGCTGGAGACCGAGGTGATTCCGGAGTTCTATGAGCGAGATGAAAACGGGATGCCATCCAGGTGGTTGGGACACATTCGTGAGAGTATGGCGCGGCTCACGCCGGAGTTTTCTGCTACCCGTGCCATCCGCGAGTACACGGAGAATCACTATCTGCCCGCCGCGTCCGGTTACCGCGAGCGCGCAGCCTCCGATAGCGCGCTTGGCGTGGGTTTGCTCTGCTGGCAGAAAGAGATCGATCGGCATTGGAACACAGTGCGCTTTGGCACATTGAGAATCGAGACGCACGACGGTCAGCATTACTTTCAGGTCGAGGTTCTTCCGGGCAATCTCAATCCGGATCAACTACAAGTCGAACTCTACGCAGACTCAATTCACGGAGATAAGCCTGCTGTTGAGGCTATGACTGCACCCGAACCCTGCGTCGATTCGCCGGGCGTAATGACCTATTCGGCCCAGATGTCCGCAACCCGTCCTGCGAGCGACTACACTGCGCGCATCATCCCCCACCATCCCAATGCTTTGGTGCCGCTCGAAGCGCGGCAGATCCTTTGGCAGCGTTGATCGACAAGGCAGATCTGGAAATGCTGTCATCAACCCCTGCTTCCGAACCTCAGCCGTAGCCCCTCATTCAGCGTCTTTTTCATCCACGCCGCGCACGCGGAGACCGTCTTCTTTAATCACGTCGAGATGCAAAAGGGACAACCACTTCTTCCACGGGAGGAAATAGGTTCAGAACTGTGGCTTTCGACTTCCATCCTCCCCTTTGAGACTCATGCAGCGGCGAGTGTCTCGCTCTTGGACGCGATGCAAGACAGCAGATCGTCCCAGGACTTGGCGAAGGAGGCGACCCCTTCTCCGAGCAACTGCGCAGCAACGGCGTCCGTATCAATACCAGCCCCGGCAAATTCCGCTAGAATCTTGCCGGTATCCTCAGGCAGAGACTCGCCGAATTCTTCATGGGCGGCAAGGGCCTTCAAGGTGGTCTCGGGCATTGTGTTGATGGTGAAGGGAAACGCGAGCGCCTCGACGTAGAGGACGTTCGAGGCTTTCGGGTCCTTGGTTCCTGTGCTGGCCCATAGAAGCCGCTGGGGCCGCGCGCCGGCATTCATGATGCGCTGCGACCGCGGCGAGGCAAGCAGAGCGCGGTACCTCTCATAGGTCTCCCCGGCGATGGCGATGCCGAGTTGGTTGCGTAGCGACTCGGGCTCTTTGTGCGCTACCGCGACGTCCCAGCGGCTGACGAACAGCGAAGCCACAGAGCCGACATCGGGATTCAGCCCGGCGGCGATGCGCCGCTCTATGCCGCGCAGGTATGCCTCGGCGGCCGCGACATATTGCGCGCCGGAGAACAACAAAGTCACATTGATCGGCACTCCTGCGAAGATTGCCTCCTCAATGGCTGGGAGGCCCTCGCTGGTACCCGGAATCTTGATGAATAGATTCGGCCGTCCCGCGCGGGCGTGGAGCGCCTTGTCCGCAGAAAGAGTGCCGGCCGTGTCGCGAGCCAGCAGGGGCGAGACCTCCAGGGACACCCAGCCATCCACACCATTGGTCCGGTCGTAGATCGGCCGAAATAGATCGGCGGCCTGCCTGAGGTCTTCGATTGCCAGTTCAAAGAAAAGCGCCTCGCTCGATTTTCCCTCCTTCTGCTTCTGGCTGATAGCGTCGTCATAGTCGTGGCTGTTCTTGATTGCATGATCGAAGATCGTGGGGTTCGAGGTGAGCCCCGTAACCGACAAATCTTGAATATAGCGGCGCAGCGTGCCACTGGTCAGCAGACCGCGCGTGATGTTATCGAGCCAGATGCTCTGGCCGATTTCGTGCAGCTTCTGCGTAGCATTCATTTCATTCCTCCTCAAGGACATCTCAAAGCGAACCGTGCCGGTTCCAGATTGCGAATGCAGGGAACGCAGGTTGTGGAGAATCGCTTGAGCGCCGCACCGGAGTCATATACCCGCCGGCGTCGATGGGGCAGCTCCATGGAGAGCATTCAAGGCCCGATTTCCTGAATCTCCAGCGCCTGAACCTTGTCCACCCTGCGCTGGTGGCGTTCGGCGCCGCTGAAGCGAGCGTTTAGAAATGTTTCGATCAATTCCCAGGCCAGCGCTGGTCCGATTACCTGTCCTCCCAGTGAGAAGACATTCATGTCGTCGTCTTCAACTCCCTGGTGGGCGGAGAACACATCGTGTATAAGTCCGGCACGCACACCGGCAACCTTGTTTGCGGCGATGGATGCTCCCACTCCGCTGCCGCAGAGTGCTACTCCGCGCTCTACCTTGCCAGCGGCCACGGCATTGGCCAGAGGGATCACGTAATCTGGGTAATCGTCTCCTGGGCTCAATTGAAACGCGCCGAAGTCCACGACCTCGTGGCCCGCGCCTCGCAGCAACTTCGCGATCTGTTCTTTTAAGGCGAAGCCTCCATGGTCCGATGCGATTCCTACGTGCATGAGGCTTTCTCCTTGAGCCGGTCGAGCACAGCGTGAGCTTGTTTGCAGACATTCTCCACTGTGAAACCGTAGTGCTGCATCACGACGGGCCCCGGAGCCGATGCACCGAAAGTATCGACGCCAATCACTGCAATCTGAGCGCCGACATAAGATTTCCAGCCGAGGGATGCACCGGCCTCGATGACCAACAGCGGTACACCTGTGGGTAAAACCTTTTCTCGATAAGCATCCGGCTGGAACGAGAAGATGTTTGTGCTCGGCATGCTTACAACTCTCGCCTCGACACCTTCCGTCGCAAGCCGGTCGCGACCTTCCAACGCTAGATGAACTTCGGAGCCGGTGGCGATGAAAATGATTTCAGGTCGATCACCCGCCGGAGAATCCGCAAGAATATAACCGCCGAGCGGCACTCCCGCAGGAATGCCTGGAAAGGAACCCAAGTCGAGCACCGGGAGACCTTGGCGTGTTAAGACCAGAGCAACCGGGCCTTTCTTCCTGCCAATGGCGACTCTCCATGCGGCCACTGTCTCATTCGCGTCCGCCGGCCGAAGGACGACCATGCCGGGAATCGATCGCAATCCCAATAATTGTTCGACAGGCTGATGCGTCGGGCCGTCCTCGCCCATGCCAATGCTGTCATGGGTGAAGACATAGATCACTGGCAACGCATCCATAGCCGCCAGCCGCATCGGTGGGCGCATATAGTCGGTGAAGACGAAAAACGTTCCCCCATAAGGGATGAGGCCGCGGTGCAACGCCATTCCGTTCAGGATGGCGCCCATGGCATTCTCTCGAATGCCGAAGTGCATGTTGCGTCCCGCCCAGTTCTCCGGCTCGAAGTTTCCGGCTCCATCAATATGAGTGTGGGTGCTGGGACCAAGATCGGCCGAGCCTCCCATCATTTCCGGCAGACGAGGACCGAGAGCCTCGATCACCTTCCCTGAAGCAACGCGGGTTGCCATCGGACCGTCCGCCGCACGAAATGTCGGCAGTTCAGCGTCCCAATCCTTGGGCAGCCGTCTGTCGATAACTCTCTGAAACTCCGCTGCTAAGTCGGGGTATTGTTGCGCGTAGGCTTTGAAGCGCGACTCCCATTCCGCCTGCGCAGAAGTTCCGCGCGCAACCGCTCTCCGAAAATGTTCCAGGGCCTCCTCGGGGATATGGAAGGCAGGTTCAACCGGCCAGCCCATTCCTTCCTTGGTAAGGCGGACTTCTTCCACACCTAGCGCTTCTCCGTGGGCCGCCGCAGTGTCCTGTTTGTGTGGGCTGCCGAAGCCAATGTGGGTACGCACTGCAATCATCGATGGCCGCCCGCTTTCCTCGCGGGCGTTCTGTAGCGCAAGGGCCACCGCGTCAACGTCGTTGCTCCGTTCCACTCTCTGAACGTGCCAGCCGAAGGCGGCAAACCGAGCCATTCGATCTTCGGTGAACGTAAGCTCCGTGCTGCCTTCGATCGTGATGTGGTTGTCGGCATAGAGAACGATCAGTTTGCCCAGATGCTGATGACCCGCATCCGATCCGGCCTCTGAGGATATTCCCTCCTCAAGGTCGCCATCGCTGACAAGAACGTAGGTATAGTGGTCCACGATCCGGTGACCGGGCCGATTGAAGCGTGCTGCGAGGGCAACCTCGGCGATGGCCATGCCAACGCCATTCGCCAATCCTTGTCCCAAGGGCCCTGTGGTAGCCTCGACGCCAAGAGTTTTGCCGAACTCCGGATGCCCCGGTGTACGACTGCCCCATTGACGAAATCTCTTGAGATCCTCCAGTGGCAAGTCATATCCCGTGACATGAAGCAGGGCATACTGCAACGCACAGCCATGTCCGGCCGAGAGAACGAACCGGTCGCGGTCGGGCCATCGGGGATCGCGCGGATTGAACTTGAGCGATCGATCCCAGAGCGCGTACGCCATGGACGCCGAGCCCATCGGCAAGCCGGGATGGCCCGAGTTGGCCTTCTGCACCATGTCCACCGCCAGAAAGCGGAGCGTGTTGACGCACAACTCATCCAATGCAGGCAGAGCGATGGGCGCTGAGAGTATCGCCGAAGATGACATGAGGTGCTCGTTGCCTTTCACTGTTGAAATGGAATGAACATCGCGCGGAGATTCGAGACTTACAGCTGCGCCAAGAGTCACGCCTCTCTACATCTTGAGGCCTGTATCGCCGCACCCAAGATGCTTGCATTGGCAAGGTACCTTTGGTTCCTTCTTTGTGTCTGCACAAGTGGTGCTGCAATGCTTCTTGCCGCTCGCGGGCGGACACTTACAGCCAGGATTTTCGCACTTTTTCGGGGTGGTCATAAACGCTCCTCTTGCCTGAACATGCCTTCGCTCCTCTGAAGGCTCTGTTGTGCGGAGAATACTCAGTCCGCCCTGAACGCACTTGCACCCTCAGACACGTCCAGCGTTTCACGAGTTGCCCCGTCTATCTGTTCCTTTTTAGCCATCCTCGGCGCGCATTCCTCATCAACCTCATTCGGGTTTCGACAGTCACATGGATTGTTTCGTGTAGCTATTGGCGCGAGTATACGCGCCAATGGACGCAATTCTGCACCTGTACCGAATTGCTCAGAACGCTAGCTTCCAAGGTGGAAGACTTACCTGGAAAGTACTATGCGATTTCACTGCGGGTTTTCATGCATTCCACACTGAACTGACGCCGGTTATCCGACAATCGTCCCTTGCCAATGCATCGCTCGCCGGGAGCAATTCACCCGAAATAATCCCCATTCAACCACGAAATAAGGAGAAGGCAATGAGCAGTACAAATTCTGTGGTAGCTATCTACGATACCCACGAGCAGGCGGAACACGCCGTCAAGGAACTGCAAGAGGCGGGTGTGGATATGAAAAGCCTCTCGATTGCCGGCAAAGACACGCATATGGACGAGCATGTGGTCGGCTACTACAACGCTGGGGACCGCATGAAGCGCTGGGGCAAAATAGGAGCGTTCTGGGGCGGATTCTGGGGCCTGTTGTTCGGGTCGGGGTTGTTCCTCATACCGGGACTAGGGCCGATTCTTGTAGCCGGACCGCTGGTGGCCTGGATTGTCGCGGGCCTTGAAGGAGCAGCCGTAGTTGGAGGCGTCAGCGCGCTCGGGGCGGGCCTGGCGAGTATCGGCATCCCCAAGGATAGCGTGCTCAAGTACGAGGTGGCTCTGAAGACAGACAAGTTTCTGCTTATTGTCCATGGCACAGAAGACGCGGTAGCCAACGCAAAAAACATCATTGCCGGAACCGAACATAGTTCTTACACCGTTCATGACGAGAAAGTCTTCGCCTAACAATATTCAAGACCGCGCCGCGGCAGAGCCGGACGACGATGGGAATTCCTAAGTCCGGCCTATCGCAGCGAGGTAAGAGGGGAATTCGATATGAGACAAAACAGCTCGCTTGCAGGTTTGATTTTTGTTGTCATCTTGGGCGTAGGAGGAGCCGCTGCCTATGGTCTCTATAGCGCGTCGGCTAACATGGCCGCCATCTTCGTTCTCGCCTGTGCCCTGGTTCTCGCCTATATTGCGGCCTCCGCAATCAAGGTTGCCGACCAATGGAGCAAGGCGGTGGTGCTGCGGCTGGGAAAATTCCGCTCCCTTGAGGGGCCGGGATTGTTTCTCATTATTCCCATCTTTGAGTCCATCCCTTATTGGATCGACACCCGCGTCCTCACAAGTTCTTTCAAGGCAGAAAAGACTCTCACCAAGGACACCGTTCCCGTGGATGTGGATGCAGTGTTGTTCTGGAAGATTATCGATCCCAAGAAGGCTGCGCTTGATGTTGCCGACTACCAAAGTGCGATCAATTGGGCGGCGCAGACGGCTCTGCGCGATGTGATCGGCAAGACAATGCTCTGCGACATGCTGGAAGGCAGAGATAAGATCAGCAGCGTGCTGCAGGCAATCATCGATGTGCGTACGGAGCCATGGGGAATCAACGTCATCTCGGTCGAGGTGAAGGATGTATTGATTCCGCAGGCGCTGGAGAATGCGATGTCGATGCAGGCTCAGGCCGAGAGAGAGCGCCAGGCCCGCGTCATTCTTGGCGATTCGGAACGTCAGGTTGCGGAGAAGTTTGTTGAGGCCTCCAGAATCTATGCCAACGATCCCATCGCTTTCCATCTGCGCGGCATGAACATGCTCTACGAGGGGTTGAAGCAGAATTCCACGATCGTCATCGTCCCCAGCTCCGCCATCGAGACCATGCAATTGGGCGGTCTTGCCGGAATGACCGCTCTGACCATGGGAATCGGCCAGGAGCGAGCAATCAAAGAGAAGGCAGCGCAAAACAGGATCGCCTCCGATCCTGAGCCCGCACTGGCCGAGACTGAGCTCCCTCTTGCTACCTCTCAAAACGGGCGTCTCTAGGCTCGGGCCGTCTGATAAGTCATGGGGCAGCGGAGATCGCGTCAACAATATTAGGACCGAGCTGGTGATTACTCTCGAAATCACCCGAAACAATGGAGCATGCTCAGATGAATGTGAAGCAACTTGAAGAAACAGCACAGGCCCTTGTCGCGAGCGACAAGGGCCTGCTGGCGATGGATGAAAGCAACCCAACATGTAACAAACGGTTTGCCAGCCTGGGGATTCCACAGACCGTCGAAGCTCGGCGAGCTTATCGCGAATTGATTGTGACAACGCCAAGGCTCGGTGAGTGCATCGGCGGCGCGATCCTTTACGACGAGACGATCCGACAGCAAAAGAGCGATGGCACTCCCTTCATCACAGTCCTGGTTGAGGCGGGAATCATTCCAGGAATCAAGGTTGACCTGGGTGCCAAGGATCTGGCCGGACATCCCGGCGAGAAAGTGACTGAAGGTCTGGACGGGTTGCGCGGCCGTCTTGACGAATACTCAAAAATGGGCGCACGCTTTGCCAAGTGGCGCGCGCTGATTGCGATTGGCGATGGAATTCCAAGCTGGGGCTCGATCGAAGCCAATGCGCATGCCCTGGCTCGCTATGCGGCGCTGTGCCAGGAAGCTGGACTCGTTCCTGTTGTTGAACCTGAAGTACTCATGGATGGCGAGCACTCGCTGGAGCAATGTTACAAAGTTACGGACGAATTACTGCGAACGGTGTTCAGCGAGCTGTTTGCACAACGAGTCATGCTGGAAGGTGTGATTCTGAAGCCCAACATGGTTCTTCCGGGATTGTCCTGCCCCCATCAAGAGTCCGTAGAAGAAGCAGCCGATGCGACGGTGAATTGCTTCCTGCGCGCCGTCCCCGCTGCTGTTCCTGCGATTGCGTTCTTGTCGGGCGGCCAATCCCCGGAACTGGCTTCGGCGCGCTTGAATGCCATGAATTTGAGATTCAAGTCGCGGCTGCCATGGGCGGTGGCATTCTCGTTTTCTCGCGCCATCCAGCAACCTGCTTTGGAGATTTGGAAGGGGCAGGATAACAATGTATCGGCCGCACAGCAGGCTTTGTATCATCGGGCGCGATGCAATCAGGCCGCGCGCCGCGGCGAATACGGCGCGGCAATGGAGACGAAATGACCGGAAGCAAGCACAACCATGAGGGAAATAGTGGCGATGACGGCGAGCCCGAACCAGGCCCTTACTGGAAGCGTATGCATCGTGACTGGCGCTTCTGGATCGGCGCGCTGTTGATGGCGGCTGCGCTCGCTGTTTACGTTTTGAGCGGCGACCTGGCATGGGTTCCACGCGGACACCCACAACAGGCGATGCCCGCAACTGGGCCGTGATCGTAGCGCCCAATCAACCCCGTGAGTCAGCGGCTCACTGCCACAAGCCGTCGCAGGGGCCGCTGTTGACACCAATCAATTGCCAACTACCGATCCTGTGAACTGGGTGGAACCCGATGAGCCCGACAACTTTGTATCCCTTGCGTTTCGAGCCGATCTATCAGTATCGGTTGTGGGGTGGCAGGCGCTTGTCCGGCCTGCTCTCCGCGCCGCTGCCTGGCGACGGTCCAATTGGTGAAGCGTGGGTACTAAGCGATCGCGACGATCATCAAAGCCTGGTTGTCAACGGACCGTTGAAGGGCCAGACGATCGGTCGATTGATGGAACAACATCGAGCGCCACTGATGGGTAAGCTGGCTCCGCGCTTCCTTCGCTTTCCGCTGCTCCTCAAGTTTCTCGACGCACGCGAAATGCTTTCCGTGCAGGTACACCCCAGCGACGCCTACCCAGACCTGATTCCAGCGGGCGAGAGCGGAAAGACAGAAGCGTGGGTCGTGATCGAGGCAGAGAAGGAAAGCCACATCTACGCGGGCTTGAAACCTGGCACGACTGCCGACGGTCTTCGGCGTTCTCTCGCCAACGGAACCATCGTTGATCGCTTAGTGGGCATTGTCCCCAAACCAGGCGATGCTGTATTCATCCCTGCGGGAACGGTTCACACACTGGGCGGCGGCGTTGTTGTCTTCGAGGTACAGCAAAACAGCGACGTGACATTCCGCCTCTACGACTGGGGTCATGTGGACGCGAAGACTGGAAAGCCACGGCCGCTTCAGGTCGATCAGGCGTTTGCCTGCATAGATTTTGAACCGAGCGCCGGTGGCCTGGTCGCACCCCGCGTAGAGACAAGCATGCCCGTTGAGCGCGAGGGACTCTTTGATTGCAAACCATTCCGGGTGTCGCGATTGCTCGGTCAAGCGCCGTTCCCGGTTGGCGCCATGGCAGAGCCGCGTGTGCTGGTTTGCATTGAAGGCGCAGGCCAGGTCACGCACGGAGGAACTCCCTACGCGGTAGGCAAGGGAGATGTTTGGCTCTTGCCGGCGGAGGCGGGAGAGTGTGCGTTTCAACCCAGCGGAGAAGTAACTCTGCTGGAGATCGCGATCCCTTGATCGAGCAAGACATCACCAACGCGACAGAACAGACGGCGAAAGCTAAAGTTGATTTCACGGAACCTAACGTTGGGAGATAAGTGAAAAAGCTCATTGTGTTCGATCTGGACGGCACCCTGGCGCCGAGTAAGTCGTCCCTGGCCCCAGAAACCGCGGCGCTGCTGCATGACCTCTTGGGCATCGTCAAGGTAGCAGTGATCTCCGGCGGTGCGTGGGCGCAGTTTGAGAAGCAACTTCTCACCGATCTTCCCCATGACGACCGCCTCGCGAATCTTTCGCTGCTTCCAACCTGTGGAACAAAATTCTTCCAATACAAAGGAACCTGGAAGGAACTCTATTCAGAGGATCTGACAGCGGAGCAAAGAAAGAAGATTATCGACTCTCTGAGCAAAGCGGCGGATGAAGCGGGCTATCACGCCGAAAAGGTGTGGGGGAAGGTGATTGAGGACCGGGGAAGCCAGGTCACATTTTCCGCATTGGGTCAGCAAGCTCCATTGGCCGAAAAGGAAAAATGGGATCCCGATTTCGCCAAACGGAAGAAGATCACAGCGATCCTGAAAACCCTTATCCCGGAGTTCTCCGTCCGCATGGGCGGTGCAACCTCGATCGATGTGACTAAGCCTGGCATCGACAAGGCTTACGGAATCGGAAAGCTAAAAGATATTCTTCACGTTTCATTGCAAGAGATGGTCTACATCGGAGATGCTCTGTTTCCAGGCGGGAACGATTACCCAGCGGAACAGGCAGGTGTTGTGTCGATTCCTGTTAAAGGACCAGACGATACCAATCTCGTCATCGAGACAATCATCGCTTGCTTAGGCGATAAGTGAACGGGCGCTCGCGAGGAGATTCGATGGGTGGATTCAAGTTGCATCGCCTGGGGATGATGATGGAGCCGGAGCCAGGCAATCCCCAGGAAGTTGAAGGTGTCCTGAATCCGGCCGCCGTCCGCGGCTCCGACGGCGAGCTCTACCTCTTCCCACGTCTGGTCGCAAAAGGAAATTACTCGCGCATTGGCATTGCGCGAGTGCGCTTCAATGAAACCGGCGATCCCGTCGGCGTCGAGAGGCTCGGCATTGCACTGGAACCCGAAGCCGATTATGAGCGGCGACCCGGCGGCGGAGGAGGCTGCGAAGATCCTCGCATCACTTTCGTGGAACCGCTCAAGCGTTACATGATGACCTATGCAGCATTCTCGCCCGATGGCCCGCGGATCGCTATGGCCGAATCCGAGGACCTCTTCCACTGGAAGCGTCTCGGACTCGCAACCTTTGCTCTTTGGCACGGCATCGATTTGAGCAGCGTGGACGACAAGGACGCGAGCCTTTTTCCTGTCGTCATACCTAACCGCTCTGGGCACCTGGAACTGGGCATGCTCCATCGTCCGCTCTTTCCCGGCACTCGACCTGAGGAAACAGCTTGCCACCCTGCGTCCCGTGAGGTGGATCTCGATCGGGAGAGCATCTGGATTTCCTATTGTCCGCCGGTCTTGAAAAACCACGAACCAGATCGCATGGGGCAATTTACCTCTCATCACAGACTGGCGACCCCAGTTTCGCCCTGGGAGCGGCTCAAGATTGGCGCCGGAACTCCGCCCATCCTGACCAGGCACGGCTGGCTGATCATTTATCACGGAGTGAGCGAAGCATTGGCTGCCAGCGGCGATGGACATCATCTGTGCTACTCGGCCGGGGTGATGGTGCTCTCAGAGCAACATCCGCGTGTGGTCCGTTATCGCTCGATTGAGCCGGTGTTGACTCCGGTGCTCCCGCAAGAACGCGAGGGGACGGTCGCCAATGTCGTGTTCCCCACCGGTATCGACCGGCGCGACGATCTTGGTACACCGGACCGCTTCGATGTCTATTATGGGATGGCCGACAACCGGATTGGTGCGGCGCGCCTTGATTTGCCGGATCACCTGCCTGTAGGTGCTGATGCCGACTCACCGGCAGCAAAGGTATAAATCCACGGAGACTGAGGAATCGATCATTCGAAGGAGACCCCTTCGGATAGGCCAACGGAAGGATCGTTGATGAAGAAAGCGACTGCGATCTCTTGCGCAGTTCTGGATATTGGTGGTGTCTTTGCTGACCGACGGGTGAGATCAATTGGCCCACAAAACCGCTCCGCGAACGCTCGCCATCCATGGGAAAAGACAATCATCAGAGAGTGACCATTCGGCGTTATTTCGGTGCAAATCTGAGGGCGAATTGTGCGGCTTTCAACCCCACATAAACCCCACAATACAGATTCCTCACCATTTCCAATCAATACTTTAGGCTGCCAGCCGTTCCGCGTAAGTCGTTGATATTACTTTGTTAAATGTTCTGTTAACCGAAGGGTTGTAGGTCCGAGTCCTACCTCAGGAGCCAAATCTTGCTCAATTGAGCCTCCCGCGCGCCTTGACGGCAAACTTTTTCCCTGAAAAACTCAGCTCCCGACAGTCGGCGATCTCCGCTGCCTGTCCTTCAGGCGTCTTGCTGCGCAGCGCACATTCACGTATAAATAACTTTAAAGCCCCAGGAAAAACTTGCTGAAATGGACCTGTCCGGTTTCTGAAAAGGACGGCCAGGTGAAAGCTCAATGTGTATCCTTTAGACTCTGCTGCCGCAGCGTGACTGCCTGAAGAAAAGGAACCAAAATGAAGCAGGGAAAAGCCGGCATGGCGAAGCCATTGACGACAAATAAACACCTGATCCGCTGGGTGGAGAAGATGGCCGAACTGACGCAGCCGGCCGCAATCCACTGGGTGGACGGCAGCCAGCAGGAATACGACTGGTTGTGCAACGAGATGGTGGCATCGGGGACGCTGACCCGGCTTAACCAGGAGAAGTGGCCGGGATGCTTTTACGCCCGCTCGGACGCGCGCGATGTGGCGCGCGTGGAAGACCGCACCTTCATCTGCTCGTTCTCAAAAGACAACGCCGGGCCTACGAACAACTGGGTCGATCCGTACGAGATGCGGCGCACGCTCAAGCAACTGTTCAATGGCGCAATGCGCGGCCGCACCATGTACGTGCTGGCCTTCAGCATGGGTCCGGTGGGCTCGCCCATGGGACGCATCGGCGTGCAGCTCACGGATTCGCCCTACGTTGTGGTGAACATGCGCATCATGACGCGCATCGGCCTGCCCGTACTGGCCGAAATTGACAAGGACGAGAAGCGCGTGGTGCCCTGCATGCATTCGGTGGGCATGCCGCTGGCGGCGGGGCAGAAGGACGTGCCCTGGCCCTGCAATGAAACGAAGTACATTGTGCATTTCCCTGAGACGCGCGAAATCTGGAGCTACGGCTCGGGCTACGGCGGCAATGCGCTGCTGGGCAAGAAATGCTTCTCGCTGCGCATTGCATCCAACATTGCGCGCGACGAAGGCTGGATGGCCGAGCACATGCTGATCGTGGGCGTGGAGTCGCCGCAGGGCGAAAAGACCTACGTGGCGGCGGCGTTTCCTTCGGCCTGCGGCAAGACCAATTTTGCCATGCTCGTTCCCCCCGCGGCCTTCAAAGGCTGGAAGGTGACGACGGTCGGCGACGACATTGCGTGGATCAAGCCGGATGCGAGCGGACAGTTGCGCGCTATCAATCCCGAGGCGGGATTTTTCGGCGTGGCGCCGGGCACGAGCGACAAGACCAATCCCAACGCCATGGTGACGTTAAGCCGCAACTCGATCTTCACCAACGTGGCGCTGACGCCCGACGGCGGCGTGTGGTGGGAGGGCATGACCGAGGAACCTCCGGCCGAGTGTACGGACTGGCGCGGCGAGCGCTGGACGCCGGAGATCGCCAAGCAAACCGGCGCCAAGGCGGCGCACCCGAATGGCAGATTCACCGCGCCGGCCGCGCAATGCCCGTCGATCGATCCCGCGTGGGAAGATCCGCATGGCGTGCCCATCAGCGCGTTCCTATTCGGCGGCCGGCGCTCGACCACGATGCCGCTGATTTACCAGGCCTTCAACTGGAGCGCGGGAGTTTATGTGGGCGCGACCATGGGATCCGAGACCACGGCCGCGGCGGCGGGCGCAGTTGGGCTGGTGCGCCGCGATCCCATGGCCATGCTGCCTTTCTGCGGCTATCACATGGGCGACTACTTCCGCCACTGGCTCAAGATGCAGCGCTCGCTGAGCTCGACGCCGCGCATTTTCAATGTGAACTGGTTCCGCAAGGACGACGACGGCAAATTTCTGTGGCCGGGATTCAGCGAGAACATGCGTGTGCTGAAGTGGATTGTGGACCGCGTGCACGGCCGCGCGCAGGGCAAGGAGACGCCCATCGGCTGGACGCCCTACTACGACGACATGGAGTGGGCAGGCCTCGATTTTCCGCGGGAGCAGTTCGACAAGATGCAGGAAGTGAGCCGCTCCGCGTGGCGCAAGGAAATCCTGGGCCACGAGGAGCTGTTTATCGACGTGCACGACCACCTGCCGCCGGAGATGATCTATCAGCGCGAACTGCTGATCTGCCGGATGTAACTTCGGTAGTGGCGCTTCGACAGGAGATGGGACTCGGCTCCTACGCCGCACTCCGCTCCACCACCGGCCTGAATCCGAGCTTCTCCCAGAAATCGCACACCAGAGCCACAGTTTCCTCGCTTGCGGCCGGGGCGGCGCACAGCGTGATGCCGGGTCCCGCGCCCACCGCGAGATCTGAAGGCGCAACGGCAATGGCGATGCACTTTTCGGGACGGTTGGTGCAACTGGCCAGGTCGGCAATCGACAAGTTGGTGGTGGGCGTAGCGATTACAGTGCGCGGCGGCGCCATGCGATCCACAAGCCACAGAATCTCCAGCTTCGATTCCAGCTCATCGGGCACGCAATCGATGGCCAGGTCCGCTTCGCGCACGGCGTCTTCAATCGTCGAAACAAAGGTCACAGCGGGAAGCGCTGTCGCGTCTAGCTCCAGGCGGATCGCCTCGCGCGCGTGATGCAGATTTGCGGGCATCACGTCTTCAAGCAGCACGCGAAAACCTGCGCGGGCCGCGCCCAGCGCCAACCGGCGCCCCAGCGGACCGGCTCCGATGATGGCAACGGTTGTCACCGGTGCTTACTTGGCGGCAAGGGCTTCAGCCACTTCCGCGGCGCTGGGCCGCGCCTGGAGCAGATGCTCGGCCACCCTGGCCCGCTCCTCGGCGGACAGCGTGGGCACGGTAGCCAATACCCTGCGCAGGGTGACGGCGACGTCGTCGATGTAATTCATGAGCCGAATGGCTTCTCCTGAAAGCGGCATGATTCTCCTCGTGAATATGGGGTTCCGTTCTCATTGTAGGGTGCCGGACCGAGGGGCGCGAAGCCGATGCCGGTTCTTGCCGCGACGCCGCCCTGTTTCGCCGTTGCGCCTCTCGCACGTGCCTTATATACTCCTTGCCATCCCCTGACCGGGAAGAACGTTTCTCGATCAGTCCTGGTTTACCCATACAAATTGTTCTCACGCTGTTTTTAACGGCACGCCGTAGTGAACTGCGACGCGCGGGGATTCATCGCAACGCAGGCATTGGAGGAAGACCACGATGGTCAGATTGTTGATTGAGCTATGGCGCATCTTCGTTCTCAGGGAGTCCGCGAAGAAGGGCGAGCTGAGCTGGCGCGTTGGCGCGATGGCCTTCCTGTTCGTCGTACTGCTCTATGCCATCGCGCTTCCGGCCACAATTCTGTGGGTCAATCATCCGGGGTACAAGCCGGTCTTCATCGCGGCCATGGTGCTCGATGGCGTGCTGTTTGTGGCCTTCATGGCGTGGGCCATCAAGTGGCGGGCCAGGCAGAAGGCCGCGCGCGCGGCACAGAGGTCAACAACTGCGTCCACCAAAGGGCTGACGGAGGGGAATTAGATACGCCGTCGATCAATTCTCTGGAGGGGGACTGGTACGCATGGGCTGGATCATCTGGATTGTGTTCCTGGCGATCACCATCGTCTCGGGCATTCACCGCGAGCAGCGCGCGGGGCTGTGGAGCTGGTCGAAGTTTGCCTTCACGCTCGGCTTTGCAGCCGTGGCATGCGCGCTGCTGTTGGCGCCGCTGGTCTTTCTGAGTTTGAATAGTCCGTATTTCTGGTGGGCTTTCGGCGCGGCGTGGGTCGTGGTGGCCGCGCTGTTCGTCTGGTTCATCGTCAAGTGTCGCAGTTGGAAATTGCCCGACGGCCGCACCTCGCTCGAAGCCTACCGCGACGCTCGGCGGCAGGGTCAATAAACGGGAACGATGATCGGCGCGCCCGCATATCCGCTGGGACGGGATGCGAATTCGCTGACTTGCTGACCGGCTAGTTCGCTGACTTGCTCCTCGCCACTGTTTTCTTGTTCCCTTGTTCCCTTGTTCCCTTGTTCCCTCGGTCCCTTGCTCCCTGTCTTACGGGTGCTGCTCGATCGACACGTTCATCGTCGATGTGCTCCCTGAAACAGCGAGGCCCGTGAGGTTCGTCGCCACTCCGGGCAGCGAGGCGGGCACAAAGGTGACTGAGCCATCGACAGCGGAAATCGCTGTTGCGGTTTGCGTGGCCAGCAGCGCTCCCGGCGGACAAATTACGTGCGGCGAGCAGGGCGGCGTCCACGCGTAGAGCGCCTGGTAGAGTTCGACCGTGCCGCCGGCCATGGGATTGCCGTCCATGTCGAGAAGGCGCAGCGCGATCTGGCTCGGCGTGCCTGAGGGGGCGAGGTTCTGTCTGGTGCCTGAGATCGTCTGGAGCGCGGCGTACTCCGGCCGCGCGCCGAAGACGGTGAAGGTCACACATTGGCTGGCCCCGTTCAGGCACGCGCTGATGCTGGCGGTTTGGCCTTCAGCCAGCGGACCCACGGTGAGCGTTTG
>Ga0302319_10006007_pt1 | contig 24214 bp, 13 predicted proteins | sample Bog_T0_2_FD_203319 | JGI IMG/M metagenome (GOLD analysis project Ga0302319, IMG submission 203319) | Peat permafrost microbial communities from Stordalen Mire near Abisko, Sweden - Bog_T0_2 | ecosystem: Environmental > Terrestrial > Soil > Wetlands > Peat | place: Sweden: Abisko, Stordalen Mire...
GACTGATTTGTGGGAAACCGACGACGAGTATCTTTCGGGAAATGTCCGGGCCAAGCTCGCCGTGGCGGAGGCGGCCGCCTTGGCGGACAAACAATTCCGGCCCAATATGGACGCGCTCAGGCAGGTCCAACCTGCGGATCTGCCGGCCACGGAGATCGACGCGCGGCTTGGGAGCGTCTGGATTCCAGCCGAGGACATCGGCCAGTTTGCCGGGGATTTGCTCGGCGAACCGGGTATTTCCGTGAGCCATGCTCCTCAGCTTGGGCTTTGGACGGTCCAAGGTGGTTACGGCGTCCGTTTCAGCGTCGCCAACACCACGGAGTGGGGAACCGACCGCCGCAGCGGGCTCGACTTGCTGGAAGACGCTCTGAATCTCCGCACCCCCACCGTCTATGACCATGACCCTGCCACCGACCGCGATGTCATCAACGCTCCTGCCACTGAGGCCGCCCGCGACAAGCAGGAAAAGATCAAGGAGCGCTTCAAGCAATGGGTCTGGCAGGACGACGAGCGCCGGGAACGCCTCGCCCGGAAATACAATGACGAGTTCAACAATGTGCGCCTGCGTTCCTTCAATGGCGATCACCTCCGCCTGCCGGGGGTGAGTTCCGCCATCACCCTGCATCCCCACCAGCGGGCTGCTGTCTGGCGCATTCTCCAAACTCCCAATTGCCTGCTGGCGCATGTGGTCGGAGCGGGAAAAACCTTCACCATGGTTGCCGCCGCGATGGAATTGAAACGCCTCGGCCTGGCCCGCAAACCGCTCTTTGCCGTTCCCAACCACATGCTGGGCCAGTTCTCCTCCGAGTTGCTCACGCTCTATCCCGGCGCGAACATTCTTGTGGCCACCAAGGACGACTTCGCGAAGGACAAACGCAAAACGCTCACCAGCCGCATTGCCACCGGCAATTGGGACGCGGTCATCATGACGCATTCCGGTTTCGAGAAGATTCCAATTTCGCGCGCGGCACAGGAGGAGTTCATCAAGGGTGAGCTGCGGGATCTGTCCCTTGCCATCGAGCAACAGCAGCAGGAGCACAACTCCCGCATCGTCAAGATGCTGGAGCGGGCCAAGAAACGTCTTGAAGGCAAATTGAAGGAACTCGCCGCCGTCGAGCACAAGGACGACGGACTGACTTTCGAGGAACTGGGCGTGGACCGGTTGTTTGTGGACGAGGCCCACTATTTCAAGAACCTGTTCTACGTTTCCAAGATGACCCGCATTGCCGGGCTGCCTCAGACCGCTTCGCAACGGGCGTTCGACATGTTCCTCAAGGTGATCCATGTGCAGCGCATGAATGCCGGCGGCGGGGTGGTCTTTGCCACCGGCACCCCCATCGCCAACAGCGTGGCGGAGATGTTCACCATGCAGCGGTATCTCCAAATGTCCGCCCTCAAAGCCCTCAAGCTCGACCATTTCGATTCCTGGGCGGCCACCTTTGGCGAACCGGTCACCGCGATGGAACTTGCCCCGGACGGCTCCGGCTACCGCCTCAACACCCGGTTTGCCCGCTTCATCAATGTCCCCGAACTCATGCAGCAGTTCCGGCAGGTCGCCGACATCCAGACCCGGGAAATGCTCCATCTCCCCGTGCCGGAACTGCGCGGCGGCAAGCCGGCGGTGGTCGGCGCACCCTGTTCCCCGGAACTGGCCAATATCGTCGAGTCGTTGGTTCAACGGGCGGAGGCGTTGAAGACCGGCCGGGTTGATCCCCGCCAGGACAATATGCTGATGGTCACCACCGACGGCCGCAAAGCCGCGCTGGACCTCCGCCTGCACAACCCTTCCCTCCCCGACCACCCGGACAGCAAGGTCAACCAGGCCGTCGCCCAGGTCGAACGCCTCTGGCGCGACACCGCCCACAATCGCTCCGCCCAGCTTGTCTTTTGCGATCTGTCCATCCCCACCGGCGGCCGGGGATTTTCCGTCTATGAGGATATGCGGGACAAACTCATCGCGCATGGCATTCCGCCTGCCGAGATTCAGTTCATCCAGGACCACGACAGCGACGCCGCCAAACTGCAATTGTTCCGCAATGTCCGGGCCGGGAAAGTTCGCATCCTATTGGGCAGCACCCAGAAGATGGGCACCGGGACCAATGTCCAGGAACGCCTGATCGCCTTGCATCATCTGGACGCCCCGTGGCGTCCCGCCGATGTCGAGCAGCGCGAGGGCCGCATTCTGCGTCAGGGCAACACCAACCCCGAGGTGCAGGTCTTTCGCTACGTCACCGAACAGTCCTTCGACGCCTACATGTGGCAGACCCTCGAAACCAAGGCGCGGTTCATCGGCCAGGTGATGACCGGCGAGAGCGGCCTTCGCCGCATCGAGGACATTGACGGCGCCGCCCTCACTTACGCCGAGGTCAAAGCCATCGCCTCCGGCAACCCGCTCGTGATCGAAAAGGCCCGCGTGGACACCGAACTGGCCCGTCTGGGCCGCCTGCGCTCCCAACACGAGGAAACCCGGTACAAGCTGCGCAGCCGTGTCCGCCATCTGACGGACGAGATTTCGGTGCTGGAACGCCGGCACGATGCGGCGCGGCGCGACCTCGCCGCCCGGCGGGACACCAGCGGGGAGAACTTCATGGCCACCATTGACGGACAGGACATCCGGGACCGTGGCATCGCCGGTGAATTGCTCCTCCGCCACGCAACGCGCATTCGCGGCTCGCAAGCGGAGCGCCAGATTGGCAGCATCGCCGGGTTCCGCCTATGCGTGTCAGACAATCTGTTTCGCGGCCCCGACATTGTGATCAAAGGCGCGGGCGCTTACACCGCCAATGTCACGGACACCGCGCTGGGGACCATCCGCTCGGTCGAACACACCATCCATCACCTCGATGAGACCGCCGCTAATCTCGCCCAGAACCTTACCGACACCCGCAAGCGCCTCGCGGACACGCAGGCCCAGGTCGAGGCGCCGTTTGAATATGCCGAGCGCATCGCCTCTCTGGCGCGTCGGCAGCAGCAAATTGAGGACGAACTTGACCTGAACAAAAGCCAGGCGCCAAGCGGCCTCGATGGGAAACCGGACGAGGCTCCCTCCGTAGGCGACTCCCCCACCCCGCTGGAGGCGGAGAGCCAGGGGCTGAGTTGAGTACTCTCTCCGCGAAAATCCCGACCTGAAGCCGCTTACGCCGCCCCCAGAGCAAAAGGCTGAAAAACCTCCTTGTTAATCGGCCGGGTTTCCGGTATTTGCACGCTTGAATTCGGTAGCGTTCGATCCATGCCCAAACGAGCTGAACAAAAACCACCGCGTCCCCAAGCGACTTTGCCGGGACTCGGCCGTACACAGGCTTTTGTCTGTAGTTGCTTTGGAATCTCCGAGAAGGAACTCGACGCAACATTGCAACGGATTCGCACCTATACTCCCGATGCCGAACGGCATTTTCCCCGTAAATGGTCGCGGGTCTTGCCTGTTCGCGCGGATGCGAAGAAGTCGCGCCGCCGTGAAGCCATACTGACAGTTCAACGCGAAGCGATTTATGACCGGATAGTTCGTGAGCGTGGCCGACCTTTGATCGCATCAACCGGTTTCGTCACTGAAAAAATCGTTTTCTCACTGCTCCGCTTGTATGAGAAATTACTGCCTCAACTGCATCTGGGTCGGTGTTCCAAGCCTGACGTGTTGTGGATTTTGACTGAGCATGTTTTTCTGCCAACCGTGTTTATCCACTTGATCAAGGCCCACCGCAACGGCTTGGGGCCGGAATTCGCCGGGGAAAAATGCTGGTATTTCCCAATCAAAGAGGCTGCTAAAACGGTTAAGCCCGTTCAGCGGATTTTAGATTACTGGTCCAGAACGTCCGCTCTGTTCACCCCCTACGGTGCAAGCATCCGGCTTGCGCCAGTTGGAAAAACAGAAGCGGATAAACTGACCAAAAAACGTGAATCGATAAAAAAACGATTTGAACGCTGGCGTTCGGGGGAGAACCCGCCGACGTTGGACGACCTGCATCGCTTTGTGGAGGACGCGGGTTCGGATGTGGCCTGGCTGGACGATCCCGCCGCTTGGAAAGCCCGGTTCACCCTGGCTTTGGCCGCGAACTCCATCGCAGATGCCATGGATAAAATGTTCTCCCAAACACGGCCCAATGTCTCATTGTCCCTTGCCGGCACGATGGGAGAAATTGCAACAGAGGGCATTGTCCTCGATGACGAAATGAAACTCGCCGACCCGATGGTCTTTTTTGCCGTCCGTCTGTGGCAATTCAAACTTCAGCGGGACGGACATTGGCAGAAAATCATTTCGGCAAGCACCTCCAATTTGCCCCCGTTCCCGGCTTTCACCACCGTCGAGGCGGATGAAGCGCATCGCCGAAAAATCCATTGGCAAAGGAATCCGGGCAATCACCTGATGGAGCTGATTCAAACAACCGGAGTCACAGACGGGGTTTCCAGGCATCACCCGTTTACCCTCAATGATTATCTCTTCGAACTCGGGGTCAGTGAGTTGAACCGGATGCTTGCCATTGGGAAAAAAACCGGCAGGCGTTGAAGCCTGCCGGTTGTGGGGGCATCATTTTTCTGCGAGTCAGCCATCAATGGCCGCGACTGTGCCAGTATTCATCGTTGTTCGGATTGCATTGGTTTGCATGGTTATCCCGATCGTCTTGGTTCATGTTCGTCACCTCCTTTCCATCAGCATAAATTCAGACGCATGGCTCCCGGCTGATGCGCGCCTTTGTCGTCGGGTTGATCTGCCATTCAATGTTTTGTGTTTTCATAATATTTATGCTCAACAACCCCATCGTATGCCTGAAGACCGTTTGGTTCTAGGGACGCGGATGTAACACTCGGTGCTTCCACAGGTTTGCCCTGGTAATGACCGCATTCTTGCTCGATAAACCATTTTGGCGGGCAGGCGAATAGCCGCAATCCCGGTCCAACAACGCAGGCCCCCAGCCTCACAAGCTGGGGATCCTTGTTTGCCGCAAACCGGCTGGACCTCACGCCGGCCCAGACCCGCGCCAAAGGTCAAAGACTTTTGGAATCCCCACTTTCACACCCCGGTCGCGCAAGCCGGCGGGCTTTACAATTCCCCTTGCAGACGACGCCTTGAAAATCCCGCCGACTTGCGCTCCCCCCGGAAGCGGCTCCCTCCTGGTTTTATTGCGCTGCACTCCGCCGACTCCGTTCACTTCATAAAATCCATGAGCGAGCCAAAGGCATTTCCCCGTCGCCAAGACTCGCCGCCTTTGTCTTCCCCTTGAAAGACTACGCCGCCAAACACGGCGAGACTTGGCTCCCCCCAAGATGCGCTCCCTTGGAAATTTCCAAACCCGTCACTCCACTCCGCTCATTGGTCAGTCCGCTGATCCGCGCCCCTTTCCCCCTGCGCGGGCGGCCTGCCCAACCGCTCCGCTCCGCTCCCGGGATTTCGAACTTCCCAAGCGAGCTTAAGACCTTGGGGCTCCCGCCGCCCCAAACCCGTGCGCCAAAGGGCGTACCCTTTGGAAACTCCATTTTCAAACCCCCGACGCTTGGAGCCTGGGCCGGCCTTGCCCTTCCCCCCTGCGGGACTCCGCCTGGGCAATCCGTCCCAGACTCCGCGCTGCCCGGAAGACCACGCCCGTTGGGGTTTTCACCCGCCTCCGCTTCACTTCCGCTTTTCCCCCGCCGCCCTCGAACGCTGCGTTCCGCTCCGGCAAGCGAAACCCCCAACCGGCGTTCCGACATTCGGCTTTGTCAGGCGGCCTGCGAATCCAAAGGCCAGGCCGCCCGCCAATCCCGCCCGCTGGCGCGGAGAGTGTTTGAAAAATGCTTTTGGTTGAAAACCCGCAATCACTCGCCCACCCCCGGTGCTCGCCCCCCCTCCAAATAACCAGGGGCTGCGCCTTCGCGCCGTCAGCTTGCGCTTCGCGCAAAAATCCCCACTGAGGCGCGTCCGCTGCGCGTAGTCAGTCTGCGTTGGGCGTTCCCCCTGCGGGCGGCCCCGCCTTTTTGGATTTTCATTTTATGGGCTTTTTTGATTCCGTCTCCGGTTTCTGTTTTCGCCCTCACTGGCTTGCTTTCGTTCCGGGGCCGACGCGTGACCCTCCCCATCCGAGGCCCCGCCCGCTGGCCGCCATCACTCGCTCGCCTTTCCGTGAAGGGCGAAAGACAAAACCGAGCGACAGGAAGTCGCAAAAAATTACCATGAAAACATCCAAAAACAGTCGAACCACCACCCCGGAAGGGACTCAGCCCAAACCCGAGCTGACAGTTCCGGACAGCAAACGCGGAAGCGTCTATGAGCAAATCACAGAACGCATCATCGCCATGTTGGAGAAAGGCAGCATCCCTTGGCAAAAGAACTGGAAAACCCAGTCGTCTTGGCCGTGCAATCTTGTTTCAAAACGACCCTATCAGGGAATCAACGTCTTTCTGCTCCATGCCATGAGCTACGAATCCCCGTTTTGGCTGACCTACCGACAGGCGCAGGAATTGGGCGGCAATGTCCGCAAGGGTGAAAAGGCTTGCCCGGTGATTTTCTGCAAACGGTTTGAAGTGGTGAATGAGAAAACCGAAGAAGTGGAGAGGGTGCCGATGCTCCGCTTCTATTACGTTTTCAACACCAGCCAGTGCGAGGGATTGAAAAACATTCCCGCCCCGGTCGAATCGCCCTTGAGCGCCCCGACCAAGCCGGACGAAATTGTCGCCTTCATGCCAAACCGCCCGGAAATCAAACACGGTTTGCGGGCGGCATTTTATTCGCCCAAGGAGGATATTGTCGGAATGCCCGACAAGGCGCGGTTTGATTCGGAAGCGGCCTATTACGGCACGCTCTACCACGAGTTATGCCATGCAAGCGGCCACCCGTCACGATTGAACCGCCCGACCCTCACAGAATCACAGGGTTTTGGTTCCGACCCATATTCCAAAGAGGAGTTGATCGCGGAAATGGGGGCTGCGTTCCTTTGCGGGCAGGCCGGGATTGTTGAAAGCACGGTTGAAAATTCCGCCGCCTACATTCAAGGCTGGCTCAGAAAGTTGCACGAGGACAAAAAGTTGCTGGTGCAGGCGGCATCTCAGGCGCAGAAAGCGGCCAACTTCATCCTTGGCATTCAGCACGAGGAAGCCCCCACCGAGCAAAAGGAGCCGGCCACGGCTTAAACTTCCCCACCCTCTCGCAGCTCGCGAACCGGCGACGGAACGCGGGTTTGTTTTTCCCGGCTGGACCTCACGCCGGCCCAGGCCCGCGCCAAAGGCCACGGGCCTTTGGAATCCGGCACCGCCCACCCACCCCGGATGCTCGCCCCCTCCCAATCCCAAGGGGCTGCGCCTTCGCGCCGTCAGCTTGCGCGTTGCGCAAATCCTCACCGAGGCGCGCGCTTCGCGTAGTCAGTCTGCTTTGGGCGGTCCCCCACGGGCGGCCCCGCCTTTTTGTCTTTTCATTTTTTGGTCTTGAGCTTTTCCGTCTCCGGTTTCTGCTTCCGCCCTCACGGCTCGCTTTCGTTCGGGGGCCGGGCGCGGTGCCCTCTGAAGACCACTCCCGCTGGCCGCCCTCTCTCGCTCGCCCCTTCGTGCAGGGCGTAAGACAAAACCGAGCGACAGGAAGTCGCAAATCAATACCATGAAAACAGACAAAAACAGTCGAACAACCACCACGTCAGGGACTCAGCCCAAACCCGAGCTGACAGTTCCAGACAACAGCCACAGCAACGCGCATTCAGGCGGAATCAAATTTTCGCCCGGTGAAATCGTGGCCACGACCAACGCTATGAATGAAATATCCGGCGACGATATTGCGCGAGGATTGTCCCGGCATCTTTCCGGCGATTGGGGGGAGCTTTGCCCGGAAGATTGGAAGCTCAATGATGAAGCTTTGGAGGTAGGCAATCGCCTGCTTTCGGCCTATACCGCCGCCAATGGCGTCAAGTTCTGGATCATCACGGAGTGGGACCGCTCGGCGACCACGATTTTATTGCCCGATGATTATTAAACCCAACACCAAGCAAATGACTACCATGAAAAACAATCAGAATGACTTGCCCACCCCGCCGCAGAATCCGCAAGGATGCTCCGGCCACAACCAGCATCGGCAAAACCCGCAGCCAGACGATGAGGCGGACTTTGGCCCGGTCCACACTTATGTCATCGTACCGCGAACCATGTTTGTGTTTTTAGTGATCCTTTCCTTGATGGAAGGAGGAACCCTGATTTGGATATTCCGCTTTTTGTGGCGTTCTGTCCCACACGGCGCACATTAATCGGACAGGCAGGCACCCGCCGCAACGGCGGGCTGCCTTTTTCGTCCGCGCCCCCCGTTCGTGCCGTTCGGATGGCCGCGCCATCCGAACGCTTAAATATTTGGCCCCCCGCTTGCGCACGGGATTTTCATCCCGCACGCTGCGCGCCCGCCGCTTCGCTCCCCGGCGCTGCATTCATTAGCTCGTCGTCTTTTGGCTTCGGCGCAGTGCTTCGGAGCGCCATGGCTTGACGCATTTGTTTTTCGCCGTGTTATTCAGGTCTTTTTGGCGCGCTTCCGGTCTTGGCGCTTTCGTCCTGCAAGCCCGCTTTCGTCAGGGGGCCGGACGCGTACCCTAAAGGGAACCCCCGCTGGCCGCCCTGACTCGCGGGCTTTTGGGCGCAGGACGAAAGCGCAGACCCATCAGCGCAGCCCGTAAAAAAAGACCATGAAAACACATCCAAAAAAACAGAACCACGCGCCCAGCATCACCGCCCCCGCCGGCTCATTGATGCAGGACACCAACAATCGCCCCGTCCGATACCACGTCATGTCTCCAGACGGTTTACCAATTACCCCGGAGTCTTTCGATTCCCTTGAAGCCGCTGCCCGCTACATTCCCAAGTGGTTTGAAATGTTCCGGCACCAAGGCTTTTACGCCGCCGTAGGTCGCAGAATTCCTTTGGACGAGGTTATCTATCACTTGTCCTTTGTGCCGGTGTGGCCCGACGATTATAACGACGGCCTCTAGTCCTGGCTGCCCCAAACCTGCCTTTCGCAAGGCAGGTTTTTTGTCTGCCGCGTCCACCGCCGCTGGCGCATCCGCGCCGGTGCCGGTGTTTTGATTTCATCAAAACACGGCACCCCGGCACTCGCGGGGACCGGCGGTCCCGCTCACGCCGGCGGCGGCCCAGACCCGCCGCTTTGCGGCGGGAGGCATCCCCAGCCGACCAAGATTGACCCCGGCGCAACATCGTCCTACGCTCGCCATTGGAGGAATCCCCTATGGCAAAATCCAAATCCCCCCCACCACCCGCAACCCCGGCAACCAACATCCAGATTGTTTGCCAGGAACCGGTCATCGTTTCCCGCGATCCCGACACGACGGAGGATGGCCCCGCCGAAAACCCGTCATGGCCGGGCCTCCTTTTCACCGGCGGCACCATCGCCGTTCTGGCGTTGATTGCCTGGCAGTCCCCCGCGCAACTGCAAAACCTCTGGCAGTATACTATCCAGCAGGTTTTTCAATGGGTCCATTTGCCGTAGGCCGGGCGTCCAGACTTTCGGAAGTCCGCCCCGCCAGACTTCCGGACTTTCAGCCATTCGGAAATCTGACAACCCGGCACGGATAGTGTTGACAGGCATGGAAAATTTCCCAAGGCTGGAATTGTGGAAGGCCGGACGGACGGACATCCCGCCGTCCGCCTTTTCACACTTCCGAACCGTCAGACTTCCAAACTTCCAACCATTCCACAAATGATTATTACCGTAGCTTCCTTGAAAGGCGGACAGGCCAAGACCACCAGCGCCGTGCATATCGCCGCGCTGTTGGGGGCCAACGCCCAAACCCTGTTGGTGGACGGCGACCCCAACCGCAGCGCCCTCAACTGGCACAAACGGAAAGGCTTTCCGTTCGAGGTGTGCGACGAGCGGCAGGCGGTCAAATTCTCGCGGGATTTTAACCACATTGTCTTTGACACCCAGGCCCGGCCCAGCCGAGAGGATTTGGAAATCCTCGCCGGAGGCTGTGATCTGCTGGTCATCCCGCTGACACCCGACGCGCTTTCCCTCGACACGCTGTTTTCGTTCACCGATTCACTCAACCAGCTTGGCGCAAAACAGTTCAAGGTGTTGCTGACCATCGTGCCGCCCAAACCGGCGACCGACGGCGTTTTTGTCCGGCATACGCTGGAAAAAGCAGGTTTGCCGGTCTTTGCCACGGACATCCGGCGTTACAAAGCGTATCAAAAGGCGGCACTGGCAGGAGTATTGGTCAAAGACGTGGCGGACGAATACGCGGCGACGGCATGGTCCGATTATGCGGCCATCGTCCGGGAGATTTCCAGCCAGGCGGGAAGGGGGGCCGCCCAATGAAATCTGCGGGCGCAAAAAATGGAAACCAGTTTGCGGCGATCTTGCTGGCCCGGCAGAAGCCGGCCGGCGAAGACCCCGCCGCCGCGTCACCGGCGCAACGCCCGCCGGAGCCACCGGTCCCGGCGATGGGCAGGCCCGGAGGGAAGGGGAAAAAGCGTGACCCCAATTTCCGGCAGGTGACGGCCTACATTCCCCAGGCATTGCACAACAACGCCACCATCGCCTTGCGGGTGGACAATGGAAACAAGATTGACGCTGAGAAGCAGGATTTCAGCGAACTGCTCACACGGTTGCTGGCGGCATGGTACGAGCGGCAGACGTTTTACCGGCCCGGCCAGTAAACGTCTGGCAGTTTGAAAGTTTAAACTGCCGGAAGGGGGCGGAGATTTTTCTCGGTCACAGTTCCAATTCCAATTCTTCCGCCGGTGCCTCAATGGTTTTGACCATTTCGCGGAGGCTGGCGCCTTCGCTCTCCGCTTGTGTGCCGAACAGTTCGGAGGACAGGGAGGCTGCGTTGCCCGCCGCCACTTTTTCCGGTTCCGGGGCGACAATCTTCGCCGCCGGTTCCAAATCGCAGGCGGGGCCGCTGGCTTCGTCCACTTCGGGTTGCACCGCCAGCTCATCCTTTTCCAACGCGCACAATCGTTCGTCGTGGGCCGGGGTGCGTTCGGTGGGGTGCGCCGCCAGCAGTTCAGTCGCCATCATCCGTTCGGTGGTTTGCGTCACACTGTCTTTCAACCATTCAAAATCATCCGTGTAAGTCTTCAGCCCCTCGCGTCCCCGCGTGGTGGCGACGTGAAATTGGACATCGTCGGTGGCCTTTGCCGACAACTCCCGTGTCTGGCAGGCAAACACCCAATCCGCCGTCATGCCCTGCGCGGCATGGGGAGTCAGCACCCAGCGGTGCGAAAGGTGCGGAAATTCCCGGCCAATCCGCCAGCCATTGTTCAGCACCAGCTTCCCGTCCGGCGCAATGGAATCCACCGTATACTTGCTGCCGTTGGTGAGCCGGTGCTGGTCGGCGGTCAGGCCGCTGCCGGTGATGCGGATTTGCTCGCCTTCACAGATTTCAATGGTTTTAGGTTCATAGACGCCGAAGGTTTTGGGCTGCGAAAGGGGGAGCGGCCTGCCGGGCGCATGACGCCCGCAGCCGTGGCGGCGCACCCTGACCATGTCTTTTCTGACCCCGACCACCTCCAGTTGTTCGCCCAGGGCAAAGCCCTTGACATGATCGTTGATTTGAATCAACTGGCCGATTTGGTAATGTTCCGGGTCGCTTTTTTCCGCGTCCGTCCAGCCCAAATTCCGCAGCGTCGCCCATTGCACGGCCTCGATGTCCTGGCGGTCGTATACCTCGAATTTTTCCGCCGCTTTCAACGGCAGCGGGTGGATGCCCGGCTTTTTGCCGACACCACACCGCACCCGCACCGCCTCATCCCGCACGTCCACCACCTCCACCCGCTGCCCCGGCGCAAAGCCGTTCACCCGCTCCTTGAACTCCACCACCAACCCCTTGCGGTAGCGTTCCGGGTTGCCCTTGTATTCGTCCGGCCATGCCAGCGGGCGCAGCGTCTCATGCTTTTCGGCTTTCCCCAGCAGCTTCCTTTCCTTGAGTTTTTCCCGGATGGCTTCAGTCAGCCGGTCGCCCTCGATGTGTGTCGGCGAAACCACCAGCACGGTTTTGCCTTTTTCAATCAACTCGACGTAATCGCGGGCGATGGTTTGCGCCATTTCGTCGATGGGTTGCACCACCATCGCGCTCATGCCCCAAAGCGAGGTCACCGCCCGCCGCCGGTCGCCATCCCGATACATTTCCACAAACTGCTTGTAGGGGCCTTGCTGCCGCAAGATTTCCGTCACGTCCGCCACGAGCATGGCGGCGTGGCGGCGCAGCAGGTCAAACATCTGCCCGCGTTCGATGGCGTGAAGCTGTCCGGTGTCCCCCACCAGAATCACCCGCGTTTCCAACTTTTCAGCCAGACTCAGAAACCGGTCGGCCAGCGGGTTGGAGATCAGTCCAGCCTCATCCACGAGCAGTACGGCCCCCCGTGCCTCCTTTTGCAAGGCTTCGCTTTTGAGAAACTTCGCAATGGTGGCCGTGTTTTCAAATCCGTCCTGGGGCAGGGTCTCCCGTGCCGTGACGGCCAGCGGGGCCAGCACCAGCGTCCGGCCAAAGGCCGCCTCGATGCCGCTTTTGATTTCACGCATCACCGTCGTTTTGCCGCCGCCGGCCACGCCGGAAATGCCCGTGAGGAAGTCCCGCGAATGGAGCGCGAGCCGGGCGGCCTCACGCTGTCCGGGATTCAACCGCTCATCGCTGATTTTCCATGAGGCATTCAACGGCTCGAATTTTCCTTTGCCACGCTGGCAGAGGTCCACCAGCCGCTTTTCTTCCGCCCGCACTTCGGGGGTCGTCACATACTTTCGCCCGTCCTTTTCCAGGCGAAGCAGCGGTGCCTCCGCCAGCGCCTGAATGATTCCGCTGCGGGTGGCCTTGTCGATTTCCCAGCAGTTAAAGGCTTCACCCAGCAGTCGTTTTTCGGTGACCGCGCTCTGGCGTTCCAGCAGGTGTTCCAAAGCCATGGCCAGTGCCCGGCGGTCGTGTTCGGTGGCAGCATGAACTATTTCGGACTCCTTGCCGGGCCGGGTGCGTTGGTTCTTCGACCGGCGGGGGGCCGCCGGTCGGTCATTAAGCCGCTTTTTTGTCCCCAGCGAATCCGAGCTTGGCTCCGTTTCTTGTGGCGTCAGCGGCTTATCCCGTGTGCCCAGCGCGTCGGCACTCCGTTTAGGATCCGACGGCCCCGCCATTTGATGGCTTAACTCCTCAGCCAGCGTCCGCTGTAAACGCGTTTTAACGCCCTCCAAAGCCTCTCGATGCTCCGGGGACAGGCCGCCCCACCAGAGCGGTTCCAGATCGGTGATTAACAGGGCTTTTTGTTTCTTTTCCCGTGTCATGGCCCCGAGTTTCGCCTTTTGCCCCGGGTCAGTGATGCCGAGGCGTTTGGCCGTGGCCTCAATCTTCTCCGTCCGGCGGCTGAACTTTTTGTTCAAATCGCCGGGGATGCCCTCGATTTCAAAGACCTTGCCGGACGGCACGGTCTTTAGCCCCAAGTCTTCCAAGCCCTCTTTAAGCCGCCGGTGGAACGCCGCCTGGTAATATTGGATTTCCTTGTGAATGTCCCCCATTTGGAGGGCTTTCCATTTCTTTTCCACCGGGTCCATGGTGAGGTTGAACAACACCAAATGGACATGCACTTGCGGGTCGGGGAAACCGTCCTCCGGGCGACCGGTCAGGTGGACGAATTCCGCCGAGCAGATATTGCCCGTGGGCCGGTCCCCATCGGCATTTTTGTCCAGACCGGACCGGACCCGCGTGGCCGCCCCCTGTTCAAACTCAGCCGCCGTGTCGTGGACGATCTGGCGCACCAGTCGGATAATCCGCTCGTCCTTGCTGTACGCGTAGGCCAGGGAGACGGACTTTGGCACGTCAAACGTGATGTCATATCCGGGCCGCCGGTCTGAGCGCATCCTTTCGGTGAGTTGCTCGCCGATGTGCGGGTGCAGGTTGTGGGCCAGACGCGCCAGCGCCTCGTCGGTGATGTAGCCCTCCAACCCGAGCAGCTTGGCGGCCTTGCCGCCCCAGTAGCCGTTGAATTCCTGATTTTCGGAATAGTACGACTCCAAGGTGTGACGTTTGCTGTAATAACGGATTATCTGGTCCGCTGAATCCAAGTTGGTAATCCACATCATGGCAGTTGTCTCCTTTGAATCTCCAGCCCTTTGCCACCTAAGGCAGTGTTCAACGGGCTGTCAATCATCCTTTGGGCCAGTCCAAAAGCCAGGCGCAACCCAACCGTTGGAAAAAAGGCAATCCACAACCGGAAAAATGCCAGAGACTTCACCCCGATGCCTAGCATCGGAACGGAAACTGCCGCAATTTTTTGGGGCGTCATCGTGGGTTTCATTGAAAGTTGGGCTTGTCGCAAGTGGCCTTCAAAAACGCCGCGATTTGCTCCCGTGGGATGAGGACTTTCCGCAGCACTTTGCAGGAGGTCAGCTTGCCACGGGCGAGCAGCCGCCGGACGGTTTTGGTGCAGATGTTTAGCGCCGCCGCCGCCTGCTTGATGTCGTAAACCAGAGGCTCTGGATTGGACAAAACCGGCCCTGGACGGACAGGTGCGGGCACGGAAATTTCGAGCGGACTGTTTGCCTGCCGCTCCGTTGTCGCACCGGGTTGACCGTCCGTTTTATGATTTTGGGCCGTCGGCGATGGCCCTGTATTTTGTTCATTTTTCATAGTCATTTTTTGCATGTTTTTTTATGGCCGTGATTGGCCATGCTCCTTTTTCGCAAATCTAGTTTCGGAAGCTACCGAAGTTGTTTCGTAATCGTCCGAAGTGGTTTCGTAAAACGCAATAAAAGCCAATAAATGTGTGGTTTTCAGACCAGTAATGGGGCTATTATTTTTCTCAAGGTTGGGCGCGAAAAGGCCAGCCCGGTAGTGGGAAAATTCTTTAAAAACAAGTCCGGCCAACAGACTTCCGCCCTCTCAGCGGTGGATTTGTTCCCCGGCGGTGTCCCCTCAGATGCCAGCCAGAAAGGGCGGCGTTTGGTGCTGAAATTTATCGGGGCCGAAAAGCCCGCTTTGGACCGGATTGAATTCCACGCCACCAGCTCCCCTAAATTTGAATTCCGCCAATGGGCGTTCGATGACGACAAGGCCCGCAGTTTCAAGAACGCCCCGGTGGCCAAAGCGCTACCGCTTTTCTTTTTGGATTATCTGTGCGCCCGGTTGCAGTCTCCCCCCAGACCGTATCACATGGAGGGGGGAAATGGCACCCCCGCCGCCACCTTGGGATATGCGTTGGACGACCGTAACGGCTCTTGGTACGGCTTGTTCGTTGAATTCCTGCCCGACGGTGGCAAAAGCTACCGGGTGGACGCCGTTTTTGACGGGAAGAACTGGAATGGACAACAGGAGGAACCCAGGATCATCAAAGTGGATTCGGATTACCTGCCCGCCGATTGCTTTGAGGTTTTTTGGAATGACGAGCGGCTGACCGGACTGGCGGAAATCCAGCAGCTTGCCGGGCAGTTCCGTCAGGTGTGGAAACTGCCGCCGCCCACCAAGCTGGAATTGCCCGCCGGGGAGGGGAATCCCCAGGAAAGCCCCCCGCAGCAGCAGGCGGTTTTGGACGGGACGGTGGACACCCAACTGCCCAAGGAAAAACCGGCGGTTGAACCCGCCATTCCAGCGGAGCCGTTCAAACTCTCCAAATGGCTCGCCCATGAATTCGGCCAGGCCCTGGATATTTTGCAGAAGGTGTCCACCTCCAAAGCCCCGTCGCCGAAACCAACGGCCGAACCGAAGCCGGAGGAGAAACCCTTGCCGTCCGGATTAAAGCCCCAAGTCCCCAAGTCGGCTTTGGACTTGTTTCCCGACGACACGAAGGACCTCCCGCCCGAGGAAAAGCCGGCCACTCCAAAACCGGCGCAGCCAGCCGCCCAGCCAAAAAAGCAGCCGGCAAAAGCACCCGCCCAAGATGCCAAGACCGGGACACCACCGCCAAAGGTTGAACCGGAACCGCCGCCCCTGCCCAGGATTGATCCGGGCTTTTTTGAGATTCCCGAATCAGTGGGGTATTGGCCCGACCTGGCCCCCTTGATTGAATTGCCGGTTGGGGACGACGACTACCTGCAATGGACCATCAAAAATGCCTTTGAAGGAATTTTGATCATGGGCCGGACGGGCAGCGGGAAAACCACGGGCGGGGGTTTCACCTTTGCCGAATCATTTTTAAAGATGGGGTTTGGCGGACTGGTGCTCACCGTCAAAAAAGGCGAGGCCGAGCATTGGCGTCGTTTGTGCGCTCATTGCGGCCGGGAAAAAGATTTGGTGGTGGTCAGCCGGGGAGGGTTTTTTAAATTGAATGTTCTGGCTTATGAAGCCCAGCACCCCGGACGGAGTGCCGGGCTTTCACAAAACCTGACGTCATTCTGCCGGAACTTGCTCCGCATTTCCTCCCGGAGCCAGGGAACGCAGCACAGCGAGCAAATTTGGGAACAGGCAGGCGACCATCTTCTAAACGCAACCTTTGACCTCTTTTTGCTCGCCGGGGGTGGCATCACGTTTGACCGGCTGGCCAATTTCGTTTCCGCCGCGCCGACTGACAGAATTCCCGCCACGGAGGAAGACTGGTTCAAAGTTCCGGTGTTCGGCGGTGTCTTGGAGCGGGCCAAAAAAGCCATTGCTTCCCCGGAGGATCAGCGGGTTTTCGACAAGTCGAAAGATTACTGGACTAAAATATACGCCGGATTGAGTTCCAAAACGCGCACCTCCGTGACGTTGGGAATTTATGCGATGTTCGACGCCTTTCGGGGCCGGGACATCCCGGAGCTGATTTCAGGTGAAACCAACATGACGCCCGAGTGCATTATGTCCGGGTTGATCGTGGTGCTCGACCTGCCGTTGAAGGAATTCGGGCACGCCGGGCGCATGGTCCAAAGCGCGTGGAAATATCTTTTCCAAACGGCCTTGGAACGCCATGAAAACTTGATCGGCCCCAAACGGCGACCAGTTTTTCTATGGGAGGATGAAGCGCAATATTGGTTCTCGGATCATGACCACCATTTTCAGGACACCGCCCGCAGCTCGCGTGTCTGCCGCGTGGCCCTCACGCAAAACCTGCACAGCTTTTACAAGGAGTTGGGGCGGGACGGCGCGGAGACGGCCAACAGCGTCTTTGGCAACTTGAATACGAAGGTGTTTCATAACAACTCCGACCCCCAGACCAATGAATGGGCCGCCAAACATTTTGGCTCGGAGATTCACATGCGCTATTCATTCAGCAACGCCCCGCCGCCCCCGGCCAGGGATTTTTTTGACAGTCTCCGGCAAGGCAATGATTCAACCAATCGAACCACGGTATCATCCGGTGAACATTGGGAATATGCCGTGCGCCCCGAGGAATTCAACAAACTGAGGACTGGGGGGCCGGAAAATGATTTCTTGGTGGATGCCTACATTACCTGGATGGGGTTGTCCGCCGAAAACGACCGGCACTTTACCAAAATGGCATTCCTACAAAATCCCAAACTATGAACTACGACAATTTGGCCGACACGCTCGACAAGAAAATGTTCGACTTCAATTTGAAGATGCTGGGGGTGCTGGGACCCCTGCTCATCAAGCCGCTGGCCATGTGCACCGAGCCGCTTTTCCGCAAGAATTTTGGCGAGCGTTATTTCACCGCTGGCATTTACACGGTTTCCATTGTGCTCTGGTGTGTCGCCCAGAAGTTTGCCGGTTTCAACCCGACCGGGGAGCCGACCATGGCGCAAAAGTGGCTGGGGGATTCTGCCGTGAGCATCAGCCCCGAAAACATCGGGCGGGTGTTCCTCGTCGCCTATGTGATTTTGGGAATGTGGAATTTGAGCCGGGCCAGAAGGCGCCGGGGCAGGGGCCAAGTTTGGTATTCAATGGGCCGGGGTGAAAGCCTCTTTGGCCGGCAGGACAAAACCCGCGACCTGCTTTTTGCGGGTTTGGTAATTGTGTTTTTGGCGCTCACGGCCCCGGCTTTGGCCCTCTTGTTTTTCGCGTCCCAGGCGGCCAGCCAGTATCTGGCGGGCAAACAACAGGCCAGCTTTTATAACCGTTATCTGGACGCGATGGACGCCAAAATTGAATCGGAATTTTTGCAGCAGGCCCTCGACAAGGGCGAACCGCCCAGCGATACCGACGGCTTGCATTGCCCGCTGCCCAAGGTGTTCAAAGGGGAACACCGCACCCGTGTGGCCCGTGTGGTTGCAGGCGGTGCCTTCGACCCGGACGCTCCGCAAGCAACACCGGAGAACCCCCCGGCACCGCGACCGCCCGCCGCAAGACCGGATTTCCAGCCGGCCCCGGCCCGTTCCGTGCCCAGCGTTGATCCATCGCCAACCGCCAATGTAAAAGCCATGGCGAGGGCTGACCACTTTGCTTTTTTAAAATCAAAACGGTTTGTGCGCGCCGCCGTGATCTTTCTGGTGGCCGGGGCCTGTGTCTATGGGGCCGTTGCCCTTATCCGGGTTATTCCATTTCACCGGACGCCGCCAGTGGTGGCATCCGTGGCCGTGGCGCAACCCGTGCCGCCAACACCCATGCCCGCCCCGCCACCGGTGGCCAGAACCGATGTCCAGCCGCAGCCCCCGGAATCCCCGCCGGCCGTCGCGCCGACCGCCGAAGTAAAAACCCAAGCCCCGCCAACGCTCCCGGTCGAAGTCGCTCCGCCCGCCGTGGCCCCGGTGGATTCCGCCGCCATCGCGCAAACAGCTTTGGAAAAGCAACGGCAGGAGGAACAGGCCCGGCTCGCCCAGGAACGGCAGAATGCCGTGGAGCAAATCACAAACATGGTGTCGGTCGAAATTGCGATGGCAGGCAAATTCAAGGTGGACTGCGAAACGGCCTTTGCCGCCAATTCAAACAAGCTTTCCGAACTCTCTTTTTCGTCCCGAAAAAAGTTGGGACAACAGAATTCAAATTTGCAAGACACCGCAACGGATCTGATAACTCATGAGCAAGCGGCCCTTGACAAGCTGGCGCACAGTCTGCCGCTGGCCATAACGAATTCGGCATGGAATCCGCAGCCCGCCTTGACGAAGATGCAGGCGGCCTTCTCAAAAATGGAGCAAGACCGCCAGACCATATCCGCAGATTTGCAAACGCTGGTGGCTGCCATTTCCAATGCCCCGGCGAAAAAGCCGTTGTTGAAATTCAATTGAAGCGGGGAGGGGAGGCGCAGGGCGGTCGTTTGTCACAGGCGTTTGGCCGCAACGGGGCTCCCAAAGTGGGGGCACCGGCGGCGGTGAGCCCGCCCACAGAGCGCGGAAAATCGTCGAAACACGGGTGGATGACTGCCGCCCACTTGGCCCAAAACCGTTGGCCAAGCGCCTGTTCGAGCAGACGTTTGACGTGCCTACTTGATCACTTTGGCGACTTGGCAAGTTCCTTGCGTGCCTGCCGGAGAATCTCCTCGAACTCCACGTTCATGGCCGCAGCCATTCGCAGCACCGTTTCCAAGGTGGGGTTTCTCAGGCCATTCTCAACGTAGCCGATCATCTGCGGCGAGAGGCCCGATTCCTGCGCGATGAAGTATTTGGACAACTTGCGCCGCTCGCGCTCCTTTTGGAGCAGCGCGAGGGCTTTGACGCACAGGGCCTGGGCATTTCGATTCACCCGCCAGTATTACAAGAATTTAGCGTTGACAGTGCATTTCACTATGGTGAAATAGTGGCGGGTTTATCGGTACGAAAGAGCCGGGGTTCCCGTTATCGGCGACGAAACACCGGCGGGTTATGATGGTGCCGTTGCCGGCCCGTGCTGGATGCGTGGGGTTCCGTCGGCTGAACGAAGATTTTTGAATATTTTGCCGCCGACGAACACAAAATGGCAACCGCTGTCAAGCAATTGGCAAATGGCGGTTGGACAAATCCATGGCCAGTTTAAAAAAATCAAACCGGTGGGTGGGAGGTTCCTTACCCGGAAAAAGTGCGTAAAAACCATGGGAAAGTGTCAGATAAAAAATACTTCCTGTCTGCTGGGATTGATTGCCGCAGGGTGTGGGTGATTTCCACTAACACTGCCTCTTTCACCTGGCCCAATTCCGTCGGCGGGGGGAGAGCGGGGCGGATTCCACAGCCTGAAATTTAATTCGAAGCCAAACCTATGAAGACCAAATTGATGATTTTGCTGTTGACCCTGACGGCAACACTATTGCGAGCACAAGTTTACGAATCACTCTCGTATGCCCAGTCGGGCAACACCCTGGTGTTGTCATGGCCACCCGGCGGCTGGCAGTTGCAGGAGACCACAAATTTATACGGTTCATGGCTTTCCCGTTCTGGAGCCTTCAGCCCGGTTGTCCTTCCCATAAATCCCACCATTTCCCATGGCTATTTCCGGCTGCTGAACACCACCAACCCCGCCGGTTACCTTTCCACCGTCGTCGAATATGCAAATACATCTCTGACAGTTGGAGCCCCAAATCAAATCAGCCTGCCAGACCTCGTGTTTCCGAATTACCCCTACGGCAACACTCCTCTGGCAACGGTAATTCCCTCTGCCGCCGACGCATCGTATGTCTGGATTGGCGACCCTGACCCCAACAACGCCACTGATGGGGCATCCTTCGACGCCAGTTCCTCCACTTGGATCGACTGGTACACGGGCAGTGCCACCACGCTGACCCTCGGCCCGCCGACCACTTTTTGGTTTGAAAATGATGATGTTCCCGGATTTACCAATTTGACCATTGTGGGAGATGTTCCGATGCAGATCATCCCCGTTCCAACTCCGCCGTCCATCACCACCCAACCACAAAGTCAGAACGTGGTGGCCGGAACAACCGTGACACTCACAGTGGTGGCCAACGGCAGCACTCCGTTAGGTTACCAATGGAATTGGAACGGAGCCGGTATCACCGGTGCGACCAGCAATGTGCTGACCATCGCCGGGGTATCGTCCGCCACCCAGGGGAATTATCAAGTCATCGTCACCAATAGCTATGGAAGTGTGACGAGCAGCGTGGCGGTCTTGACCATCCAAGCCGGTGCGCCCGCAACGACTGTAACCTGGACCAATACGGCGGGCGGCAATTGGAGTGGGGCGGCCAATTGGAGCCCCAATCGGATTCCCGGCGCATCCGACATCGTCGGCATCACCACCGCAGGCACTTACACCGTCACCATGGACGAAAATGCGACCGTGGCGGGTTTGGTGGTGGGAACCACCAGCGGGAGCACCACCCAGACCTTTCTGGTCAACGGCCAGACGTTGACGCTCAATGGCCAGGCGAGCGTGAATTCTGAAGGGGTGTTTGATATTAACAATGGCAGCTTGGCCGGATTTGCTACCGTGGCGGGCACGGTTAACTGGTCTGGCGGAACCCTTAATTCTGGAGGCTCGCTGACGGTGGCGACCAACGGGGTATTGAACTTTCAAGGAAACGCTTTTTTCTATGGTTGGCTGACAAACAACGGCACTGTGAACTGGCAATCGGGGACGCTGTATCAGGAGAGCAGCCAGGCAACTTTTAACATGGCGGGGGCGCAGTGGAACATTCTGTGCGACGGCACCTTTGCCAATCCTGGTTACGGTGGCTGGGGCTTCAATAACTTCGGCGTCATTACCAAAAGCGGCACCAGTGGCACCACTCAATTCAATCCGTATATTGGAAACTGGGGACAGGTGACGGTGCAGAGCGGGACAATTCAATTTGGCGGTAACGGAGGCCAATTGGGTGGCGTGTTTCACGCGGCCAGCGGCGCAGCGATTTACTTTAGCCAAAATTACACTTGGGATGTCACGGGGAGTTTCCAAGGGCCGGGAGTGGTGCAAATCAACAGTGGGAATGTGGCGGTGACCGGGAGCAGCATTAATTATTTGGCGGCCAGCGGCGTGACGATCAGTGGCTTGAGCAATGTGGTGGGGACGGCCAGCCTGACCAATTGCACCATCAACGATGCGGAAACGATTGCGGGCGCAGTCAACTGGTCGGGCGGGACGCTGAGTGGCTCCGGTTCGCTGATGGTGGCGACCAACGGGGTGTTGAATCTGACGGGAGGTTGTAACATTTACGGGCCGCTGACCAACAACGGGACGGTGAACTGGCTGGGAGGCGGCTTATACGTCTATTATTATCCACCGGGAAATTATTACGGGCAGATTTGGAACCAAGCCGGGGCACAATGGAATATCCAGTGCGATCAGACGTTGTCGGATCCCTCTTACCGGGTGCCAACCTTCAACAACGCCGGTACGGTCACCAAGAACGGCACCAGCGGCAACACGACCGTCAACGCCTACTTCAACAACAGCGGAGTTGTGGACGCAGACCAGGGAGTCATCTCCTTGATTAACGGGGCCTCGCTGGCCGGTTCCATCAGCTTTGAGATCAACGGCACAAATAACTTTGGCTCGGTCTTTGTCTCTGGTTCTGTTGCCTTTGGCGGGATGACAGCCGGGGTCATTTTTAATCCAAGTTATAGTCCGCACATCGGTAATTCGTTTGCTCTGGGCACCTATGGTTCGCTGGCATCAAGCAATGGCCCGTTTGCCGGACTGACGCTCCCTAATTCAGTCATCTGGCAGACCAATTACGGGACTTCGGCCTTCACCTTGTCCATCCTTAGCGTCCAAGCGGTGCCCACCAGCATCACTTGGACGAATCCGGCCGCGCTCATTTATGGTACGCCGTTGACGGCCGCTCAGTTGGACGCGATGGCGAGCGTGCCCGGCACGTATGCCTACACGCCGCCGGGGGGAACGGTGTTGAACGCCGGCACCAGCACTTTGAAGGTGGTGTTTACCCCCACGGACACGGTGGATTACCTAAGTGCCACCAGCACTGTGAGTCAGGTTGTGTTGCCGGCAGCGTTGGCGGTGACTGCCAACAGCACCGCGCGGGCTTATGGTCTGGCCAATCCGACTTTTACCGGGACGCTTGTTGGGGTGGTGAACGGGGATAATATAACCGCCACCTACGCCACCACGGCCACCAGCACGAGTCCGGTGGGCACTTACTCGATCATTCCCGCCTTGGTCGATTCCAACGGCCGGTTGGTGAACTATTCGGTGTCCAGCACCAACGGCACCCTGACCGTCAACAAGGCGACGCCCGCCATCACGACCGCCCCGACGGCCAGCCCCATCACTTATGGCCAGACCTTGGCCAACTCCACCCTGAGCGGTGGCGGGGCTTCCGCGCCAGGCGTTTTTGCCTTCACCACGCCGTCCACTGCCCCAAACGTGGGCACGGCATCTCAGGGCGTGACTTTCACCCCGGCGGATACCACGGATTACTACAGTGTTCTCACGAGCGTCAGCGTGACCGTCAATAAGTTGATGCCAGCCGTGACGTGGACCAATCCCGCAGCCATCGTTTATGGCGCGTCGCTGGGCACGAATCAATTGAATGCCACGGCCAATACTCTCGGCACCTTCGCCTATGCCCCGCTGGCGGGAATAGTGCCAAACGCCGGGACCAATACCCTGACAGCGGTCTTCACCCCCACGAACACCGTGGATTATAGCAGCATCACCAGTGCGGTCAGCCTGGTGGTGTCGCCCGCGCCGCTGACGGTGACCGCCAGCAACTTCACTCGTCTGTATGGCCAGGCCAATCCGACATTCGGCGGGGTGATCACCGGCGTGACCAACGGCGACAATATCACGGCGACCTATGCCGCCATGGCCACGACCACCAGTCCGGTGGGAACGTATTCAATCATTCCCACTTTGGTTGATCCTGGCAGCCGGCTGGTGAATTACGCAGTAACTACCAACAATGGCACACTGATGGTTAACAAAGCCACCCCAACGATAACTACCGCGCCAACAGCCAGTGCCATCATTTACGGGCAGACCTTGGCCAACTCCACCTTGAGCGGTGGCGTGGGCTCCGTGCCCGGCAGCTTCGCCTTCACCACGCCCACCGCGTCGCCAGGAACCGGCACCGCTTCGCAAAGCGTGACTTTCATACCGACCGACACGACGGATTACAACACCATCACCACGAGCGTAAGCGTGACGGTTACCAAGGCCACTCCCACAATCACCACTGCTCCGACGGCCAGCCCCATTACTTATGGGCAGACGCTGGCCAGTTCCACCCTTAGCGGTGGCATGGGCTCCGTGCCCGGCAGCTTTGCCTTCACGATACCCTCCACCGCGCCCAACGCGGGCACCGCTTCGCAGAGCGTGATGTTCACGCCGGCAGACACAACCGATTATAACGCCGTCATCCTTAGCGTCAGCGTAACCGTCAATGAAATGGCCTCAACCGTGACGTGGACGAATCCCGCCGCTATTATCTACGGCGTGGCGTTGGGCACAAATCAATTGAACGCCACAGCCAGCATTCCCGGCGCTTTTGTTTACACCCCGCCAGCGGGAACGGTGTTGAGCGCTGG